>Ga0315290_10000742_pt1 | contig 21805 bp, 16 predicted proteins | sample YL17G12_0_MG_FD_203627 | JGI IMG/M metagenome (GOLD analysis project Ga0315290, IMG submission 203627) | Sediment microbial communities from Yellowstone Lake, YNP, Wyoming, USA - YL17G12_0 | ecosystem: Environmental > Aquatic > Freshwater > Lake > Sediment | place: USA: Wyoming | collected... | reverse complement strand
AACGAATATGAATCGATCGGTCAAATGAAAGGCAGCATGAGCGCACAGGCCATCCGCCAGCCGCATGCCCTGCGACGTTCAAATTACATCAAGGTACTTAACTCCTTCCGGTACTTACCCTGATCTCTGCTTGATGATCACTCCAAAAGCCAGGTCTCATGTCGAGACCTGGCTTTTTTTAACCATTGTTGTGAAATCAGAAAAAAGGTATAGTGCTTGTACATCAGCTTATATTTCAGTTGTTCCTGGGATTCAAACTGGAGATGGACATGAAATTAAAAAGGATTGTTAGTGTAACTCTTGCGCTGGCAGTCAGCGCGGTACTGATCTCCTGCGGTCCAACATCCACTTCAACTCCTACCCCCGAACCTGCCACGCTGACGGACATTCCATTAGCCGCATCCGCCATACCGGTAACAGAAGAACCTTCCACAACACCTTTGCCAACAGAAATCCCACAAGAACCAGCTCAAGCTACAGACCAGCAATTCGTTGCAAATCCACTGCCAGCTGCTCCTCCTCATTTGAAAGCAGGAGAGAAGCTCACACTCGACTTCATCCACATGGCCAACATTACGGACGGGTGGGGAATTAGCGGACCATCTATACTGATCACCAGAGATAGCGGAAAATCCTGGCAGGAAGTCTCTCCGCCCGAAACTCTTCCAGTTGGAAGTTTGGCGAAAGCTTATGGAACTTTCCCTGACGAAAAGACTGCCTGGGTGATCTATGGCATAGATCAAACGGGCTCCACGGATCCAGCTTATGCTTATTATCAAATCCAGAATAATGCATCCGTGTGGAGCACCACGGATGGAGGCAAAACATGGGTCGCCAGCCCTCCGCTGATGCATGAAGCGATTGGAGATTGGACCTGGGCCGAGTTTACTGCCCTTGATGACACCACCGGATGGATGATGGTGCGCGGTGTTTACCTCGGTGCAGGGACTCATTACAATGCCCAGTTCTTCCAGACCCTTGACGGTGTAAGTTGGCAGCCCATCCCCGGCGGTAATTTAGGGGTGGACTACACCGGCATGGTCTTCGCTGATGAGGATTATGGATGGTTGACCTGGCAGACGACTGGCGCTTATGCAGCCGGTCCCCCCGAATATGCGGTCACAGATGACGGCGGATTCAACTGGGAGACTCATGAACTTCCTCCCCCGGAGGATGCCCCGGATTTGTTCAACCAGTATGAGTACTGCGAACCCTACCAGCCGAATTTGTTGTCTAATCAATCAGTAAGACTATTGGTCGCGTGCTTCGATTACTATGATCCTCCTAGGAAATTCGTCAGCTACTTATATAGCAGCGAGGATGCGGGAGGTTCATGGAATATTTTTCCGCTGCCCGAAAAGGTCAATGGATCAAAATCAACTCTGATATTCTTTGATGACAATAACACACAGCTGCTGGGCCGCGACATGTACCGGTCCGAGGACGACGGAGAAACCTGGACTTTCATAAAAACGGTGAGTTGGGATGGTCAATTTACCTTCATCGATGACCAGACCGGCTGGGCGGTCGCCACAAACGATAATCGTGAGAAAGCATTGGTGCAGACGACCAACGGAGGAAAGACCTGGTCCAGGCTTGATCCGGTCGTTGCGCAGTGATGTTAGATTCATAATAAAATGAGACCCCCGTTCGGGGGTCTCATTTTATCTTTTAAGTGGGATTACTATCTTCGAAGGGCAGGCCTGGTGCACCTTGCTTCCTCTGGCGGTAGGTGATGCGCCCACGGGTAAGGTCATAGGGTGACATCTCCACTTTCACATGGTCGCCCAGCAGGATGCGGATGTAATATTTTCGCATCTTTCCGGATAGGTAAGCAAGTACTTCGTGCCCGTTATCCAGCCGGACCTTGAATTGCGTTCCCGGCAGGGCTTCGACCACCAAACCTTCCACTACGATCTTGTCATCTTCTTTCGGCATTACATGCTCCGATCAGGTCCGCCTGATTTATTCATAAGTCTTGACCGTACGGCGCTTCAACCGGCGGGCGGACTTTTTCTCTTCCATACGGCGCTGCTCGCTCTTGGAAACAAACCAGCGCTTGCGGCGAATCGTGCTTAATACACCACTCTTGACCACCTTCTTACGAAAGCGTTTGAGCAGATTTTCCTGGGATTCATTTGGGCGTAAATTTACAGAAGTCACAACTATCACCTCCCTTCACCGAAGGGATTTCCATGGAAATAAAAACTCGGCTACTCTATTAAACAGCCGAGCGGGTTTTGGCATCCGAAACAAACAAGTGGGGATAAAACCATCTGTAAATGTCTCTGCGCAACTCCTTGATCACCTGTCGGCGATCTCGCTTGCACTGTTCTACGAGCGACCCCGATTATACTATACAAGTTTTCTTAAGGGAAGCCATATCCCCAAAACCACCAACTCCCCAAAACCACTGAGCTGGAGCGTAAGCGGATTCGATATTCCCTTATACATGGTAATACCCCGTCTATAACGTTCCGTTCATAAGGGCCATAAGTCAATAGCTTAGATATTCTACAGTTTTGTTCCTACTGCACCATAATTGCACCCAAAACAGGAAGGACGACTCTGAGAAGAAATAGTTTACATATCCCTAGTCTCGGTCCTAACATAAGAATTTGATCAGCTATTGCGGGTTGGGAGTTCAAAAGCTCAGGTCATTAACTCTTCTTTAAACTCCATTCCAATTTTCTGAACGGAAAACATACTTGGGAGTATTTAGCAGACTGATTCAGGGCAGCATGGCTTGCTGGTCAGCTTCGCTCAGGGCGGTGTCCGTTATCGTGAGCTCATGGAAGTAACCACCGGCGACCCAGTTATATGTAATATCGGGGCCATTATAATTATATTCCCCGCCTACTGAAATAAAACCGGTTCCGGATTGAATTACAGGTGTGGACTGGCCGTCAGAGGCGGTAGGCAGTTCACTGCTACCTTCCTGGCTGCCAAGTATCTCCATGGATGATTCAAGGATGCGCTGGTAGAAGATCAGGTGACCGCTGGAATCCTGCCACGTGAAGGTCATGCTACCTCCCGCTACCTCGACTTGTGGCTGGAGAGTATAACTGGCCGGAACGGTTGGCAGGATCAGGTCGGGGTGACTGGTGAGCAAGTCGCCCACATTCACCGATTCAGCAGCCTGCGCTGCGGCTATACCAGCCCCGGCCTCTTCACCGTTTTCACCCTTGATCGTCACAGTGTGATCGGTTTGTTCAATAACGGCATCCATGTTTCCAGAGACCAGCAGTTTGCCGGTATTCGGATCTACGCTTACGGTAACCCCATTGAAATTGAGAATGGATTCCACGTCAGCGCGGACGGCTGGTGAGAAGGTGAAGGTCAGTATGGCCGTTAGAACCAGTGCCAGTGTGATCAGGAGCGCAAGACGATTCCTACGATTAAACATTGTAAAGCTCCCTTGCGATATATAAGATAAGGAATAATATTTATCAAAATTATCTTAATTACATTGTAGCACACATGTCCCATGCATCTAGGAGTGAATAAATGAAAAAACCATATTTCTACGGTATTTATGATGATCGACCAGAGCCTCCACCAAGGCTGCAGGTCCTGGTGAACCCTGTCTCTACTGATTAGAGTCTGTTGGGCAGCCGGGAATAAACCTGTTGGGTTAAACCATCCCCGGGATTTCTCCAAATTCTTCATAAAGAGGCTTCAGGCGGTCGTAAAGCCGGAGGTAAACCTTACGATACAAGTGGTCATAGACCTTATGAGCCGCTGGGTCGGGCTGAAAGGTTTTTCCAGGATGAGTCATTTCCTTAATGGCGGTTGAAAAATCAGGATGCAGCCCCACCCCCACCGCCGCATCGATAGCCGCTCCCAGACCTGAAGCTTCATATACATGCGGTCGGGTGGTCGGGAGTCCAAACACGTCTGCCGTGACCTGCATCGCCACGTCGCTTTGGCTGCCTCCCCCTGCCACGCGCAATTCCGTGATCCTGACGCCGCTTCGGCGCTCGATGCGTTCCGCGCCATCACGCAACGCATACGCCAGACCCTCAAGAATTGCCCGATATAGATGCGCGCGGGTGTGGACGTCGGCGAAGCCGATCACGGCTCCCTTGGCTTCCGGGCCCGGCACTTTCAACCCCGGCGACCAATAGGGTTGGAGGATCAAACCCTGTGAACCGGGAGGCACTTCCCTTACCGATTCGTCAAACAGATCTTCGACAGAGACGCCGCTCTCGCTGGATTGCTCAACTTCGCTTTGCCCGAATTCCTGCTTGAACCAGGAGACCATCCAATAGCCGCGGAAGATCTGGATCTCGAGGCTGTAGGCATCAGGCACTGCAGAAGGATAGGGAGGAATGAGCGGAATGACCTCCACATATTTTTTGTGCGTGGTGTTGATGGTCGCGGCAGTTCCAAAGCTCAGACATCCGATGTTGGGTTCCAGCCCTCCCAACCCGATCACTTCGCAAGCCTTATCTGCGGCAGCGGCTATTAACGGTAATCCTACCGGCAGACCGGTCGCCTCAGCCGCCTCAGACGAGATCTCACCCAGCATCTGCGCCGGAGGCACAAGGTCTGGGAGTTGACATCGCTCCAGCGGGGCGACCTGCCACTTCCAATCCCAGTCCTTACTCCAGGTTCGCCGCTTGTAATCAAAGGGGATATAGCCTACCTGGGCGCCAACCGAATCCACATATTTACCTGTCAAGCGAAAAGTCAAGTATCCAGATAGAAATAAATATTTATGGATTTTTTCCCAAGTCTGCGGTTCATGTTTACGCAGCCAACTGGCTTCTGCTTGCTCTTGAAGATAGGCAGACGTGCGGCTCATTCCTGTAAGGCGGAAACCCAGCCCCCATAATCCACCGATCGGTTTTAATCCGGTGGTCCGACGCTGGTCCGGCCACACGATAGCCGGACGTAAGGGCTTGTCATCCTTACCCATACAGATGATAGTCGACCGCTGGGTCGTAAGGGCTATACCGGCAATCCTCTCCTTTTCCACGCCAGGCATCTGCCAGAGTTCCTGGCACGCCTGGCAAACCGCCTGCCAGAAGACCTCGGGGGCCTGTTCGGCCCAACCCGGTTTTGGAGAGGTGTAGGGGTCAAGAGGCACGCGGCTTTTGGCAAGGAGGTTGCCCCGCAGATCAAACAGCAGTGCACGTACACTTTGGGTGCCGTTATCAATGGCTAAAACCAGGTCTTTGGACATAAGGATTTTCTCCTTCCACTATTATGGCAGGTTTTAAGATTAAGCGGACGGATAAATCCAAGTACACGTGCACTTATTACAGAAGAAAGCTACCCCAAATGCAGGGCAGCTTTCTTTGAAAAGAAACTCTCATTAATGCTGAACGTGATATTGAACGATATTATTTCTTGCGGGTGAACAGGTTCAAGATTCCCAACACGATGACCGCACCCACGAATGCGACAAACAGACTGGTCAGGTTGAAGCCAGTCACACTGGCGCCTCCGAAGAAGCTGAACACCCAGCCGCCCACCGCAGCGCCGACGATGCCGGCGATGATGTTGGTGATGCAGCCCATCCGGTCATTGCGCTTCGTGACAATGCTGGCCAGCCAGCCAGCGATACCGCCTAATACGATCCAACTTAAAATACCCATGTCTTAATCTCCTTTTCTCTTCTGAATATGATTTTTTACAGCCAAATTATTGGTCATCTGGGCATCATTATTTTAATAATAAAACCCATTCTTGAAAGCAATTGATATTTTATCAGAAATAAATTACCCCTCGACAAGAGATTATTCATATTTTCGAGAGTATCCATAATAAAAATGAATTTTCAATCGACCGAGCTCAGCCCTGCGCCTCGATCATTTTCTTCACCCAATACCCGCTGTCCTTGATGGTACGTTCCTGGGTGGTGTGATCCACGTAGGTCAGCCCAAATCGTTTCGAAAAACCGTTGTTCCATTCAAAGTTATCCATGAGCGACCAGATGAAGTAGCCTTTCAAGTTGACGCCATCCTGGATGGCGGTTGCAGCCGCGTTCATGTAACCTTCAAGGAATGAAACGCGCAGAGGGTCATGCACTCGTCCATTTTCGAGCGTATCGGTGAAGGAGGCACCATTCTCGGTGATGTACATCAGCGGGTTCCCGTATTCATTCTTTAAGCGCATCAATAGTTCGTAGAATGCCGGTGGATAGACTTCACGCCCCGTATCCGTATATTGATAGCCGTTGACGACAGCTTCCTTACCGCCCGTGTCGACTTCATCCACCCAGGCACCGAGAAAAGGCACATACCAGGCAGCGCGTGCGAATTCGCGGCTGTAATAGTTAACCCCTAGGAAATCCACCGGGCGTGAGATGATGCTCATATCCTCCGCATCGACCCTGGGGCGGGCAATCCCGATCTTCTTCCAGAGCGGATCCGGGTAGGAGCCTTTAAAAATCCCGTCGAGGTAGAAATCGTTGAAGAATTGGTTCGCCACTCTGGCTGCAGCAGCATCCTTCGATTTCTCGGTGACCGGGTAAATGGGAGTCAGGCTGAGGGTGATTCCGACACGCGCGTCAGGTGATGCAGAACGAATCCGCTCGACAGCAAGACCATGCCCCAACAGTTGATGATGGGCCGCACGGAAATAAACGAAGGGATTGTGCCGACCCGGAGCGTGGATGCCAAGCAGATGTCCAAAAGCGGCATGTTCCCAGGGTTCGTTGAGCGTGATCCAATGTTTGGCGCGGTCACCAAGCGCCTTGACGACGATCTCTGCATAATCAGCAAAGTAGAAAGCCATGTCGCGACCAGCAAATCCGCCGCACAGGTCTTGCAACACCTGTGGCGTATCCCAGTGGAAGAGCGTGATGAATGGAAGGATGTTTCGAGCCAGCAGGGAATCGACGAGCCGGCTGTAATAATCCATTCCTTTCTGGTTGACCCGTCCCCGACCCTCGGGCAGAACCCGACTCCAGGCAATTGAAAAACGATAAGCATTAAAACCGAGTTCAGATATGAGAGCGAGGTCGCGTTCGGGGTTGGCGTAGGTTTCGCAGGCGACGTCGGCATTTTCACCGGTAATCACCTTGCCCGGTTTGTGCGTAAACGTATCCCAGATGGATGCACCCTTCCCGTCAAATCGAGGGCTGCCTTCTATCTGGAAGGCAGCGGTGGCGGTGCCAAACAGGAACTTGGGGGGAAATTGGGGATATTCCATCAGGAAGGCCTACTCCGAGGTCACCAGCTTGACTTTTTCTTCGGTCAGGGAGCGCGCTTCAGCCTGAGCCAAGTCCCGCATGGTGATCGGGAACCGGTTATGCAGCGGGCTGATCCGTGCACCCCACTTGCTGGGGATGATGAAGATCACGTTCACGATCGGGCGCATCAATCCGGACATACGGCTGGCATCATCAATTTCCTCCAGCCCGGCAATATCCCATCCGCCGGCCAGAGCGTAAAAGAAGAAGAAGATTGGCATACAAGGAACCAAGGCCAGGAATAGCAGAAGGATGCTGGTTTCTTCGTTTCCCTGCCAGATGAACTTCGCCAGCAGGCTCAGGAACAGGTAATACGCCATCGCTGCCAAGACGGGCGATGCAAGGGACTGCCAGAAATAAAATCGCTGCGGGAAACAATATTTGTCAGCTACAAAATAGGATACAATGCCACGCGCCAGGATCGCCACAAAATAAGCGATAAGCAGCGCCATGATCTGAAAACGCTCAAGCAGGATAATCATCAGACTGATACGAATGAGCTGTTCGCCCAGGACCAGCCAGAACCGCAGGGAGGGTTTGTTCGCACCCAGAAAGATGGCATCTCCCAACCAGCCGAGAAACTGGATGGACCCGAAGATGGTCAACGGGATGGCATAAACTGCCGCCCGCTGGAACTCCTCACCCGAGGAACCGATGATGAACTTCGGGGCAACCACCAGTAGAATCGCTGCCAGGACTGCGCTGGCAATGGCGCCCCACTTGTAGGATTGCACGCTGTAATACTGGCTGAGCATCTTGCGCCCATTTGAAAGTGCTTCCGAGATCGCCGGCATGACCCCGTCAAACAGGTTGGTGGATACCGTGAAGGCAACCAAGAAATTGCCAGCCAGGAGCCAATTGCCCCAGATTTCGGAATAATTCACCAGCCCCTGCTGAGTTACCCAGATCTCCAACGCTGCGCCGGCAGCTATAAGGATTCCAGCCAGCATATCAAAAAACCCAAATCGGAACGAATCCTTGATGACGCTCCAATCAAAGTGTGCCATGAAGAGGATGCTGGTTTTGTATCCCAGCCGCTTGTAGAGCCACAAGCCGAACAGGAATAATCCAAATTCCACCATATAAGCTGCAGCCCCCAGACCGATCACGCCGCTCAGGGGCGAGCCAACAGCAGGATGTGTCCTGCCCCAGGCATAAAAGACCGGCACTATCGCCAGCTGCATCAGCATCGGCATGATAATGACGCCAATGGTGTCAATGTAACGGGCGTAGTCATAACGTTGCAAACCGTTCAGGGTGGTGCGCATCACACCATAAAATCCTGGGATCTGAATCAGTGCATGTATAATGATGCTCCACGCGAATAACGCATAGGGCGTGCGCACAATGCCCAGGCTGGTCAGCGTCACCACCAGTGCCACCTGAATGGCTCCGGAAAGCGCCTGCCACCACACATAAACCTGGACATATTTGAACCCGCGCGCCGGATCAGTCACACGATACTGCGACAGAAACTTCATGGCTGCTGTTGAGGTTCCCATATCAAAAACCACCCAAAGGACTCCAAAGAGCTGGGTCACACGCCCCCACATCCCCAGCGCCTGTGCAGAGGGAAGGATGAACTGCGGCAGGATCAAGTTCTGATAAATAATCAGGGGGATGAACAGCAGAATACCCAATCCCATCCCCACCAGCAGGCCGGACAAGGGCCGGTGAAAACCCACTTTTTCCCAATCGGTGCCGGCTTCATTGACCAGAAACCTGGCCTTATCAGCAATAAGCGAATCCAGTGCTTCGGGGTGATTCATACTGTAGCGCCGTACCAGAATAAAGGCTCCTGCAAAAAAGAGCAGTTCTGCCCCCAAGAAAATAAAGAGCGCGTTCCGGTCGGAGGCGTGTGGGATGGGTGCTGCGGGATAATCCGCAAAAGGTAGAGGCGAGCTTCCAGCGGCGCGCGTTGCCAGATGGTAGATCAGGTAGTTAAAGTATCCCCATTCCTGGATCTGAGGATTCATATCCTTTGAGATGGCTGTGGAAAAAAGGTAGCCTTTCCCAGGTATTTCCTGCAGGATTCCTTCACCCTCCTCGTAAGCGACAACCAGAGGTTGGGCAATACCGTCCAGCCCCTTCACCATCCATCGCTCACGCACCTGGGGAGCGCCGTTCCAGATGATCTCCGTCAGGAGCCGATCGCTCAAAACTTTGGCATCCGTCAGGCTGACGGCATCGTCCGCCTTTTGGAGCGTTACCGGTGTCCCAAACAGGGATGATGCCTGTGCCTCGGTTACGTTATCGCCGAGCATCAACACAAAACCAGCGCCGGCTGCCACACGCTCCACCGCCCCCTGCGGGACGATGCCATTCAGTACCAGAGTCTGAGCATCAGCCATATCAGCGACCAGGGTCACCGTGCCGGCGTCAACCGCGAGATCGAGCGCCGTCTTCACTCCGCCCAGTTCACCAGCATAATAGACCTTCACCGGCGTGACCTTCTCCACCGGTACAGGCGCACAAGCAGATAGCAGGATTACACCAGCAAACAATAAAACGATTTTTTTCATGGATTATTTCTTTAGGATTTCAAACACCCAGGCATGCTTCCCGTTACCCTTTTCGGGGACATTAATTTTCAATCCCGCTTCCTCCATCGACCATGAAAGATCTTCGTCGGAACCGAGCAATTTTACAACAAGAACTTGTTCCTTGGTGAATGACTTTATCATCACCACAGCGCCCGGGTCTCCGAGCGTGATCGCAAACAATCGCTCGCCTTTGGTCGTAAAACGGATATCCTGCCCGGTAAAAGCGACATCATTATCGCTGAACTGCCCGGCTGGAATCTCGGTAGGACCTTCACCGTAGACCCGCCATGGACGTGTGCCATAGATCGCTTCACCGTTAACCGAGAGCCAGTGCCCGATCTCCCTCAGAATTTTCTGTTCTTCGTCCGGGAACGTCCCATCAGGTCTCGGACCCACATTCAGTAACAGGCAACCATTCTTACTGACGATATCCGCAAGGTGATGGATGATCGCTGTAGGTTCTTTATACACATGATGGTTGATATAACCCCACGAAATTTTTGAAACTGAAGTGCAGGTCTGCCAAGGCTCAGGCTGGCTTTGAGTCTCGTAGCCGCGCTCAATATCAAAGACCGCCGTTCCTTTCTCAAAAGCATCCAACTTGTAGTTAATCACTCCATCCGGGACATGGTTGTAGTAATAAGCGGCGAACTTCAACAGGGTGGGTTTGAATGCCAGTTGATGGATCCACCAATCGAAGTAAATCAACTGCGGATGAAAGCGATCCACCAATTCGCAGCAGCGCGCCAGCCAGTCTTCGAGATAGGCAGCATCAGGACGGGGAGTCCAGTCGTTGTGATTCCATTCGGACGAGTTGCTTTCAGGAGAAGGCACGGCCGGCCCATAGAACTCAGCATAGGCGGAGTCCTGTACATCCGAGGGGAATTCCTTACCGCCATTCATGAACCACCAGTGTTCAGCCCGGTGGCTGGACAGACCAGCAGTCAACCCCTCTTTTCGAAAGGCATCCGTCAATTCAGAGATGACGTCGCGTTTGGGACCCATCGAAGCTGCATTCCAGCGGGTCAATGATGATGCATACATGGGAAACCCGTCATGATGCTCCGCCACCGGCACGACATATCGCGCACCCGCTTCGTGGAATAACTTTGCCCATGCCGCAGGGTCGAATTTCTCAGCCTTGAATTGAGGAATGAAATCTTTGTATCCGAAGTCCTCGCCAAAGGTCTCGCGGTGATATTCATAGACAGCCGTATCTTTAAGGTACATACGGCGCGGATACCATTCATCGAACACTGCGGGAACCGAGTAGATTCCCCAATGGATGAAGATGCCAAACTTCGCATCGCGGAACCAATCCGGGACACAGTATTGGTGCAAGGATTCCCAGGTGGGATCAAAGTGAGTCATGTTATATCCAGTGGAGAAGGGCAGCGACCAATACTTAAGAAACCGTATCAGAGATATCGAATTTAATTTTGCCGATATCGCTGGTCGTAGCCGAGATGGAAAATTTCTGTGTGCCGGGAACCAGTTTATCCCCGGTCAGCCCAACACGAATGACATTTCCCATGCGGGCAGGGACTGGATTCTGGCGTGTGATCTCCTCACCTTTCCAGGTCTTGTCCCCTACGGTCATGGTAATGGCAGGAGCATCGTAGGATTTTTCGCCAACCACAATAGGGCCGATACCCACCAGCATCGTATTATCGATAATGTTCTTCAATGAGAGCTCAAAACCGGAATCAGTATTCTTGAGTGAGCCTTTCACATAGAGCTTTGCGAGCAGAAAAGATGGGATCATGAGTTATCTCCTATTTTCCTATGAAATAGATTTCCTTTTGCAAAAACATGTGAATGTAGATTCTAAGCAGAATTGATGGTTAATCCATAGATTAATTCGAATCTTCCTCGGACATTTTAATCAAACCTTGAAATGCTTGAACTGCGGCAGGTAAGGTTGGTTCTGCGCGAACATCTCGTTGACCATGGTCTTGATTTCCGCCAACGAAAGTACTGCCGCTGTCAATGGATCATGACAGATGGCGCGGTAAATGGCAGTCGGGTCGCCGTCAAGAGTAGCATTGATCACCATTTCTTCTATTCCACTGGAGAGCTGGGTCAGCAAGGCGCATTCCGGTGGCAGGGCACCGACATAGATCGGGTGGAAGCCGTCCTTATCCACCAGTACTGGAACCTCCACGCACGCACCCTGCGGCAGGTTGGTGACAATTCCGGTATTAGGTACATTGCCATTAAACCTATACATCTCCCCACCCATCAACGCATTGATGATGTAAGCAGCATATTCATGACCGCGGTCGAGCATAATGGGAGTCTCCGCGGCGAACCATTCTTTTGCCTGGTCTTTCCAGGTCGCTTCATTATTTTGATATTCCTTAAGGATATAGGCATACTCACCGGGATTCCAGCCCGTTCCGGGCAGACAGTATTTCTCGATCAGGTCCTGGCGCTTGCGAAACCACCAGTTGTATTCCGAGTTGTGCCCGCTCGATTCGGTGACGTAATATCCGAGCGCCAGGAACATCTCGTTGCGGACGATTTCAGATTTGTAGACATCCGGTTCTTCGGTGACAGCTTTGTATATCCGCGGGTAAGCATCCTCTCCATTGACCTTGAAATCCAGATACCACGCCTGATGATTAATTCCCGCGCAGGTGAAAGAGATTTCCTCCATGGATGCGCCGATCCACCAGCCCAACATCTGCGCCGTCCCCTGCACGGAATGGCACAGCCCGGTGGTCGGGATGAACGAGCTGCGCTGGATGGCACCGCACAGCATGGCCATCGGATTAGTGTAGTTGAGCAGCACAGCCTCGGGGCAGACCTTCTCCATGTCACGCACGATATCCATCATGGGCGGCAGGCTGCGCATAAAACGGAAAATCCCCGAGGGACCGCGCGTATCGCCCACATTCGTATCCACCCCGAATTTCTTGGGAATTTCGATGTCATGCCGCCAGACTTCCGTACCGCCAGCCAGGATCGTAATCAGGACTACATCAGCATCGCGAAGCGCCTCCACTCTATCCCGGGTGGCGGTGACCTTGGCCTGATAATTGCCGAGGCGGACGATCTTCTCGACAGCCTGCCTCGAAAAATCGAGACGTTCAGAATCAATGTCCATCAGGGCGATCTCCGCATTTTCCAACAAGGGAAATGTCAGAACATCGCGGACGAGTTCGCGTGTAAAACCAAGGCTGCCTGCTCCGATAAATGCGATTTTGGTCATGGTGCCCTCCGTGAAGAATTATGAAAAACCTTTTTGGATACAGATTGCGCGGACTGCCTTTTGGGCGTACGGAATTTTTTAAATTTAATTCTGCATCAATCCGTCAAATCCGTGTTCAGATTTTCAACATAAGTCAAGCATAACTGTCTGGCGTGGTGCAATTGTAACTTCGACCGCGCCATTGTTTACCGAAAGCGTTTCCAGATAATTTCCATACAAATCACACCGATTCGCCGCTCCAATCTGAATCAATCCGCTTGAGACGGTAGCGGTTTGGAGGATATCGCTGGCGTTGAAAAGTGTAAGCAGGGCGCTTTCTTCAGGCGCAGCGCGCAGATTCATCACCAGCACGGGAGGCTGCGGCAGATGGAGCAGCGTCCCGGCAACGGGAAGCAGTTCCAAGGCGGCAGGTTCGCCGAGATGCTGGATGAGTGGACGGGAATGCTCAGCCTCTGCAGCAAACTTGTGGGTGCGCGATTCGTCGAAGTCCCCGGCATAAGGCAGGATGGCATAACGCGCCGTCACCACACCGGGCTGCGCACCGGGGAAGTTCGTCTCCCAGTAGTTATTGGTCACCCAGCCAAGCAGCATGGCACGCTCCAACTTCACGTCCTGTTGATTGTGGGCAAAATGGAAATTGCCTAGTTGCACCATCGGGTTTTCGGGCGCGGCGATCGTCATGCCGCGCTCGCCGTTGTTGAAGTCCACCCAGCCTTGCACGGTGAAATAGTCGCGGCAGGAACCGGGAATCTGGTCAAGATGTGGGCGGATGGGCACACCGCCAATGTCGAACCGGGCCTGGGCATCGGGAATGTTGAAGGGAAATATGAGATAAGTGGCTTCAGGGTGGATGGTAGTGCTCATCTGCCATTCGGACTGAAACTCAATCTGGTCACCTTTATCCGGCAGGAATACCCGCTGGGATATTTTGCCAATAAGCGCGTGCTCGAGTACTTGCTCAACCACTGTTGCAAATGGCAGGCGATAGGTTTTATGCAAAAGAACTTTGGCTGGCGTTGTACGGTTGGCTTTCCAATCGGGATTCCATCCACGAGGCGTCGCAGTGTCCGCCATCCAGTTTACAAGACAAAGCTGCTTGCGGGGCTCAGCTGCATCGTGATCAGCAACCTCCTCGTGGACAAAGCCATGCAGAGGATACCCAGCGGATGAATCAACCCACTCATGGTTGAGTTGTTTGTCCCAGAGCGATGTAATGCCGCCCTTCTTTACATCGAACAAAATGCGATAGCGCTGGTTCTCGACGACAGCTTCATCACCCTCAGCAGCCTCGGCCATGCTGGTGAGCACATCCCAGCTGACGACAGTATAGCCAAACTCGGGGACGATGGTCGGCGTAAGCATCCAACCGATGCCGCCATGGAAACCGGTCTCAGCGCGTCCCGTCCAGAAATCGGTGGGCTGCGCCATTCGTCCGATAAAGTGGCGGCTGGAGGAGGCGTCATCATTTAACCCGCGCGGGATGAGACCATTTTTCGGGATAAATCCGCAGATGGTACGCTCCCAGGGCAGCAGGTTGAAAACCAGCAGGTCGGTGGCATCATTACGCGGGACAAGGTGCGAGAAATCGGCGAGGGCATCGCGCTCGAGCAGCAGGCTGAGCGAACGGGCCGTGTACGCCAAATTTTTCTTGTGATTATCCATTGCCAGCGAGTCTTCAAGTTGAGGCTCGGTCGAACCAGTATCTGCACCCCAGGTGTGTTCACCATAAAGGTTGAGCGCCTCCCAAGCGGAATCACGATAAAGCGACTGTGTTCGTTGAGTCCATTTCGCCACATCCCCGGCTTGCTCAGTCGGGAGTGTTTTCAAAATGGCAGAAAGCGCATCGGAACGGTACAACCGGCTGCGGGTGGTGCGGGCAATGGTCGTTTCCCGGGCAGATGAGAGACAGCCAAAGTTCCAGTAATCCGTCCAATCGCCGCGCACTGTCTCCAGGTCCGCATGATAATTCTTAACGCGTTCCCAGAACATGCGCGGTGTGGCAGAGATAATATTAGGCGCGCGCCCGCTCTCATTCCAGCGTTGGGCGAATTCCGCAAAAGCGCCCCAGGCTGAACCGTTATCGCCATAGGGATGGAAACCTTCGAGGACGATGAAAGGCAGGGGAAAGCCAATCTCGTCGAGATAGGTTTCGATCTTCGGCAGCCATTCAAGGAAGACTTCATCGCTGTCGTTGGCGAGGCCAAAATCGTTGGCTTTGGAATACTGCCAGCCGTTATGGGTCGGAAGGGATCTTCCGCTGGGAGCCTGCCAAAGAAAGACATTGGGGCGCGGGTGGGGTGGACCGCCAAAGTGGTGGTTGATCGCCATACTGAAGCCTTCGATCCCTGCATCGAGCAGGATATCAGCCAGCGTCCAGTTTTGTCCGTTGATGTCGCAGTTCATGGCGTAGCGGATGTTCAATCCGTAGTCGCGGCGCAGACGATTAACGGGACGCAACGATTCGATAAGTTGAGCTGCATTGAGCAGAGGGGTGTTGTTGGTCTGCATCGCCATCACTTCGAGCAGACCGGCTTTATCGGCAGCGATCAGACGATCGATCTCGCGAGTGGCGGCGGTCTTGAGCCAGGCATCCAATCCACAGGTGGTCTCGACCGTCCAGCGGAAACGGCTCTCAGGCGGATTTTCGGCATAGCGTTCAATCAGGCGCAAGGCATCGTCAATAAAGCGATATTGCATTTCCCAAAAGATGGGCTGGTCATTGGTAAAGCCCACGTCGGTGTGGGTGTGATGGATGACGTAGATGGAATCAAGGTTCATAGGTTTTATATTAGAAAAACCGGCGATGGACAGACAGTGCGGTCCTCGTCGGCTATAACTGTTATCTCATGACGTGAGTATAGAATATCATATTGAAGGAGTCAAGTTTGATAATAATGACGTTGATATCAATATTCTTGTGGATCGTGATATTCACTCAAATCGCTTTTAATACACTTGCGGGTTGACGCAATGCGGCAGGCGCTCGCCTTTCAACCCGGCGATCAGGTTTTGGGCGGCAAGGTAGGCCATCATATCGCGGCTGTAGGTCGAAGCGCTGGCTATATGCGGAGCGATCAGGCAATTTTCCAGCGTCAGCAGCGGACAATCGAGCGGCAGCGGCTCCGGGTCGGTCACATCCAGCGCGGCGGCGAAAATCCGCTTCGCTTTCAATGCAGAGTACAACGCATCCTGGTCCACCACCCCTCCACGGGAGGTATTGATCAAAATAGCTTCCGGTTTCATCCTGGACAGAAAATCCGCATTGACCATGTGGCGGGTCTCCGGCGTAAGCGGCGTGTGGAGGGATATGAAGTCCGATTCGCGCAAGAGAACATCCAGGCTTGCCACCGGTGTGGCCTTCAACTCAGGCGCCGAATCAGCGTGCGGATCAAAATAAATCACCTTCATCTCGAAGCCGCTGGCGCGTTTGGCAACCGCCCGCCCAATGCGACCAAACCCAACCAACCCAAGCGCTTTTCCGACCAGATCCATTCCAAGCAGCGTCGAAGGTCCCCACGTCACCCACCTTCCAGCGCGCAGGTATCGCTCGGCTTCGGTTAAGCGGCGAGCGGCAGCCATCAGCAAGGCAAAAGCAAAATCGGCGGTGGCATCGGTCAAGATCCCCGGCGTATTGCCCACCGGGATGCCGCGGGCTGTCGCATCGGCCACAACAATATTGTCATAACCAACCGCATGGTTGCTGACCACCTTTAATTGTGGTCCGGCAGCCTCCAGCACTTTCTCATCGATTTTATCGGTCAGAAGACACAATATCCCTTCGACCCCACGCACCTTTTTCAGCAGGACTGAGCGGCTCGGAGGCAGTTCCTCCGACCAGATCTCAGCCTCGCAAAACTCCTTCACCAAATCCAGGCCTTTATCACGGATAACGCGGGTAACGAAAACTTTCGGTTTGAGCATGGCAATTACTTTCTAGCCCTCCACCTTGCGGATTCGCAGGACCGTACTTTGATAATTCGTGAGGTAAACCTCAACACCTGTTCGCATCCATGCCAGACCGGAGCGGATATCATCGAAACCTTCAATCGTATATAGAGCCTCCGGATCCAATCCGCGCGGATAAACTGGCGGCATCGATTCGAACTGCGGAATCAATGGCTGGTAGGTGCGGAAGGCAAACAACACGGCCTCAGACCGGTCCTTGCTGACATATTCCAACGCTGAGAATGATTCCTTTTGCGGTGAGCGCAGACGATACAAATCGCCGAACTGAATGATCGGGCGGATTTCCTTGTAGCGGGCTATCCAGTAAGCAGCCTGGGCGCGCTTATCCTCATCCCAGTGAACGAGGTGACCGCCAATGCCCAGTGCGCCGCACATGCTGACATGCATGCGGAATTCTAATGGCAGATATTCCGGTCCCATGTCGGTAACCCAGGCTTCCATGCTGCATGCCGGGTAGGCCTGAGTGTATCCTTCCTGGATATTAAGGCGGGAAGTCGGTTCGGTATTATCACTGATCCACACCTGGTCTGCCAGCTGCAGGATGCCCATATCCGCCCGCCCGCCGCCTCCCGAACAGGACTGCCAGGTCACCTGCGGATGCCGCTCACGCAATGTACTCCACACCCGATAAACTCCCTGCACATAGCGCACCCAGAGTTCGCGCGGGTCACCGGGAGCGGTATCCCAACCCGGCTCGCTGACATTGCGGTTCATATCCCATTTCATGAAATGAATGTCGTTATCTGCCAGGAGATGATCGAGCTTCTCAAGAATATCGTCCTGCACATCCTGACGGGCAAAATTCAGAATGAGTTGATTGCGCGATTCGGTACGACCGCGGCCCGGGAAATGGATGACCCAATCCGGATGCGTGCGATAGAGCTCGCTGTCGGGGTTGACCATCTCCGGTTCGACCCACAGTCCAAATTCCATTCCAAGCTTGTTGACGCGTTCGATGAGCGGCTTCAACCCGTGGGGAAATTTTATCTCATCCGGCCACCAATCCCCCAGCCCGGCGGTGTCATCGTTCCGGGCGTGGAACCAGCCATCGTCCATCACGAACAGTTCAACGCCCATCCCGGCGGCCAGTTCGGCCAGGGCTGCCTGGGAGGATTCATCCACGTCGAAGTGGGTGGCTTCCCATGAGTTGTACAGCACCTTGCGCAGTGAATGGCCTTTGGGCAGCACCCGGTCGCGGATGTAATCATGCAGCCGGCGGCTGGATTCACCAAATCCATTCATGGTGTAGCCGCAAACCGCAGGCGGCGTTCGGAAGGTTTCACCGGAATTCAGCTGCCAGGCAAAATCCCAGTCGTTAATCCCAAGGCTGAGCCGGGCGGCAGAGTATTCAGTCAGCTCGACGATGAACTTCCAGTTGCCGCTCCAGGCCAGGGCACCAAACCAGACTTCCCCCTGGTCTTCGTCCGCACTTCCGGCGTCCACAGCAAACCAGGGATTGGCAATGTGACTGGTGGTGATGCGGCGGCTTTCGAGCACTTTGACTCCCGGAGTGATCGGTTCGCGGCACAAGTTCCACTCATCCGCCCAGCGCCCGTATACATGACTCAGCCGGTACCTTCCGCGCGGAAGATGCCACTGCGCAGAAAGGACACGCTCCAGAGTGATGACCTTTTCTCCAGAGTTGGTCACTTCTGCCCAGCGTTCGATGAGGTCATACGGTTCATGGACACAATAATGCAATACGATGCGTAGGGGCTCAATTGCATCCAGAAGATGAATATGAAGACTGTCGCCGGTTACTTCTGCCTTATCGAAGCAAAGAACGGAGTCCCTGACACCATCCGGATATACTGCCTTAAAGCAGGGCTCGATATATTTCAAACCAGTCTCAGCCGGAAATTCCTCCCGCGCATTCTGCCCGGCGCCGCTAAAAGAGGCCCAGTTGAGGGGAAAGCTTTCTTTAGGATAATCGGAAACACGGGGCAATCGCTCGCCCCAATAAAGGTTGACCAGCCGGCCCTCAGAATCCAACCCGAGGGCATAAGCGGTATGGTCGGTTTCGAGGATCCAGAAATTTTGAGAGGTATGAATAGGCATTGGAAGGGTGTCCTTTTGAGATATAGAAATCGTTATCGTGCGAGGTCAAACATCCACAAACTTTCGAGTGGTTACCCCAGGTCAGGTTTATCGCAGAACTCAACCGAAGGATTTTCCAACCCGTGCAGCTCAAGAATAATCAACTCATTACTCCCGGTTTTCAACAAAGTCCACGGGACATAAAGTGTTTTCTGCGGACCCCGCTTCCAGTAGCGACCGAGGTTAAAAGCGTTGATCCAGACGACGCCCTTTATCCAACCCGGCAGCGAAAGAAAAGTGTCGGCAGGGGTATCGACCGCGAAAGTGCCGCGGAAAAAGGCAGGGAATTTATCCACTGAACCAAAGGTGAATTTCAAATGGGTCAGATCAGCCAAAGGCAGTGGATACACTTCCCAGCCGAACTGGAACTGCCAGTCGAGCATGACTCCGCCCACGATTCCCTTCCGGTCCATCAGGCCGGGACCAAAATTGACGCGTCCCATATTCTCCACCAGCAGGTCGAGAGCGATTCCTTCCGGCGGGACGGCCAGTGTGGAGATTTCGTCGCCGGTTTCACGCTCAAACACGGCCAGCGGCGCGCCGTCCACGAAGACTTGCGCCCGGTCGCGGACCTCATGCGCATACAGCATCGATTCAGGGCGCGGACCGCTGACGCGTGTGCGGTACAGGATGAAGCCATAATCCTGGCCGAAATATTCCATCGGGTCGGGCGTCACGCTCATGCGCCTCGTGCTGAGCGCTTTAAGCGAGTCGAACAGCCCGGCGGATTCGGTCAGAGCCACACGGCCATAAGCCTTTTTCGGAGCAGGAGCAGGCAAAGGGTCGTTGGGAAGTTCTGCATACTTACGCAGAATTTCCCGGTAGGGGGCAAAGCGCGGCGACGGATCACCCGCTTCATCGAGCGGACAGGCATAATCGTAACTGGTCACATCGGCGCGGTAACCGGTCATCTCGAGGTTGGCGCCGTTCATGAAACCGAAATTCGTCCCACCGTGGAACATGTAAAAGTTGACCGATGCTCCGGCGGCGAGAATATCGTCGAGGGTTTGGACAGAGCGTTCGATGGAGTCGCTTCCATCGGCCATGATGTGATGCTGCTCTCCCCAATGGTCGAACCAGCCCGACCAGAACTCCGTCACCATCAGCGGACCTTCCGGTTGGTATTCACGTAATTTGGCCAGTGCGTCCTTGGCATCGAAAGCAAAGTTGACCGTCTTCAGAATACCGGGAAGCGTCCCACCCTGAAGTGTTCCATCCCGTGGACCATCCGACGTGAAGAGCAACACATCCACGCCTCGGGTGCGCAGTCCGTCCACAAGGTGCTGCAAATAGGCTTTGTCCCCTCCATAGCTTCCATACTCGTTCTCCACCTGCATGGCGATGATTGGACCGCCCTGAGTGGATTGAAGCGGGGCAAGCTGAGGAATTAATGCGTCAAAAAAGCGATCAACGGCCGCCAGATAAGTCAGGTGGGAACATCTCACCTGCATCTGCGGGTCTTTGAGCAGCCATGACGGCAGGCCGCCGAAATCCCACTCCGAACAGATGTAGGGACCGGGGCGCACGATGACTTTCAACTCTACATCATCTGCGGCTTGAATGAACCTGACCAGATCTAGTCCACCGTCAAAATGGAAAATACCGGGCTTCGGCTCATGCAGGTTCCAGGCGACATAAGTCTCGACGGTGTTCAACCCGATGAGGCGCATCTTTTCCAGCCGGTCACGCCATTGTTCGGGTCGGACGCGGAAATAGTGCATGGCGCCGGAAAGGATGCGGAAGGGTTGTCCATTGAGCAGGAACTGGTCTTTGGAAGTGGTGAGAGTCATAAATACTCCAACAGGTTGGATACTTTAGATAGTAACATTATTATAAATGTGGTTTGGGAAACCGTTTGTTCTTAATGAGAACGTGCACGAGATACGACAAATAAACACCCCGGTATTTCCGGGGTGAGGTAATCTGTTAGCGGTCGTGTTGTCTGGCGAATTTATCTGCCCAAATTTTCCACTGGGGATCGGTGACGATCTTTTCACCCAGCCCATCGTAACCGTCTTTGCAATCGTATTTCAGTTCCTTTTCAACTAGCCTGACCATGCAAACCAATTCCGCTTCACCGCCGCATTTTGTGTTCGGATTCGAATTTGGATTGCCATCCAGGCTCCACAAGACGCAGCTCTTTCCGTCACCCAGGCTATAGCCGAACAGCGTCAGGCGGGTAACATCCACTTTCTCATGGGCTTTGAAAGCCGCAATTTGCAAATCCATGCCCCCACAGGCAGCAGCATAAGTTGCCAGGGTCTCCGAATCAGACATTATGAAAGAGTAGCCATCGCCATCACAACCATGCGTAAGCACCACGACCGGATAACCAAGCTTCGCTGACAGGTGCGCTTTAACATCCGCTATTGTTGCATCCGGTGCCCAACTCTCAGAAAAAACATCCTCGTTGCCCCACGGCCAGTTCGCATCAAAGTATTCACCCTGCCAATCCGCATTCATAACAAAGAATTCAACATCAATTGTTGATATTACCCCTGCTTTTGCAGCCTGAACACCTGTCGAACCAAATACGAAGGACATGACCTGTCAATCAGCCAGAGGCCTAAACGGACAGCCTTCTTCAACATAATTGTCTCCTTCATTTTATTATGATATGGAAGAATAAAATGAAATACCCCAAATTTAATTTAATAGAATCTAATATCCACGTTCAATTCAACCCACCTTTACTCCTATAATACAAAGACGCCACCCCGATGGGGGTGGCGTCTGGTTTCTTAAATGAAAAAGCCTCTTGGCAATGACCTACTCTCCCGGGAG
>Ga0315290_10000738_pt1 | contig 21855 bp, 15 predicted proteins | sample YL17G12_0_MG_FD_203627 | JGI IMG/M metagenome (GOLD analysis project Ga0315290, IMG submission 203627) | Sediment microbial communities from Yellowstone Lake, YNP, Wyoming, USA - YL17G12_0 | ecosystem: Environmental > Aquatic > Freshwater > Lake > Sediment | place: USA: Wyoming | collected... | reverse complement strand
CTCCCTGGTTCAGATCGTGACAGACCACGGGCACGAAACCCGCCTGACGAGGGGATTGCTGCCCGGTCCATGGAGCGATCCGCTGAACCTTGTGCTCAAGTCTTCCGAACGCGGGCCCTATCACCTCATATCCCGCAGGCGGAGCGAGCGCAAACGCAGGGGACGCCTCTTGAACGGTTTGGCAAGGGAGTCGACAATCAAGTTCCCTGCAACCCATGCATAATCGTTACCAGGGTGCGTTACATACCACCCTGGCGAGCTATGTCGCGCCAAGAGGCCCCCCGATGCCCGCCACGAGCCAAGTCCCCGATACGAGCGGCCGGTTCGGCCCCTTTGGCGGCCGGTATGTCCCCGAGACCTTGATGAGGGCCTTGGAGCAGCTCACCGTCGCCTACGATGAGGCCCGGGCGGACGCGGCCTTCCAGGAGGAACTCAATGGCCTGTACCGGCACTACGTGGGCCGGCCCTCGCCCTTGTATCATGCCGAGCGGCTCAGCCGCCGGGCCGGCGGGGCCCAGATCTATCTAAAAAGAGAGGACCTCAACCACACCGGGGCCCACAAGATCAACAACACTCTCGGCCAGGCCCTCCTGACCCGGCGCATGGGCAAGCGCCGCGTCATCGCCGAGACCGGCGCCGGCCAGCACGGCGTGGCCACGGCCACGGCCTGTGCCCGCTTCGGGTTCGAGTGCGTGGTCTACATGGGCGAGGAGGACATCCGCCGCCAGAAGCCCAACGTGTTCAGCATGCGCCTGCTGGGGGCGGAGGTCCGGCCGGTGACCGGCGGATCGCGGACCCTGCGCGACGCGATCAACGAGGCGATGCGCGACTGGATGGCCTCGGTCGAGTCGACCCATTACTGCCTGGGCTCGGTGATGGGCCCCCACCCGTTCCCGCGCCTGGTCCGGGATTTCCAGTCGATCGTCGGGCGCGAGGCCCGCCAGCAGTGCCTGGACCAGCTCGGCCGGCTGCCCGACCTGGTGGTCGCCTGCGTGGGCGGGGGGAGCAACGCGGCGGGGATCTTCTATCCGCTGGTCGACGACGCCGCGGTGAGGCTCCTCGGCGTCGAGGCCGGCGGCCGTTCCGACGCCACCGGCCAGCACGCCGCCACCTTGGGCTTCGGCCGGCCCGGCGTGCTCCACGGCATGTACACCTACGTGCTCCAGGACGACGATGGCCAGACCGCGCCCGTCCATTCCGTCTCGGCCGGGCTGGATTATCCGGGCGTCGGGCCGGAGCACAGCTACTGGAAGGAGACCGGCCGGGTCGAGTACGTCCACGCCACCGACGCCGAGACCCTGGCCGCCTTCGACGTCCTGGCCCGCTCGGAAGGCATCCTCGGCGCCCTGGAAAGCTGCCACGCCGTGGCCAAGGCCCTGGAGCGTGCCGCGGCCATGCGGCCCGACCAGGCGGTCGTCGTCAACCTCTCCGGCCGCGGAGACAAGGACACCCAGGAAGTGGCCCGGCTCCGCGGCGAGACGTTCGGCTGAATCGGAGCAAACCGTGAGCAAGATCGAAGCGGCGATTGTCGCCCTGTGCCTGGGCCTGCTCGCCCCGCTGCTCTTGTTCTTTGCGAGCTGGTGGACCACCGTATTCGTGCTGCCGGAGCGAGCCATTCCCGTCGCCGCCTTGTCCGGGCTGGCCCTCGGGCTGCTTCTCGACCTGCTCTTCCTCAAGCATTGGGTCCGCCGCGTGTACCGGTTCCCCGCGGGGCTGCTGGTTGCCGCCTACCTGTTTTCCTCCCTGATCGTGTTTGCCGTTTCCATGGGCGTGCCGGTGCTCAACGCCGGACTGGGAATTGCCGCCGGGGCTTACGTGGGCAGGAAGCTGCGGCACGCCGGGGTCGACAGGGAGAGGCTCTTCGCCGGCGCACGACGGGTGAGCCTCTTCACGACCCTCGTCATCGCCCTGATCTGCGTCCTGTCGGCCACGATCGCCCTGGCGAGTCCCTCGACCCCCTCCGACTTGCAGCGGATGTTCCAGCGCGTGCTGCCTTCGCTGCTCCCCGTCACCCGATCGATGATCCTCGGCCTGATCCTGCTCGGAGGCTCCGCCCTGATCGTTCTCGAATACTGGCTCACCATGGCCGCCGCCCTGGCCGCCTTCCGGCTCGGCAAGCCCCGGCCCCCCCTAACCCCTAATTCCTAACCACTATCCACCATCCACTATCCACTATCCACTATCCACTATCCACTAATTCCCCCCCCATGTCCGCCATCGACACCCTGTTCGCCCGACTCCGCAGCACCGGCCGGAAGGCCCTCATGCCGTTCGTCACTGCCGGGGACCCCGACCTGGGCTTCACGGCCGAGGTGATCCGCGAGGTGGTCCGTCGGGGAGCGGCCCTGTGCGAGGTGGGAATTCCCTACAGCGACCCGATCGCCGACGGGCCGGTGATCCAGGCCTCGTACACCCGGGCCCTGGAGAAGAACGTCCGGCTGGCCGACATTTTCACCATGCTCGCCGGCCTGACGCCCGGCCTTTCCGCCCCGCTGGTCTCGATGGTCAGCTACGCGATCATCTTCCGGCAGGGGCTGGACTCTTACGTGGCCCGGGCGAAGGCGTCGGGCCTGTCCGGGCTGATCGTCCCCGACCTGCCCGTGGAGGAGGCCGGCCCGCTGGCCGCCGTCTGCCGCCGCGAGGACCTCAGCCTCGTCCAGCTCATCACCCCGACCACGCCCCGGGAGCGTGCCCGGCGGATCGCCGGCGAGACCACGGGCTTTATCTACTACGTCTCGGTGACCGGCATCACGGGCGAGCGGACCGACTTGCCGCCGGAAATTCTCGACAACGTGGCCTGGCTCCGCACCCAGACGCCGCTGCCCATTTGTATTGGCTTCGGCATCAGCCGGCCGGAGCACGTGCGCATGCTCGCCCCGGTGGCCGACGGGCTCATCGTGGGCTCGGCGATCGTCCGCCGGGTGGCCGAAGCGAACCAGCGTCCCCGCGGCGAAGTCCTCCGCGAGCTCGGCGACTATGTCGCCGAGCTTCTGGCGGCGATGGGGAATCCGTAGGGTGGGACGAAGTCCCACCATCGCCCGAACGGGAGGACTGCATCGATGCTTTCTTCCTGCTCGCCGCCAAGGAGCCCGCGGCCCGGGCGCCCAGCGTTGCTGTTGGCCCCGGGGGAGCCAACACACGCACGGCGCCGCCAGCACTGCTGGACGAGCCAGCAGTGGCACCCGGCGTGGGCTGAAACCACAGAAAGGTGGGCGTCCTCCGATGCTAAGTAAATCAATATTGCGCAAATTGCCATAACTGGTATTGTGTCCCCAGAATTAGACAGCGTTGACTCTCTAACGTAGGTTTAAGCGGCGGGCGGCTTCCGACCGTCCGCTTGAAACCAGTGTTCGGCGTTTCTGTTCTCTCTCATGTGTCACTTCGGACGAAGGGCGGATTGCGTTAGGTCCCTTCCACATTCTCAATCCATGTCGTACCGCACTTCGGACACCGGAGATGGGGCATGGTCTGTCCTGCACTCTCCAAGACTTGGCCTATCATCTTCATGAAGATCTGGGCCGTGGCCTCGTCGTCGTCCTTGGGTGGCTTCTGCGCCGGGGGTGCGATCGTGTTCGGAGCCCTATCGAACTCATGTCGGCATTTCGGACAACGCGATCGGCCTGTCGGGAGTTTTGTGGTCTGCCGCACGTCAACGGGACCGCTGCTTCCCTGAACGACAATCTCCGTGACTGCCGCGCTCTCGACTGCAGTCGCAACGGACTTCGGGACAGCGCCCTTTCCTCCGAATAGTTTTCTCCACCAACTCATCGTTGTCTCCTTTCTCTTGCCCACGTCGGTTTTCCCCATTACGCGTTGCCAACCGCAGGAAAGGAGCGCAAAGGCTCGCCGCAGTGGCTCACAAAATGCAGACAAAGGCCGCGATTGCGGCCACACACACCAAAAAGAGTGCGGCAATCATGCTGGCGCACCCAGCCCCTTTGGATTGACCAGCTTTCTTTCTGGCCGTAGCCAGATGCCCCTCAATACCCTCAAGTGTCGGATCTAACGTGAGTGCTTTCTCAAGCCAAGGAATTGCCTCGGCGAATTTCCCTTGAAGGAAATAGACCCCACCCATGTTGCCGAATGCACAGGCATTGTACGGATTGATCGCCTGAGCGCGCTTCAACACCTCTTCTGCCTCTGCGAAGCGGCCCTGTTGCATGAAGGACATGCTTTGATCAACAAGTGAGCGCGCCTCCGATTGCTTGGTGAGGACATCAGAGAGGTCATCTTGAGGAATGCTCCCTACGAGAGTGCCTCCATCGCCGCAATGCGGGCAGACGTGAGCCAGCACATGCACCTTGCTGTTGCACTGGGCGCAGGTCTTCGACCCTCTGTACTCAGACTCGTTTGCCATAGCCGTCTCCTCTCCTCTTGCCGAACTTCTGTTTAGTTTGACTGTGTCCGCTTTCCGAATCGACCTAAGCGATTATCCTCAAAGAGGTTGCCAATGCTAGCATCGAGGGTGCAAATTCAGGTGACGGAAGGAATGCCGCCTTGCGGATTTCTCGGAGAATCCCGGGGATGTCAGCGAAACGGGTAAACACCGCGAGAACCATGCGTTGCATTCAATCGCGACGTTAGTCCAGCCTCCAAAAGACTTTACGGCGTTTTCTGAACGGACACAGTCAAATTAGGCTCGGGCGCACCGAACCGGCCGGGCAGTAACTTCACGTTACCGTGAGGACCCTGGTGCCAGAGTTCGGCTAATTCTACTCTATCACCTTGAAACTCGACCTAAACAGGTACTGCTAAACATGTTGTCGATGCTAGCATGAGTACGCGCTTTCGATCCTTGCTTGAAGGTATGGAAGGATGCTAGCACCAGGATTCCCCGATGAATTCACGTAAACTGCCACGACGCCCAGAAAAGCGATGCCTGCGCGACGGAAATATGCGTTTGCCGTAACTCACGATGGTTTCAACGGTTACGTCGATCCGAAAGGTGATACAGTAGAACTAATCACAAATTCTACAGCAAGACTTCGGCCAATCGCCTACCAGGTATGGTACTGACAGCGTTGCTGTCACTACGACGGATTGTGGCTCTCCCAGCGAAGTCTTGCTGTAGAACAAATCACGGCCTGACCCCTGGCCCCCCCAACCCATGGCCCCCCCAAACCCGTGCACCGGTCCGTGCTCGGTCATGGCTCGCCCTCCGACCTCTCGGCGGTCTCGATTCCCGTCGCCCTGACGCGATGAGTCTCCGTAGCAAGCAGGATCAAGGCGGCAATACGGGCATTCGTAGCGTTTTCGCCTTCAACCGTCAAGAGGCGCCCGATCACCCCAGGAGAATTCTGCCTCAGCCAGGAGCCGCAACTTCCCGGTCGGCAACGTCAGCCAACTCCACCTCGCTGCTTCACATTCCCGGCGTTGCCCAGCCTCCCCAGTGGATAAGGCACTGCTGGAGTGGCAAATACTTGGCCCGGGCCCCGGCGAAGTCCCACGCGAGCTTGCCGTAGAACAGATTACGGTCTGACCTCCGCCCCGGATGGTGCTTGAGCGGGCTGGGTGGACGCCGCCGGCACCGGCTCGACCTTGACGACCAGCGCGGTCAGGTCGTCGGGGAGCTTCGACTGCCACGCGAAGCGGCAGACCGCCTCCCGAAGCAATTCGATGATCGCGGCGGCCGGCTGGTGCCGGGCGGCACGCACGACCTCCAGCGCCCGCTCGACGCCGAACTGCGCCCCCTCGGGCGATCGGGCCTCGAGCACGCCGTCGGTCAGGAGCAGGACCAGGTCGCCCGGCTCCAGGGCAATCGGCCCGCCGGAAGGGAATTCCTCATCGGGTGAAATACCCAGAGGCAGGCCCGTGCTGTCCAGGGTGGCCTTCACTGCGCCGGAGGCGTCCAGCACGCAGCCGGCCGGGTGGCCGGCGTTGACGTACGAGAGCGATCGGCCCTCGGGATCCAGCCGCGCCAGCAACATCGTCACGAACTTGTCGTCCTCCGTCTCGTTGCACAACAGGGCGTTGGTCCGGGCCACGATCTCGTCGATGCGGTCGAACGCCGTGGCCAGGGAGCGGAGGGTGGCGTGGGTCGAGGCCATCAACAGGGCGGAGCCGAAGCCGTGGCCGCTCACGTCGGCGACCACCAGCCCGAGCGAGCCGTCGCGCATCGGCAGGTAGTCGAAGTGGTCTCCGCCGGTCAGCTCGGCGGGAAAGCTCGCCCCGGCCACGTCGAGCCCGGCGAGCCTCGGCGGATCGCGGGGGAGCAAGTGCTCCTGGATTCGCTTGGCGGCCAGGAGCTGGACCTCGGTTTCGCGGAGCGACTCCTCCGCCCGCTTGCGCTCGATCGAGCCGGCCAGCACGTCGGCCACCGAGGTCAGGAAGGCCATCTCCTCGGGCTTCTGCACGTGCCCCTCCCGGACGTAGAGGTTGATCACCCCGCAAAGCCGGCCGCGGAAGGTCATTGGCACGCAGTAGTGGCCGTGCGCGTGGATGCCGGGAAAGCGGGTCTCGTGGCGGTCGTCCAGGCCGCGGGCGAACACGACCTCGCGGCTCTCGGCGGCTTGGCCGCAGAGGCACGTGCCCAGCGGCACGCGGGTGCACTGGGCCAGCAGCTCCGCAACGAGCCCGCGATGCGCCTTGATGACCAGCACGTCCGGATCGTCCTCCACCAGGAACACGGAGCCCTTGGATTCCAGGGCGATCCAAGGGATCGAGAAGAGCAGGTCCAGCGTCTGCTCGAGCAGGGCTTCGATCGGGATGCCCTCGAGCGACAGGCGGAGGATGGCGCTGGTGGCCCTCTGGATCTGGAGGTTGGTCTCGAGTTCCCGGGCGGCCCGCCTCCGCTCCGTGACGTCGCGGACGGCGGTGAACATGAGCACCCCCTCGTCCGTCACCAGCGGTGCCAGGCTGATCTCGGCGGGAAACTCGCTGCCGTCCTTGCGCACCGCGGCAAGCTCCATGCCGACGCCCATGGGCCGGACGTGGGGCCGGGCGGAGTAGTCGGCGCGTTGCCGGCGATGCTTGGGCCGGGCACCCTCGGGGACGAGGACCTCGATCGCCTGCCCGACCAGCTCCTCCCGCCGGTAGCCGAACAGCTTCTCCAGCGGGGCGTTGACCTGGGCGATCCTGCCTTCGTGGTCGACGACGGCCATGGCGTCCGGGGCCGACTCCCAGAGCTGCCGGAAGCGGTGCTCGACCCGCCGCCGCTCGGTCACGTCCTCCACCACCCCGTCGTAGCCCAGGAAGCGTCCCGAGGCGTCGCGGCACAGGAGGATGGTGTCGCGGATCCAGCGGATCGAGCCGTCGCGGTGGACGATGCGGTGCTCGAAGGGGGGCACCTCCTCGCCGGCCCGCACCCGGGCCACGTGCGCGAGGACCGCCTCCCGGTCGTCGGGGTGGACCCTGTTGATCCAGAGCAGCGGGTCGGCGGCGTAATCCTCCGGACGGTACCCGGTCGCTGCCAGGCATCCGCCGCTGTGCTCGGTCGAGACCTGCCCGTCGCCGTCCGGCCGGACCACGTACGTGTAGGTCGTCACCGCCGAGAGCAGTTGGCGGTAGCGATGCTCGCTCTGGCGGAGCCGCTCGTCGGCCTCTTTGCGCTCGGTGTCCGTCTCTTGGTTGCTCTGGGGCATCCGACAACCCTCTCCGGGAGGTAGGCGGGAAACAGGAGGACGGGTCTATTGATCCTCAGAGAAGTCATGCAAGGCCAGCCCATCGGAGCCGGGCCGTGTCGGCCCGGATCGTACGGGGCGACACGCCCCGGCTCGGAGAGAGAACATTGCACTGACCCTCTGAGGTAAACAGGTTGAGAATTATACCGATCGGCCGAGGCCGGTCAAACCGGCGCAGCTCAGTAGCATTTCCCGGGAGCGACGCCGCTTTGCAGGGCCTGCGGCTCATCGCGCGCCCGCGACCCGCTCCGAGGGCGACTCGCACACCACGCGAAAGCCGACGTTGAAGACCTTCTGGTAGGGGGCGTAGCTCAGCCGGAACGCCGAGCGGCAGCGGTCGGGGCGATCGCGCCACGAGCCGCCGCGCACGGCCTTTGGCCCGGTGGCTTCCGGGGCACTGCGCCCGTCGTCTTCCCGGTAGGGATAGGGCCGGTAGATACTGCGCGTCCATTCGGCCACGTTGCCGTGCAGGTCCGCCAGGCCCCAGGCGTTGGGCTGGTAGCTGCCCACGCCGGCCGAGACCAGCGTGCGGTCGTTGAATCGGGTGTCCCGCGGCACCAGGTCGGGCGTGCGCGGACTCCACGACTTGTAGGCCAGATCCCGGATCGTCACGTCGGCCAGGTTCGCCCAGGGGGAGAAATCCGTCTCCGGGCCGCCGTAGAAAAACGGCGACTGCGTGCCGGCCCGGCAGGCGTATTCCCACTGGGCTTCGCTCGGCAGGGTGAAGCTCAGGCCGGTCCGCTCGGACAGCCAGCGGCAGAAGGCCATGGCCTGGTGCCAGGAGACCCGCACCACCGGCTGGCTCGGCCCATCCAGCGGGTAGCCGAGGTACTCCTCGCCGAAGATCCACGAGCCGCGATGCTCGTAGCGGCTTTCGTGCTTCGGATCGAATCGGGCGAACTGGCGGTTGGACACCTCGCAGCGGCCCATCCAGAAGGGCCGGTCGATGGCGACCGCCGCCGGCGGCTGCTCGTCGGGGGCTCCGTCGGGGTCGCCCATGACGAAGCTCCCCGCCGGGATGCGGACCAGCTCGAGGGTCACCCCGCCGCCGAGGTCGAGGCTTCGGGTGACGTCGCCGGCCGCCTGCTGGCGGCGCCGGGCCTCGGCCGCGTCGAACGGCCACCCGGAGAGACTCGCCGGGGCGATCTTCGGCCGCTGGAGCGCGGGAGGCACGATCGGCTCGACCGGCGCAGGCTTCGCTTGCGGCGGCTGCTCGAGATCCTCGGCCACGCCGCCGTAGAGCCCGGCCAGGAAGGTGCGCCGATCGCGCTGGTTGTCCCGGATCCGCACGAACTCGCCCCACGTGCCGTGCTCCGGGGCGTTCAGGTCGATCCAGGTGTAGAGCCGGTCCCATGCCTCGGCGTCGAGCGTCACGCCGTGATGTCCTTTCTTGAGCATCTGCACGAGCTCGTTGGTGTCGGCGTGGAACTCCATGGGCGGGAGCAGGTGCAGATCGCTCTCCAGCCCGGGGGCGCGGACGAAGCTCCGCAGGGTGAAGTAGCTCGGCTCGAAGATTCCGCCGTACTTGCCGATGAGCGGGCGCGGGGACGTGGCGGCGACGCGGCGCGGCTGCGGATCGCCCGCCCGAAAGACCACGTACGCCCCCTGGTCCGCGCGGAGGTCAGGGGGCTTCGAGCCGTCGGGCTGGGCCTGGCCGTCGTGGCAGCCGGTGCAGAACTTGTCCAACACCGGCTGGACCTCGGCGCGGAAGCCGAAATTCCGCGGCGGGCCGCGCCAGGGGGTGATTTCGGCGGGCCGCTTGGCGCCGGCCGTGGTCAGCCGGCTGGGCGGCGTGGTGTTCCGCTTGTCGTGGCACCCGATGCAACTGAGGGTCTCGCCCGGCATCGCCGTCATCCAGCTCCGCATGAGCTGCACGGCCCGGCCTTCGGCGTCCAAGGGCTGCACGGAGATCGGCGTCTTGGCCGGCACGCGGAACATGGCCGAGCCGTCGGCCTCGACCGGCACGGTGCCGAGGATCCGCTTGACTTCCCACGGCCCGTCGGTCCCCACGCGGTGGTCGATCCCGGCGATCTGCTGGTAGCCGAAATGATAAGTGAACACGCGGAGGCCCTTGACCGTGCCGCGGGGCACGCCGGCCAGGCCCGGCCCCTGGTAGACGTCGGCCATATAGACCACGGCGTCGTCGCGGTCCGGCTGGGTTTTGTCGGGGATGACCGGCGGGGTGGCCGAGCGGCGCAGGGGGATCGGCTCCAGGAGGGCCTGGCCCTCGATCTCCTTCAAGAGCACCGCGTTGTCGAACGTGTCGACAAGGTAAATCCCCCACAGGTCGTGCGGCGTCGGCTTGCAGGAGACGAGAAAGTGCTTCTCGCCCAGGGGATAGGGGTGGAGGAACTTGGGCCAGCTATGCTCGGTGAGCTTGTCCTCGATCACGGGCTCGACCTTGCGCCCGTAGCCGGGGATCCGCTGGACCACGCCGCTGGTCTCCTGCCGGCCGAGGGCCGGATCGAACACGACCAGCTCCCCGACCCGGCCCACGTGGTGCCCGGTGACGATCCCCACGACCTTCGTGGGATGACCCGGCACCGGCCGGGCGTAGAAGATCGAGTTCGGCCAGTAGGAGTTCGACCCATAATACTCGGCCTGGCCCGTGCCGTCCGGGTTCATCGCAAACAGCACCCGGTTCCAGACGTGCGGCGTGTCGGTGTAATCCCACCGGAGGTAGAGCACCCGGCCGTCGTTCAAAAGCGTCGGGCAGTAGTCGTGGTCCTGCTCGAAGCAGACCTGCCGGACGTTCTTCCCGTCGGCGTCGATCAGGTACATCATCCCCACGATGACCCCGGCGTTGCAGGGCACGCCCTGGAGCGGGGCGGTGGAGATCATCGCGATCTTGCCGTTGGGCAGGTAGCAGGGGTCGTAGGAGTGCACGTCGGGCTGGTCGCCGGGCGTGACCTGGCGGAGCCCCCGGCCGTCCGTGCCGATCTCGAACACCTGCCACATCTTCAGGCTCCCCGGCATGGAGAACAGCAGCCGGTCGGCGTCCCAGTGGAGGTCCACGTCGCACGCGAGCCGGCGCCCGTCGGGCCTGTAGAGCGTGCGGAGCGTCCCTTCCGGGCGGACCGGCTCGAGCACGGCGATCTCGTTGTCCCAATTGAAAGGCTCGTCGATCCCCGGATTGCACTTCGAGCTCTGCCGTGGGAGCCCGATGTACTCGCCCACGCCGTAGCCCATCCCCTCCTGGCGCCGCGGATCCCCGTGCGGCTGGCGGCGGATGACCAACAGCCGATCGAAGTCCATCAGCGGATTGGCCAACAGGGCCTCCCGCTTCAGCCGATCGAAATCCTCGACCAGCCGGAGGATTCGCTCGATATCTCCGGGTGGCACTGGCTGCTTGCCAGCCAGTGCATCGGCGAGTGCCTTCTGAACGCCATCGAGCCGGGCGAGGAACTCCTTCCCCCGCGGATACCTCGGCCCGAACGTCTGGATCAGGTCTTGGATTGCCAAGCGCAAAGACACGTAGGGTGGGACGAAGTCCCACCGGGTTGCCGGGCCTCGGGCCGAATTCGGTGGGACTTCGTCCCACCCTACGGCCCGGGCCTGCGTGGCGTCGATCTGGCGCGAGCGGTAGTAGAGGTCTCGGACGTGGTTGAAGCCGGCAGCGTCGCGGACCGTGGTGGCCAGCCGGCCTGCTTCCTCGGCCACCGGGCCGACGCGACCGGCCGCCTTGGCATACCGTGGGGCGAGGCCGGCCAGGTCGCCCGGTGCCCAATCGGCGTCCAGCATCCGGTCCTCCCGCTCCCAGCGGATCTCCTGCCGCGGCTTCGCTTCGATGAAGTCGCGGACCAGGAGGGCCCAGAGGTCGAGCCGCTGAGCTCCGGCGGCGTCGACCACCTCGAACCGCACCGTGCCGAGCTTGCCGACCCAATCGTCCACGCCGATCCAGGCCTCCAACCGCTCGAACCTCTTCCCCAAGGGGAGCCGGACCTTGCTGTCGGCGTAGACGTGGATGCCGTCGGAGAACTGCCGGCCGGCGATCTTCAGCGGCCCGCTCACGCCCGACTTCAGGTTGACGTCGATGGCGTGCCGCCCTTCGAGCACCTCCAGCCCCGGCAAACGGCTGACGACCGTCTGTCGGCCGTCGGCGGCGATCAGCCTGGCCTCGGCCCAGGTGGCCGCCCCGCCGACCACGTCCGGGATGCCCGTGACGTAGAGGAACAATTCGTCCAGGCCGGCCACCGGCACGCGGATGCGAATCGCCGGCTCGCCCCCGCGGATCACCGGGCTGGTGTACGGCCGGAAGGCGGCCGGCCGGGCCAGGCCCGCCTCCTGGCGGACCAGCCCCTCCCGGGCCGCCAGGAGCGTCTCCTGCCAGGTGGGCAGCTTCCGGTAGCAGCTCGGATCGCCCGGCCCTTCGGCAGCCGCTTCACAGAAGGCTGCGAGCACCACGGACAAGGCCCCCACGGCCAGCACCCAACGGAGCATGTCGAGATCCTCGATTGAAGTCGTGCAAACCCATTTAGCCTTCGCTGCGAAGGCCATACCAAGAAAGCGATGGTAAGCGGCGAGCACCGCCAAGTCAACCGCTCATCCCCTCGTTTGCAGGGAGAAGACGGCTCGCGGAGCGGGGCGTATGATGTTGGGTGGCACTGGCTGCTCGTCAGCCAGTGCTCGCCTGAATCGTGGGGAAGAGCACGGGCTGGCAAGCAGCCCGTGCCACCCTCTCGCAACGGCGCCAAGGAAATCATTCCAGCGAACCTTTGCGCCTCGGCGCCTTTGCGAGATAATCCTTTCCCGTGGCAGGAACCCTTGCAGGAGCCAACTCATGCGACCCATCTTGTGCAGTATGCTTTGGACCTTGGTGGCGATCGCGGCGGCAACCGGGGCCCAGGCCCAATCGCCGGCCAGAAAGGGCAAGTCGCCGGTCGACGACCTCCCCCCGCACATCCGCCGGGTGACCTGGTTCGGCGAGCGGGCCGACTGGTCCCACGACGGCAAGCGGATCCTCTTCCTGTCCAAGACTTTCGGCGACGCCTTCGAGGTGGAGCTGGCCAGCGGGATCATCCGCCCGGTGACGACCCATTACTTCCACTCCGGCTACACCCGGGCCCTGTACCTGGCCAACGGCGATATTCTCCTCTCCGGTGCCCGCCAATTCGACCCGCAAGACCCCTGGGCGAGCCGCAGCGAGAAAAGCGCCGAACTATGGGTCCTCAAGAAGGACCTTTCCGGGCCACCGGTGCCGCTGGGCGAGAAGTGCAGTGAGGGCCCGGCCGTCTCCCGTCACAAGATGCGGATCGCCTGGACCCAGGGCAACGCCATGTGGCAAGGCGACGTGGTCTACGACGCCGGCAAGCCGAAGCTCTCGGGCAAGAAAAAGGTGCTCGACGCCAAGGACCTGCCCTTCCGTTGCAGCCTGGAGACGCAGAACTTCCGCCCGCCCGAGGAAAAGGAGCTGACCTTCAGCGCGTACGGCTACCAGGGGACCGAGGTGATGGGGGTCGATCTTCAGACCGGCAAGGTCGTCAACTACTCCAGCGCCCCGGACCAGTACGACGAGCCGGAGGGCATCTTCCCCGACGGCCGTCACACGCTGGTCGAGTGCGACCGTCACGGGCGCAAGGGCTCCGGACAGATCGACCTGTACAAGCTGGCCCTGGACGGCACCGGGCGGACCGAGCGCCTGACCTTCTTCAACGACTACGCGGGCTACAAGGCCTCGAACCCGGTCGTGAGCGGCGACGGCCGGTTCATTGCCTTCCAGTTCGCCCGCTCCGGCGACCCGGCCGGCGTGGGACGGGGAATCCTCGTGTTCGACCTGGGGAAGTACGAGAAGACGAAAGGGCGGTGAGTCATGCGACAGTCACTCCCGCCTCGGCGATGAAGACGTCGATGACCGGCGAGTCACTCTCGATCACTTCCTTGCCGAACGTGTCGATGTGGAACTGGATCGCCGACTTCACGTCCGCCAGGGCCTCTTCATAGGTGTCCCCTTCCCCAACCACCACCCCCTTGAGCCCAAGCGGGTAGGCGACGTAGGCGTCGGAGTGCTTTTCCACGATTACTTTGAGTTCTTTGTGCATCGTAAGTCCTCGGATCAAGTACTCCCCTTGAATACGTCACTTGTCTCGGGGAATCTCCTTGAGGTAGATGTTCTTGAAGTACAGCGTGTTGCCGTGGTTCTGAAGCTCGATCTGGCCCGTGGGGTAGATCGGCTTGCCCCGCTCCCAGTAGTTCTCCATCACGACGTTGTCGACGACCAGCTCGCCGTTGAGCCACACGCTGACCTTCTCGCCGACCATCCGGATGCGGAAGGTGTTCCACTGGCCGATCGGCCTGTCGGCGCACTTGGAAGGCTTCCTGGGGTTCTTCTCGTTGTTGTACAGTCCGCCGGAGCCCTCGGGATTGCCTTGGGGGTCCCAGATTTGCACCTGGGGGCTGCCGCGCAGGTAGATGCCGCTGTCGCCGCGGGGGAGGATCTTCCAGTCGACGTACAGCTCGAAGTCGCCGTAGTCCTTGGCCGTGCAGAGGCTGTTTCCTTTGCCGTCGAAGACCAGCGCGCCGTCGTCGGCCTTCCAATGGGCCCGCATGCTCTGGTCGGCCTCCTTCTGGGCCTTGGCCAACTGCTCGGGGGTCATCTTGGCCCGGGCCGGCGGACTGGCGACCAGCCCCTTCCAGCCGCTCAGATCCTTGCCGTTGAACAGGGCGACAAAGCCGTCCGGCGGGGTGTTGTCGGCCGCGTGGAGGGGGCCCACCGCGGTCAGGCAGAAAAGGCCGAATGCCGAGCCAAACGCAAGCGTTCTCATGGCGATGCTCCTTGGGCTGCACGGGTTCGGGGGTCGATGCAGCCCACCAGCCTAACATCGGCCGGAGCCGGTTTCAACATCCCGGCGCCGCCAGACCGACAGGCCCTCCAGGGCCACCCGAAAGAGGTGCCAGAGGGCGGCGACCGCTTCCCTGGAGTCGATCTTCGAGGCCCCCCGGCGACGATTGACGAAGCGAATCGGGACCTCCCGGAACCGCGCCCCCGCGCGCCTCAGACGCACAAGGATCTCTTCCTGGAACGCGTACCCGTGCGAGCGGATTGCCGTGAAGTCCAGGGCGGCCAGGCGCTCGACCCGGTAGCAGCGGAACCCGCTGCTGCAATCCCGCGGGGACAGCCACAACAGCCACCGGGCGTAAAGGTTGACGCCCCGGCTCATCAGATGGCGCACGAGCGGCCATCCCTCGATAGCCCCGCCCGGGACGTACCGGGAGCCGATCGCCACGTCAGCGGCCGGGGCTTCGGCCAGGCCCAACGCGGCGATCAGGTCGGGCAGGACCCCGGGGGGATGGCTGAAATCGGCGTCCATGGTCACCACCGAGCGGTATCCCAGGCGCACGGCGTACTGCATTCCGGCGACCAACGCCGTCCCTAGCCCCAGCTTCCCCTCCCGGTGAATGCACGTCAGCCGAGGGTCTTCCGTCGCCTTCCGGTCGCACCAATCCCCGGTCCCGTCCGGCGAGCTGTCGTCGATGACCAGCACGTCCGTTTCCGGCAGGGTGCGAAGGATCGCATCCACCAGTCCGGCAAGGGTTTCGATCTCGTTGTAGGTGGCCAACACCACCAGGGAGTCTTTGGCCTGTGTCATGATCGTGGCTCTTGCCGGATGAACCTCAAGCCCCGAGTTTATGTCTTTTCGATGGGCAGGGGGAGAGATGGCCCAGGAGCGGCCCAGAGGTTTTTTTCTCTCCAGCCTGCGGCGAGAACGTCCGATAGTAGCCCCCAGTCGCGACCCGCGAGCCCCGCACGTCGGTCCCTCCAGTTTGACCTTGTCATCGGGACGGAAGATCGTTGGAGTTCGTCGCGGAGGTCGGCAACACAAAGTCCCTGCTGACACGATCGTCCTTCTTCGGTAGACTAGGGCTCTTCGGGTCACCCTTGACAACACAACTCCCATGATCCGCCCAGCTTTCCCTGCTTCTCCCGCCGCTAAATCTTCTTCGGACTCACAGCAATCCGAGAGGGCCGAAGTCCCCGGAGGCTGTCCGGGGCCCTACGGGGCCCCTTTCTGGATGGCGTACGCTAACAATGCCTTGGTCTGTGTGGCCTGGGCGCTGTTGTATCGGTACGCTGACTTTGTAACACTGTTGGGCGGCACTGAACTACACTTGGGGTGGGTTGTTGGGGTTGGGTGGATCGGCAGTGTGCTCATGCGCTTCGGCGTGGGCCTCCGGATCGACCAGGTCGGCCCGCGACCCATTTGGCTGGGCTCCTTGCTCCTTTTCTCAGCCGCCTGTCTTGGCCACCTTGGCGTGACCCGCTGTGACGGGCCGGCGATCTACGCCCTGCGCATCGCCCTTTGTACGGGCACTGCCGGCATCTTCGGGGCCTCCACGATGTTCGTGGCCGGTCGGGCTTCCGGCCCGCGCATGGCGGAGCTGCTCGGCATGCTCGGCACCTCGGGTTTCCTGGGCATGATGTTGGGAACGCACCTGGGCGACTGGATGTGCGGCAGTTCCCCCTCTCAGGACGGGGCTGTGCGCATGTTCCTTGGCGCAGCCTTGCTGGGCCTTGGGGCGGTCCCCTTTGCCTGGGCGGCCACTCGGAAGCTGAGACCGCCCGTGCCGCAGCGATCGCTCCCCGTCGCCTGGCTGGTCGGGCGGTATCATCCCGGCATGCTCCTGGTGGTCAGCGTGGCGACCGGCGCAGCCCTGACTCTTCCAGCCACGTTCCTGCGGACCTACGCGGCGGAGTTGCAAATCCCCCGGATCGGGCTGTTCTTCACGGTGGCGGCGCTGACGGCGGTCACGACCCGGGTGGTCACCCGGCGCCTTCTCGAGCGGGTGGGGCTGCCTCGGATGATCCTCCTGGGGGTCGGGACCATGGCCCTGGCCCAAGTGCTCTTCCTGCTGGTTCGGGCCGAGTGGCAGTTGATCCTGCCCGGGCTGGTCCATGGGGTGGCCCAGGCCATCCTTTACCCGACGATCACGGCGGCCGGCACCAGCGCGTTTCCCGAGCGATACCGCGGATTGGGGACCATGGTGATGTTGGCCACCCTGGACGTTGGCCAGTTGATCGGTGCGCCGGCTGCCGGGGTGATCCTGCACGGGAGCGAGGCGTTGGGCTTTGCGAGCTATCCGACCATGTTTGTCGTCATGGCGGCCGCCTTGCTCGCGGCCGCGGGGAGCTACGCGATGAGCCTGCGCCGCGGGGCCGAGGGACGGGTGGCACGGGCACCTTGCCCGTGCTTCGCGCGCAGCACTGGCGAGACGCCAGTGCCACCCCGCGTGTCGATTGAGGTGCGTCGGCCCACTACCGCGCCGCAAGCTGCCGGTAGTAGTCGATCGACTGCCGCAGCCCGTCGATGAAATCGACGCTTGGCGCGTAGCCCAGCATCGCCCGGGCCCGGCTGACGTCGGCCCGGCTCTCGCGCACGTCGCCGGGTCGCGGGGGGGCGTGCTCTGCAGCCACGCTGGTCCCCAGGACGCGGTTGATGGCATCGAGCAGCTCGACGAGCGTGATCGACCCGCCGCAAGCGACGTTCAACACCTCGCCGGAGACGCCGGGGGCGTCGGCCGCCAGCAGGTTTCCCTGGACGACGTTCGCCACGTAGGTGAAGTCGCGCGACTGGTGCCCGTCGCCGTAAATCACCGGCTGCCGGCCGCGGAGGATCGCGGTGATGAACAGCGGAATCACCGCGGAGTAGGGGCCGTTGGGGTCCTGGCGCGGTCCGAACACGTTGAAGTAGCGGAGGGTGACGGTCTCCAGGCCGTAGGCGGCCGAGAAGGCCCGGCAGTAGTATTCGGCGGCGAGCTTGGCCGCGCCGTAGGGGGAGATGGGGGCGGGGAGGTCCGATTCCCGCTTCACGCTGGCCGGCTGGTTGCCGTAGACGCTGCTGGACCCGGCGTAGACGACCCGGCGCACGCCGGCCCGCCGGGCGGCGTCCAGCAGGACCACGGTTCCGGTCACGCAGGCGGCGTGCGTGGCCAGGGGGTGCTCGACGCTGCGGGGCACCGAGGCCAGGGCCGCCTGGTGGAAGATGCAGTCGACTCCGTTGACGGCCTCGGCCACCTTCGTCGCGTCGAGCAGGTCCCCCTCGATAAACGCGACGCGGCCGCGGATCGCGTCAAGATTCGCCAGGCAGCCGGTGCTCAGGTTGTCCAGGACGCGGACGCGATCGCCGCGTTCGACCAGCGCCCGGGCCAGATGCGATCCGATGAATCCGGCCCCGCCGGTGACAAGGTAGCTGCGCACGGAATCTCCTTCCTTCGATCGGATGATTGTAGGACAATCCAGGGCGGGGGGGAAGGACGAAAACGGGCCACCGGCAGGGTGGCACTGGCGTCTCGCCAGTGCCGGTCCTGAGGCACGGGCAAGATGCCCGTGCCACCCAACGCCCTGGGGCACCTCAGTAGGGGGGCACCCATGATTCCTATTGCCAGGATTCCTGTCCGCGAAAGGCCGCCCCGGAATCCCACCCGGCGTCGCTATCCGTGTGCCCATCTGGGGGACAGGGGAATACGCCGAGATACGCCACCTTTCGGGCAGCGAGCCGCTTGAACTCGCAGAGGGCTCACGGTACGCTGAAGAGGGCTGTGGCCCTTCCCAAGAGGGACTGTTCGTGCCTGTTGCCGGGCGACTTGAGAGGATGCGATTTGTGTCGATTTCGTGTGTGTGCGTCAGGCCGCGGATTCGCAGCCTAGAAGTGTCGGGGAGAGACTATCTAGGACCCAATTGGGCAGTCGAATCGCGAGCCTTACGATGGACTTCATCTCGATCGATGTCGAAACCGCCAACGCTGACCTCGCCAGCATCTGCCAGATCGGGCTAGCACGTTTTTCGAACGGTCAGGTCGCCGAAAGATGGGAATCCCTCGTTGATCCCGAAGACTATTTCGATGGCATCAACGTCGCCATTCACGGAATCGACGAATCCACGGTTGCTGACGCTCCGAAGTTCCCCGATGTCAGCTCCATTCTGTCACAGCACCTTGTGGAAACCGTCGTCGTAAGCCACACCTCATTCGATCGGGCTGCAATTCGTGCCGTATTCGCCAAATACGGAATTCCTCTACCGGAGATTACGTGGCTTGATACTGCTCGTGTGGTTCGCCGAACGTGGCTCGATCTCTCACAACGGGGTTATGGTCTGGCAAATGTGGCTGAACGGCTTGGCATTCAATTCCACCATCACAATGCCGCAGAAGATGCCCGCGCTGCCGGCGAAATCCTCGTCCATGCAATCAGAGAATCAGGATTATCGCTCGACGAGTGGCTCGTGAGGGTCACACGTCCTATCGGCCCATCCAGCGGCTCTGGCTCGTCATATCGAATCACAAGAGACGGCAATCCCGAAGGCCCGCTTTACGGTGAAGTCGCTGTTTTCACGGGCGCGCTTTCTCTCCGCCGGCGAGAAGCCGCGGACCTTGCCGCGGCCGCAGGCTGTCAGGTTGCCGAATCGGTCACCAAGGTCACGACGCTATTGATTGTCGGGGATCAGGATGTAAGAAAGCTGGCAGGTCACGAAAAGAGCTCCAAACACAGAAGGGCGGAACAACTGATTTCCAGCGGGCAAGGTATTCGCGTGTTGCGAGAAACCGATTTCCGGTCACTTGTCGCGATCACCGACTGAAAAGATTGCCTAAGCAATCGCAGGACCCGACCGGAATGGGCGGTCGGAATGTGGTCCGGACACCACCGTCACTTGTCGCCAATTGCGGCGGGTGAACGCCATCGTTCGCTCTGGAGAAAACGATGAGACCGTTGGCTCTCATTCGCGTGGAGACCACGGGGTTGAATCCCTGCCCCTATGACCCGGTGGTCGAGGTGGGTGCGCTTTTCGTCGTGCCGGGGCAAGGGATTTTGGCCGAAGTGACGCGTTGTGGCGATTGCTGGGAATCAACGCCGACTGATACCCGGAGACCTACAGGAATTGAGCGACGAAAGGGCATACAGTGACAAAAGACCGAGACCTCTTTGGGAAGAATTTCGACCAGCAACTTGAGGTCGCTGGGAAGGACATCGCAAGGCGAGACATCGCTCCGAACCGGCGAGTGCCGGGGGAGATCGTGTTTGAACCAATGGGTTCTGGAGTGCGGGTCACCGCCCGCGATGCAGAGCACCGCGTTCTGTGGGGATACGTCGCGTCAAAGGGGACGGTGCGCCAGATTCATTGTCTCGTTGCGGTGTATGACACCCTCCAGGAACTGGTCGCAGAGGAACTTGAGAAGCGCGGCCTGTTCAGTGCCGAAAGCGAAGACCCAATAGTTGCGGCACATTCTGCTCTCGGCAGACTCGAGAAGACCGCGAAATGGTTGAGGGATAGCATCGAAGTCAAGAAAGTCAGTGATGCCACTTTGGAGCGCGCCCGGACCATTGCCCGGATTGTCTCCGATGCAGACCGGCAAATCGCCCTCGAGGCGGGGACATTGAAGGGAATGAAACCGAAGAGCGAAGAATCGGCTGCAGGCGACACTTGACAGCGCGCCTCAGCCGTGTCGTTCGACAGTTCGGAATTCGTCGGCCTTCGGATTCTTCGATTTGTGCGACCTCTCCGCGTGTGCCGCTGGTTCGCCCGGCGGGGGCTCGGCAATTGGCCGCGTCGAGCGGAGGCTGGCAGCCGGCTGGGATTCTCTCGCCAAGGCGCCAAGGCGCGAAGGAAGGGAGCGGGAAGAGGAGAATCGCCAAGAGGCAGAGGAGGCCGGGGGGCAGGAGGAACGCAAGGGGCCAGACGCGGGGCCCAGCCGTCGCCTCCCGTCGACGGCTATTGCTTCTCCCTTCGTTGCTTCGGTTGGCCTCTTTGCGCCTTGGCGCCTTTGCGAGAGATCGAATCCCAGGGGACCGTTCACCTCAACGGCCTCAGGCGGCAGGTCTTGCCGTCCCGGAGCCGATCCTTGGGGCAGACCTGGAGGAGCACGCCCTCGGCGTCCGTTCCCGGCAGCGGGTAGCTCGTCACCTTGCGAAGGGCCAGCGTCTTTAAGAGTCCGCCGTGCCGGGCCTCGCCGCGCTCCTCGACCCAGGCCGCTCCCTTGAGGACCAACAGCCGATCGAAGCTGGCCCAGTGGGGACGCAGCCATCGCAGGAGCTTGACCAGCGGGGCCACGGCGCGGGCCACGAGCGTGTTGAAGCGGGCCGGGCCGAGCAGGTCCTCGCCCCGGCCTTCGAGCACGGGCACGTTCAACCCCAGACGCTCGACGATATCGGCCACGGCCCGGGCCTTCTTGCCCACCGATTCGGAGAGCCACACGAGCAGATCGGGGCGGAGGATGGCCAGCAGGACGCCGGGCACGCCCCCGCCGGTCCCCACGTCGAGGATCTTCTCGCCCTGCTCCAGGTGCCGGGCGAAGACCAGGCTGTCGTGCAGGTCGCGGCCGACGAACTTCTCGTAGTCGGTGTGCCGCGTCAGGTTGATCTTGGCGTTCCACTCCCACAGGGCCTGGCAGTAGCGGTCCAGCAGGGCCACCCGGCTGGAGTCCAGCTCGATCTGATGCCTTGCCAGGCAGGCGGCTAGCTCACAGTCCTCCGGGTTCACGGCCGACATCCTCTCTGTTGAAGGTTCCTCAGCAGCATTCGTGGGTGAAAACGGGTCGCGGGGTGCTTCCGACGCGCGTTTTCAAGGCATGGCAGGGCAAATGAATGACTCGGAAGTGCCTTTGTCTCTCCCGGATTGTCTCATGGACGACTCACCGGAGCACCGCTCTGCGTGGCGGTACGCCGCCGACGCTGACTCTGCTGGTCTCCCAACGTGAACCGGGAGCCGAACACGGGACCATTCATTTGCCCTGCCATGCCTCAAAAAAACGCATTGCTTCTGCGAAGCACTGGCACACCGTAGCAGCCGCCCCCAAAAGCCCATTACGCCGCCCGCCCGGCGGCGCGTTGCGTCGGCCGCATCGACAGGCTAGCATAGTGACGCCGGGCCGAGCGGGCGCGTCGGGGGCTGGTTGTTGCGTGCCGCGGTTCGGGAGGAGCCGCCTCCATGGCGCATTGGACTCGCCGCGAGCTGCTTCGTCAAGCCGTGTTGGCCGCCGGCGCGGCCGCAACCGGCAGCCGGCCGAAGGCGGACGGCGCCGCGCCCCGGGGCGACGGGAGCCGGCTTTACCTGGGCTTCCTCGGCGTGGGCGGCCAGGGGTACGACAACCTGAGGGCAATGGCCGCCGAGCACGTGGCGGCCCTGTGCGACGTGGACCGCAACCACCTGGATCGAGCGGCCGCCGAGTTCCCCAAGGCCCGCAAGTACGCCGATCTCCGCAGGCTCCTGGACCGGGAGAAGGGGCTCGACGGCGTGGTCATCAGCACG
>Ga0315290_10000736_pt1 | contig 21902 bp, 20 predicted proteins | sample YL17G12_0_MG_FD_203627 | JGI IMG/M metagenome (GOLD analysis project Ga0315290, IMG submission 203627) | Sediment microbial communities from Yellowstone Lake, YNP, Wyoming, USA - YL17G12_0 | ecosystem: Environmental > Aquatic > Freshwater > Lake > Sediment | place: USA: Wyoming | collected... | reverse complement strand
ACGACGATAGGAAAGTACTTGGCGTAAGAACGGACCAACACCTCGGCCTCTAACTTACTGCGCTCGTAGTGATTGGCAAAGTCCTGACCCAGGTCCAGATCATCCTCGCTGATGCGACCCTTGCCCTTGCCGGCGACATAGGCGGTCGAGACGTACTCGAAGCGGCGCAGATGACCATGAGTCGCAAGGTATTTCGCCAGGTCCAAGACCAGCCGCGTCCCTTCGACATTGTCGCGCCGAGCCACATCCAAGGCTGCGCCAAAATCGGTGCTCGCACCGAGGTGGAGGATTTGGTGCACGTCGGCGGCGAGCGCGGGCAAATGCGCCGGCGCAATGCCAAGACCCGGCTGCGTCAAGTCGCCAGGTACAGCCACGAAACGCTGCGCCAGCGCCTCGGCCTGCTCTGGGGGAAACATATTTTTAATGATCTGCGCGACTCGTTCCTGAGCCTCGGCTTTTTGCCGCGACCTGACCAGGAGGTAGATCTTGCCGATCGACGCTGTACGCGCCAACCTGGCCAACACGGCTTTGCCCACAAAGCCGGTGCCGCCGGTGATGAATAAATTGATCGATTTCGCCTCGCTCATAGATCTTCCCTTCGCAGCAGGATGCAGCTGTATTCGCCCCAAGGACTCGCTTTTAGAACCAGTGCGTAAGATGCGGCGGGAGTTCTGCTGGGCAGGCGGTTGCTAAAGCCAACGCTCGCCGGAGCCGTCATCACCGCCGGTAGTTCGCCGTGAGCAAACAGCCTGGATACGAGCCCAAGCTCGATGATCCCAGATGCCTCCATCAGGTTGCCAAAAACACGCGTCGTCACGCCCAGTGCGGGCGGTTCGTAGGCTGCGCCAAGACCGCCAAAGACACGCTGTAAGGCATTGATCTCAACGCTATCCAGTGCATCGATGCCGCTTGCATTGGCCAAGATCAAAGCGATTTGCGTTGGGTCGACGTCAGCTTGGGTCAAGGTCCGAAGAATCATGCGACTGTAGGCGACACCTTCCGGATCTGAACGCAATGGACCGAGGCCATCACTGGCGATCCCGCCGCCGATATAGGTGGCCAGAATCTTCGCCCCACGAGCCGTTGCAGCACCTCGACGCTCCAGCGCCACAAAGGCTGCACCGTCAGCCAAAACCATACCGCGCCGCGCATCCTCGCCGCCTGCGTAGGGCATCACCGTGTGCGTGGACTCGCTGCCCTCGGCAAGTAGCAAACTCAAATGTGTATACATGCCGGTGTCGATGGCCTCGCTATGCGCGCCAAAGCCACCCGCCACGACGTAATCAAGCTGCTGCCGGCGTAGTCTTTTTGCCGCATGCTGCACGGCGAGATGGCCGCTTAGCTCACCACTGATGTAATTCGAGTTTGGTCCCTGCGCATTGAACATCATGCTGCCGTAGCATAGGACGTTATTGGCCAAGCTCGCGAGCAAGGTCGTCGGACGTGCGCTCATCGCGGTACGGCCGAAGGCACCTTCGTCGATAGAACCGTCCCCGTCGCGCGCCGCCTCCATCGCCTCGATGTAGGGACACAGATCGAAGCTGGAAGGGCCCGGAGATCCGGTGTAGAGCCCAGTCCGAGGCGCTGGGTAGGCATCTGCGGTCCAGGCCCCTGTCCGTTGCACATCTGCCAGTGCAGCGAGTCCAATCGCATCGGTCGCCGATACCGCTTTGAGTAAACGCGGTTCCTTTAAATGCGCTGCCGCCTTGAAATCGCGCATGCTATAGGCGGCGGCATTGGCCTTGACCGTGCCCTGCCGGAGCAGCTCCCAATGGGCCTCCAGCCCGTAGGCCCCAGCCGAGGCAACGCCCACCCCTGTGATGACTAACTCGTCTGCGCGCTGGGTCATAACCACCTCCGAGCGACCAATGCGGTATTGGAGCCGCCAAAGCCAATGGAATTCGACAGCGCAAAGCTCAGCTCAGTCGGCGTCGCGACCGCCTCGGTCAGCGCCACGGGACACGCTGGGTCCTGCTGGAACACATTGATCGAGGGCGGTAGGATCTGGAAGCGCAGGGCGTTGATGCAGATCGCCAGCTCCATGGCACCAGCTGCGGCGATCATGTGCCCCGTCATACTCTTGGTCGAACTCACCTTTGGTGCCCCGGTCCCGGTGCCAAAGACCTTGGCGATGGACAGGGCTTCGACGCGGTCGTTGATCTGCGTCGAGGTCCCATGGGCGTTGATGTAACCGACTTTGGCCGCCGCGGTGCCGCCGTCTTCTAGCGCCATCTGCATGGCCTCCACCGGTCCCCTACCCTCGGGATGCAGATCGGTGATGCGGTAGGTCGACTCGGTGACGCCGTAACCACAGATTTCGGCCAGGATCTTCGCCCCGCGCGCCTGTGCCAGGGCGTAGTCTTCAAACACCAGCATGCAGGCGCCTTCGCCCATGACAAAGCCGTCGCGGCCCACATCAAACGGCCGCGACGCCTGCTGCGGCGCATCATTGCGCTTGGACATCGCACCGAGCAGATCAAAGCCGACCATGGAGAAGCTATTGATCATCGAATCCGCTCCTCCCGTCACGACGACGTCGGCTTCGCCGTAGGCGATCATCTCGTAGGCCTCGCCGAGGGACTGACCCGACGAGGCACAGGCGGTATGAATGGTGGTGTTACCACCCTTGGCTCCAACCAGACGTGCGACCACCGAGGCCAGCTGCTCGGGATTGAAGCGAATGTGCTCATCTAGAGACGGATCAGCGTACTTCTTTGGCAAGAAGATGCGCTCGCACCAGTCGACATCGGCGCTGCACAGGCCCATGCCCAAGCACACCGCCAAGCGCTCTGGATCGACCTGCCCTGGCACTAGCGCTGCCTGCTCCATCGCCTCGGCGACGGCTTTGACCCCATAGACCATGGCCGTATTCAAAAAGCGGCGTTCCCGGTCGCTGATAAGACCTTCGGGAAGCACGAAATCATTCACTTCATAGGCGATTTTGCATGGTGCCTGGCTGGCATCAAAATGCGTCACGGCGGCGGCGGGAGCACGCCCCTCGAGAATGCCATTCCAGGTGTCATTTAGGTTGCTTCCGAGAGCCGAAACCGCGCCGATTCCGGTCACCACCACGCGCCGCTTCTTTGGGCGCATCGGATCATGAGGCATAGTTATTCCTTAAAATCAGACGATCTCGTAATGATATTGGCCACGCAGAATGCGTTTGCCCGCTTTCAGGATCTCGGCCACCGTGGCCACCTGCGGGCGACCATCTTGGTCGGTGTTTGCCGTGACTGTCACCACCGCCTCGCAGGTCTCTCCAGGCCGCACGAACGAACGAATCTTCACATCGTCGATGCGGCGGATGCGCAGATTGCCGCGTGCAGGTAAACCCAGCATCTGCAAGGTTGCCTGTCCGATCATCTCATTGAGCATGACGATCGGGGTCACGGGAAAGCGCGGAAAGTGATCGGCATAAAACGGCGCGTCTACGGCAAACGCATGCTGGATATGAATCTTCTTGGCCGGCACCAACTCCAAGCAAGTACCGGCGAGGTCAGCAAAAGGAAACGCTGGCTGCGACGGCTCGGGATAGATCAGACCGCCGTTCGTCAATGCGGCGAAGGAGCGCCGCGTCTGCGCGGGGTCCTCGAGCTCCGCAAGCGGCATAAAGTAGCCACTGCAGTTGGTGATCCGCTGCACCGGCACGCCATCCAGCTCGGCGACGCCGCTGTAGCGAAAGGATTCGCTATCGAAGGCGTGAATCTGCACCTTCAGCTCGAGCGTCACACCGACCGGCACCGGGGCCAAGATCTCGATCCGCTCGGCGAATAAAAACACCTGCCGCGAGGCAAAGTCGAGGTGCTTCAGGCCGTACCACGAGGCGAGTTGACCGATGGCTTCGCACACCGCACCAGGAGCCACCAGCAGGTCACCGGTGAGACCTTGATAGCGCAGCGGCTCCATGATGGCAAAGTGGCGGCGCCCAGCAATCTGCTGTTCACCGAGACTCGTGATGGCATCAACAAAGAGAAAGCGCACCGTGATATCCTCCCCTAAAGTCGCGGTAAGCCGACGGCCAGCGCCCGCTCGCCGCAACCGAATGGACCCGGCGACGCCGCCTTCACAATGCTGCGCCAGCCTCAGGCTGAGCCGCGCCGAGAGCGATCTCCGCACCACCACGGGCCTCAGCCAAGCGATGGTTGACCATATTGACGATGCTGGTCACGGTGAACAGCGTCGGCAGATCACGAAACAGTAAGCCAGGATGAATCTCCTCTGGCTTTGCCTCAGGAAAGATCTGCCGCACATTGGCCAAGGCTGCTTCGGTCAGCTTACCATCCTGGGAGAACTCCGCATCGCTCAGATTGCCGCGCGCCCGACGCTCGATGTCGCCTTTGGGAATCTCGATGTGAAACTCCTTTTCCAGACGAAACATGATATCGAGAAAGTCGATACTTTCAGCGCCAAAATCCCGCATTAAATTGGCCTCAGGTGTGACTGTATCCAGGTCCACACACAGGGCATCAGCGATGACGCCGCGAACACGATCGAGATGACTCATGACATTCTCCTCAAGACTTAACAGACAAAGACCGCAAAAAATTACCAGAGCTCTTAGGCTCCGAAACCCCCATCAACATGCAACACCGTGCCAGTCACATAGCTCGCCCAGTCGCTAGCCAAAAACAACACCGCGTGCGCGACCTCTTGCGGCTGACCAAAGCGTTTCAGCAGGATCTTTGATAACACCTGCTCGCTGGCAGCCTCACGAATGGTTTTACTCATATCGGTGGCAATGACGCCGGGAGCCACGCAGTTCACCCGGATATTGCGCGGCGCCAGCTCCACGGCCAGCGCTTTGGTCATCGCCTCGATCCCACCTTTAGACGCCGCATAATTGCTATGCCCGCGCCCGGGCCTAGTTGCAGCGATCGAGGACAGATTGATGATGACGCCTTGACGGCGCCGCATCATCAGCTGTGCCGCGGGTTTAATGCAGTGAAACACGCCGGTTAAGTTGGTCGCCAGGACATCGCTCCAGTCGCTTGGCTCCATCGCCATCATCAACTGATCCCGCGTGACCCCAGCATTATTGACCAAGACGTCGAGACGTCCATGCTCGGCTTCAATGGCCGTTACCACTGCGGCTACGGCAGCGGCGTCGCGGACATCACACTGCACTGCTTTAACGCGTAAATCCTGCGTGCCAAGCTCCGTCACGACCTGCTCGGCTTGGGCCTGACTTGATGAGTAAGTGAAAATGACCGTCGCGCCTTGTTTAGCAAAAGCGGTAACCACCGCTTGACCGATGCCACGACTACCACCGGTCACCAAAACGATTTTCTCTTTAAAATTCGGGAAAATAGCGGTGCCCTCGCGGAAAAATGAGTTTTTGGTCAATGTTGGATGAAGCCACTGTACAATAAAGTGCCAGTCGAATGCACCATGATTCAAATTATTTTTTTATTTTTTTACTTACAGTTGTGCGTCTCGCCCCGAATGGGACTGACAGATCGCCCTGCTCGGCTAGCTGCGCGGAGCAGGGCGCATAAGCATTAGAACGGGGCCGTCCAGGCATTTGCTTCAAGCACATCGAACGATTCGCTGGTCGGTGCACGATCGACCACCGTGGCTTTTGCCGCCGCGATCGCGTGGCGCAGATCCTTGGTCAATGACTGCTCTGCAGCAAGCAAAGCCCTCTCGTCATTGATGACACCCTCGGTATAAGCTCGCCCTTTAAGAAAGTCCTTACGATCGATGGTACCAAGAAGAATCTGCCGCAGATCCTTGGCCTGAAGCTGCGGATTTTTATCCTTAAGCAGCGCAGCCAGGCGCGACACCTGTGCTGCAGACAAGCTGGTTCCGCTATATGGTAGGTACATATCATGACGCGGCACCGCTGATCTGATAGCAACACCCGGCGCGAAGAGATCCACATGCGAGGCGCCAAAATTACTGAACTTAGCTAAGGCCACGTTACCAGCCGTCGCACCAACGGTCAGCACATGATCCAATTGCACGACTTCTGGTGCGCTCGGCAATTGATCATTGTCGCTTCGGTCGTCACCAGCCGCAAAGACAAACAATATGTTGGGATGTTTGTTTAAGATTTTGGTTTCTTCGGCGACGACGCGGCGCACGAAAAACTCAGCGTGCTCTTCAATCATCTCTGGCGTCGGCTTCGCTTCCGCCGCGACCATCAGCAGCGGCGTGACTAAGCCGCGCGCCTGCGCCATATCGATCGACGTCCAGCCGTTGGCGACGTGGACTCCGGTCGTAGCCAAATAATCGGCGACTCGGTCGAGCGACTGCGCCTGATTGTAGGCGATGGCGGCAAGGCCGAGTTTGAGGATAAATTCACGGATGAAGTCGATGTCGTTGCCAGCGGCGAAGGCTGCATGAACACGCTCTTCGAGTTTGCGCACCCGGCTCTTGGTCGAGATCACTTTGATCGCTAACAGCTTGACCTGAGGATTGTCCTGAGCGACGATTCCGGCCACATGCGTCCCGTGTGCATAGCTGCTGAAGGCGAGAAACTTGCTAAGAAAGTCGCGATCCTTCAGCCGCTCTTGCAGCCATATTTTTTCGCCTTCAGTGGCTTTACCAGCGCTCGCGGCAAACTGCAGATCCAAGAACTTCTCGATGTCCGGCACGTAGTTGGACTGCTGGCTATAGTCGATAATCTCATCGTTGTTATCGGCAAAGTTCCAGCCATGAAGACCGCCGATCTTGCGACCACCGCCTTTGTCCTTCTCCTTGTCCTTGCCCTCTTCGGGTGTACTGTCTGGCTTGGTCCAGACCTTGCCCTGAAGCGCTTCGTGCTCATAGTCAAAACCAGAATCGATGATTGCGACGGTCGCTGCCTGCGCGGAGAGCGGTGCCATGACCCCAAACCAGACGGCTAGAAGTTTCGTCCTCATGATGCGGATCCTCCTTTGTGAGTGGCCCACCCTGAGACCTCGCCATGAGATGCAAGATCGATTGAGTGACCTAGACCATTTGGTAAATTTCTTTACATACGCTATAGGTCTCAGCCGCAAGGCTCAAGCAAAACCGTCGAACGACGGCCAAAATGACCGACTAAAAACTCTTTTCGTGCTCATGATGGCTGCCACGCCCTTTATAAACATGCTCCTGCAAGAACTGCCTTTCCTCGACCAGAGCCGACTCGCCGAGGACCCGGCTCCACACCCGTTCCTGCGCATCCCAGCGATAGCCGCGTTGCTTGAGCAGGTCCTTCGATTCGAACGGCGAGCCGACGGCCTTGATCAAGTACTCCTTCTCGGAGCTGCGTTGGAGCAGCTCGCTGAGGTGTGGCGCGACCAAGCGAAAGGTCGTCGCGCAATCAAACAAGGCTTGATGCGCAAACGGATTGACAAAGCCATGATCGGCAGCGAGGTAGTTTAGGCCAAGGTTGCCGCAGTGGAGGCGGCGCCAATCGATGTGGCGTAGCGAGCAGGCCCAAGGCCGGTCAAGGCCATCCAGCTGGCCGGAGTTGAGGAGGAAGCTCCGGTCAAAATCCGCATTGTGGGCGATCACCACCGAGGTGCGGCGAAAAAAGTCGCGCACGACCTCCCAATTGATCGCCTGCTTGGCCAAAACAGCGTCGCTCAGGCCGGTGATGCGGATGATGTCCGCACTGATCGGTCGTTCCGGATCATGCAATGAACCGTAGCTTCGGGTGACCCGCGGCGCTACAGCCTCGTCCCAACAAAACTCTAACAAGCCGATTTCAATGATTTTATCTACGACGGGGTCGAGCCCTGTGGTTTCTACGTCAACGATTAGCCCAAAGTTCATCAAAAGCCCCTACCTGTCATCAAGTTGCATCCGCTTGGTGGCCTTTAGCCGTAGCCTCGTTTAAACTAGTAACACACTCCCCATCGATATCTAGTCCATCTGCTGGAGCTTGACCTGCCCATGACGTCAACCCCGCTCAAACTCGACCATGAGCCGTCCCCATTAGACTCTCCAAGCACCCAAGACGTGCTGCTTTCGAGCATCGCTGAAGTCTCGGCGGCGTTGGTCCAACACGAGAGCTTTCGTGGCTTCACCATCGAAACTCCGCGCGATGACTTGGTCAGCATCACCCGCGACGGGCTGACGCAAATCATCCTCGGGCCAAACCTCTGGCGTTCACTTGAGGATCGCCTCCCCTATCTCGAGCATGCCGACAAGACCGGCATCTGCATGATCTGCGCTGGCACCGCCGCAGACTTCAGCGACTTCCCAGCCGAACTCAAACGGCCCGATATCCAGCAGCTTGGCCTGCCGATGTTCACTAATAATCTTCATTACTTAGTGCAGAACATCTACAACCTGCAAACGCTGCTGGCGCACTCCCAATCGGCCGCCCAAGAGGTCGAGGAGGCCAACCAGGCGGTTAAATACGTCATGTCGATCTCGCGCGAACTCAACGGTGAGCGCAATATCCCCAAGCTGCTAACTCTGATTTTGTTTAAGGCCTGCGACATCTGCAGTGCCGATGCCGGCTCTATCTACACGGTGGACTCGCCGACCAACAACGTCCGCGATGGCACCATGCAGTTTCGCTTTACCCAGAACTTCTCGATCAAGCAAAACCTGTCGGAATTTTCGATGCCGGTCAACGAAGGCTCGATCGTCGGCAGCGCCTGTATCGCCGCAGCCACCATCAACATCCCCGACCTCTATAAACTCAGTCCAGATCCCGCCGCCAATCCCTTCGGCGCCCGCCACGATCGCACCTGGGATCAGCGCATTGGCTACGAATCACACTCGATGCTCACCGTGCCGATGTTTGACATCAGCCACAATGTCATCGGCGTCATCCAGCTGATCAACCGCAAAAAGAGCCGGCAGGTTAAGCTCGACAAAAAAGAGCTCTTTGATGAGCAGGTGGTGCCGTTCGACGAAATGGACCAGGAGATGGCCGAAATCGTCGCCCAGCAGGCCGGGATCGCGCTCGAAAACGCCAATATGCACCAGAACATCCTGGAGTTGTTCGACGGCTTCGTCAATGCCTCGGTCACCGCAATCGAACAACGGGACCCGACCACCAGTGGTCACTCCTTTCGCGTCGCGCACCTCACCGTTGGCCTGGCCGAGGTGGTGCACCGCTGCGCCTCCGGCCCCTATAAAGATCTTAAGTTTAATTCCGATCAACTCCAGGAAATCCGCTACGCCTCGCTGCTGCACGACTTCGGCAAGCTCGGTGTGAGCGAAAACGTGCTGGTTAAAGCCAAAAAGCTCTATCCCTGGGAATTTGACACCGTCCTCAATCGCTTTGAACTCATCCGCGCCGGCCTAGAGATCGACTACTTAAAGAAGGTCATCGAATACCATCAGTCCCCAGACCACTTTCCGCTTGGCGCCAACCCCTACACCTTTGAGTATGAAAAAAATCAAAAAGTCGCCGAGCTAGAGGAATACCTGCGCTTTGTCTCCAAGGCCAACGAGCCCACCGTGCTCGAACAAGGCGGCTTTGAGAAGCTCAAGGACATCGCCAATCTCAGCTACCGCAACCTACGCCAAGAAAAGCACCCATACCTGCTGTCGGAAGAACTCAAAGCCCTCTCCGTCTCGCGCGGCTCACTCACTCGCGAGGAGTTTGCAGAAATCCAAAGTCATGTCACCCACACCTACGAATTCCTCCGGCAAATTCCCTGGGGCAAAAAGCTCGCCAACGTGCCACAGATCGCCGCCAAGCATCACGAAAAGCTCGATGGCTCGGGCTACCCAACCTCGGCCGAGGCCACGGAGATTCCACCCCAGACGCGCATGATGACCATCGCCGACATCTTTGACGCCTTGACCGCAGCTGATCGTCCTTACAAAAAGGCCGTACCGGTCGACCGCGCGTTGGGCATCATCGAGACCGAAGTGAAGAGCAAGAAGATCGACGGCGAGCTGTTTAAATTGTTCGTCGAGTCGAAGGTCTACGAGCCGGTGCTCGATCCGAACTTCAAGCTCAAAGGCATTTGATTACTGGGCGTGATGCGCCGGGGTGGTCTGGATGGAGTTGCTTGCGCGTCGGAGCCTCCTTGCGCCTCCGCAGCAAGGGCTCTTTTGCATAAACCTGCCCTCCTGTTTCCCGTCCTCCCAGTTGCGCGGAAAAAAGCCGCTGTGCAAAAACTGGGAGGACGGGAAACAGGAGGACAGGTTTATGCAGCAAAGCCTTTTCAAAACTTAAACGCCCGATATGCCGGCCTTTTTAAAAATAAATTAAGGTTAGGCCAGGTCGCGTCCGAAGCCTGTTCGGGCACCCAACCGTGCCCCCCAGGTGGTTGGACCTCAGGCCTTTTCAGACAGGATGCAGGTGGATTATGGCAGACAGGAATATCGACGACCTTGCCGCTTTGGAGCCGACCCGAGTCAGCACGCCACCCGCAGACCTACCACCGCCGCCGGCACCGGCGCAGCAGGTCAAGACTGTTGTGAGCCACCAGGTGGACATCAACTATCCGGATCCAACCTTGCTCAGCGTCATCATCAAAGACGTGGCGAAGTGGTCGGGGCACAGCTTTGTGATGGACCCGGCGGTCAACGTGAAGTTGCAGATCTTTTCGGCGCACAAGATGCCGGCCAAAGACGCCTATGATCTGTTTTTGGCGTCGCTGTCGGTGGTGAATCTGCGGGCGGTGCAGATCGGGGCGATCGTTAAGATCGTTCCGTTGGTGTTGGTGGTTGCGGCGTGAATGGCCTGTACCGCTGCCGAGCTGACCATAGTCATTGTATCCCCAGCAGTTGAGAGGGGCGGCTAAAGTGCCTTCCAAACTTATTTACAAAGAAAACAGAATCAGGTCGCTTGAATTGTCTGCCAACTACGCCATTTAGGACGACTGCGGTGGGAATCATGTGGCCGATATCGGTCGCGGACGGTAACGTTATCCGTTGGAGACCTCATCACATCTTATAAAAGGCGGCCGCCGTTGACTCAAATAGGACGTTCATTGGGAAAGCGAGAGGAACAAGTCATCACCGACACGATCCGACGCGCGCTGCCAGACGTTGAGGCCATCTATCTCTACGGCTCCATGGCGCACGGGGCTGGCCGTGACGACAGTGATGTGGACATCGCCTGCCTGCGCCTCCAGCCCTTGACGGCCAGCGAGGTCTTGGCCCTGCGCACGGATCTTGCTGTACTACTGGGGCGAGATGTCGACCTGCTGGATCTGCGGCGTGCTTCGACAGAGATGGCCTTTCAAGTCGTGACCGACGGCCGGTGCTTGTTCGGCGAGGAGGAGGAGGCCGTGGCTAATTTTGACACAAGCATCATGTCCCAGTATGCAAATCTTCAGATTGAGCGACGTGAAATTGTCGAAGATGCCGTGAAGCGAGGCAGTATTTATGGCCGCTGATCCAATTATTGTCAGAAAGTCGCAGATCATCGAGCGATGTGTGTTGAGAATCCGAGAAGAGCTCGGAGACGCCAAGAGTATCGAACATCTAGGGCAGGCTCAGCAGGATTCCGTTCTGCTCAATCTGGAGCGAGCTGCTCAGGCCAGCATCGATCTCGGCATGCGAGTGGTTCGCATCAAGAAGCTAGGCGTCCCTACTGAGTCCCGCGACGCCTTCCGTCTGTTGCGCGCGGTAAACCTCATTGATGAAGACTTGCACAAGAAGATGATGGCCATGGTCGGCTTTCGCAACACTGCAGTTCACGATTATCAAGGTCTAAACCTGACGATTATTGATGCGATTGTCCGCGGGCACTTGGATGACTTTCTTAGCTTTGTCGCTAAGGTCTTGCCTATTCAAGCCTGAATCTTGAGTAACTAACGTGAGGCTCGTCTGCGGCACAAGCTTAGCGGCTGCTGCAAAGCTCTGAATCACCTCCAAGCCACGGAAATATTCTTTTAATTTCATGCGGTTGGAATGTCCGTAGTACGACTCCCGAATATCCGGATATTCGGGAGTCGTACGACGAAATGTCCGCGAGATCTGGATCTAGCCGCAACGATTGCCGAAATGAGCTCATTTCTGTTCGGGCCACTTTCCAAGGTACGCCAGTCTTGCTACTGTATGGGGCAAGATCAGGCGCAGCCATGACGGCAACGTCGCAATATGGGAGGCAAGGACATGACTCAGGAAGAATCCCTGGCACCGCAGGAAGCGACCGCGTCAGACCACTCTCACGGCACGGAGGACGGCTCGAAAAAGAGTCACCTACCCGAGATCCCGGTCGCTGAGGTAGCCCATATCACCAGCCACGACGACCTGCTCAAAGTCCTCGCCAACCACGAGCAGTGGACCCGCGCCGTGCTCGACCCGAACGTCGAGGTCGCGGTCGGACGCGCCAACCTGAAGAACGCCGACCTTCGCGGCTACGACCTAGCCGGCGTCAACCTCAGCGGTGCCAACCTGAGCGGCGCCAACCTCGCCGGCTGCGATCTCGAAGGCGCCAACCTCACCGTGGCCAACCTCGAACGCGCCATCCTTGCGACCTGCAATCTACGCCATGCCAAACTCCGCCGCGCCCGTCTCGACGGGGCCGACCTACGCGGCGCCGACCTCACCGGAGCGGTGCTGACCGGCGTCGACCTGAGCAAGGCCATCGTCAAGACCGCCGAAGACTTGGCTGCCGCCCAAGAGCAAGAGAAGGAACAAGTGCAAGCGTCGACCGCCACGGTAGTGACCGACGACGGCTTCAAGCTGACGCAGCAGACCATGAAAAGCCCGGTCTCTGCGGTCAAGCCGGACCCTGAGCTACCGCCAGGCGTCATCCTATAGTGCGGGTATGGCTCGACAACGATGGCTGTCCGCGACTCGTTCGAGACCTCGTCTTCAAAGCGACGACCAGGCGCAAGCTCAAAGTCGCCGTCGTCGCCAACCGCTATAGCGCCGTTCCACCCGGCGGCCTCATCGAGATGATTGCCGTGTCGGGGGCCTTCGACGCCGCTGACGATTACATCGCCGAGCATGTCCAGATCGGCGACCTGGTGATTACGGCTGATATCCCCTTGGCTAAGCGCATCGTCGACAAAGGTGCCATCGGTCTGAACCCCCGCGGCGAAGTCTACGATCCCGCCAATATTCAAGAGCGCCTCGCCATGCGCAACCTGATGCAGGAACTCCGCAGCGGGGGCGAGATTCAGGGCGGACCAGGGCCGCTGGGCGAGGGCGACAAAAAGAAGTTCGCCGATGGCCTGGACCGTCTGCTGACGAAGCTGATGAATGCCTAGCCCAGGTCAAGGCCGGTCATGTTGAGAGCAAGCGCAAGGACGCGCTCCATGGACCTGGGTGGACCCATCGCGCACTTTTAGACATATATTTACTGAGCCAAATCGCGTTGAAAGACCTCAGCAATCGCAAAGGTCTTTTTGAAACCGCCCAGGTCGCTTTCCGGCACCCCAGCTGCACGAAAGACTCGCTCCCAATGTGTCCGAACCGTGCCGACAACTTCACTCATGAAGAAACGAGCATCCTTTTCGCTCAGCCCAAAGGATTCAGACCTAGAGAGAAGGTTTTTAACCGAGCAAAGGTTCCCTTCGGCGCCAAACCCCTGATTGAGACGTCTTTCCGCAATTGGTTTGAACGGTAGCGGGAGCACGTCGTAAAGAGGCGATAGACGCCACCCGCTCTCCGTTGCACAGAACGCGTGATTGCGTAGATGATCGTCGTCATTACCGACTAGAGCGTTGAACACGAGTCGTCCAAAGAGCTCCTTTTTATCAGCCTCAGGTTGATGGGACACAGCGGCCACCTTTGCCGCCATCGCGAGGTATGTTCCCTCGACTTGCGGCGTCATCTTTCGCTTTGGGTAGCCGATGGCTGCATGCATCGAAAGAAAGCCAGATCTTTCCAGAATTCCATTGCGAATATGCCGATCGAACCTTTCAATTAGATAAACATCCTTGCCATTGACGTTGACAAGCTTGACATCCGGGGTGTTCAAGCCGCACGCCTTGGCCAAGGTGAGCGATGCGTACTCCACCCGCGGATAATGAAAGGCGTCTCCTTCCTTCGGCGGTTTGGCGAGCCAAACCTTGTTCTCGTATTTAACGGTGACCTTTGGGCGTGCTCCGCCAAGACTGCTCCCGTATAGTAGGAGCTTTTGAGCGTCTTCCTTGTCGAGCGTCACGTGCTGATCTTCGGAGATGATGAGTGCCGCAGCGCTGATGTCGAGAAGATCGCTTTTGCTGTGAGACGCGGACCATGGCGCGACAATGGACGGGCCGCTTCTGCCTGGGCCGTAAGCTAAGAACCCAGAACGATCCTCTCCCGAAGCAAGGATATACTCGAGCGCAGACATCTTATCTCGCCCTGCATTCTTGAGCATGCGGGCGCGACCCCAAGCGTCTGGGATAGAGTCGTACATGATGCTAAAGGCTTCTTGGCCGTCTTTGTCGGCAGTCTCGTAGACGAAGTCGGGGCTCACTTTGAAGGGCAGGGCCACGGGGTCGATCGCCATGCGGTCTGGCCTAGCGAAGTAGGACTCGGCATAACGAAACAGGGCCTTTTTCTTGCGGGTCACAGCATCGTCAACGGACGTCATCTTTCCCGCTAGCACCGACTCGGCGACTCCTGGCAGGTAGACGTAGATGTACATATCTTGTTCGACCAAGGACATCGCCCTTACATCCTTTCACTAAGCATCTTCTGTCGAATCTCCGCGATGCCTGCTGCGAACGCATCCTCCCCCGGTGACCGTGCTGCTGCCTTCATAACGCCCGAGAGCGCATCGAGAAAGAGCGAACCGGCCCCTAGAGCATTCAGATAAGAGACCAGGACACCGATACTGACGCCGCTGTCGCCCGACTCAATGCGCCGAATAGTGCCCGGCGAAAGGCCAGACACAGTTGCCGCCTTCTCAAAGGAGATACGCAGGGTCTCCCGGCGCTCTCGAAACACCCGACCAGCCTTCGCCATCGCTTTTGCGGTTTCTTGGTCTTTGTTGGCTCTCTTACTCATGCCGCCCCTCCACTCCCCTACCTACTATATATCGGCATGTCGAACGAAGGGCTAAAGATAATTATATACTAGTTATTACAGTATATTGCGAAATACGTCCATCCATATATCGACACGCAAGGTACGCGCTCGATCGAAGGACGATGCCTGGCACCTTTAGCCAACAAAGCCGCGTACGCTCCAAGAGCCAATGATGAATCCGGCTACAGCTCTTTGTCCGCACCGTGGTGGGTTAGCCGCCCCAATCTCACAGCAGTTTAGCCAAATACTGCCCCGTATAACTAGCCTTCACCTTCGCCACCTGCTCCGGTGACCCCTGGGCGATGATCTGCCCGCCGCGGTAACCGCCCTCGGGCCCCATGTCGATCACCCAGTCGGCGGTCTTGATCACGTCGAGGTTGTGCTCGATGACCACCACGGTATTGCCTGAGCTCACCAAGCGCTGCAAAACATCCAGCAGTTTACGAATATCCTCAAAGTGTAGTCCGGTCGTCGGCTCATCGAGGATATACAGGGTGCGCCCAGTATCGGCCCGCGCCAGTTCCCTGGCCAGCTTGATGCGTTGCGCCTCGCCACCCGACAAGGTCGTCGCTGGCTGACCCAGCTTGACGTAGGACAGACCGACATCGGTCAAGGTCTTGAGCACCTTCATGATGCGCGGGTGATGCTTGAACAGGTCTTCGGCCTGGGCCACCGACATATCCAGCACGTCGGCGATCGAGTAGTCCTTGTACTTGATCGCTAGCGTGGCTTCGTTGAAGCGGCGCCCCTTGCAGGTCTCGCACGGGACCAGCACGTCGGCGAGAAAGTGCATCTCGACGGTCAGATAGCCGTCGCCTTCGCAGACTTCGCAGCGACCGCCTTTGACGTTAAATGAAAAGCGCCCCTTCTCGTAGCCACGCTCGCGCGACTCCGGTAGCAGGGCGAAGAAGTCGCGAATCAGGTCGAAGGCCTTGGTGTAGGTGACGGGGTTGCTGCGCGGCGTCCGACCGATCGGCTTTTGATCGATATTGATGACCTTATCCAAATGCTCGAGGCCGATGATGGCCTTGTGCTTGCCCACTTCTTCGGCGCTGTCGTGCAGGCGGGCGGCTAAAGCAGGATAGAGGATTTGGTTGATCAGCGTGGATTTACCAGCACCGGACACGCCGGTGACGCAGGTGAGCAGGCCGAGGGGGAACTTGGCACTGACGTTTTGCAGATTGTTTTCGCTAGCCCCCTCGATGGAGACGAAGGACTTTTTCGCGTCTTTGCCGACCAAACGGCGAGTCTTCGGCACCGGAATCTGCAGCCGACCGCTGAGGTAAGCGCCAGTGACCGAGTGCTTATCCTGCTTCAGCTGCGCCGGCGTGCCCGAGGCGACGACCCGCCCGCCCAGGTGCCCAGCTCCAGGACCGATGTCGAGGATCCAGTCGGCGGCCTCCATCGTCTCTTGGTCGTGCTCGACGACGATCAGGGTGTTGCCGATGTCACGCAGATGGCGCAGCGTGCCGAGCAATTTAGTGTTGTCGCGCTGGTGCAGACCGATGGACGGCTCATCCAAGATATACAGCACGCCGGTCAACTCAGAGCCGATCTGCGAGGCCAAGCGAATGCGCTGCGCCTCACCACCGGATAGGGTCGGGCCTTTGCGGTCCAAGGTGAGGTAGTCGAGGCCGACGTTGAGCAAAAAGCCGATGCGGCTCCTGATCTCTTTAAGCAACTCGCGCGAGATGATCTCTTGGTTGCCCTTCAGCTTGAGGTCCATAAAGAACTGATGGACATCGGCGATGGTCAGCGAGCAGGTCTCGATGATCGACTTACCGGCGACGCGAACGGCGAGGACTTCGGGCTTTAAGCGCAAGCCAGCGCAGGTGCCGCAGCGCTTACTCGCCATAAACTTGCCGTACCAGGACTTCATGTCGTCGGACTGGGTCTCATGGTAGCGGCGCAGCATGTGCGGGATAAGGCCCGGGAATTCGACGTGATAGGTGCCAGAACCGCGCACCTTGACGGCGATCTCTTCGTCGCCGGTGCCGTGGAGTAGGACGTCTTTTTGCTTCTTCGTCAGCTTGTTCCAGGGTTTGTCGAGGTCGATCGCATAGAGCTTGGCGACCGCCTTGATCTTGCCGACGCCCCAGCCCTCGCTGTCGTCGCCGTCTTTGAAAAAGCTGCGCCACGGTACGACCGCACCGGCGCTGAGACTCAAGCTCGGATCTGGAATGAGTTTTGCTTCGTCCATCACCAGCAGGACACCAAGGCCGTTGCAGGTGGGGCACATGCCCATTGGCGAGTTAAAGGAGAACAGCGGCGGATCCAGCTCGGGAAAGGCAAAGCCGCAGCAGCTGCGCGCCTCGCTCATGCGGATGTCTTCACGGTCCTGCACATGCACGATGATCGCCGACTGGCCGCGTTTTAAGGCGGTTTCAACGGAATCGGTTAGACGTTTTTTAAACTCGGACTTACGCTGGATCACCAGACGGTCGACGACGACCTCGATGTTATGCTTTTTATGTTTAGCCAGACTCTGCACATCGGCGATCTCGCGCACGACCCCATCGATGCGAACGCGGCTAAATCCGGCCTGACGTAGCTCGGCAAAGAGCTCTTTGTGCTCGCCCTTGCGGTTCTCGACAATGGGTGCCAGCAGTAGGATCTTCGTCGATTCTGGTAAACCCAAAATCTGTTCGACCATGCTGGCGGCATCGCCCTTGCCGACCCGCTTGCCGCACTTGTGGCAAAACTGCTCGCCGATACGCGCGTAGAGCACGCGCAGATAGTCGTAGACCTCGGTGATAGTGCCAACGGTGGAGCGCGGATTTTTACTCGCCGACTTTTGCTCGATCGAGATCGTCGGCGACAGGCCGCGGATGGTTTCAAACTTGGGCTTGTCGAGCTGGCCGAGAAACTGCCGGGCGTAGGACGACAGCGACTCGACATAGCGCCGCTGCCCCTCGGCGAAGATGGTGTCAAAAGCCAGGCTGGACTTGCCCGAGCCGGACACCCCGGTGAACACGACGAGGCTCTTCTTGGGGATCTCGACGTCGATGTTTTTGAGGTTGTGCTCGCAGGCCCCGGTCACCACGATGTGGTCTAGCTCGACCGCCCTGAGCCTTTCGCTGGCTTTTGCTGGGTTCGCTTTTTTTGCCGCAGCAGGTGATAAGCGTGCCATAATCGCGGGATCCTTCATCGGTGACACAAGATGAATCGGCGGGGGGCGGAAAAGCTCTTGCCTTTTGGGGACAAAGACCATTACCACATAGCCATCGCCCGGTCATCCTCCACAAAGGTCCCAACACCATCCATGGCCCAGGAAACCGCACTAGAAGCAGTCCGTAACCGCAAGACCAACAAGCTGTTTATCCTCGTCGATGACACCTTGGGGACGCGTTACAAGGTCATCAATCCCGCCGGCGAAGTGCTGATCCTGCCCGATCTGCTCTTTGCCGAGGATCCGATCACGGTTCAACCGACTGACTTTGCAGCTGAATTTAGCGAGATCCAGCTCGACGCCTTCGTCAAGTATCAGGAGAAGGCCGCGGCGCAAGAGGCGCTGGCAAGGGCTGCGGCCCTGCGTGCGCCGGAGCCTCGGCGCATCGATCCCGAGCCAGAAAAGAAAAAGCGCACGCCCAGCGCGCGCAAGGAGCCGACTCCCCCAACCCGCCGCGGTCTGGGCGCGGCCTGGACCTCGCCGCGCTTGACCTTCTACAAACACAAGATCGAGCCGCTGCACGCCAAGCAGTCTTTTAAGGTCTCGGTCGACGGCACCGGCGACTTCGAAATGACCAAAGAGGAGTTTCTGCTCCAGTTCAACGACGCGGTCATGTCCCCTTCTTACCGCAGCGACGGCCTGTACACCTATCCGCAGATCCCAGAAAAAGCCTGGCGCTACCGCAAGACCTAACAGGGAGCCCAACCGTTGGTGGAGCAGATTCCCAAGCGCCCGCTCACCCGGGCCGGTTACGCCCTCCTCGCGACCGAGCACGATGAGCTCCTCCTCGTCGAGCGGCCTAAGGTCGTCCAGGGGATCGCCATCGCCGCGGCTGAGGGCGACCGCTCGGAAAACGCCGAGTACATCTATGGCAAAAAGCGCCTGCGCGAGCTCGACAAGCGCCTCAGGTATCTCGGCTTCCTCCTTAAAGACATCAAGGTCTGCGACCCCGAGTACCTCGGTGGCGATCAGGTCTGCTTTGGCGCGACCGTCACGGTGCGAGATGAAGACGGCGCCCTGCGCGAGTACACCCTGGTCGGCGAGGGTGAGGCCGACCACCGCGCTGGATCGATCTCCTACAAATCCCCAGTGGCCGTCGCCTTGATGGGTAAGCGCGTTGGCGACCTGGTCACGGCCTACCGTCCGGCGGGGGATATGGAGCTCGAAATTATCGACCTAAAATTTGCTGGACGTTCCTGGAAGATCCCGCCACCAAAGAGAACATAGGTATTCTTAGACACTCCCCCAAGGGCTGGGCAGCGTTGGGACCTTTACCGAATCTTAATGAGCAGCTCCTCCATTCCGATAGCAGGTGTGTACCTATTGGAGGGGTTTCCGATGGTTCCATGGATCGTCTTGTTCGTTGGACTGAGTTTAGTCGGATGTCGCACCTCGCATTCTGGCGCCGGACTAAAAGATGACGCAGGCGCTCCAGTCGCCATCGACACGGCAGAGGTCGTCGCTCTGACGAGCGCATATCCTCGTACTACGAGCGCCAAAGGCAAACCGGCCGATATCATCAATCTAGTCATCATTGGCAGCCAGCCCGAACTTGAAGCGGCCTTTGCGGCAGCCGGCTGGAGCATTGCCGATCCGTTGAACGAAAAAACCGCTGCCAGATTGGCTGCTGACACGGTGGTCGATCGCTCCTATCCGAAAGCGCCGGTTAGCACTCAAAAACTCTTTGATCGCGCTCAAGACGTCGCCGTCGAGCAACAGGTCAACCACTCGCCAAAAAGGCGCCACCACAGTCGCTTCTGGTTAGCGCCCACCGGTACGGCTGACGGCAGGCATATCTGGCTTGGCGGTGCGGTGTTCGACACTGGGATTGCGTTTAGCAAAGTTGGAGGGCCACACTTCACCCATATGGTCGACCCGAATATCGACAAGGAGCGAGATTTTACCGCGGACGCCCTCAAGTCCGCCGGCCAAGTCCAAGCGAGCACCACGCTACCCGGGTTCGGCCCGGACGACACACTAGTCAATGGTGATGGCAATCCCATGACCACGGAGGGTGATCTGCTGGTCGTGGTCCTCCAGGCAAATCCGGGTGTGGTGCAAACAGACAACAGTTCTGGTACGACAGGATATGACGCAGAGTAAGAGATAAAACGTCGGCGTTAGCGTGGCCTACCGTCGGCATTTGCCTCGGCATAGGCGCAAACATAGGCTTAGTGGGCGGTCGCGTTTATGGCGGAGCGAGCTTTGCGCAACATTGCCGCTCTGAGCTGGGGTTGACAGCGAGGCGTTCCCTTAGGACATGTCTGGGCTCAGTGGCATTCGCGCTTCTTTTTACTGAAAAAGACTCGACATATCGGCCAAATAAACACCCCCCCAACTTGATCCAAGGCAGCGCGGCCGCTGTTCCCCACTGCCCGGCTCAGGCTAGGCTCAAATCCTTTGAGGAGCTGACGATTTGCGGCGTGGCCGACGCCTAACAGCACCCAGAAGACGGTGGACGGTCCGATCATGCTGTCGTTGCATAGCCCGGTAAGAGCAAAGCCCAAACACGCAGCGAAACAAGCTGCTGCAAGCGTCCAAGACCAATCAACAGAGGTCGCCCGGCGCAGCAAGGTAACAGACTGATAAAAGTAATAAAGCACGACAGAGAGCAGAAGGAAAAGAGCCGGAATGCCAAACGCATGCGCATACTGCAGGTAAAAACTGTGCGGCCGATCAACCATGATATCTGCGGTGCCAAAGATCGTCATAAGGCCAGAGAAATCCCGATTCGGAAAATCCAAGGCAAAACTACCAGGACCTCGACCAAACCATGGCGCAGCTGCTAAAAGCGGCAAGGTACGAGCCCAAATAAAGACCCGATTATTCACTGCCGTCGGCCCAAACGGCAAGCGAGTCACCGGCGGCTGTTCCGGCACTAACAAAGCGTGGCGACTGAAGATGCGCAGGCCAGGCGCCGCCAGAGCTATGGTAAAACTCGCCTCGCCGCGACGGACATCCACCGACTGATAGTCGTAGACATGGCCAAGGTGCAGCGTCATGCCCGCAAAACTTGTACCAACCTCCCGACCATCTTCGGTAGTGACGTCCATGCTGTGCTCGCGGTTAGGCCGAAATAGCAGCGTTGCGCCGCCCCAGGACACGCGCAGCCCTTCACCCTCAGCAACGATGTGACAGGATACCGGCTCATTGACCGCAGGAGCAAACATGCTGGCAAAACGACGGCGCAGCGCGCCGTCGCTGAAGTGATCCATCAGCACGAGGATGGTCAGCAAGCTGCCGCCGACAACGCCCGCCAAGCGCAAAGCTCGCCGACCATGGAGCCGGGGGACCCAGAGCGAGAGACACAGAGCCACCACGGCGGCGGCTGCGATATAGGCCGTACGACTGTAGCTGCCAATGAGCAAAGCAAAAGCCAGCAGCGCGAGGCACGCGTAAGCGATCTGCTGGATACGCCGATGCGCCGTCAGAGCAAAGACCAAAAAGAACAGCGCCATCATGACGGCGTAGGCGCCGAGGTAATTCGAATGGGCAAACATGGCCGTGGCGAAGCGGTGCGCTGATCTGGACAGGAAGGCACCTCGACTCGCGTCGATGCCAAGGATATAAACCTGTGCCCAATCACTCATCAATGGGTGAATACCTAGAACCTCCGGCAAGCCAAAGCCCGCGGTGATTAACAGCGAGGCCCCAAGCCCATAGATCAGCCAACGCATCGCCTTTGGAACTGCGACGAGGCCAGATGCCACAGTGCCCAAGGCCAAATAGCTGAGGTGGACAAACAGTCCCTCATAGCTGGCCGGTGCGCCCATGAATACGCTGCCGGAGAATGGTGATAGCCAGGCCGCTACCATCATCCAGACAACAAGTGCACCGACCAGAGGCAGAGGCAGTGCCGGCGAAGGGGAGCCAACAC
>Ga0315290_10000735_pt1 | contig 21946 bp, 15 predicted proteins | sample YL17G12_0_MG_FD_203627 | JGI IMG/M metagenome (GOLD analysis project Ga0315290, IMG submission 203627) | Sediment microbial communities from Yellowstone Lake, YNP, Wyoming, USA - YL17G12_0 | ecosystem: Environmental > Aquatic > Freshwater > Lake > Sediment | place: USA: Wyoming | collected... | reverse complement strand
CTTCAGCTATACGCTGGCGCCGTATTTCACGGATGTGCCTGATTCGCACGTGTTTTTCAAGTACATACAGAAGATGTACGACGAAGGGATAACGACTGGGTATACAGACGGGACCTACCGGCCGTCGCAGAACGTCAGCCGTGCCCAGATGGCGACGTTTATCGCGAAGGCGTTTCCGGGGATACCGTAGGAAAGAACTGTAGGAGGTAATTCCAGGGGAGGCGGGTAATTCCCGCCTCCCCTTTTTTTGTTACGGTTTTTCTTTGTTGGCTTTGCCGAGGATCCTGTCTTTATCTATCTCGAGGCTGGCATCGCCGGTGGCCTTCTTTATGAAGTCTTTCACGCGGGCCTGCGCAAGCCGCTCCTTCACTTGGGTATCAATAAAACCTCTCACCTCGTCAAAGGTCTTCACCCGCTCGGTGATATGCGCCTCGGAAAAGATGAGATGATATCCTGAGATGTCTCGACAAGATAGCTGAATTCCCCCGGCTTCAGGGAGAAGGCTGCGTCCTCAAAAGCTTTCTCCGTCTGCCCCCGCAGAAGATAGCCGAGGTCTCCACGTTTGCTTCTGGTCGACGGGTCTTCAGAATTCTGCTCCGCGAGCTTCTCAAAGTCCTCCCCCTGTTTCAGTTTCCGGTGAATCTCTTTCGCCTTGTCCCTTGCCCCGGCTTTTTTGTCTTCGGAGGCATCCTTCGAAACCTTTATCAGGATATGCCGTGCCTTCACCTGCTCCGGGATGGTGAAGATGTTCGTGTTCGCGATGTAGTACTGCCGCAATTCATCTTCCTTCAGCATGATGTTCTTTTTCTCATCCGCGGAAAGCTTCTTCAGGTACTCCCCTGCGAGGAAATCGTCATTGATATACTGAATCTGCTCCCTGATATTGTCCTTCTTGTCCAGGCCTTCTTTCTTCGCAACGCCTGCGATGATTTTGCTCTGCATCACTCTCTCTACAAGGACTACCCTCTGCTCCGGGTTCTCCTTCAGCTGGTTTTGCAGCTGGTAGGGAGTATAATCCATCAGCCGGTCGTAATCGGATTGACGGAAAACCAGGTCCCCTGCCTTAGCGAGTACCGGGTCTTCATCGGCGGCAAAAGATGTGGTGAAACAAAATGACGCTATGATGAAAGATAGAAGTATCCTCCGTATCATTTCTCCTCCTCCGGGTCTGGGATAAATTTTGGGATATAGTATAAACGATGACGGCCGGTTATATGGGGGGAAAGCGGGTTAAACAGGTAAAAAATGAAAAGGGGCAGGGTTTTCAACCCTGCCCCAATAGGTCTATAACTGGTCGTCATTCCCGCGGAGGCGGGAATCCCTGTTTCTAAGGGCCTTTAGTGGACCCCCGCGAAAGCAGGGGTCACAGCTTATTCTCAAAATTAATCGTTTCAGCTATTCAGGCCAGTGCAGACCAAGGGCCTTTGAGAGGAATACTGCCATCTGCCCCCGTGTTATATACTGTGAAGGTCTGAAGGTGTCGTCAGAGTACCCTGTGGTAATGCCCGAGTCTGCAAGTGCCTCGATATACTGGAAGAACGGGTGTGATGTAGGAACGTCAGTAAAGGTTGCAGTTGCAGGTGCGGGGCTGACCTGGAGTTTATACCATATTCTAACCCCCTTAAACCTCAATGCGCTGGTAGTTCCATAAGTCCTAATAATGGCATGATAACTATTATTATAATTATCTATTGTATAGGGAGATGTCGGTGTATTCACATATGTACTTGTACATCCAGGAGTTCCATCTGATATCAAAGAGGTAATATCTTCATAGTTCGGTGGTGATTCGCCAAAATACCTCGTAAACCAGAGCCTGATATCATTTGTAGCATCGGTATCACAATAAAAGAGCCTAAGCAACACAATGTCAGCTCCGTTGGGGAGTTTGATAGAAGCAGTGAAGTCAGACCCGCCGCCAGTCCTATATCTATAACCATAACTAGGTTCACTGTAGGTAACTGAGCTGTCCCTTGGCGCAAAGTCAGAAGCTGGAATCCAAAGCGACATGGAATCCTTTGTCCCATATGTATCCAAACCGATGTTTCCGGCTGTCCCATCTATTTCTTCAATTCCCGAAACCGGATTAGAGGTTGATTGCTCAGCTGCAAAAACAGGCATCGCGATGAGATTAAAGACTAAAAAACATGCGATAATAAATAGGCTTCCTTTATAACTTTTCTTCATACAATCTCCTTTCATTTCTCCTATTGCTATGAAAACACTGGTTATCCTAATAGTAATAACGGTAATAACGGGGTCAATTCTTTAATATTGACAGACTGCGAACCCTCCTTCGCAATATTTTTCATCACCCCCTTTTCTCATAATAGCTTTGCCCGAAGTTTTTTTTGATACGTTCATATCATTTCAAAAAGCCTTTGTTAAGTCAAGATAAATCTGTGATATTACCGGGGTCAATTCTTAACAATTTGCAATTGGCAAAGACAGATGCCATAAAACATCCACTTAAAGCATTAGAAGACATGGATTCCCGCCTGCGCGGGAATCGACAAGCTGGTCCGGCCAGGTGAAAAAAAGGAAATTTGAAGTAGGTTCTAATCAGTCAAAAGGCATAAAAAAGGGGAAGGCTGGTAGAGCCTTCCCCTTTTCTCTTTTACATGCGCAAAAATATTTTATTCACTAATACAAATTACAGAAACGCTCGTAGGAGTCGTAGTATTACTGCACTGTGCTGAAAAAGAGGCAGGAATTGTACTATTTGACGGGACAGCAGAATCTAAATTTTTATTGAAAGGGCAGACGGCTCCGCCGCCGAGAGCCTTATCTGTTGTCAGATTACAACTGCAGATAGTGACACCGGTACAGTTTTTCTGGTAAATCTTTGATAAGTCCCCCCAGCTTCCGGGTTCTCCCTTAGGCCCCTGTGGCCCTTCAGGCCCCGTTAGCCCTATTGGCCCTTCAGGCCCCGTTGATCCTGTTGGCCCTGTCGGTCCTGTTAGCCCTATTGGCCCTTCAGGCCCCGTTGATCCTGTTGGCCCTGTCGGTCCTGCTGGCCCAACCGGTCCTGCCGGAGCTAATTCCAATGCTTTAGAGATAAAAGTAGCCATCTGTCCCCTTGTTACAAAATTTCCAGGACAATAAAGCGGGGGATCCAGAGAACAACCTTGAACTATTCCAATATCTTGTATGTGTTCTATATTACCACACATTAATTCCCCACCCGGCCACGGAAACGCTGCTGCATTAACATCATCAAATAATCCACCGGTACAAGCATAGGTGGTAAATGCCACCGTCTCATCACTTGCCATCTGTGCTCCTGTTAAGGGAGCAATACAGACAATACAAAAAAGCGTAGTGAGAAAGAATACTAACAACCGCCTTTGCGTAGGCTTCACTTCCATTTGAAACCTCCTTTTAAAATTATATTTGTAATAAGATATATTTAGTCGTAAAAAAAAGCAATCCTACCTGCGTAGGGTGTCAAGCGTAGGGAGATTTTTCGAAAGAGCAATTTTACCGAGAAAAAAAGGAAGAATTCATCATAGACGCTCTCATCGAATATCGTTATAATTGAGAGTATTTGCAATAAAATAAAAACACTATGACTTTGGATGTCAATAAACAGCAGAAAAAGATCCTCATCTCAGGCTATTATGGCCATGGAAACATAGGCGATGAAGCAATGTTATTTGCGATCGCCGAGCAGTTGCGAGGACATCAACTTATCGTTGTATCCCTTGATCCAGACTACACAAGAAATGTCCAGGGCCTTAATGCAGTCGATTTTTTCGATACAAAGGCGATCGAACAAGAAGTACAGAGGAGTGACTTTATCATCGTGGGAGGGGGCGGTCTATTCCAGGAATTCCCGGATATCGACTATTATGATTCAAGGGTAAGCCGGCTCTTTCACCGTCATGAAGGCAAAGTTATGGACTTTGCAATTGTTCCAATCATTGCGGCGGTTTACAAGAAACCGCTGTTTTTTCTCAGTATGGGCTTAGGCCCCCTTTTTTCGGAGGAGGCAAAGGCATTTTACAGATATATTCTCTCGCTCTCTTCATGGATAACCGTAAGAGACCGGTATTCCCTATCCTGGGTGAAGAAACTTGGCAGACATGAAGGGGTAGCCCTCTCGGCAGATCCGGCATTTCTGCTGAAAGAGGAGGATAGGGAAGAAGAGATGACACGTCTCCTGGAGAAATATAGGTTGACTGGAAAAAAATTCTTTACTCTGTCGCTCAGAGACTGGATTTACCCTGCTCTTTTACAGGAGAAGATCGGATACGTTGCTCGCGCACTCAATGATTTCCTGAGCACGAGCACTCTCAATGCTGCATTTATACCTTTCCAGCAAGTATCGAAAGAAGCCCACCCTACACAGGACAGGAAAATCGGCCGTCAGCTCATCAAAATGCTCGATGAAAGAATTCGGGACAGGGTAGTCCTCGTTGAAGAGGACCTCATGCCTCAGGAAATCCTTGCATTCATGAAAAAAGGGATGTTCGGGATCGGAATGAGATATCACTTCCTGATTTTTTCTTTCCTTAACAACATACCGGCAATCGCATTGTCCTACGATGAAAAGTGCACCACGCTGATGAAAGAGATGGGGCTGGAAGACCTCTCTCTTGAATTTTTTAGCCTGGACCACGAGGCGCTGTTCAACCGGATACAGAAGGTTGCGGGGCAGGTGCATGCATATGAGGAGATAATCCGAATGAACCTGCCTGCAATGAAAGTGCGCGCGGCAGAATCTTTTGCAACGCTTCAAGGCTTCCTTCATGGAGGGGATGAAGAAATACGGAGTGACAGCAGCATACAGACACTGAATGGCGGGATTGACAATTTCCATGAATTGAAGAAGCTCACGTTTTATAAAGACGGAAAGATAAAGGACCTGACTGAAGATTTGCGGAATAAGCTGATGGATATTGAGGCGCTCCGGGCTGAACTCTCCGAAAAGGCAAGAGCGATCGGGGAGAGAGAGCAAACTATCGAGAAGAAAGAGCACGTAATCGAAACGGATAGGCGAATTATTGGAGAAAAAGAACATATTATTGAGGAAAAAGAGAGAACAATTAACGAGCTCAATTCCCGGTTATCCCAAGCTTACTGCAGGTTGAACCAGATCTGTAATTCAAAGACATGGAAGCTCGGACAGGCATACGGAAAACTGTTTGGCATGGAATCACGATGGAGGCAGAGTCTCCTAAAACTGCGGGGGCAGAGGCATCACGCCATCCTATCGCCTCCCGTGAACGAAGAGGCGATAGAGGAAGGAAGACAGTTGAGTGAATTCCTGGCGTTTCACAGAAATAAAAAAGAATTGTATCTGCTCTTCAGTCCTGCTGTATATCATAACATAGGAGGTCAGAGGGGTGTAAGATTCGCACAGGAACTTTCAAAATTGAATAAACCGGTTGTCTATATCAGATCTCTGCAAAATCATGTGAAGGACGAAGTCAGTCGGATCGACGACAACATTATCGAGTTTCCGTTGAACTGGTTTATACCGCTTGCCCATGAAATTATCTCATCACCCCTTCTCAGGGATAAGAAGAAGATCATGATATTTCAAGTCACTTTTCAGAAGGCATTCGAAATGATCAGCTTCGCAAATGCCCATGGGTGGATTACGGTATATGATATTGTTGACGATTGGGAGGAATTTTATCATGAGAACTTTATCGCTGAGTACGACAGCGAGATAGAGAGGTATGTCATCAATAATTCCGATGTTGTTTTGGCGGTGAATCAGCCGCTGATTGATAAATTTCAGGAATTTGGAGACATTATGCTGTTACCGAATGGGTATTCCCCTGATCTTCTGAAAGATGCACCGGTGAAAAAGTTGAGAAAAGGCAGTATTACGGCCGGTTTTTTCGGTCACCTTCACCAGGCAAGGTTCGACTGGCCTCTGCTCACAAACGCAGCAAAGAGAAACCCTGAATGGATGTTCCATATCATCGGTTTCGGTGAGCCGGCTGGACTGTCCCTGCCTGAAAATATCCTGATGATAGGCCCTATAGAACCGTCAGCCCTCTCAGGGTACGCGAAAAACTGGGATGTGGGAATCATCCCCTATCAGAAGAATGAACTCTGCAGGAGACTGAATCCCATCAAAATATTTGAATATCTCTGCCTCGGATTGCCAATTGTCGCAACGGGTTGTGAAGATGTGAAAAACTACCCGTATTCGTTCTATGCCGAAGGGGAAGAAGAATTTGTCAGATATGTAAAGGAAGCGTCGGTTCAGTCCGTGGACGGCAATAAGATAGCAGGATTGCTTCAGGAATCTACATGGGAGAACAGGGTAACCCGCCTCCTGGATGTTATAGATAAACATGATGGCTTCAAGAAATTCTGTATCGGGACATGACCGATGAAAATACTCTACATCTATCTTTTCATGAGCCTTGGGGGAGTCGAGACTGTCCTGAAAAACCGGTGTGAGGGTTTTCAAGCAATCGGCGTCAAAGCCGATTTTATTTTTTTGGAGGACCATGGCGGAGGGTCGTCCTTCAGGACATTACAGAATGCACAAGTCTTTGTTACGAATGACCACCGTGAGATAGAAAAAATAATCTCTCGGGGAGATTACGATGTGATTACCGTGATCGATACGCCCCAGGTTCATGCCCTGCTGAGAAATATCGCAAAGAGTCAGAAAGTGATTATGGAGGTTCATACACCACATCCCCTCATGAGGAAATACATACAGACTGATGTTATCGAAGATGCAATTGCTGTAATTGTCCCGACTGCAACCTTTGGGAAGATGGTCGAATCTGAGATGAAGAGACCCCACCCACCGATAATTCCGCTGCCGAACCCCATCAATAGACTTTTCTTGAAAAACATCGAAAATTTACCTAAGCGTGACCGTGTGCCTATCGCATATGTCGGGAGAATAGAGCAGATAAAAGACTGGAAGGAAAGCACGAAGATAGTACAGCACGTAGTCAGGCGTCACAAGAATATCGATTTTTTTATGGTTGGAAGACTCATTGATGAAAAGCCCGAGGACATCTTTCGTGCATTTTCAAGACAGGGACTGACCGGACACGTCAGGTGGATTCCCTTCATAGAGTATGACAGGATGCCATTATTCTATAATTATATTTCATCGAATAATGGTGTATATCTCACCTCGTCAAAAGGGGAGTCTTTCGGGATGACCTTAATAGAGTCGATGTCCTGCAAACTGCCTGTCGTTGCCTGTAATTTACCTGTTTTCCATGAGGTCCTCGGAGAAGGAACATTCGGGAAAATATATCGTTCAGTCGAAGAAGCCGCTGATCATATTCTTTCCTTCATTGAAAAAAGAGAGGAACGCGAGTTGTTTGTCATGCGTGCCTATCAGCATGTCCTGAATGATTACACGTCGGGCGTCTTCGCGGAAAAATGGAGCGCATTGATCAATCTCGAACGGTGAGGGGCTTTGATGAAAAGAGATCGGAACAAGAATATTGTAAGAAAGCATTTGGAGTCTACTGCATGAAAAGGATTTTTGCTTGTATCCTGGTAACGATGCTATTTCTGATAAGTGAAATCGCCGTCCAAGCCCGACAAGCGGATTCCTTAGAAGCCTGCACTGCAAACCGGCAAGGAAAAATTGAAAGCAGCCTTCGTGAAAAAATGCTCGCATCACCTGACAATCGAGAAACTTTTTTGATCTATCTCAATGACCAGGCTGACCTGAGGGAGGCTTTTACTATCAAGAATTGGACTGAGAGAGGCAATTTCGTTCTGGACAAATTGACTGATGTGGCCCGTAAAAGCCAGGGCGGTCTGTTCCTGTATCTCGAGAACCAGAAACAGGCCGGAAGCGTGGATCATTTCCGGCCGTTTTCTATTGTGAATGCGGTGAAGGTAAAAGCGGCTCTCCGTATACTGAATGCCCTCGCTGCCCGCCCGGAGGTATTTTATATTGAGGAAGAAAAAGTATATGCTCTTCCTCCAGTGCCGATTATTCAGGAGGATGAGACTCCTGGGGCTGTCGAATGGAATATTGCGAAGGTCGGGGCAGACCTGCTTTGGGGGAACTTTGGAACACGGGGAGACGGCATTGTCGTCGCAAATATCGATACGGGTGTTATGTATGATCATCCGGCGCTCATCGATCAGTACCGAGGGAATCTTGGCGACGGGAGCTTTGATCATAATTACAACTGGTGGGACCCTTCGCTGGTCTGCATGTCTGGAACTCCCTGCGACAACAATAATCACGGCACTCATACCATGGGGACTATGTGCGCCTATGACGGCGGGAGCAATCAGATTGGCGTTGCACCTGAGGCGAAGTGGATTGCATGCAAGGGGTGCAGCTTTGACACCTGCGCATCAACAGATCTTCTCGAATGTGCAGAATTTGTTCTCGCACCCTGGGATTTGGACGGCAAGAAGCCAGACCCCGGTAAGCGTCCCCACATTGTCAATAATTCCTGGGGAGATGAAGGAGACTTATGCGATCTTTGGTACCAGGATGCCGTGAAGGCATGGCGGGCTGCGGGGATATTTCCTGCCTTTTCGGCGGGGAATAATGGACCCCGTTCTCAGACCGTCGGCAATCCCAGTTCCTATGCATCGAGTTTCACTTCCGGTGCGACTGATATCAATGACGCCCTTTTTTATTTCAGCAGCCGGGGTCCTTCTTTGTGCACTGCAGAGATAAAGCCCGATGTTACGGCACCGGGTGTGAATATCCGCTCATCGGTAGCATCCGGTGGATACGGATTAGGCACCGGCACATCAATGGCTTCTCCGCATACGGCAGGTTGTGCCGCGCTTCTCTGGTCAGCGTATCCGTCAATCAGGGGCAATGTCGATGCCACAGAAAACGTTCTGAGGAATACCGCTCAAGATTTCGGGATTCAGGGTCCTGACAATAGTTTTGGGTATGGCCGAATTGACTGTTATGAAGCGGTGAAATCCCTGAAGCTCAGGGTTGAACCGATATCAACCGTTTCCTCAGGATGTCCACGGGATGTTCAAAGGTACGAAGTTTCTTTGGTGAATGAGACCGGTGCTGATGCAATGGTTGATCTGACATACTCGATTACGGCCGGAGACGGTCTGTGCGGCGGGCCCAGTTCCCTTGGGCCGGTTGCAAACGCTGAGAGCATGGCTTTCAGCATCTTCATGTATCCGGACTGTTCCGTAGGAGCTTCCGTTGCATGCGCGATATCGGCCTATGCAGGAAGTTATGGGAGCACAGCTGTGATCATAAATGAATGTCTCCTTCCCGGTCAGGACCTCTGTTGTGATTTCATCACGTTTTCGGATATTCCCTCCGGGTTCTGGGCAGAAGATTTTATCTACGCGATCGCCTGTGCGGGAATCACGACCGGCTATGCGGATGGAACCTACAGACCGTTTCAGAATATCCAGCGATCCCAGATGGCTGCCTTCATCATCAGGGCGCTTTTTGGAGATGAGTTCGATTATGAACAGACGCCGCATTTCACAGATGTGCCGGATTCCCACTGGGCATTCAAGTACGTGCAGAAGATGTATGATGAGGGGATTGCGACCGGTTATTCGGATGGGACCTATAGACCATCCCAGAACGTAACCCGTGGACAGATGGCAGCATTCATCATCAGGGCTATGTTCGGGGATACCTTCAGTTATACGGCATCAGCCCATTTCACGGATGTGCCGGATTCCCATTGGGCATTCAAGTATGTGCAGAAGATGTATGATGAAGGAATAGCCACAGGGTATTCTGACGGAACCTACCGGCCGGCGCAGAACGTCAACCGTGCGCAGGTGGCGGCATTTATCGGCAAGGCATTCCTGTCAATGAGGTAGCTGGTGGATATCAAACAGTATATCCTGCCTCTGCAGGCTGCCCTGAATGCTTTCAGGAAAAAGGCGCTGTCATCCGGGGGGAAAAACCCTTATCAGGGGTTCGAAGAGATTGCCCGGGTCTGGAAGCCAGATGCCGGACCGATGCCGGTAATCGCCCGGTGGCATATGACCGAGTGGTGCAACTATTCGTGTCCCTATTGTTACCAGCAGCATGACAGAAAAAGAATTATCAGACAGGACAAGAACAGGACCTTCTCTGCACATGCTTTTGATAATTTCCCCGTCGGCACCTGGATAGACGCATTCAAATGTCTCGCAGATAAATATCTGGTTACGCTCACGATAACCGGAGGCGAGCCATTCTTTGACTCGAAAAACATGAGGGGTTTTTTAGCGGCAATGGTCAGCGAAAAAAATCTTGTGAATATCAGGGTGGATACGAACGCAAGCTGGGACCCCGAACGGTACCGGGGAATCGAGAAGGATAAGATCTATTTAATGTGCACGTTCCATCCTTCCCGCAGCAGTGCGGGTGATTTCATGAAAAAAATTGAGGAACTGGTAAGCAGCGGGTTTCATGTTGCGATGGTCAATTTTGTGATGGCACCGGAGCAGATAAAGGATTTCAGGGAGCTCAGGAGATCATTCGAAAAAATACACGTCCCTCTGAGTGCTAATCCCCTGATCGGAGAACCGAAACTGTCCGAAGCGGAATCCGAATTTCTGAAGAGCGTATCGAATGAATTCGACCTTGCCTATAAAGGCCAGATTGCCTCACCAAAAGGCAAGCGATGCTTCTATCCAATGGTATCTTATGAAATAGACATGACCGGCCACATGATAACCGGCTGTCACCCCGACCGGAGTGGTGATTTCATCCAGGGGAGATATCCTGAACTCTGTCATGCACCCGTTCTCTGTACCGCTGAGTGCTGCACCTGTCTCGACAAATATTCTTTTCTTGAGGGGTGCAAAAGAAACGTATCACTGAACCCTCTCATCGAATTTGCGCAATACATACCCAAGGGTGATACCGCCTGTCACACCCGTTCATAGCATTCAGGCGTGAGCCCGGGAAACCCGTGCAATGAGGTGTAATTCCCTTTTTCATCCATGAAAGCTTATCGCACTATAATAGATACAACAGGCAGAACATCACTTCTGCTGGCTGGAGTTCTGCTTGCCGGTATCGTCCTGCGGATCTATGATCTCGGAACAGAGAGTTTATGGATTGATGAAGCGATCTCGATGCTGTGGGCAAAACAAAGTCCTTCTCACATAATGGCACGGGCTGCTCTTGATGTTCACCCTCCTTTATATTTTGTCATACTGCATTACTGGATAAATCTTTTCGGTGATTCTGAATTTTCAGCCCGTCTATTATCTGCCATCATAGGTATTATCTCGATATTTATGATCTTCAAAGTCGGTTCTTTAATTTTTGGCAGTGATGTCGGATTATTGAGTGCCTTCATTATGGCTACATCGGTATTTCATATCTGGTATTCCCAGGATGCGAGGGCATATAGTTTGTTGGTGCTCATGTCTCTCCTTTCAATATTTTTCTTTATACAATTGTATCGAAGAAAAAGTCGTCGAGATTCGATTGGTTATATAGTATTTAGCTGTCTCCTCATCTATACGCACTACTTTGGCTTTTTCATAATAATTGCTCAGAATATTTTTTATTGCACCCTGTTTTTCCTAACAAAAGAAAAGAATGATATGGGCATAAAAAGATGGGTCCTCTTGCAAGGGTTACTGATTATTTCCTATCTGCCATGGGGCGGTAAATTAATAAAACAACTTTTGACGATTGGCAGGGGAGAGACGGATACCTTAAGTTGGATAACTATGCCTTCATTTTATACTCCTATAGATTCTCTGAAAACATATGCGGGCTCTTTGGAGTTGATGTCCCTTTTTCTCACCTTTGCAGTTTTTGCAATCATAAGCTACAAAAAAAACTATAGTAAGGGTGAAGTATATTTCTCAAATGTGACATCAATGTATCTCTTAGCTTTGTGGCTTGCCATCCCGGTCATTTTGCCAGTGATACTATCATACATTTTTAAACCTATCTATGAAACGCGTTATACCATTTCAGCATCACTCGCCCTTTATATTTTGGCTGCCAAAGGAATACAAAATACGAACAATAGGTTTGTAAAATATGCCGTAATCATAGTAATAGCTGCTCTGTCCCTGACGAACGCTAAGCATTATTATGACAGAATTGATAAGCAGCAATGGAGAGAAGCGATAACGTATGTCGGTGAGAGCGCCAAGACCGGCGACAAAATTATTTTTCTTCCGGGCGGCCCGTTCAATGCGCAGATATGGGATTATTATTCTCAAAGGAAAGACGTGATAAAGGAGCCATTTGTACTGAAAGGAAATGATAAGGATAATATAAATAATGTAAAAACAGCAGTGGCAGGATATGACAGAATTTGGTTCATTGTATCAGGGGGGAAAGACTTCAAAGATATTTTCCAGGAAGTGTTACAACAGTCGTCATATCACTTGTTATTAGATAGAAGGTATGATGGAATGAGTGCATTGCCTGAATGGGCGATCATACAAGTCATTTTATACGAACGTCAAGATACCGGAGCATGACAACATATAAAAAAGGAACATGCAATTTGAAGCAATTGAATACAATAGGAGATAATGAGAAGTATTTTACTTTCTTTAAATAATGAATAGAACAGAAGACAAAAGCCTGACTTTTCAGAGTCTTGAGAAGAAGGTTGACAAGAGCGTCGAGATTATTTTCGAAACCGAAAAGCTTTACGGGAAAGAACATATCGCTGTTGCCTTTACCGGCGGCAAGGATTCGACCACCCTTCTCCACCTGATCAGATCGGCTTATCACGGCATGATACCTTTTAAAGTCTTCAATATCGATACATCCCTGAAATTCAAGGAGATCTACCAGATCAGGGACCGGATTGCGCAGGAGTGGCATCTTGATCTGATTATTCTCCGGAATGAGGACCCGCAGAATGCGATCCGGCTTGCGAAAGACAGCACAGAATGCTGTCTGTTTCTGAAAACGCAGGTACTGAACGAGGGAATAAGAACCCACGGTATCAAAGCCCTGATGACGGCTATCAGGTGGGATGAGCAGCCTTTGCGTGCGGATGAACGGTATTTTTCTGAAAGGTCTGACCATATAAGGGTCCATCCAATCCTCCACTTTATGGAAAAGGATATCTGGGCATATATCAGGGAGAATAAGATACCGTATTGCCCGCTCTACGACCGGGGGTACCGGAGCCTCGGCTGCGAACCCTGCACAAAGCCGTCCGATCTGCACGGACCGGAACGCTCCGGCAGGTCGCTCGACAAGGAGCAGATTATGGGAAGGCTGCGGGAGATGGGATATTTTTGATTCTTTCTCATGAAACACATCGTACTTATATCGATCGATAACCTCCGCTATGATTGCGTAGGGTACCAGCCCGACAAGCGGGAACTTCAGAAATATGATGTTCTGCAATACCTCAGCACTCCTACGCTTGACCGTATCGCAGAAAGGGGCCTCTGTTTTACTCAGGGCATAAGTGCCTGCACCTATACGACATCGTCCCACGCTTCCCTATTGACGGGTCTATACCCGCCGAAGCACGGCGTCCGGGCCCTCTATGAGACGAAGCTGTCCAAGGATATCTTCACCCTTGCAGAGATCCTCAAGGTTTTCGGTTATAAAACGGTCATGGCTACTGACACAAATTTTCTTTTCAGTCCGCTGGAGTTGAACCGGGGATTTGATTATGTGTTTGAAAAAAACGATTCGGGGCTCTTAACCTTTCTCACAGAGAATGCAGATGAAAAGATATTTCTGTTCGTGCATTTTTATGATGTCCATGAACCTTTCATGTACTCAAATGCTGAGGGATCCGATAATGGAGATTTTTATGAAATATTGAGGAATACATACCAACAGCATGGTATCCCTTTCCCGGGCAACACCACGGACAGCGCATTACTCTGGAAAAATTTAAAGGGGCACGTTGGACAGAAGATTGATATTCTTCTTCCGCTCTATGTCAGAGGGGTCACGAAGTTTGACAAGAACAGGTTCCGTGGTTTTATCGAATGGCTGCAGAAAATAAACCTTCTTGACGATGGGCTGGTATTTATTTTTTCAGACCATGGTGAAGGAAAGGCGAAGAATGTTGATCCGGACGTTTTTGCCCACGGTGCAAGTCTGTTCGACAGCGTGATCAGAGTGCCCCTTGTTATGTATCACAGGGATTTTTCTCATAGCATTATCGATAAACTCGTGTCTCTCGTCGACATCTTCCCTACGGTTATTGAACTGGCGTTGGGAAAAAATCCTGCAGATCTGCTTCCGTATGCATTGAATGGTCTTGAACTTACTTCTCAAAACAAGCATGAATATGTCTATGCCGAGTTATGGATGGTAAAGATGTTCAACCTGCATTTCAACTTGTCGATTGCAACATCTTTCCTGTGGCAGAGGGCGATAAGGAGCTGCAAGGAAAAATTCATACTCTTCGGGGAGCCGGAATTTTTTACAGCCATCGATATAGATGAAATGGAGAATCAGGACTTCCTCAAGGCCGTCTACAGAAAATTGATGTGCAAATTTGAGGGGATTGATGAGTTTATGGAGAATTTGAGTTCCCTGAATTCAGGGGATATCTCAAAAAATGCATTTCTTGAAAAATACCAAGATGCCCGGTATGAATTGTATGACCTTGAGCGAGATCCTTTTGAGGAAATTCCTCGGAGTGAAGGCTTAGATAAGGCATTGCTTGATTCCTATACATCAAAAATATTCCTGTTGAGTACCCCTCCTGCGGAACCTGAAAGAATATTTCTCCCCTTGAACACGGATGTCACGAGGAAAATCGTTGAACGGCTCTCTCTGGATGAGCGTGAGGAAACGGTGGGTATTGTTGCAGGAAGCAAAAACCTTTTCGATGAATCAATAGGACGTTTTTTGACCAGGAACCAGAGTATGTCTGATGAGGAATTTTTCAGCAAGAGCTACCGGATCTTTTTCGGCAGGGAACCAATGAAGGAAGAGATCGCGCAACTGGTAAAACTCAGACGGGAAGGTGTGCCAAGACAGGTTCTCTTTTCAGACAAGATTATTCAGGCCGTGGATTTCGGGACTATGCAGGCATCTAATCAACTATCCAATCAAGAGACTGAACAATTCGATACAGGAGAGGATCAGGGGAAACGGAAAAAAGAAATCGACATCGAGGAACTGCAGACCGAGATCTCCCGAAAAAAAGATGAGATCGCCGGCAAAGGTGTCCTCATCTATGAGTTACACGCTGAATTGGCACAGATAAAATCTACCCTTGAAAGCATTTATGAGTCAAAAACCTGGCGACTGGGGAGGATATATGCGCGGATACTTGACGGCCTGGACGTCAGGAAACATGTCAGCAGATCACTCAAGCAACTGTCCTTCAGAAGAAGAAACTATAAGAAGATGAAGCAAATGAGTAATCTTCCGCTCGAAATAATGCTTATCACCAATTTCGAATGCGTTTATCACTGTTCCTATTGTTTTGCATACAAACCTCGTGACAAAAGCGAATTCAGGCAGCATACCGCCAGAGAATGGGAGGAGGTGCTTTTTTCGTTTTTCCGGAAATACGGCAAATGCAGTGTCATCCTTTCCGGGGGTGAGCCCTTTTTTTATAAAGATTCGATAGAATTTGTGATTAATACCACAAAATATCATCATGTCCAGGCGTGTACAAATTTATTCCTGGAAAAGGACGCGCTGAAGAGAATTGCTATGGAAGCCAGCAGAGAAAATCTTGAGATACCGGCAGCCTTCCATCCGGAACATACTGCAATAGGATCGTTCATCGAGAAAATGCTGCTCTTGAAGGAATATGGCATCGATGTGCGGGCGAGCTGTGTTCTCTATCCAAAGTATCTCGACCGTATGGATGAGATAAAAAATGCATTTTATGATGCATCACTCACGATCGGTTTCTATCCTTATATCGGAGAATATGAAGGCAGGAAGTTTCCTGACGAATATTCGGAAGAGGAGATGGCTGTGATTAAGAAACTCCCGGTCTGGCATCAGTCCCCCAGTGACTATGGTGTTCAAATACCGCGAACGAAGGGTATCCTCTGCTATGCAGGTGTCAAGACAGTCTACATCAATCCTTCCGGGGAAATAAGGAGGTGTATGGCGGTGAATCACGTGATGGGCAATGTATTTGAACATGACATTACTCTTCTGAAAAAACCCGAACCATGCCCGGTCGAAATATGCGACTGCGCGCTCTATTGGAAATATCATCTGAGATAAGATGCGTATGCGGTTTCCCTGACAGTGCATGAAAGAACAGTGCCCGGAAAACGGATGGTGATGAAAGAGCCGGAAGGAAGAAAGCCGTTCTTCTCCGTAATTATTTCAAATTACAATTACGGAGCATTCATCGGTGAAGCAATAGAGAGTGTTCTCAATCAGATATTCCCTTCGGAAGATGTGGAAGTTATTGTTGTCGACGATGGTTCAACGGATAATTCACGCGAAAAGATCACAACGTATGCAGGGAGCGTCAAAGCGATTTTTCAGGAAAACAGAGGCCAGGCATCTGCCCTGAATGCAGGCATCGAGCAGTCAAAAGGGAGAATAATTGCCTTTCTTGATGCGGACGATTACTGGCATCCCTCGAAATTAGATTTTATCTACCGCGAATTCGTGAAGTCTCCGGCCATCGATTTTGTATACCATTTCATGAATGTTGTGGATAATACGGGCAGAATTGTCGACAGGTATGTCTATCCCGATCCGTTTTCGGCGTCACGTCCGCAAGAGACCTATCTTGACAGGTACCTCAGAGGGAGTCTCCCCTGGTTCTCTCCCACATCCGGGATGACTATCAGAGCGGATTGTTTGAAAAAGGCATGCCCCATACCGGAAGGTTTTCGCATAGGAGCCGATCTTTATCTGCATTACATCCTTCCTTTTCATATACGGGAACTGTCTTTGATCAGAAAACCCCTTGGATATTACAGACTCCATGGAGGTAACTTGTCGGGTGGAAATCTGCTCACTGCAGATAAGGTTCGCCGGGAGACGAAAATAATGCTGCTCATCAAAGAGCATATCGAGGATTATTCACGGAAACTCGGCCATGACAATCATTTCCTGACAAAAAGACTGGAGTCCTTTGCATTATGGTATGAAGTTCTCCTCGATATCCTGATGAAGGAAAAGATGAAGGCATTGAAGAAAATTATTCATTTTGACGGCTTTCTTCCCGATGATGATTTCCTCTACAAATGTTTCAGAAAAACTGCAATGCTAACGCATGTGGTGTTCCCATCTTCGCTATGCTTTTGGATTCAGAGAAGATATCGAAAATTCTGGTATTTATTGCGTCATGATTTTCGAAATCGTTAGTCTATTGAATACATGTTTGGGATTGAATGATATGAAAAAACTCATGATTGTTATTCACAACCTGAGAGGAGGAGGCGCTGAACGGGTGCTCGTCAATCTTCTCAAGGGCCTGGACAGGAACGATTTTTCCATAAGACTTATCGTATACGAACGAATTTTTGACTATCCCCTTCCGGAGAACGTGGAAGTTACTTCATTAGACATTGAAGCAAGCAGGAACCTTTTTAAACTCATCAAAGGTTTTGTCTTGAAAATTATTCGTCTTGCTTTGTTGTTCAGAAAGGGCAGCCCGGATGTGATATTCAGTTTATTGAGCAGTACAAATGTAACGGTAATAATCGCAAAACTGCTTTCAGGAGCAAAGAGCAGGGTCATCGTGAGCGAACATACCTATCCATCGGTAAATCTCTCAAACGAGATGTATGGCGGAATCACCCGACTCTTTATGAAACGTTCCTATCCGAAGGCCGACAAAATCATTGCAGTCTCTGCGAGCATCAAGCAGGACTTAGTCCTCAATTTCGATTTCCCTGAAACAAAGATTGAGGTCATTTACAATCCGGTTGATATCGGAGAAATCACAAGGCTGTCTGAAGAGGCTGTGGAACATCCCTGGTTTCAGGGCAAGATACCTGTAATCGTGAGTGTCGGCAGACTTACGAGACAAAAAGGGTATCCCAATCTGCTGAAGGCATTTTCCCTGGTGAGGAAAGAACTCCCTTGCCTGCTGTCTATTATAGGCGAAGGAGAAGACCGTAGAACTTTGCTCAACCTGGCAGAGAATTTGGGAATAGAAAGAGATGTGGAATTCCTGGGGTTCCAGAACAATCCTTTCAAGTACATGGGAAGGTCTTCACTGTTTGTCCTGTCATCCCTTTACGAAGGATTCCCAAATGTGATATTGGAAGCAATGGCCCTTGGTTTGCCGGTCATCTCTGCCGACTGTCCGTCGGGGCCGGGTGAAATAATAGAGAACCAAAAAAACGGCATTCTTGTTCCTGTTCAGGATGAGCGTATTTTAGCAGGGGCTATTATAAAGGTTATGAGGGATGAAAGCGTGCGTCGAATGCTCGGCAGCGCAGCGCGGATAAGGGCCGGTGATTTTGCCCTCGAGAAAATAGTTAACGACTACAAGCGAGTGTTCAGTGAAAATTCTCCACCTCCTGTATGAGAGCAAAGGAGATTATTTCGGCATCGGCGGCGTCGGCATAAGGGCTTACGAGATTTATACCCGCCTGAAAGACCGTCATGATATAACCCTGGTCTGCAAGAAATATCCGGGGGCCCGGAATGCTGACATTGACGGATTGCGGCATATATTTGTGGGGGCTGAAAGCAAGAGCCTCACAAAAACCTTGCTCTCATATGCCTTCCACTCCGCTTTGTTTGTAAAAAAACACCAAAGGGAATTTGATGTCATCATCGAGGAGTTTTCGCCTGCCGTGCCGACATCCCTGCACATGTTCTGCCGGCGACCCTGCATTTTGCAGATACAGGGATATACCGGCATTCTCTACTTCAGAAAATACAACCCTGTATATGCCCTGTTCCTCTATCTCTCCGAACGTTTCAGACCACGTTTTTACAATAACTTAATTTTTGTGACCCAAGAGACGGAAAGGAAACTCTTTTTGAACAAAAAAAAACATATCGCGGTTATCCCGAATGGAATATCCCAAGACCTTCTGAAAACTCCTGTATCTCAGGGAACATATCTGCTCTATTACGGCAGAATTGATATATATGGAAAAGGCCTCGATATACTTTTAAAAGCGTATCGTGAGTTTGTTCGTTCATTTCCTGATATAAGGCTGGTTGTTGCCGGAGACGGAAGAGACAGAAAAATATTTGAAGAAAAAATAAAAACATTGCCAGATCAGGTAAGAAAGCATATAGAGATGGTCGGTTGGATATCAGATGACAAAAAGCCTGAGGTTATTAGCAACGGGATCTGTGCTATTTTCCCTTCCAGGCATGAGGTGCAAGGTATTTGTGTTCTCGAAGCAATGGCATGTGGGAAGCCTGTTATTGTGAGTGATATCCATGAATTGGCCTATGTCCCAGAAAATGGCTCTGGAATATCATTCAGGACGGGTGATTCCTCATCCTTGGCTGAAGCAATGAAAAAAATCCTGAGAAGCAATGACCGCCAAGCCATGGGGCAAAAGGGACGGGACTGGGTTAGAAATTTCACCTGGGACACGATTGCCCTGCAGTATGAAAAATATCTCCAGGATGTTATAAGCAAAAACGAGCAGTGAGAATCCTCCAGATCATTTACGAGAGTCCTGAGAGCCCGTTCGGCTATGGCGGCGCAGGGGTGAGGGCACATGAAATATATAACAGATTGAAGGATAGGCATGAGATTACTCTTCTCTGCATGCGGTATCCCGGAGCGAAAGACGGTATGCGGGATGGCCTGAATCACGTCTTTGTGGGTACAGAGAGCAGGAACCTCACGAGGAGTGTGCTTGCTTATACGATAAAAGCTGCACAATTTGTCAGGAAGCACGCTGATAGTTTTGATGTCATTGTCGAAAACTTCCTTCCCTCAACTCCTTTTTTTTCGAAATTCCTCACAAGGAAACCTGTGATACTGCAGGTTCAGGGAATCATGGAAAAACACTCTTTGAAAAAATTCAGCCCGCTCCATTCCCTGCCCATGTATGCCGTGGAACAATTCTATCCCGGACTCCATGACAGGTTCATCTTTGTATCGGATATTACGAAAAAGAAGATTATGGAGAGAGTGAAGAGACAGGTTATCTCATGCCATGTGATACCTAACGGCATTGGAGAAGATCTCTTGAATGTTGTTCCTGAAGAAAAGGATTACATCCTCTTTCTCAGCAGGATTGATATCTATACAAAAGGGCTCGATATCCTTATTAAGGCATTTGAGAAGATTAGCATACGACATCCGGCATTAAGACTCATTCTTGCAGGGTATGAGTTCGATAGGTTCGATTCGCTTCTGTCGGGTATCCCCACTTCTTTGAGAAAGAGAATCGAATATGCAGGGTTTGTCACAGGCGATGCCAAGATTAGACTTCTCTCTGGGGCAAAACTGTTTGTCATGCCCTCGCGTCATGAATCATCCCCCATAAGCATTCTGGAGGCCGCAGCATGCGCAAAGGCGGTCATTGTGAGTGATATCCCTGAGCTCAAATATGTTCGGGAAGCTGGCTTTGGCTTAACATTTCCCTCGGGTTCCGCAGAGGGTCTTGCAGAAAAGATAGAATTGCTGTTGACGGATAGTACGATGGGGGAGACATTGAGAAGTCGTGGAAGGGAGTATGCAGGGGGATTATTATGGGATAATATCGCCATACAATTTAAGGATGCCCTAAAGACTATCAATGGTTAAGAAATAGCACTGTAACAAAAAATACACACATAATGTTAAAAGGTACACAGTTCTGTCTGCTTTCTGAGGAGAATTATTCGATAATTGTTTAATAATTCCATTTGTTATATTTGGCTTGAATTTTGCTTTAAAATTATCAACCATAATAAAAGTGCTTGACATGACGATTATCTTTTAGTATTTTCTTAGTAGAAAATGGAGGTGTTTTGGAAATCTGGAAAGGGCTCCCAATAAAGTTCAAAATAGTCTTATATATTGCAATTTTCTCCTTGATTATTTTTCAGGGATGTGTTACAAAAGAAGCTGTAAAAAACGTACCGGACGAAGTTATTTTACGGGAGAGAGTAAAAACTTACTGGGAATATAAGATAAATCAGGAATTTGATAAGAGCTATGAATTTGAAGCGCCTATTTACAGAAAAAAAGTGAACCTGGTTAATTACATTAGGGGTTTCAACATAAATCTGGTAAGATGGAACGGTGCAATGATAGACAACATAAAAGTAGAAAGCGATTCAGCGATGATAGATATGAATCTGAGGGTTAAGGTGAACCTTCCCGGGATAAAAACTAATGAGTATAATTCCTTGATTAAAGAGAAGTGGGTGAAGGTTGACGGAATGTGGTATCATATTCCTGCTGAATTTATGAAATAGGAGCAGGTAAAGTTAAGTGAGCATATTTGATTTTTATACCTTTGCCCGATATTTAAGAAAGAAGGAGGTGATGCAAGAGAGCAGGCGCCTTTTTAGATAGAGTTTTGAACATCTGTATCGGATGTATAAATTTTCCAAAAAAGGAGGAAAGTAGATGAAGAAAGTGGTTTTACTTACAGTTCTTTTGGTTGCTCTGGGACTCGGAACTGCCTTTGCTGCTCAGATAGATTCACTGGCGTCAAGTTCCGGTCCTGTGCCGCCGACCCAAGTCTATGTCAACCCAGGAGGCTTGGGAGATGCATTGATTTACGGTTATTACAATGTCAGGGCACAGGACAACTTTTTCACGGTTACAAACACGGACACAGTGAACGGTGCGAGGGTAAGGATAAGATTCAGAGAGGCGGCTACCCTGGTCGGCCCAGGCCTTTGTAACGGCAGCTACGAGGTCCTGGATTTTGATATCTGCCTGAGCAAAGGTGATGTATGGTCGGGTCTAATTACCACAGATGCCAGCGGCGTTGCAAAGCTCATGTCTTTCGACGAAGACACGTATGTCCAGGCATCACCTCCGCCTACGCAGGGGGTTATCTTCACGGATGCTTATCCGAACGGCGTTCTGTTTAAAAACGGCGCGAGCAACAACGGTATCACAGCTGAGCAGACAAGGGAAGGGTATTTCGAGATTATCGCTGAGAGACGGCTTGTGGACGTTGG
>Ga0315290_10000730_pt1 | contig 21967 bp, 23 predicted proteins | sample YL17G12_0_MG_FD_203627 | JGI IMG/M metagenome (GOLD analysis project Ga0315290, IMG submission 203627) | Sediment microbial communities from Yellowstone Lake, YNP, Wyoming, USA - YL17G12_0 | ecosystem: Environmental > Aquatic > Freshwater > Lake > Sediment | place: USA: Wyoming | collected... | reverse complement strand
CGCCGCGGGAACTAACCCGTTCCTGCCTAGCCGAAGAAGATAATGATCGAGCTAAAACATATTTACAAAACCTATCAGATGGGCTCAGAAGAGGTCAGGGCCTTGCAGGACGTATCCTTGAAGATTGCGCCGGGGGAGTTTGTGGCAATTATGGGGCCTTCGGGTTCCGGTAAATCCACACTCATGCATGTCCTGGGTTTGCTCGATAGGCCTGATTCAGGAGAGTATTATCTGGGGCAAAAGAAGCTTAATGATCTCTCTGACGATGAGTTGGCAGCCATACGCAACCGCTTGGTTGGTTTTGTGTTTCAGCAATTTCATCTCTTGCCCAGGATGACGGCGCTTGAAAATGCAGAGTTACCTTTAGTCTATGCAGGGAAGCGGCATTTGAAGGAACAGGCAAAGCAAAGGATAGAGGAGGTTGGGTTAGCGGATAGGATAAATCACCGGCCGAATGAGCTTTCCGGAGGCCAGCAACAACGTGTAGCCATTGCCCGTTCATTAGTCAATGGCCCTTTGATTATTTTCGCGGATGAACCCACAGGCAACCTCGATTCAAAAAGCAAAGAAGAGATCGTCGCGATCCTCAAGGGCTTGAATGAAAAAGGCAAGACCATTATCATGGTGACCCATGAAAATGAAATGGCCGTACATGCCAAACGCGTTATCCGCATGTTTGACGGAAAAGTTATTTCCGATGAAAAACAAGGAGCGGTGTTGAAGCCTTCTTCCGCAGAAAGCGGAACACCGGACTTTCCGATAAGTCCGGGTGCTGAGGAAAACCAGGCAGATCAAATAATCGACGTGGTCTTATCGAAACAAGAGAGAAAGGCAAGAGAGACCCAGTTTTTAGAATATCTTCGTCAGGCGGTTGGTGCAATGGTATCGCATAAAATGCGTTCGTCCTTATCTATCTTAGGGATTTTAATCGGTGTGGCGGCAGTGATTGCCATGCTTGCCGTTGGGACAGGAGCAAAAGAGTCTATTGAGAAGCAGTTGATGTCTTTAGGTTCAAACCTTATTCAGGTGATGCCGGGTTCTGCAAGGGTCCATGGGGTATCTTCCGGGGCAGGAGGGGTGACGCGTTTTACCTTTCAGGATGTTGCCGCTATTGAAAAACTCAAGCCTGAAGTAAAGAGGGTAAGCCCATCAGTTAACGGAAGAGGGCAGTTAGTTTATGGAAATCAAAACTGGAGCACTCAGGTCGAAGGGACAGGCGTCAATTATGCCGCTATCCGCGCGGCAACTCCGGTGGTGGGAAGGTTTTTCACGGACGTAGAGGTAAGAATGAGGGATAAGGTTGCGGTGCTGGGCATGACAGTAGTTAGGCAGCTCTTTGGAGATGCCAATCCTATCGGTGAAACAATAAAGATAAATCTCATTAACTTTAAAGTTATCGGAGTCTTGCCTGCAAAGGGCGCAACGGGTTTTCGCGACCAGGATGATACAGTGATTATTCCTGTTACCGCGGCCATGTACCGGGTTTTTGGAAAAGAGTATCTCGATTCAATTTCTGTAGAAGCAGCGAGTCCGGATGCAATAGCCAGTGTCCAGGACTCCATAACCAAGATCATTATAAAGCAGCACCATCTTGTTACGAAAGAAGAACAAGACACGTTTCAGCTTAGGAATATGACAGACATTAAAGACGCGCTGGAATCTACCACTAAAACAATGTCATTATTGTTGGGCGCTATTGCGGCGATATCGCTTTTGGTAGGCGGCATAGGCATAATGAACATCATGCTTGTGTCAGTGACTGAACGCACGCGCGAAATCGGCCTGCGTAAAGCAATAGGTGCCACTAACAAAGATATTATGGCTCAGTTTCTGATTGAATCCGTATTGATGTCATTTCTTGGCGGTGTCTCGGGAATTTTATTGGGTGGCGGCGCATCCGCGCTGATTACTCTTTTTGCCGGATGGAGCGTAAGAGTTTCCGCGTATTCGGTAATTCTGGCAACGACATTTTCTCTAATTGTAGGAATAGTATTTGGGCTTTGGCCGGCCCAAAAAGCCTCTAAGCTCGACCCCATCGAGGCATTAAGATATGAGTAATCTTTAGTATTGAGGGAATTCTATTCGAATATGCTAAAGAGATTGACGCTGAATGCTAAATGGCCCCACAATTTATTTGACAATAAGGACAAAGATGGTAAAATATAAAACTATACAATAAGGGTTAAAACTTCTTTAGGGCCAGTAGCCTTTGCGTTTAAAAAATCTTCTTGCAATTTTTATTGGTTTTGTGGTAAAATATAAAACTAAGGAGGTGGGATGCGCGAACATTTAGGGTTTTTAAAGATATCCAGCGCGGTAGTAAAAGTGGCTGCCTGGATTTTTTTATTTCTTGGTATCATTGGCGGCATATCCATGATTTTAGGGTATGTCCCGGGCAATCCCCGCTGGATGGGATTTGTGGTTTTAGTAATATATGCGTTCTTCTTTTTCTTCTTTTTTCTCATTGCCAAGATTGCGGATTTATTGATCAAGATAATCAACGAGATTAAGAAAGACTAAGCTTAACTTAAAAGGAGGCAAAAACATGAGACGCCCAATATCGCATTTTCATTATAACGTAGCCTTATTTTCCATTTTCTTTCTGTCCTCTATTTTAGTAGGTTGCAATAAGCTAGATTTTTTAAAACCTAAGAAGGCCGCGAAAGATAAGGCCTCTTCCATTACAGTTAAAGGCACAGTTATTGCCAAGGTCAGTAATTATCCCATTACGTTAGAAGGATTAAACCAAGAGATAGAGACCTATAATTCTTTGGTTTCTAAGAATTATCCCGATAAGCCGGAGCTCAAGGTCACGACCAAGGACCAGAAAGTCGCTTATTTAAAAAATGAAATTGTACGCCGGGTTCTCTTATCCCAGGAAGCCGAAGTAAGAGGTTTGGATAAAAAAGAAGACGTCGAGCAGGCTTTAGAAAACGCTAAACAGAATCTTTTGGCCTTATCGCTGGTGCGTCAGGAGTCAGAGGGGGTTGATGTAACGTCGGCCGAGATAGAGGATTATTACAATCGCTTTAAAGGGGAATTAAAGGAGCCGGAGGAAAGGCGGATTCGGGAGATAATGGTTACTAGCGAACAAGAGGCCAAGGATATACTTATTGCGCTTCTGCAGGGTCAGGACTTCGCAACATTGGCAAGAGAGAGGTCTAAAGCCGCCAGTGCCAAGGATGGCGGAGATATAGGCTTTATTCAAAAGGGTAAAAAATTCCCTCAGTTTGACGCTGTTGCTTTTTCTGATACTTTGGAAGTCGGCAAAGTAAGCAATATTTTTAAAGGGCCGGCGGGCGATAGCTATATCCTTAAGTTAGAAGCTATAAAAGGAGGCAAGCAAAAAACACTTTCTGAGATTTGGGACGATATTAAGCGCCTCCTTATTTTCTTAAAACAACAGAAAAAGATAGAAGATTTATACGGGAAACTTTCTCGAGAAGCCAAACTAGAGTTTTATGAAGGGGAGATTAAATAAATGCAAAAACAAAGGATTATTTTAATAATTGGCGCTGTCTTGGCTTTACTCGCCGTATTTATGGTCAAGCTCTACCTTGACCAACAGCGTCAGGCTATTTCCGAACAGGAAAGGAAAAGGTTGGAGAAAATGCGGGCCAACCAGTCTACTGTTGTAGTGGCTAAGAAAGATATACCTGCAGGCGCGACTATTGATTCGGAAATGGTGGAAACAGAAAACATACTTAATAAGGATAAAGAAGCCAGGGCGGTTCCCTCCTCAGAGAGAGCTGAAGGCGCGATAGCCTCTGTGCTAATAAATAGAGGCGAACAAATTACGCTAGACAAAATCAGCTATATCAAACAGGCAAGCGGGTTAGCCGAAGTTACGCCGGTGGGCAAAAGGGCCGTCACCATATCAGTAGACAATATTGCTGCCCTGGCAGGGATGATTAGGCCGGGAAATTATGCCGATGTAATTGGGGCGATTCCTGTGCCAATGCAAACTTCCGAAGGAAAACAAGTGAGCCAGGTAGCGGTATTGCCTCTCTTTCAGAACGTATTGGTTCTGGCAGTGGGCCAAGACACCAGCCCGCAAGCTCAATCAGCAGCATCTCGATATAGCAAGAAAGAAGAGAAAAAAGAAATCTCGCCATTTATTACCCTAGCCCTTAGTCCGCAGGAGGCAAATTTTATGGCCTTTGTCCAGGAGCAGGGTAAGATTCGTTTGGTTTTACGTTCTCCCGCAGATACTCAAGTTCAGCCAGTTCAACCGGCCAATTGGGATTCCCTATTTCAATATATTTTACCGCCGAGAAAAGAGCCTCCTAAGCAGGAAGAAAAGGAATATATAGAGATATACCGCGGCCTAAACAAAGAGAAAATTATTTTGTCTAAATAAAAAGGAGCAAGAGTGAGAAAGGTCCTTTTATCCATTTTTTTAATCACCTTAAGTTTCATCGTTTTCCCTGTTAAAGGCGGCGCCTTAGACGAGACGGCAGAAGAGCTAAAGCTATACCTTGGCGAGGCAAAAATAATTTCCGTAAGCAGGCCCACCCGCATTGCTATCGGTAATCCCGATATAGCGGATGTTACTAATGTCACTAAAAGCGAAATAACCATTAACCCCAAAGCAGTAGGCACCACGACCTTGGTGTTTTGGGATAGTTTTGGCGAGCAGTCTTATAAAGTCAAAGTCTTTGTTGAGAGCATGGATGAGATTAAGCGGCGCGTTGACAATCTGCTGCGCTCACTTAATCTGCCGGATGTTTACACCAAGGCAGCAGAAGAAGAAGGCAGGGTCATACTTTTAGGCAAGGTGAAGGACCCGCAGGACAGAGAAAGAATCAAAGTCGTCTTAGGGGCATTATTAAAGGAAAAAACCACAGATCTTATTGAAGTAAAAGAGCAAGAGTTAGCCGTAGAGATCGACGTGCATATATTAGAGCTGAATAAAGATGCTACTTCTACCCTGGGCCTTACCTGGCCAAGCTCAATTAGTCTTATTGAAAAAAACTCTCCGGGTATTACTGGCGGTACGAAGTTCTCCACCTTATTTAAGATTTTGAATTTGCAGCGCGGCACCGCTTCCGGCGCTAGCCCCTTTGCTTTTAAATTAGATACCTTAATTCAGGAAGGCAAGGCCCGCATTCTTTCCCGGCCCAGGCTTGCCTGTCAAAGCGGCAAAGAGGCGGAGTTATTAGTAGGAGGGGAAAAGCCCATAATGACTACTAACGTCGTTTCAAGCGTAAGCGGAGGAAGCACTAATGTAGAATATAAAGAATACGGGATAAAATTAAAGATAAAGCCTACGGTAACTGAAGAAAGGCGTATAAAATTAGGCTTAAATGTAGAAGTTAGCGATGTGGGAGAGGCTGAGGTTCTCGGTGATGCTGCTTCACCGTCTGCCAGGGCTTATCCTTTATCCAAGCGCAATGCATCTACTGAACTTTTCCTGAATGACGGTCAAACTATGGCTATAGGCGGGCTGATTAAGCAAAAGACAGAAGAAGACCTGCGTAAATTTCCCTGGCTTGCTGATATACCGGTTTTAGGTTTATTTTTTAGGCAAAGGATTACCAAAACAGGCAAAGGTTTTGGTTCAAGAGACGACGTCGAATTATTTATTACCCTTACTCCTCAAATCATGAGAGAAACGCAAGAGGTGACAGAAGTAAAAAAGAACACCACCGCCTCTTCTCCTGTTTCCTCCGAGACTCTTTCTGACCCCTTAGCGGGTTATGCCAAGGTTATTCAGAGGCGCATCTTAGAGCATTTAACTTATCCTTCTTCAGCCAAAGAGGCGGGTTTTCAAGGGACAGTAAAATTGAGTCTGCGCCTTTCCTATGCAGGCGAACTTTTAGAGGCCCAAGTTAAAAGCTCATCAGGATATAAGATACTCGATGACAATGCCATCAGTGTGGCTAAAGCAGTTACTGCTTACCCTCCCTTCCCCACATCTATAGAACAAAAGGAGCTTTGGATAGAGGTTCCCATAGTCTACCAATTAGATTAGAAAATGTCCAAGAAAATAGTTGTATTTAGCACAAAAGGCGGCGTTGGCAGGACTTTGATTGCGAGCAACTTGGCAGTATCTCTGGCCAAAGAACAGATGCAGCGGGTTTGCCTTTTGGACCTGGACCCCCATGGCACAGGCGATATGTCTTGGATGTTGGATGTTAAGCCCCAAAAGGCGATGGTGGACTTGATGGTTCATCTTAAAAAGCAACCCCACATCCTCAAAAAAGAAGATTTTATAAGCCACACCCCTCTGGGGCTTGATTTCTTACCCGGTGTTTTAAAACCCCAACAAGCACCCCACCTTGAACCGGGCATGATTAAGGACGTACTTAATTTATTGGATAAGGATTATGATTACATAATTGTAGATGCCGGCAAGAATGTGAGCGAGATTCTTGTTTACACCTTAAATCAGGCCAATCTCATTCTTTTAGTAGTGACGCCCGATATATTGTCCGTATACCAGACCAAATGGACCTTGGATACGTTACAGTTCTTGCATTTTCCTCTCAGTATGATTAAGATTGTCCTCAACAGGTCAGAGTCTCTTTCGAGCATTAGCCTGCAGGAGGTAGGTTCTAGCCTGCCTTGCGATATCATTGCGCGCATACCATCCGAGGGCAAGATTGTCGGCCTGGCAGTAAATAGGGGCATACCGGTTATTATTGACAGCCCCCGCGCAAAGTTTAGTTTAGCCATAAATAAGCTTAGCGAGCAATTGGTTGACGAGAAAAGTTTATTCATCGAACACCGGGAGACAGACGTATTTAAGTTAAAAGAAGTGGCATTAGAAAAGACCGGCGAGCTGTGGCAGAAGACAGGCCTAACCGAACCTTTGGCCGAGCCGGTTTCTAGCGAAGAAGAAACGGACGAGATACTGCTTCTAAAGGGCCGAATTCACAAGCGGCTTATTGATGAGTTGGATCTTAAAAAACTGGATTTAAGGGTATTTAGCGACCCTAAAAAGGCAAAAGAGCTGAAAGACAAAGCTGAAAAGATCGTGGCAAATCTTTTAACAGACGAGGCAGGCAGTTTTATTTCGTCTTCCGACGTGCGCAAGAAGCTGGTCAAGGAAATTTTAGATGAGGCCTTAGGCCTAGGCCCGTTGGAAGACCTGTTAGCCGACCAAACTATAACCGATATTATGGTCAATAATAAAGACGGGGTATATATTGAACGGCACGGTAAAATCGAACTCACCAGCAAGAAATTTATTTCTAACGAACAGGTGAGGACTGTCATTGAACGTATTATTGCGCCCCTGGGAAGACGGATTGATGAATCTGTGCCTATGGTTGACGCCAGGCTGACTGACGGCTCGCGCGTCAACGCTATAATTCCTCCTCTTTCCTTAACTGGTCCGTCTTTGACCATAAGAAAATTTAAGAAAGAAAGATTTAAGACTGATGACTTGATTACACTTAAAACCTTAGATTCTACGATGGCAGGATTTATCAAGGCCTGCGTACTATCCCGCAAGAATATCATTGTCTCAGGAGGCACAGGTTCGGGCAAGACCACTATTCTTAATGCCCTCTCGGAGTTTATCCCGGGTAGCGAGCGCATCGTTACCATCGAAGATGCGGCAGAATTAAAACTGCATCAGGATCATTGGGTAAGATTGGAGTCTCGTCCGCCTAATATCGAAGGCAGGGGGGCGATTACGATAAGGGATTTATTCAGGAATTCGTTGCGCATGAGGCCGGATAGGATTCTTATTGGCGAGTGCAGGGGTATCGAAACTTTAGATATGCTTCAGGCAATGAATACCGGTCATGACGGCTCAATGACTACGATACACGCTAACTCTACCCATGATGTTTTGGCTAGGCTGGATTCAATGATTTTAATGTCCGGTATAGAGTTGCCCATTAGGGCAATCCGAGAGATGGTTGCTTCCGCTGTGGATTTAATCGTGCACACGGCCAGGCTTTCAGATGGCGCGCGCAAGATTCTTCAGGTAACAGAGATCGCTGGAATGAAGGATGAAGTACGTGTTGACCTGTGCGACATATTTTCCTTTAAGCAAACCGGCATTGACGCTAATGGTAATGTATTAGGAGGCTTCCAGGCCACTGGGTATATCCCTTCATTCCTCGACGAGATAAAGACAAAAGGCATACCCTTATCCGAAGACATCTTTAAACCCCCCTCCCACCATTAGGGACGTTCCTTTACCCCATCGAGGGACGTCTTTCGATCCAATCCCTGCCTGCCGGCAGGCAGGGGAAGGGTGTCCCCCAAGGCTTAATTAATCATGGTTATAATTAATAAAACAAAAAACACTATTTTAGCCAAAGATACACTTGTTGCCGCTACGCTCATTACCAGAATTAAAGGCTTGCTGGGTAGAAATGATTTTCAGCAGGGTGAGGCCTTGATCATAAAACCCTGTAATTCCATCCATACCTTTTTTATGCATTTTCCTATAGATGTCTTGTTTGTGGATAAAGACAGCAGAGTAATAAAGGCCTTATCTTGTCTAATCCCCTTCCGGCTTAGCAAAATATATTTTAATGCCTCATTAGCCATCGAATTACCCGCAGGGACAATTCAATCCACCTTAACCTCTGAAGGCGACACCCTCCTTTTATAATAATAGGGACGTTTCTTTATAATAATAGGGACGTTTCTTTACCCCATCGAGGGACGTCTTTCGATCCAATCCCTGCCTGCCGGCAGGCAGGGGAAGGGTGTCCCCACAATTCAAATTATATCAGGTAGGTTTAACAGGCTATCTTTTTTATAGCCAAGGCGAACCTGCCAACTGCTCCAAGGGTAGCCAAAAGGGGAACTGTTTATTTTTGCCCTAACGGGATTCAATTCTACGTACTCTATGCAGTCGATTAAATATTTATTCTTTTGTATAATCATGCTTTTGTATCTCCCTTGCCAAAGATGCCCTACTTTTTTGTATTTATTATTGAACCAGATGGTGTAGGTTTGATTCAGTCCTTGCATAATCTTACCCAAATCCTTCCCTTCCTTAATTTCTAATATCAGATGAACATGATTTGGCATTAAACAATATCCATATAGTCTAAAACTATACTTTATTTTATAGTGCCTTAATATGTCAGTATACTTTAGAAAATCAGCTTCTTCCCTAAAAGTAGTTTGTTTTTGATTACCTCTTACCATAATATGATAGATAGCATTATCGAGAAAGATTCTAGGCCCTCTTGACATATTTATCACCTCCTATTTTAATAGACGTAATAAGTCAGGTTTTCTCACAAGAATATTGCGAATTTTATAATAAGGGGACAGGCCTTGCTTTAGCTGAAGGAACGTCCCTGCTTTGGGTAGAAAGACGTCCCTGACTGAGGAGTTTATAGTTAAAAATGTCCAGACTGCTTTAAATATTGACAAGGTATTAATCTAATGTTATACTTTATTTAAGAGTAATTATGTCCAATCTGGAGAGAATATGGGAGTAATTTATAAATTAAAATCAGAAATAAAGGATTTTATCTTGGAACAAAAAAGAGTAAATTCAACCTTGAGCTGCCGAGGCCTTATTGCTCTGATAGAGAGTAAATTTCAAGTAAAAGTGTCTAAATCCAGTATTAATTCAATCATCAAACAGGCTGGCCTGAGTTTGCCGATAGGCAGAAGGCCGAAGAAAAAAAGGCGCAGGCTTGAAACCCAGATTAAACCAATTATAGAGATTAAATCTGAGGCCCCAGTAGAAATACAGCCTCAAGAGCCAGCTAAGGCAATAATAAAGGAGCCGGTGGTAATACCGGCTGAAGCCGGGGTCGAGATACAAATTGAAGCCCCGTCGCCGACACAAGGCACAGGGGCGATCTTGCTTAAGGCCGCGGATTTTATCATCAAAGGCAGTTATTATATTACAGAAGCAATTAAGAGCCAATTAAATAGGCAGGAAGACGATCTTTTAGCCAAAACAGAGAGCATAATTTATAAACCTTTGTTTCGGCTGTCTCCGGAGAAAGAAAGCCAGGATCTTGTAGAGTTATGGGCCCTGGTTGAAAAAAGGCTTTCTTTAGAGGATATTTCATTGTATCTTAATGAATTACAAGGATTTAAAGCATTACCCTTAAATATCTTTCGCATTATTTCTTCTGTATTTCAGGAGGTGCGTTGTGTTAAGGTGAGCTTATCAGACAGCACTGTTTTTTATTTAGACGGCCAATTATACACTGTCTGGTCTACGCCGCATCTCCCTTATGATTTTTCTACAACTCTCTATAATATAAAGATTTACACCAATAAATATTTCCAGGAAGATGCGCCTTTTATTCTTTTTATGGCCCCCGGTTATGATATGCCCACGAAAGAATTCTTTGATTTTATCTTAAGCTTAGACTCTAGAGAAAAGAAAATTAACAGCCTTACTCTTTATGGCCACAGGTTTGAAGAGCTAGAGATGATTCGATTAGACCAAAATAAACCACACTTCTTTATTTTTGGACTTTGGTCCTGGCAGTTTGGACAATATCGTGAGGTAAAGATTAAAGGAGAGTTTAAGTCTTTCTCTTGCGAGGCCTTAAAAAGGGATGTATATCTTGCCGAGGCAGAGGTGGAGTTATTCCAACCGAATGTAAATAAAAGAGTTACATTAAAGGGTTGCGCCTTAAAGACAAATCTTAATGAGAAGATACGGCTGGTTATCTTAACCAATCTTCCTTCTCCGGAAAACCGCTTAGAGGAATTAGCCAGGCGATATCTTAACCGCTGGCCAAATTTAGAGGAATGCTTCCAGGATTTTAGCCGCAAAATTGAACTCTTTACCTATACTGCTACCTCGCAGCGTTTTTTCTCGACAGAGAGCCTTAATTTCAATAGCGAGGCCAACCAGGACATAAGCGCGCTCTTTAACTACTATCTTAAGGCGCTAAAGCTGTATGTCAGGTGGCACTTTTTGCCTCTTGGCTACGAAGACGAAAATAGTGATTCTCCGACGATAAATGAGAGATTTTACAGTTTAAAGACCAGAATTGAAAGAGAAAAAGAGCGCACCTTAGTAACCTTTGAGCCCCCCTCAGGATATCCTTTTTTAAAGGACCTAGAATATGCCTGCCGCAGAATGAATGATCGGGAAATACTGGATTATAGCGGTAAAAGGTTATGGTTTAATCCTTGCCTTTAGCCAAACCTTTAAGAAAACGTTTTCCTGCCCCGGGAAAATATTCTTGACAAGCATTTTAATAGGTGTTATATTTTAGTTGTCATAAGAGGCAGCGAAAAGGCAATTCCACTATCGCAGGAGAGTGGAAGCGCAAAGCCACGGGACGGATGCTCGCCGAAATGAAGGTTTTATAGTTTTTATTGCTTTAGGGTCAAAGCGAGAACGTTAGCCGGGTTACCGAAAGCCTAAAGAATTTTGGTAATCCGGTTTTTATTTAAGGAGTTAATAATGAGTTTAAAAAATAGCTTAAAAAGTCAAAAGGCCCAATCAGTACTAGAATACACCATTTTATTTGCGGTAGTGCTTGTGGCCTTGATTGCCTCCGGTTTTTTTACTAAGGTGCAGGCGAGTTTCCTTAGCCATTTTTATCAAGCGGTCGGTTACATAACAGGGGGTTAAGATGAGATTAGGGTTTAGGTCAAGGATAGCCCAGAGCATATTAGAATACACGCTCTTATTCGCTATTATTTCCGCAGCCCTGGTAGCGATGAATACTTACGTTAGGCGGGCAATGAATGCGCGGCTGAAGACAATTCAGTTAGAACTCTATGAAACTTACAGGTAAGGCAATTAAACCAAGGAGGTGAGAAAGATGAGATTGAGAGCAAGGAAAGCCCAAAGTGTCCTGGAGTACACCATTATTTTAGCGGCCATAATTGCGGCTGTAATCCTTGGAGCTAACGCGTTTAGAGACAAGGTTGATTCGAGTATGACTAATGCCGGAACAATATTGGACACTGCCACAACCAAGTTGTCAACGGAACTTAATAAATGAAACTAAAAGAGAAAGGAGGGGAAAAACATGCTTATCCAAATAAGAAAACATCTCAAAAATAAAAAAGCCCAGAGCACAGCGGAATATGCGGTGTTATTGGGCCTGGTCATTGGCGCCGTAGTCACGATGCAGGTTTATGTGAAGAGAAGCCTTCAGGCCAAGATAAGAAACGCTTCGGACTTGATTACGCAACAAACCGGTTACGTAAATGGCCACCAGTTAGAGACAACTGAGCAATATGAGCCGTATTATCTCTCCCGCGAACAGAGACAAACACTTGACAGAGATAAAACAGAGAAAACGGTTGACGTAGGTGGAGAGGCTACTTCTACTACTGGTAAGACCTTGACCCAGGATTCCATAGTGCGGTATAGGGCTTACGAAAAGCCTAAATCAACCCCATAGTAAGAATAGCTAAAAATATGTAAACAGGTATTAAAATGAGGAGGTGACTTACAGTGAAGAAAAGTACAAAAGGTCAAAGCACATTGGAATATGCGGCGATAATTGCGGTAGTAGTAGCGGCGATAGTGGCGCTGAATGTGTATATGAAACGGGGAATAGAGGGCCATCTGCGCAATGCCTCAGACGACATTGGAACTCAATACGATATTGAGACGGGGGGGTATAAAAATGTATCTCAACTAGGCAAAGGGCAGAAAGAAATTCAATATTCAGCAATGGGTACAAAAGAAGGTGATATCAACGTGTCCACTGGCTGGACACCCCCAGGAGTAATAACTGAAGAAGGCGCAGAGGTGCAATGGAATGTTGCCGGACAAAGAACCATAGACGAAGCGAGCACCACTGAGGGAGCGGCAACCATCGGCCCCAATACTCCTGTGCAATAGACTTTTAATTTAGGAAATTATTTTGGCCGCAAAAGGAGGGGTATGAGTTTTAGCTTTAAAGCAAAATACAGAAGGGCTAGTTTTCTCCTGGAATATGCGCTTTTGTTTAGCGTATTGGTGGGAGCGATTATTGTGATGAATGTCTATATGAAGAGGAGTTTCCAGGGCAGATATCGCATGCTGGGTGATGAGTTAGGGGCGCAATATGAGCCAGGGGCAACTACGATAAACAATACTACAACCACTACCACGGACAGCCATGAATATGAGCTTGGACCGGCGGAAGGCGAAACGGAAACTTCTACTGCTGTTAAAAGTAAGACGATAATGACCGAAGACAAGAACGAGGGGGTTTTAGGTTACCGATAGAAAAGGGGGGCTAAATTGCTGCTATCCAGAAAGGCGCAGAGCATTATAGAATATGTAGTGGCGTTAGGATTAATTAGCGCTGCTATTGTGGGCATGCAGGTTTATCTCAGGAGGAGCGTGCAGGCAAGGATAAAGGACATGACTGATGTCATGCTCCCAGCAGGAACAGTTTTGGGAGACGTAGCGCAGTTAGGGCATGTTACCCCGATTATCCCCTTATTAGACCCAGACCCTATTACCGGCGAAACCTCGAAATACTCTCACTCTACATTTGATGTCTGGGATAACAAAACCGTCCAGGCGCAGGGTGGTGACGTGTTAATGCGCAAGAGAGGGACGAGCGGTATTACCTACATGCATCTGGCTCAACCTGATCCATCTAAAGATGCAGGCGACACAAGTCCTCCTCCTAAGCCACCGGAAGGATCGGGCAGTTAAAGGCAGTATGAGGAGAAAAAATAAATGAAAATGAACCAGAAAGGCCAGACCAGTTTAGAGATGGCGGCATTCGGCAGTATGATATTGATTGCCTTAGTCTCTCTTTTTTCTTATGGCCAGAAGGTCAATGACCAGCAATATTTGCTGATGTCTGCTTTTAGGCATGCCTTAGCAAATGCGCACGGCCTGGAAGGCGGAGGGGAGAATGAAGGTTGGGGTGGTGCGGCTTCATACAGTATTCTAGAGACTCCGCGCTATTATGCGGGAGACCTTTCTCATAAGGGTTCCCGCTCCACTGTTTCTGGTGGCGGCAGTGTATTGTGGGGCAAGCTTTCTATAAATACAATTGAGAAAACAGATCCCGTTACGAACAAACCCTACACCACCATAGATATGGGAGGCTTTGGAGAATCGAGTATATATAAGATCAATGAAGATGAATGCCCCTATACTATGCCCAGCGAATCTAATACGTCAATGACCACAAGAATTAACTCCTTAATCAATGCCATTCAGGAGGCTATAGAAGCTACACAGAATGGTCAAGAGATATCAGAGAGCGTCCAGAAGGCCCTGGAGGCCTATGAAAAAGCTATGGACATTGACCCCACGGGAAAAACATTAGAAGAAAGACTTAACGCCTTATTAGAGGCATGCCAAGGAGCCCTAGAAGACCTAGCTAATGGAAAAAAAGTGGAAGGAGCGGTTAAGAAGGCCCTCGAGGCCTATGAAGAAGCCGAAGGGATAGAGAGAAGCGTTGGTGCAGGTATTGAGAGCTGGGAGAACTCTAAAGAAACCATGCATAAAGAAGAAGATTCGAGTTCTATATCTACTACCCAGGGCGTGGATTTAAAAGATAAAATAATCGTTACGCTTACGGAAAAAAAAGAGGAGTCCGACGGCACCGCTACCGAGGTTCCCATACTTTCCGTTACCCAATATTTATACCGCGATTCCGACGGTAGATATAAATACAGCCAGGCCGCAGGAGAAGCTAGCAGGGCAATCAGGAGCCAGACATGGATAACTCCGCACGAAGAAAACTAAGAGAGCATTTGTCAGGCCAGGTAAGTTTAGAGCTGGTGCTGGGGTTTGTGCTGACCGTAATTTTTATTGCCGGGGCAATCAGGATGTGGGTCTGGTCTGATGCCCAGATGGCGGGCAGGCAACCAGCATATGAAGGTTCGCGTTTAGCTGCGGGTAGTGGCGCGCCGGGATGCCCTTGGGGTTACACCCCGAAGGCATTGACTGACGACTGGGTCTTTTATGGCAAATAAACTAAAACCCGAGCTAATTCATGCCCCAAAGATATTGGCTGACGATGGGGATTTTTTATGATAGAATAAACTAAAATATGTTTATACTATTTTCCAAATTTAAGGCGCATTACAAATTAGCCCAAGAACAAGGCCAGATCGCCCCTTTTCTCATCGCTGTTCTTGCCGTCGTGATTATGGCGATTATGATTACCGTAAACATCGGCAAGATAGGCGTAATCAAGACCCATGTCTCAAATTCAGGCGATGCCGGGGCATTAGCCGGCGCTTCGATGATGGCCACTGCCTTTGACCACTTAGTATTTCTCTCATCGATGATGTACGCTAATTATTACTCTTACTATGTCTGGGTGGTCAACTTGTACGATTTGGCCGAGGACGACTATGAGACCGCGATCAATCTCTATGCCTCGGCAGCAGCATCGTTTGTTGTGGCGGGCGGCCTGGCTATTACTGCCTGCATTGATTGTAATTTGGCTGACAGTTATTGTGCTTCAGCTCTTGTTACCTGTGCCGCATGTAGTGGCTACGGGGTAACTTGTGGCTTATGTGCGACTTATACGACACTTTGTGTGACTTATACGACACTTTGTACTCTTTTTAAGGCTTTGTCTGCTGCTGCCGGAGCAGTGGGTTGTGCTGCCGGAGGCGAAGCAAGTAAATACTGGAACTCGTTTTATGGCCGGGTATATAATATGTATAATACAATTGAAGATGCCTGGGAGAGTCAGCGGGATTTCTATAACCAGATTAGAGGGATAATGATCGATTGGATTGCTAAGGCCAAAGATTATGCCTCTAAATATGCGATGGCTAATGCGGGAATGAAAGACGGGCAAGCGGAATGGACAGATGGACAAGGAAGAAAACACAGTGTCGCTATTGATGTAGCCATCCAGGATATCCAGTCTTATGAGCTCTATACTACCAGGGCTCCGATGAGCTCTATGAAGCATGAATGGGAGGATTTTGATGAGTATTGGATGTGGGGTTTTGTAGCTTTCTCTGTAGGCGTAGCTGGCGGTTGTCTGGGTGTTGTAACTGTAATGTCCAGCCCTTGCACCGCGATAGCAATGTTTATGGCTGGGGCAGCAGTAATTGGCGGGACTATATTAGGCGTAGAGAATAATGTCTGGCCGCATGTGAAAAGAATGTATAAATACTTTCAGCCCAGTTGCAGCACCTTTAGTGACGGGACTGACCCGGGTTCCGAAGAAACTGAGGCAAAGGATGAGATTTTTATTGCCATCAGAGACGTAAACCGAGTTGTAGACCCCGACCGCTTAGTGACTGTCAGCAGTACCCAGCACCATGATGGCGCGGATTTGGGTTTGTGGCACTCTACCTATACGACAAGTAGCGGTCAGGATATCTCAGGCGGAGCCACTGCCAGTTTTGACAGCCACAACATCCTTCTTGAGATGGATTGCCACAGCTTCGGGCCTGGAAACGTGTGGGGTTATGCTGACCACGACCCGCATTTGATAAGTACGCAGTAAAAGGAGCGGAAGATGAGAAAAAAGATGATCTTGAGCCTGGTTTTTATTTTTTGCAGTTTTAGCTTAGCCTTTGCAGCCTTCTGGGATAATGTTGATGTTCCTCTGCCGCGCGATGCCCAATTATCAGATTCCCGAAACCTGCAGACGGGAAATATAGAAAGAAAGATGCTCACCTACAAGACTAACTTATCCAGCGACGAGGTCTTAGAGTTCTATGCCGAAGAAATGCCTAAACGGGGCTGGCAAGAGACTACCGCTTCTCTGAGTGGGATGTTAAAAAATGTGCCTTTGCCCCCTGAGCAAAATATCCCTGGTATGCCCAGCGCCTCCGAAATATTGAGCAACGTGCGCAGTTTTACCAAAGGGGATTATTCGGTGATTTTAGTCATTGTTCCGGTGCGCGCGAAAAAACCCTTTAGCATTTTCACGGTGAACTGGGGCAAGAAAATTGAGCTGCTGGATGACCAGCCGCCGGTAGCCAAGAAATTAGACTTTATGCCTGTTCCTCCCGAGGCGAAACTGCTTTTTTCCACAGAGAAGACTTACGTTTATTCTGTAACCCAGGATATAAAAAATGCGATTTCCTTTTATAAGTTACAAATGCCTAACTATGGCTGGCAGTTAACCGAAGAAACGCCGGTTACGGAAAAAGGTCTTAATGAGGCGCCTTCCGGTTTTGGCCAGAAAGAGGATTGTCCCGGATGCAATCAAAATCAAGGAGTCCCCGGGAATATCCCTGAGGATATAAAAGAACTAATTGCCAACCGGATGCGCCAGGCCAAGGTCTTAACAGCAGAGTTAAAATATAAAAAATCTAATGCCGAAGGCCTGATTTTAAATTTTAAACAAATTACCAATATTGAAGGCGTGCCTGAATTAGGCACCCACATAACCGTTAATCGTGAATGAAAAATAAAAAAGCCCAAACTTTTGTTGCCTACGCCGCGCTTATTGCTATAATAGTAGCAGCGCTTATTGTGATAGGTAGATATTTAAGCCGCTCTCTCCAGGGAAAATACCGCGATTCCGGCGATGTCTTTGGCGGCGGAACCCAGTATGAACCGGGCGTCACTACTGTTACTGATGAGTAAGGAGGAATAGGATGCTGGCTCTTCCCACTTACCTTTTGATTTTTATCAGCATAGGCTTATTGGCTTATGCCGGCGCGCCTTTTATTTTTGAGAGATGGCTTACCTTACATAAGAAAATATCGGAACAGTCGGCAGTCCAATCTGAGGAGGCGCGCCTAGAAAAGAAATACGTCACCTTTCTTTATGTTGCGTCACCTGTTGTCCTGGGTTTTTTAGCCTGGTTTATTTTCCAGAAGGTTCCCGGAGTAGTTTTTGCGGTGCTCATCAGTTTTACTGTCCCGTCCCTGGTGCTCAAGATGATGGTGGCGAGGAGGCAGGGAAAATTCGTGCAACAGTTAATCGACGGCCTGATGATTCTTTCCAGTTCCTTAAAAGGAGGCCTGAGTTTTCTGCAAAGCTTAGAAGTTTTATGCGAAGAGATGCCTGCCCCCATTACCGAGGAGTTTAGCTGGGTATTAAGAGAGATAAAAATGGGGGTTTCTCTGGAGGAGGCTTTAAATAAATTGAATAAGCGTATGCCGTCGGAAGAATTAGAATTGATTATCTCGTCGGTATTGGTCTCGCGGGAAACCGGGGGCGATTTAACCAAGGTATTTTCCCGCCTGGTTTCTACCATTAGAGAGAGGGCTAAATTAAAAGAGGCCATTGCCACCTATACCCTTCAGGGAAAGATCCAGGGCATTGTTATGTCTCTTTTGCCGGTTGCCTTTTATATCTGGGTGCAAAAGGTTAACCCCCAGCATTTCGAGGTGATGTGGCAGTCAAATTTAGGCCGCATGCTCTTGATTGTAGCCGCGGCCCTGGAAGTCGCGGCTTTAATTCTCATTAAGAAATTCAGCACGATAAAAGTCTAGGGAGGCCAAATGCTCGTTGGGCTTTATATTGTAATTTTGATTTCCATTAATCTTTTCTTTTATGCATTCTCCCAGAAAGACGAAAAGAAAATTTCTATCTCAGGCAAGATACGCACGGATTTGCCCTTCAGAAAAGTCAACCCTTTATTAGCTATATTCACGCCGTTGAGCCGGCTTATACTTACAAAATTCAAGGGCAGGGAGGTTTTAAGGGGCAAATTGCTGAGCATAAAGTCTAATCTGTCAGCCGAGGAGTTCTTTGCGCTTAAGTTACTTCTTCCGGCTGTTTTTTGCTTTTTGGTTTTTACCTTTTTAGCTAAAAAGCCGATGTGGGCTATTTTAGGGGCAATGATAGGTTTCTTTTTGCCGGATATATGGCTTAATCAAAAGGTCAAAGCGTACAAGGGTTCTGTTCAAAGGGTCCTGCCGGAAACTATAGACCTCCTTGCTTTATGCATCGGCGCGGGTTTAGATTTTACCGGAGCGGTAAAATGGATAACTGAAAAAGCCAAATCTAATCCTATGATTGAAGAATTAAGATTTGTTTTAAGCGAGATTAAAGTAGGAAAGCCAAGATTAGAGGCCTTAAAGGATATGTCAAAACGATTAGAAATAATGGATGTAACCTCTTTTGTGCACAATTTGGTCTTGGCAGAGAAGATGGGAACGCCTGTGGAAGAGACCTTTGCCATTCTATCTGATGATATGCGCTTACGCCGAACCCAACGCGGAGAACGCGAAGCGCTCAAGGCTCCGATTAAGATTCTTATACCTTTAATTTTCTGTATATTGCCTATTATCCTTATTGTAGTAGCTGGGCCAGTTTTAATTAGGTTTATGGAAGGTGGTTTATTTAGCGTTATTAAATAGCTTGCTTTATAAATGTCCAATCTGATAAAAAATGTCCAATCTGAGTGCAGAATAAGATAGGACTAAAATTGCTCTTTTAAATAAGTGAATCTTTAAGGAGTCAGCTTAATCCTAAGCCAAGATAAAGGGGGCCTTGTTAGGTCCCGTGGGAGTAAGGCAGTTTTAGCATTAAACAGGCCCCCTTTTAAAAATGCATCCAAGCTTAAGCCAGGAGTAAAATCTCTTTAAAGGCAATAAGTAAGCATTAATTAAGCCTTAAGAAAACGTTATCTTGGGGATATAAAATTTTACTTGACAACGCTGGTTTCTATATGTTATACTTTGGCAGTAAATGAGTTAAGCCACGGAGCGAAAAGGTAAACCCTGAGTGATCAGGGGGCACAAAGCCACGGGTCTTCTCAAAAGATAGCCGGGTTGCCGAATACCAAAGTCCCGAGTCGCCTGCATAAAATTATCAGCGACGAGGGACGACGGAAGTATTTGACAATCCGGTTTTTATTTTAAGGGCTTATTAAGAAGTTTTATAAAGAATTTAATATTTCGAATATGATGAGCGCGAATTTAAACGCGATAAATATAGAAATATTGGGGGTCAGGGGGAGATTCTATCTTTTTCTTTTTTATTTAGGTAAAGAAAGATGAGCGGAGAAAAGACCATAAAAAAAGAAAGAGGGCAAGAAAGAAAGCCAGTACGCCAATCCAATTGCAAGACTTGGATGCGGGTAGTGGCTTTTTTTATGCTGGCGGTTTTCTTGCCCGGCCAAATGGCGCAAGCCGTAGAATATGACTGGCGCGTGCTTTGGTATCCCGGCCACACAAGCCCAAAGCAATTAGAAGGGTCCTGCGGGGTAAAGGCGCTCTATGATTTCTTAAGCGATTATAATTTTAAGGTTACCGAGCAGGAGATTGCGGCCAAGGTTTTGGCCATAGATACCAAGAATAATGTCTTAAGGTGTGAAGGGCATCCTAAAAGGGTTAAGAATTCCCTGTATGCCCTCGCCAAAACCGCTGAATTCTTCGGCCTCAAGCTTTACCCGGTCAAATTTAAACAGGGACTGTCCCCGTCAGAGCTAAATCAGAGTAATTTAAAGGGGACTGTCCCTTTCATTGCTCATCTCAACGGCGACCACTATATTTTAGTTACCAGTATCACTGAAGAAAAGGTTTATTTTCTGGATGAACACCGCAGTGAATTCCTGCCCAAAGAAAAATTCTGGCATGATTTTAGCGGATACGCATTGGTTAGAAATTATCCGGCTCTTAATTCTGCGCCAAGCAGATTAGCCAGCGAAAAAGAAGCCCAGGAGATTAGAGGCGGGGGCAACGTTGATCCCTTCAAGTTTGTGAATTTTCAGCAGTTGAATGCCTCCATTAGCGAATATAATGACCAAACTGAGATTGACCTCTGGGGAGATTTAGCCACCAACATAGGAATGTCAGTTGGAATCTCGCTGGTGTCATTTGGCTTGGGGAGCCTCCTAAATTTAGCCGGCGTTTCGGTAAACCTGGGGATAATTAATTCTACGCAGTCTTTTAGCAGCATGGGTCTTTTTAATAGTGCGATGATGGGGGTAGCATCTTATGGGGTAACTAGTAGCGTTAGCGGCGCGTTAGGCGCAGTAGGTACGCATTATGGTTGGGATCCGGAGATTACGCGCATAGCATCCGGTTTCCTTTCCGGCGCTATGCTAGGTTCGGTTACTTTGAGCGGTGGTTTTGGCAATAATTTAAACAGCGGTATTTCTACCGTGCTGGGAAGTCAAACTACCTTGGCTATCCCCTGGTATGCCGCTGCGCTTGTGGGCGGACTTTCCGGCGCAACTAAGATATTCGTCGGAGACCAGTTAGTAGAGGCCTGGGGCACAGAATGGGCGCCGGTGGCTTACGCTATAGGCGGGATAGCCGGAGATTTTGCCGGCGGCTTACTCTATGGAGCGGCAAATTATGCGTTTAATTCTGCTCCCACTAGTACAGCAGTTTTTACCGTGGATGAAGGAATGGCAGAGCTTTCCACTTCTACTTCTACTACTTCCCCATTGACATCTACCGCATCATTACCAGATCCTTCCTATCTTACTGGCGGTGAAAACAGTCCTTTTTCTAATCCGGATTTGGCAGGCTACGACTGGACTAACCCTAATGTAGACCCATATTCTTTTTATGCTAACGGCACTCCATCACTGGGATATGAAGGGATTATGGGGAATGAGCCGTTGGTAGTTTCTGGGAACGCCGAAGGAATTGTTAACGTTCCTACCGGTCTTACTGAGACTCCATCACTGGGATATGAGGGGATTATGGGGAATGAGCCGTTGGTAGTTTCTGGGAACCCCGAAGGCATTCTTAACGTGGATGTAGGAATGGCAGAGCTTCCAATTTATGGTGAACCAGAATTCATGTTCCCCGCTGGACAAGATCTTTCTCAGCTTTCTGTTGATAAGCAGGAAGATTATTATTTTAGGCATAATACTGAAAAGAATCCTACTTGGGACACTAAAGGAATCACTACACAAACTTCTGGAACTATCATCCTGGGCCGGGGCCCCGATTCTCCTCCTACCAGTCTGGGAGACGGTATCCTTGGTGGGTTGCGATGGAGTCTCTGGGATAAGCTACCCAGGACGCTGGGGAGTTTAGGCAGTGCAGCCTTGAATGTTTACCTGAAAAAAGAAACTGATTTGGACCCTTTAGTCATCAATGCTCTCTCCGCCTTCAGCGGTAGTTTGCTTACCGGAACAATTGTGTACCTCGGCCACGAGACTGGCCTGGATAGTGTGATCGGTGACACCAACTGGGTCAAAACTATTTA
>Ga0315290_10000725_pt1 | contig 22038 bp, 15 predicted proteins | sample YL17G12_0_MG_FD_203627 | JGI IMG/M metagenome (GOLD analysis project Ga0315290, IMG submission 203627) | Sediment microbial communities from Yellowstone Lake, YNP, Wyoming, USA - YL17G12_0 | ecosystem: Environmental > Aquatic > Freshwater > Lake > Sediment | place: USA: Wyoming | collected... | reverse complement strand
TCGCAGACCACCACGGCGATCAAGGCTCTTTTGGGGCTTGCGCCTAACACAGCGCGGCGTGTGACTGCTGGTAAAGACGAAGATGTGGCCCTTGATATCGTCCAAGTCGGCGACCTCTTGCGGGTGCGTCCAGGCGAAAAGGTTCCTGTGGACGGGGTCATCATCGAGGGAAGCAGCGCTATCGATGAATCGATGATCACCGGTGAAGCCATTCCAAGCGAAAAGGTCGTTGGGGCAAAGGTCGTTGGCGCGACCGTGAACGGTACAGGGACCTTTGTCATGCTAGCAGAGCGTGTCGGTGCACAGACCCTTTTGGCCCAAATTGTTCGCATGGTGTCCGAAGCCCAGCGCAGTCGGGCGCCAGTCCAAAAGCTTGCCGATGTCGTATCAGGAATCTTTGTGCCCGCAGTCATCGCGGTGGCTGTTTTGACCGTTGTGTTGTGGAGCTTGTTTGGACCAGAGCCGCGCCTATCCTTTGCAGTGATCAATGCCGTAGCAGTGCTGATCATCGCCTGTCCATGTGCCTTGGGTTTAGCGACACCGATGTCGATCATGGTTGCGACGGGTAAGGCCGCGACCAGTGGGGTGCTGTTTCGCAATGCCGAGGCGATGGAAACGTTGCGTAAGGTGGACACTCTGGTCGTCGATAAGACGGGAACATTGACGCTAGGGAAGCCTAAACTGGCGCAGATGATTTTGGTGCCGGGTGTGGAGCGAGGCGAGCTGCTACGCCTTGCAGCGAGTCTCGAACGCGGCAGTGAGCACCCTTTAGCAGCGGCGATCGTTGAAGCTGCCGAGCGAGATCAATTGCTCCTCTCGAGCGTTGATCAGTTTGCGTCGATGACCGGTCGGGGGGTGAAAGGGCTGGTGTCAGGACGGCGGGTGCTGCTGGGTAATCGTCGTCTGATGGACGAAGAGCGGGTGGACGTCGGACCTTTGTTAGCACAGGCAGAGTCTGCGCGGGAGGCAGGTCAAACCGTTATGTTCGTTGCTCTAGACAACCAACTGTCCGGCCTTGTGACCCTCGCAGACCCAGTGAAGGAGACGACGGTGGCTGCCCTCGCGGCGTTGCGCGCCGATGGTGTGGCCATCGTCATGCTCACGGGTGATGCCAAGACGACCGCCGAGGCGCTTGCGAAGCGTTTGGGAATTACCGAGGTAAACTCTGAGGTATTACCCGATCAGAAGGCTGCGGTGATTGAAAAGTTGCAACTTGCGGGACGTTTTGTGGCGATGGCTGGAGATGGTATCAACGACGCGCCGGCACTGGCACGAGCTCAGGTCGGGATCGCCATGGGGACCGGTACAGATGTGGCCATGGAGGCAGCCGGCGTGACCCTAGTCAAGGGTGATTTGATGGGCATCGTCAAGGCGCGTCGCTTGAGTCGTCAGACCATGCGCAATATTCACCAGAATCTGTTTTTCGCCTTTTCCTATAACGCTGTGGGAGTGCCTATTGCAGCGGGAGTGCTCTATCCACACTGGGGAATCTTGTTAAATCCAGTATTGGCGGCGGCGGCGATGAGTCTTAGCTCGGTGTCGGTCATCGCCAATGCCTTACGTCTGCGGACGCTGCGCTTATAAGGATCCCGAGTTGCGAGCTTGAGGTTTAGTCAGTGGTGGAGCGAGTGTCGGTAATAGATTCGATGTTGGGTGCTTGACCGTCTTTTTGCGTACCACAAGAAACCAAAGGCTGCTTAATCCGCCCGAAGTCAGACAGATGGCTAAGTCAGTCGGATGCATCAGCGTGAAGCGAAACAGTGACCTAATAGACGGAATGTATAAGACGATTGCCAGCATGACGATGGAGCCAGCGATGACCCAGCGCAGGGCATGGTTTGCCTGTTTGCGACGGTAAAAACTCGGCGAATCTCCTGCCAGGCTGGCGACAATTAGGCCGAGATTGGCGACGACCAAAACTGTGAAGGCGATGGAACGGGCGTCGGCCTCGCCGTCCCCGAGGCGCCAGGCAACGAAGAATACCGCCAGCAGGGTGATCAGGACGCTGCCGCCTTGAACCAAGGTGGGTAGGAGGACAGCCCTGGAAAATAGCGGCTCATCGCTCTTTCTCGGCGGCACGGTCATGGCATCCTGGCTCTCTGGTTCGGCCTCAAAGGCGATGGAGCAGGCCGGCTCGATGATCAAGTGCAAGAAGGCAATATGAATCGGCATCAGGACCAGTGGCAGATCGAACATGACCGGTATGACCGACAGTCCGGCAATGGGAATATGCACCGCTAATAGATAGGACATTGCGTGCTGCAGGTTGGTGTAGATGCGTCGCCCCATTTTGACCGCCGTGACGATCGAGCCAAAGTCATCGTCTAGTAAAACCAAAGTAGCAGCCTCGCGAGCGACGTCCGATCCGCGTTGCCCCATGGCGATGCCGATATTGGCCTTGGTCAATGCCGGTGCATCATTGACCCCGTCGCCGGTCATCGCCACGATTTCGCCGCTCGCTTTGAGCGCGTCGACTAAACGAGCTTTTTGCTCCGGCGCAATGCGTGCACAAACACTGACGCTGCGTACTCTTGCCGCCAAGTCCTGGTCGCTGAGCTTGCCCAGGTCCGTTCCGGTCAAAATTTGTTCGGGATGCGGTAGTCCCGCCTGTTTGGCGATGCTTTTTGCCGTATTCGGATGGTCTCCAGTGATCATGATGACGCGGATTCCAGCGGCCAGGCATTCTTGAATGGCCGCGGGAACCTCGGGCCGTAGCGGATCTTCCATTACCACTAAGCCGAGAAAGTCGAAGTCGATATCGTGTTGCTGCTCGGGGAGGCGGTCAAGGGTCGTCACTCCTTTGGCCACGCCGAGCAGGCGAAGACCCTCGCTAGCGTGTGTCGCCACAACTGTTCCAAGCTGCTCGCGTTGTTCCTGCGGCAAATGACACAGATCAAAGATCGCTTCGGGAGCGCCCTTGGCGGCGACTGGACAAAGCTTGCCGCCGACGGATCGCCACGCCTGGGAGATCGACAGCAGCTTGGGCGTGAGGGGATATTGTTTGGCGATGGACCAGTCGTCGTGAATGTGTTCGGTGCCGCCGAGCATTTGGTCGGCAGCATCTTTAAGCGCATGATCCATCGGGTCATAGGCTTCTTGTTCGGTAGCTAGAAGGCTGAATTCGAGGAGTTCGTGGAAGTCCTCCGGCAGCACTGCATCGGGTTTGTCCAGGACATCATAAACTCGGTCGCCAAGCACCAATCGACGAAGTGCCATGCGGTTGTAGGTTAGGGTTCCAGTCTTGTCGACGCACAACACGGTCGTCGTTCCGAGGGCTTCTATCGCGGAAAGCCGCCGAGTCAGGACGCGCTTTTTCGACATACGCCAGGCCCCAAGGGCCATAAAGATCGTCAATACGGCTGGCAATTCGTTAGGCAGAATCGCCATCGCCAATGTGAGGCCAGCGAGTAGTCCCTGTGTCCACGTGTGCTGATAAAACAAGTAGGCACCAACGACAGCTAGGCAAAGCACCGTCGAGCCGGTGGCGATGACTTTGACCAGGTGGCGTGTTTCTCGTTCTAAGCGAGTGGCATCAGGCTTTGCTTCCTTGAGCATGCCACCGATTTTGCCTAGCTCGGTGCTCAGGCCCGTGGCGGTTACTCTGGCGACGGCCGATCCCTTGACGCCGGTGGTTCCGGCAAAGACCTTGCTACTTTCAGCGGTCTTTTCAACTGGGAGCGATTCTCCTGTTAACAGGGATTCATCGACCGCAAAATGCAGCGTCGAGACGATATCGGCATCGGCGGGAATGCGGTCGCCTTCGGCGAGAAAGAGGATGTCACCACGGACCACGTCGCGCCCGGCGATGCGAACTTTGTTGCCATCTCGAAGGACTAAGGCGCGAGGGCTGGCTAAGTCGCGCAGTGCTTCCAGAGCATGCTCGGCTTTCTGCTCCTGAAAGAGGGTGATTCCAAGGATGATGCCGAGAAATCCAAGCAGCATGATCGCTTCCTGCTTGTCACCCAGCACCATATAAATGAGCCCACAACCCAGTAGCAAAAAGACCATCGGCTCGCGCAGTAGCTCGCCAAGCAGGTGGAGTAAACGCCGATTTTTTTGGCGGGGCAATTCGTTGTAGCCCTCGCTGGAGAGCAAGGCCTGTGCCTCATGGCTGGAAAGGCCGCGTGGTCCGGTCAATGATTGTGGAGAAAGGGCGCGCACAGGACCTCTTTCTGAGAAGTGATCTCAATGGTTTGCCAAAAGCTTGGCGCCATTGGCCGTCTGTCGAGCAACCATACGCCCATTCGGGATAGCTCGTGTAGATGAAAGTGGTGTGGATTCATTTGGTCGTTAAGTTGCATACTTCCCCGGAGAGACTTTGAACAAGTGTCTATTCACCCACGAGGAAGACGATATGAACGGCGCGCATTTGCATTTAATTTTGACGCATGGCCCGGTGCTTGGCTTAGTCTTTGGCACCATTCTGCTGGGTTATGCCTGGTGGCGGGGAGGCGAGGAGGTGCGACGCTTGGCCTTAGTATTCACGACCTTGGCGGGCTTATTGGCACTGCCAGCGTACTTCACGGGAGAGGATGCCGAGGACATCGTGGAGGGCCTGCCTGGTGTGTCCAAGTCGGTGATTCACGAGCATGAAGAGGCTGCCGAGGGCGCGGCGATTGCTGCCGTGGTCACAGCGGTTTTAGCCCTCGGCGGTTTTGCTTTGGCCCTACGCCAAGGCGCGACGCCGCGTTGGGCGGTCGCAGGGGTTGCTGTAGCAGGGACCGTAGCATCGGTTTGGCTGGGTGTAACCGCCTACCGTGGCGGCAGCATTCGCCATCCGGAGATGGATCAGGCTGCTCCGGCCCCTGGAGCGCAGCAGCACGAACGTGACTGAGCTGCTGCAGTCGACTGTGCAGGTTGTTGCGGATTTGCTATATGGCTGTAGCGTTACGGCAGCTTTGCTGCAAGCTCGTTGAGCTTCGCCGCTAAATCCGTGAGCTGATCGGCATCGCGCAGTTTCAACGGCGGTGGCTTTTTGCCGTCTTTGAGTTCGTCCAAGTAGCGGTAGATGGCAATCATCGTCCCAGCGCGTTGGCTGCCCTGGACTCTCTCAGCCAGACTGTTTAGTTTATTGGCCAGATCCTGAAGTTGGTCGGAGTCGCGTAGCTTGATCGGGGTTGGCTTTAATCCCGACAGCATCTCGTCGAGGTAGCGATTGATCGACACCAGGGGGCCGTAGATCTCGTGGGTGAACTTCACCGACACCAGGATCGTGCTGAGCACAAAGGCGACGATCAGGGCTCCACCGATGGCGAGCGGAACGGCAAATTTGCTCATCGCCACGGCGCTTTCACCTGTGGTCAGCTGAAAGTAGGTGGCGACCGCCTGATACATATCCCAGACGTAGTAGCCAAAGACGCCGACGAACAAAAAAGAAAACAGAAAGTTAACTAAAAGAAACGCCAGGCCAAGGCGGACCTGTTTATAGGGCTCCACGAACCATGAGACAAAGCCTCTTCGCCGTCCAAGCTTGGCCATGATGAACCGCTCCGGAGAATCTATAGGATGGGCTTAACTTCAAGCCCATACTAGCACAGGTCAGTCCGATATAACGACATCGATGCCGCGGCGGCGACGGCCGCGGTGACCGCGCGCAAGACATAGGGGCCTAGGCTGGCTGGCCGGTAGCCAGCAGCGAGTAGGGTTTGCTCTTCGCCTGGGCTCAGACCCTTTTCGCCGCCGGCCACCACGATGACCCGCCCTTGCTTTAGATGCATCAGCCGTGGCAGAGCTAGATCTACAGCCGCTCCCCGCAAGACCACCTTGTCGACAGGCGGCATACCGCCTGCGCTTGCCACCTGCTCGACGAAGTCAGCCACCGAATCATACTGGTGGATCTCGGGTAACCACGCCCTTTTGCACTGCTTGGTCGACTGGACGAGGATGCGCTGCCAGCGCTCGACGACTTTGGGCTGAAGTCGGGCTTTGGCGCTGTCTTGTTGATGAAAGACATGGACCTGGTCGATACCAAGCTCGGTCAGGGCTGGTAGGATATCGTCGACAGCTCCTGGCTTCAGTGCGCCGATGGCAAATTCCAGACTCAAGCGGTGACGTGGTTCCAGTTGCGACCCTTCGGTGACTAGCATCACGTCTTTGCCAGAGATGGCCCCGACGACGCCGAGAGCCCAGCGGCCCAACCCGTCGGTGACTTCCACAGCGGTGTCGATGGGTAGGCGCAGCACCTTCGATAGGTGCAGGGCCTCGTCGCCGCGCAAGGCCCAACGCCCTTCCGTTTGCATCTCGCCCATAAACCGAAATCGGTGCTGCATCCGCCGCCTCCCTCGTGCTTAAAGCTTCTCCATGACGATGCAACCCCAGTCGAGTTGCTCGCCTTGGCGAACAAACTTTAGTCCAGCCTCGACCCCGCGGGCGATGACTTCGGGTGCCTCCACGGTCAATAAGCCGCTTAGCACCAAACGACCGCCTGTTTTTGTCGCAGCTGCAAGTTCATCCATGATGCGGATAAGGACGACGGCGAGAATATTTGCTAGCACCAAGTCATACTGGGCGCCGTCTTCGGGCAGGCTGCCCTTTTTAAACGGCACCGACACCCCGTTTAACCGACCGTTCTCGTCTGCCGCTAAGATGGCGTCATCTTCGATGTCGGTTCCTAGGCAAGTGCCATAACCAAGCTTCTTGGCCCCAATCAGCAGGATGCCAGTTCCGGTTCCGACATCGAGGACCGAGCGATGGGCAACGCCCTGGGTGGCGCCGCATTCGAGGAAGTCTGCCCCCACTTGCTCAAGGCATAACTGCGTCGTTGCATGCTGTCCGGTGCCAAAGGCCATCCCTGGCTCGATGACCAGATCGACCAGCCCAGGCCTTGGTGCGACCTCATGGCGCCATGGTGGCTTGACGTAGAACACCTCAGTGGCAAAGGGCAGAAAGCTTTCTTTCCATCCTTCCATCCAGGTCTCCGTGGTCATGGCATGAATATCAGTCGTGACGCGAGTAGCGAATGTGCGGTTTAGCTTGACCTGCAGGTCGTCGAGCGATTCCCGCGAATAGCGATAGACCGACATCGGCGTGCGGTCGCCACCCAACTCGGTGTAGTAGTCGCGTGGCGGCGCATCCTGATCCTGATTGATGTCCACCGCGAGCTCCCCTTCGACAAAGGATTCAACGCCGTTCATCAGGAGCCAGTCGATTAGTTGTTCTTTGGTGCGGGCCGCGGTTTTGCTGTCGCCGTTGAACGAGGCGCGCAGCTCATAGGTGAGCGTCGGATGCATGGATACCTTTGGTGATGGACGTTTTAAATGCTCAGGCCGGGTCTGATGGTACTTCCTTGGTTCATTCGAGCGGGCGCTTCGTCAGGGCCATACAGCCGAGCGGAGAGGCGAAGCCTTCGAAGGAGGTGGGGAAGGGTGAGCGGCCGGAGATGACTTTCAGATCGGCCGCGAGCTGCTCGGCCAGCTGGGTTTTCCCAGTTTTTTGGTAAACTTGCAACTGCATCGTGCGGGCGGTGATCCAGGCTGGCACGACATTGCTGTAGGGGGATAGAATCTTCTGCACATCCGAGTACTTATCCTCGCTAAGGCGCAGTTCGGCACGCAGCATGTCGAGCCAGTAGCGCTGGCCAGATGTGCGCGTTAGTTTGGTGAGGTCGGCCAGAAGGGAGGGAAGTTGCGCCGCGCGGTGGGCGCGAATCAATGCGATGCCTAGGCCATAGAGGGATTCCCAGTCGCGTTTTTGCCGTACTGCTGCTTGGAATTCTAGCGCTGCCAAGCGCTGGTAGGGTAGGGAATCCGTCAAGCCGACATAAGCGACGCCACGCAGGTGGTGGGACAAGGCATCATCGCCAAAGGCCCTGGCGTAGTTGGTCAACAGGCCGATGGCGGCGTCGGCGTCGGCGGTGGCAAGGGCACTGCGCACCTCCCAAATGGCCAGGCGTTTATTCGGTCCGGCGCCGGCGTGATAGCGGGTGGAGTAGTAGTCGCGAGTGCGGCGCAGCAGTTGGGTGTAGTCTTTGATCAACCCGGCACGCAGGGCCTCCGGCCCTAAGATATCGAGCAGGTCAAGGTCGCCGCGGGCACGAAATAGAATGTCCTCGCGAGTCAGTAGGGCATGCATGCGGCGGCTGTCGGCGCCGGCGTTGGCGAGTTCACCGATCAGCGTGAGTTTGACCAGGTCGGACGGTGGGACGCTGGCGAGGTCGCGTAGGGCCGTTTTGATCGTCGCTTTCAGAGTCCAAGAATCGCCGCGCTGCCACAGGCTCATGACGCGTGATTCGTAGATCTCCTTGCGCAGGGCGATGGCGTCTTTGGGGCTGGAGTCGAGCGCATATTTATAGCGCTGATCAACGGTCTTGGCGTCGCCACCGTTGGCCGCGGCGAGCTGCGCCCCCGCCAGCCAAAGGCGGGCTTCGCTCTTGGCCTGCAGCAGTCCCCTACTGGCAAACATTTTATTGGCGTCGCCACTAAGCGGCAAGATTGGGCGGCGCGCCGCTGCGACCATCAGCTTGGCGACGCAAGCCGTGGACTGGTGCCACTCGGTGCATCCACTGGCGACAATTTGATTGGCAGCTGAGTCCTTGCCCTGTTTCAGCAGTGAGCTTTGCAAGGTGAGAATGGCGTCGCCCATAAGACCGGCGTCTTGACGGCCCGAGCTGGCGGCACGCCTAGTTTGGATTCTGCTCGCGACATCGGCCAGCGCTTTCTCAGCATTGGCTGGGTCATCCTTAATGAGAAAGCAGTCGGCGGTTTGGAGGCGCGTGGGCAATGCCCCGTTGCGGCTGCCGGCTAGTGCATCGCTGATCAGTCCGCTGCAAGCTTGGGTGGTGAAGGGCCTGACGGGGGCCGTGTCCTCGGCTTTGGCTAGAGCGGTGGGGTTACTTAGATCGGTCCCGTCACTTTCGATGTTGGTTAGGTTGCGGCGCTTCTGTAGCGGTTTACGGTGGCGCGCAAAGGTCACTAGTTCAGTTTTGGCTTTGCTGAGTGTTTTAAAGGTCCGGTTGCGAATCTTAGGCACGGCGCCGATGACTGCAAGGCCCACCAAGATAAAGAAGATGATCACGCCCCGACTGATCCGTTGGATACGCTGGGTGGTGCCGTTAAACAGTTCCACGGTGAGCATGGTCGGCTGGCCGACGGTGAGGTGGTGGGACCTATCGCTAAGGCCGCTGATCTTTGAGTATTGCACCTGCTCTGCCGTCGCCGGCAACGGTCTTGGTGCGCGCGTGGACAGGGGGATGGCCGAGACGGCGCTCGATGGTCCGCTGCTGAGTGGCTGATTGGTCGCAGCTTGCAGGCTGACGTTGCTGCTTGACGTTGCCGGACCGGTGAGTGGCTTGTTCATGCTCTGAGGAGTTGCCGACACCCGCCCCACGGACTCGACGCCCGAAGGATTGCGGATTCCTCGAAAGGCTTGGTCTGCCCTCGCCCCTTTCAAGGCGATGGCCAATCCACCGTGTTTTGGTACTTCGTCGCTCACCCTGCCTCCCCGACTTCACGTGGATTTGTCGGTAGTTAGCGGTGAGACTTGATGATAAAACGGATAACGTACTAATATTGATAGTAAATTGTTTTCTTTTCTGGCTTTAGGAGCGGCGCAAGCGGACATTAAAATGGCCGCGTAGGGGGAGTCCCCGAAGCATTGTGTCTCCAGGTGAATCCTCTATGGTCACAATGTGTTTGCCATAAACTGCCGCGACGTGGCGGTGGATTTCCTTGGCCAGGACACCACCACCAGGACCACTATGCAGGCCTTTGCCGGTGACGATCTTCACTGTGATGACATGCTGTGGGCTTTTTGCGGGTGTTGATTCGCCAAGGAGGCGACGCAGGCGGTCATCAAGATACTCCGTGGCCTGTTGCAGAGTCAGGCCGTGCAGGTCGATCACCGGAGTGTCTTCGCGTTGTCTTTTTTGCGCCCGCTCGCCTTTTGTGGGAGCACTGGCAAAGCTAGCGCTGCTGAATGCCTTTGCCTGCAGATCCTGCGGTGCGCCTGCGGCGAATGAGGCGCTTAATGACTCCTGAAAGACGCGGTCGGCCTCAGAGAAATCCTCAAAGATGACCGCTGCTTGTTTTGGCACCTGGGGCTTTTTTGACTGTCCCATCGGCTCCTCTTACGACAACGCGCCGTGCAGTGCTAAGTACAGGTCTGGGGGTGACCGCGATGTTCATCCTGGCTTAGGAGTGCAGCCCACCGCAACAACGACCTTTTTCAATTGTTTCTTTTTTCTTCGTGTAATGCTGCTGCGACGATGATAATTCCTGCAAGTAAACCTAGGAGGGGCCTGGATGGCGAAGCTTGAATTCGGCGGTAAAACCTACACTGGTGAAGATGAGATTCGTGCGACCTTGGCCGCTGCGGGCGTTTTATTTGAGCGCTGGCCCTTGCGCGGCGTCGCCTCAGCGGATGAGCAGGTCTTGTCTCTCTACAAGCCTGAAGTCGACCGTCTGATGCAAGAGCGTGGCTATGTGGCCGTCGATATGGTGGCTTTAAGGCCGTCGACCCCTGGCCTGGCGGAGATTTCGGCGCGCTACAATAAAGAGCATCACCATGTTGATGATGAGGTCCGCTTCACCGTCGAAGGCGAGGGTGTCTTTGAGATCGAAGGGCCGGACGGCGGGTTTCTAAAGTTCACCGCGACCCCGGGTGACCTCATCGTGATCCCGGCCTATCGGCGTCACCTCTTTTACTTGACCAGTGCGTCAACGATTCGTTGCATTCGCCTGTTCCAAGACCGTGGCGGGTGGGAGGCGCTCTATGAAAAAAATGTTAACTGATAGGTTGACAATCGGCTGAAGTGAAGTAATTATCGAGCCTTCAATCTGTACGAAATATGACAAAACCTAGCTCCCATGCCTAAAGGTAGGGGGGTGCTGGGGGCTTCGCTTGTAAGTTGGCGAGTGGTCGGTGAGATCTGGTTTTCGGACCTGGTTATGCACCGGTTATCCTCTGCTTATTAACAGTTTATCCACACCCTGTGGATATAAAGCAACCATCTAAATTAAATGGGATAAATCCTCGCCATGGATGCTCCATCCGGTCATATCGAGCAATTTAGCCATTTGGCGAAGGCGAAGGCTTTTCTCGGGCGTGAATTCCTCACGTGGCTTTGGTACACGGCTGAAACCACGCCTGAACGCCTTGTTCTGAAGGTGCCGGACAGTCCGAAGCAGCTCGAAGTGAACCTGTGGGTGGACGACCGGTTGGTGCTAGAAGGGACTGCTTCGATGACCCACTCCAACGTCATGAAGGGCGGTGATCCGAGCCACAGTCGCGAAGCTGCGGCCTCACTTGCCACCGGCAAGACGGTGCGGGAAATGAAGTTGGGCGTTAGCGTCAAAGGCGGCGGCGAATTCTCGGCGATCCTGAGCTGCGACGACTTGAATCCCCGGGGCTTGAAACTCCCGGTGCCAGAGCGAGCCGACGGTGATAGCGAGAAGGCCGCTCCGGTCATGCCCTTGGGTGAGCGCTTAAGGGCGACGGAGTCTTTCTTGACGGTTCTCGACGGTCTGTTTCTCCTTTTTCTCGATCAGCGCGTTGACCCGACTTGGGAAAGTAGCGCTTTGCTCGCCATGCGCGAGTGGATAAAAAAACGGCAGGGCGGCAAGGATTCTGATACGCTTCACTAATGCCTAAGTTCACTCAAGCGATGCAGCGCTACCATGTCCCTTCGCGGCTCATGCAGCCCGCTCATATGGTTGCAGTCTTGGTGCGCGATTTTATTCGGGCGGACTTGACCAAGCAGGCCAGCGCCATGGCCTACACCCTGCTGCTCTCGCTGATTCCGTCTCTGGTGGCGATTTTTTGCGTCATCTCGCTGTTCTCGCCGATGATCGGAAACGGCACTGATTTCATGGATCAGGTCCGCGAATTCATCTTGGATAACTTAGCCTCCGGCAGCGGCGAGGCGGCTGTCGGCTATCTCGACAACATGCTTAGCCACATCAGTCTTGCCAGCATCGGTTGGACCAGCTTTGCTAGTGTTCTAGTCACCTTGGTCTTGCTGCTGCGCCAGATTGAAATCGCATTGAACTACATCTGGTTGGTGAGCAAGGACCGCAATGCCTTCACCAGGTTTATGTATTTTTGGACCTTTCTGACCCTGGGGGTCGTCGTTTTAGGCATCGTCATCGCCAGCATTTCTGGTTTTGATATCCGTCACATGGTTGAGCCTTCGACCCAGGTTAAGGCCAGTTATTTAGGCGGGCTCCTGAGTTGGTTGATGGCCATGCTCGGTGGCTTTTTATTCTTTCTCTTCCTCTACCGTGTGGTGCCCAACTGCTACGTCAGTATGAAGAGTGCCGCTATCGGCGCCTTGGTCGCTGCTTTTTTACTGAACCAGGCCGGCCGTCTCTACGGCATCTACGCCCTATCTGCTAAGGGCTATAAGACCCTTTACGGCGCCATGGCCCAGCTCCCACTGTTCCTCACCTGGTTATATATCTGCTGGATCATCATCCTCCTGGGCGCTTTGGTGTCCTGGCGAGTCCAGGAGGGCTTTCCAAAATTAGGCGAAGCCGAGGCTTTGGACCGCGCCAAGGAGCCCATCGATCTGCTGCGCAACAGTCAGATCAAGGCTGGTCTGCCGATGATTGCGTTACTGGCCATCTATAAAAACTTTCAGATGGCCACGGGGCAGCCGCTCAATGGTCTGCAGCTCGCGCAGTCCTTAAAATTGCCTCTGGCCTGGATTGCCGAAGCCCTAATCGTCTTGCAAAGGCTTGGTTATATCGTTGCCGGTAAAGGAGTTGGCGTCGCCAGTGCCCATAGTCACGGCGCAGCAACCAATGACCCGCAATACCCAGCGTACCCGCCCGAGGCCGTGCAGCTGGCGAAGCTCCAGGTAGATCTAGCTAGTCCGATGCAGCAATGGCTGGCGGCATGGCCGGCGTCGGCGACTTTTCCTTTACCGCAAGCACTCAAGGTCCTAGATGAGACGAAGGGCGGTGCGCAGACCTTGGCGCAGGTGCTGCCTTTGGTGTGATCAGCGCCGCACGCCGCCATTGGCATCCGTGTTGATCAGAATCCTAATCTTGGACGTCAACGTGGTGTCTGTGTCTGGAATGGTGAAGTTGCGTCCGTCTTGTTGGTAGTGGGTGTAAGCCTGTCCATCGATAAACACTTGGATATAGGCTCCTGGCGGCACATCCTGGCCAACCGTAAAGACGGTATTGTGGCTGATTAAGTAGCGGTAGTTCAGCTCCAATTCGCCAAGTGTCGTGGCGTCACAGTTAAAGACGAGCTTTTGTCCTTCGACGCGAATGTTCTTGAGGCAGTCCGGACCGTCCTTATCGACCTTTAGCGTCAATGAGTCTGCAAGCGGTGCATGCGCAAGATCCTGGGAGAGCAGCGTCGTGCTGTCGCCAAAGTGATAAGTAACGGTCGCGCTGCGCCCGTCCTGGACGTCGTCGCCTTTGAAGACCAATTGATTGCCGACTGTGGTGACGTCGATCCGGTTCTTGGTGCTGGTTTCTGTCACATCGATGCTCAGCGCATGAAGACCGCTTGGCGCCATGTCGTAGTTGGTGATTTTGCCGTTGGATTCTCTATAGGTCACTGCGACGGATGCGCCGTCTGGAGGAAGCGACTTAAAATGTAGCGCATGACTCGCGCCGTTCCAGTCATAGTCGGTGACGGGAATGGTGTCGACCGTAACGGCAATGGGGCGACTGCTATTGGAACCTGGGACGACAAAGTCGGATTTGAGATCCGGACCGATCCGGTAGTTGACACGAATCACGGCGTAGTCAGGTGGTGTCGAATGGAAATGGATGACGCTGGTTGCTGGATCGAAATCGTATTGCTCCTTAGTCATCAGCGCGTCGTTGAGTTTCACCAGGAGAGTGCTTGGGTTCGCCGGCTGACTCGTCGTGACCTGATTGAAGAGCATCACCGGGTCATGGCGGTAAGACACGTGGAGGTTGACTCGGTCAGCGCTGAGGCCGTCTACGGAGAGCATATTGCCAACAATTCTGTAGTTGGTGGTGAGGACGCCATCGACGCTGACCTGCAAAGTGTCGCTCAACGGGAGGCTTTTTAGGTTGAATTGCCGCTTCACGATGGTCGCTGCGTCGGCAGAGATGCGAGCGAGCGTTGGCGCATAGTCATCCTGCTGGATCGAATCGTCAAACCCACCGAAGGCCTGGACCACGCTGAGAATACGTGCAGCTGGGCGCTGCGCTTGGGCGGATCCGGGTGCCGGCATGCTGCCGTGATAGGTTAGTGAATAAACACGAACCTGATCGTCTTTGATAAATGGCGGCTTGAGTGCGTTGATCAAGGTTGCGGGCAGCTCGGCTGGTTTGCACAGGGTGTTGCCCCCGGCATCTTTGACCCCGCTAGGATCATCGCTGTCGCAGTAGCTATCTTCATCCGTGACGAACAAGATGCCAAGCAGTGCGTCTTTACGTCGCCAGTCCTGGTTGACGCGGCCGCAGGTGCCGGTCACGGCGCGGTAGGCATTGCGGATTAGCTGTTCACGGTTGGAGCCGCCGACGCCGATATTTTGAATCGTGTCGGTAAATTTAACGCTTGCCGCCGGGTCCTTTTTGCTGATGGGCGCGCCGGTCAAGTTGCCTTGGGCGTCGAAGGCTTGGCCTTTGGTGTCATAGAGGTGGCAGCCGCGATTGCTTTCGATGGGATCACCAGCGCTTTCAGCGTCTGAGGTGATCACGCCGATCTGCCAATCGACATTGCTCAGGCCAGAGACCAGTGCCGGTAGCCCCTTGGACAGAGCGGTTTGCTCGGTAGCCATTGAGCTGGAGTTATCGAGTACGACGAGTAGGTCCAATTTTGCCGCACTGGAGATGGTAAAGTCTTCGATGGACACTGAGCCTTCATGACCTTGTTGGAACTGGTCTGGCTGTGAAAGGGGCTTACGGTAAATCTGCTGCTGCGTGTCGACGATGGGTGGCTTTTCCTTTAGATTCAGACTTTGCTCGATGATGCCAAAGGCGGGCTTAAAGCGGGTCGTTTCGGTCCCGATGGTCGCAGTATCAAAAGATTGGTCGAGGAGGAGTACCGGCTCAACCTTGTCCAAGCTCGTGCCACCGAATTTCGCCTTTTCGCTGCAGCCACCTGCTGTAAGCGCCAGCGCTGCGGCTGCGGCAAAAGCGCTCAGGTGCGCCTTGGCAATCCTAATGGATGAATTCATGTCTACCTCTACAAGCCTCTAAAAAAACCTCTACAAGTCACCAGCTCAGTCTGACGGCCCAAGTGGAGTCGAACGGTCCTGACTAACTCTTCGACTCATCGAGCTTAAAACTTGAGGTCTCATTTATGGTCCACATCAGCCATCAGGTGAAGTGGACTATCGTATTGATATAAATGAGATATTACGGTGTTCTTGCGGGGATGGTAAGGGCGGTGACCAGGTCGAGTCGCGGCGCTGGGTTGATGGTGGTCGCGCTGGATTGTAGTCCAGTCCTGTTTGGCACTTGCTCCGATTTGATCGGAGGGCGGGGGATGCGGACGACAAAGGTGGCGCCTTCGCCGGGCTTAGAGCTGACTTGAATCGTGCCGTCATGCAACTTGACCAGGGCCATCGCCAGGCTTAGGCCAATGCCGGTGCCGCCTGCCGCTCGGTTGCGGGCGGTGTCGGCGCGGTAGAAGGGATCGAAGATGTAGGGGAGCGAATCTGCAGGTATGCCTTCGCCCTGGTCGGTGATGGTAAACAAGGTGCAACGTCCATCGTCGCCTATGGTGAAGTCGACGGTGTTCGGCGCCGCAGAATGTTTGGCAGCGTTGATGAGGATGTTCTTCAGCGCGAGCATCAAGTAGACGGGGTTGCCATGGAAGCGGCTGGGGCCCTTGCTGGTGATGCGCAGTGCGATGCCTTTAGCCGCATAAACTGCCTGGACCGAATGGATGACCTCTTGCATAAAGTCGGCGCCGTTGAGCTCGGTCCAGCTCATGGCGACAGCGCGGCTCTCGGCCCTGGCCAGAAGTAATAGGTCCTCGACAATCGTGGTCATATTGATGGTCTCACCGACGATCGTTTGCAACGACGCCTTATATTCGGCCGCGGTCCGTTCGCGGCGAAGCGCCAGCTCGGCTTCGCCCCGGATGACGGCGATCGGCGTGCGTAGCTCATGGGAGACGTCGCCGGTAAATCGCCTGAGGCGCTTGAAGGCGTCTTCTAAGCGGTCGAGCATTTCGTTGAAGGTCTGAGCTAGTTGGCGTAGTTCGTCCTTGGCTACCGGCAATGGCAGGCGGAAACTTAGATCGTTGCTACCTAAATTCTTTGCCGCAGCGCTCATCTGGGTCACCGGACTGAGCGACCGCATGGTCAGGAGGTAGCCGAAGACGATCGACAGGCCTAGTCCTAACGGGAGTGAAATCCACAACACCCAGGCGATCTCTCGCAGGGTATGTAGGGTCGAGTCGAGATTGGCTCCCACCTGAATGAGCTCGCCGGTAAAGCGGCCGAATTTGACGACGGGCAGGGTGACTTGACGCAGTGGTGCATCACCCTCGTGGCGGGGTGCAAAGGTCTCGATCGTTTCCAGGCCCTGCTCGGCGCGAGCTAGGGCGCGCGGAGTCACCGGCAGACTGACATGGGTGTCGGTTTTAGCGCTGATCTTTCCAGATAGGTCGACCAGCTGGGCGTATGGGCGAATGTACTTTTCGCCAAAAAACTGATTGAGGAACTGTTCCATAATCGGAGGACTAAATCCCCGGAGAAAGCGGGCATCGCGGATCGACTGCGCCGAAATCAGCAGTGAGGCATCGACCGAGCGCTGTAGATTGTGCTCGACGACCCGGTAGAGGCCAAAGCCGACGCAGAGAAATAAAAGGGCCATCCAGATGGCATGGCCCAGCGATAACCGAAGGCGTACTGGGACTCGCTCAAGAAACATGCGTCGATTGATCCCGGCTCGGTTGATGATTGCTATTCGCAGCCGCATGATTTGCCGCTTCCTGTTGATCGACTGCTGGCAGATCTAGCATATAGCCATGGCCGCGCACGGTCTTAATCAACGCCTGCTCAAAGGGCTTGTCGACCTTGTTACGGAGGTAGCCGATGTAGACATCGACGACGTTTGAGGTCGGCTCGAAGTTCATGTCCCAGACATGCTCACTGAGCTGAGTGCGGCTCAAAACCGTGCCGCCGTGCCGTGCCATGTATTCCAGTAGGGCATATTCCTTGGCCGTCAGGTGCAGGGTCTGGCCTTCGCGGGTGACTTCCTTGCGGCTAGGATCGATGCGCAGCGGCCCGGCCTCGATGATCGTCGCCGGTTCACCTGACTGGCGGCGAAGCAGGGCGCGCACCCTGGCGAGGAGTTCATCTAGGTTGAAGGGTTTGGTGAGGTAGTCATCAGCACCCCTGTCGAGCCCCTTGACCACGTCTTCCTTGGTGTCGCGAGCCGTCAAGATGAGGACTGGAGCGACCATCCCACCGTCGCGTAAGGTCTTGAGGACCTCAAGCCCATTTTTTCTTGGCAGCATTAAGTCGAGAATAATGAGATCGTATGGATTCTCGAAGGCTAGCCATTCGGCCTCCTGGCCATCGGCAGCGTGATCCACCGCGTAGGACTCTTCGCGCAGAGTCCGCATGAGTATACTTGCCAACGGAGCATCGTCTTCAACCACGAGGATACGCATATAGCCCTCCCAATTAGTCTTTAACATTTCATGATGTTAATAGACTGCTATGATCAAGGTCCCTGCATCCTAATATAAATGAGTTTAAATTAGAAGAGGGTGAGGATTGGACCTGTAATGAGAAAAAGACTGCTTAAATATCGGGCTGTTAAAAAAATAATCAGATCTTGGCGATCGATGAGGGCGTGGCCGTGACGATCCCATGCCCCTATTATCGCAAATGCTCTGGGTGCACCGAACTGGCGGTTCCCTACGCCAAACAGCTGCGCAGCAAATCGCTGCGGGTGCGCGAAGTCCTAGCGGGTGCGCTTCGCCTCAACCTACCCCCTGCCGCCATGGACCAGCTGTTTCCACCGATCATGCCAAGCCCGTTACCGCTTGGTTACCGCGCTTCGACAAAGCTTTGCTTAAATATGGATAGCTTTGGTCAGCGCAGCATTGGCCTCTATGTTCGGGGCAGCAAGACCGTGGTTGATATTCCGACTTGTCCCGTCCACGCTCCAGCGATCAATAAAGTCGTGCAAAAGATTTTTGCCGGTCGTGCCAAGGTGCCGGCTCCCTTTTATCAGCACACAAAGCGCAGCTTTCAACCTGGATGCCTGAAATTCGTGACGCTGCGCTACAGTCCGGCGACGGGCATGACCGGCATGATCTTGTCGCACACCGGCGTCGAGCGCGCTGCATTGGTCGCATGGGCCCAGCAGGTGGCGCAACCGAACCTTGGGATCTACGAGTCGGTCCTGAGTAAGTCTGACGATGACCGAATTCTGAGTGAGCGTACCAACCATCTAGCTGGACCTGAGAAGCTCAGCTATCAGTTGGCCGGGCAATTGTTCCAGTTGCCTCCACTGGCCTTTTTTCAGGCTAATTTTAGTCTAACCGAGGCCTTTGTCAGCCATATCACAGCCGCCATGCACGGCCGCACGCTGCTTGATCTGTACGGCGGTTTTGGTGCCTATAGCTGGGCTGCAGCGAGCGGATTTGCGACGACGTATCTGGTCGACGGTAACGCTAGCGCCATCGCCGCAGCCCGCGAACAGACGCCCGCTCCTGCCGGGCTGAAACCAGTGCATGCTTCGGTGGAGGATTTCTTCAGCCGCCATGTGACGCCGCGCGTGGCGCGTGAGGTGACACATGTGATCGTCAATCCGCCTCGTGCTGGGCTGTCGGCAAAGGTTAAAGCTGCACTAAGCAGCAAGTCCCTCCCTGAGCTGCAACAGCTGGTCTATGTCTCATGCGATGTCGACACTTTGGCGCAAGATCTACGGGCACTTAGCAAAGTGCATCGATTGCGGTTGGCGAGTATTCAGGCCTTTGACATGTTCCCGCAGACAGAGCATATCGAAGTGGTGGCTAAGCTCATCATATGATAATTTTCTAAGCCTTTTGAGCTTGAGTACAGGAGCCCCTTGATGGTCCAGGACCCTAGTCAACCGCCGATGACCACGCGACTGCGCAAGATGGTCTTGGGTGCCCCAAAGGATGTGACCGATCGCTCGATCTTTCACGCCATTTCACTCATTCCCTTGCTGGCCTGGGTGGGGCTTGGTGCTGATGGCTTGTCGTCGTCCTCTTACGGTCCAGAAGAGGCGTTTCGCGCGCTCGGGCAGCACACCTTTTTAGCCGTTGGCCTCGCCTTGATGACGATGTTGACGGTGCTACTGATTTCGCAGGCCTATTCGCGCATCATCGAGCAGTTTCCGCACGGCGGTGGTGGTTATGTCGTGGCGACGAAGTTGCTTGGTCGGACTGCGGGTTTGATCTCCGGGTCAGCACTTCTTGTCGACTATGTCCTGACGATCACCACGTCTGTCGCCGCAGCAGGCGACGCATTATTTAGTATCTGGCCGGAAGCGGTGGCCTTTAAGCTTACCTTTGAAGTGGCGGTCATCGCTGGATTGACGGTGTTGAACATCCGCGGCGTCAAGGAGTCGGTGACTTTTTTGGCCCCGATTTTTCTGCTCTTCTTGGTGTCCCATATGGTGGTGATCGGTTACGGGGTGTTCAGCCACCTGGGCGCTCTGCCGGAAGTTGGCCATGCGGTGGTGACTGGTTACCAGCAAGGGCACTCGATGCTCGGTTTTGGTGGCATGGCACTGCTCTTTTTACACGCCTACTCCCTTGGCGGTGGTACCTATACCGGAATTGAGGCCGTCTCTAACGGACTGCAGATCATGCGTGAGCCGCGCGTTCAGACGGCCAAGCGCACCATGGCGTACATGGCGGTGTCGCTGGCGATTTGCTCTTCGGGTCTGCTGCTTTGCTACTTGCTGTGGAAGGTGGTGCCGGAGTCTAACAAAACGTTAAACGCGGTTTTGATCGAAAGCATGTCGCAGCATTTTCCGCTCGGCCATACCTTTGCCTTTTTGACGATCTTCTCCGAGGGCGCGCTTCTAGTGGTCGCAGCTCAGGCTGGATTTCTCGATGGTCCGCGGGTACTTGCCAACATGGCGAATGACTCCTGGGTGCCGCGGCGCTTTGGCGCTCTATCCGATCGGTTGACGACCTCCAACGGCATCATCCTCATGGGGGCGGCGTCTCTCGCTGCGCTGCTCTACACCCATGGGAATGTCTCCCACCTGGTGGTCATGTACTCTATTAACGTCTTTTTGACCTTCTTCCTCTCGATGTTTGGCATGTGCAAATACTGGCTGACCCGGCGCGAGCGGCCCGAGTGGCGCAGTCGTGCTGTGTTGTTTGTCTCTGGGGCCGTGTTGTGCGGTTCGATCCTTGTCATCACCGTCCTTGAGAAGTTCGCTGAGGGCGGTTGGATCACCCTGGCGGTCACGGCGGTTTTAGTCCTGCTTTGCATGTCGATCCGGCGGCATTATTGGACCGTCGCCAAGCAGTTGTCGCGCCTGTACTCGGAAGTTGATATCCCAAAAAACATGGTGCGCAATGCCACCCCCGACGAGCTCGATGCGAGCAAGCCGACCGCTGCGGTCCTCGTCGCCGCCTTTGGTGGTCTTGGCATTCATACCGTGCAAAAGATCCTGACGACCTTCAAAGGGCACTACAAGAATCTTGTGTTTATTTCGGTTGGAGTCGTCGATTCCGGAGGATTCAAGGGCGCTGATGACATCGTGCATCTCCAGGAAAACACCGAAGCGACGCTCAGTAAATTTGTCGAACTAGCGCATCGCCTCGGGGTCCCTGCAGCTTACCGGATGTCGATCGGTACCGATGCCGTCGCTGAGGCCGAAAAGATCTGCCTGAATGTGGCCCATGAATTCAGCGAGGTCACGTTTTTCTCCGGTAAGATTATTTTCCAAAAGGAACGCTGGTATCAGCGCCTCTTGCATAATGAAACGGCGCTTTCGATTCAAAAGCGCTTGCAATGGGCCGGGCTGACCATGGTGGTATTGCCAGCGCGGGTCATCGGTTAGTGAGCGACCTTGGACTCCTTGGTGTGGCTCACAAAGTTTAGGCGCTGCTCGACTTGGGCACGCACGGAGTCTGGGAGGTTGCCCTGCAAAGCGAGGTTATACTCCTGGACGGCGTCCGCGTTTGCTCCAAGACGCTCGTGGATGATGCCCATATTGTAATGCGCCTGCCAGCTGTCGTGACCGGACGAGAGCACGCTGGAGATGTCTCTTTGCGCTTCTTTGTAGCGGCCTAGACGCACCAAGCAACTGGCCTTGGTGACGAGCAAGGCGGCGTGACGCTCGGCGTCGCTGATCATGCTTTGCGCGCGCTCTGCAGCGCGGACCGATTCATCGCAGCGGCCCATTCGACTAAGGAGGCCGGCGAGTTTAAGCCAATAGACTGGTTCTTTTGGATAGCCTTTGGCGACCACCTGGTAGGCGCTGACGGTGGTGTCACTCGGCGTGCTTCGGTCCAACACCGGCAAAAGCATCTTTAGACTCGGCAAATCCGAGATCAGGGTCGCCTGGGCCATGGCCCCTGGCACACCGACGCCGAGAGCTAGTGCGGCCGCTGCTAGTTCAAAGTTATGCGGGCGAAGCATTGCCGCGTTGCTGACTAATTTGCTGTCAAGGCGTAACGGTGGCTTGCCAAACAGGGCGCGGATCGCGAGCGCCGCAGCCTTATGGTAGGAGTACAGAGTGAGGATTCCCCCTTGCTGTTGTTGATTGAGAGCGCGGACTTGGGCCAGGCCTTCGTAGCACGGATAAGCGTGGGGGAACTTGTCGATGCAGGTTTGCAGCGTCTTTGCAGCTAGCTCAACATTGACCGCGCGGGTTGCCCGTGCGACCTGGTAGTAGAGGTCGATGCTCGGACGCGGCGTCGCAGAGAGCATAGCCTGGTAAATCGGCGCCGCTTTTTCGGCCTTGCCGGCGAGCTCGAGGCATAGTCCGCGAATGATCGTTAGACCGTTGTTCGGAGTCTTGGTGGGGCTAGTCTCCATGGCTATTTCCATGACCCGAGAGCAGTTCTGCCGGCGCATGGCACTATAGGCGACCAGGTTCCCAGCGAGTTGGTTGCCAGCCTTAGCTGCGAACAGTTCCTCAGCGGCCCAATAAAAAT
>Ga0315290_10000724_pt1 | contig 22046 bp, 22 predicted proteins | sample YL17G12_0_MG_FD_203627 | JGI IMG/M metagenome (GOLD analysis project Ga0315290, IMG submission 203627) | Sediment microbial communities from Yellowstone Lake, YNP, Wyoming, USA - YL17G12_0 | ecosystem: Environmental > Aquatic > Freshwater > Lake > Sediment | place: USA: Wyoming | collected... | reverse complement strand
GAAGAGCAGCGCGCTGCCATCGATGATCACGATGCCGAGTAGGGCGAAGATGATCACGAACAGCAAAGCCGTGCGGCTTATGAAGCCCCGCTCGTCCCGATGCAGACGGTTCAACGTGAGAACCTCAACGCCAGCGAGCCCTTGACCAAAGAAAGCTCCTCCATATGGAGTGCGGTAGCGATACCGAGGAAGACTATAAGCCCAGCGGCCACGGAAATCAGGACCTGCAGCGCAAGCGCCCCCAAGCCTGCTCCAGGCAAGAGATGCGCGATGAGGGTGGAGGTGCCCCACGCGACCGCAGCGGTGATCGCCGAAGCCACTAAGATCTTCGCGAGGCCGCGCGTGACCGCGCCCCCGTCGAGGCCTCCCAACTTCCGCCTCAGAAGGGTAGCCAGCAGGAAGGCGCCGAAGGTGTAGGCGACGGCGTGACCCAATGCCAGTCCTCGAACGCCCATCGTTCCTACGAGCAACAGGTTGACCGTGATGTTGAGGCCGACCGAGGCGACGTTGGCTAGCGCTGGGGTGCGGGAATCCTGGGTCGAATAGAAGGCTCTCAGCAATAGCTGGAAAGCCGAGAAGGAGAAGAGTCCGATCGAGAAGAGCATGAGGATAGAAGTGATCGACTCGGCGTCCCGGGCTCCAGTCGCTCCGTGCTGGAGCAGAAGTCGAACTATCGGATCGGCCAGGACCAGGTAGCCGGCGGAGGCAGGGATGACGATGAAGGCGGTCATCCGTAGGCCTCTGGCAAGCATCGCGCGGAATCCAGGTATGTCGCTCGCGGACCATCGCGACGACATCGCCGGCAGGAGCGCCGTGAAGATCGAGACGGCAAAGATCGCGTATGGCAGCTGGAAGAGGATGAAAGCTGCCTGGTAGGCGCTGAACGCGCCCTGACCGGTGTGCAGCGCGAGGATCACCACGATCAGATAGCCGATCTGATTGACCACTACATAGACGACCACCCACTTGGCGAGTTGCGCGATGCGTCGGATGGCCTCGTGCCTCCAGTCGCCGCGCCAGTGGAAGCGGAATCCAGTGCGCCGTATCGAGGGCCAGAGCGCCAGGGTCATGACAACGACGCCCAAGGTGGTTCCTATCCCCAGCACTAGCTTCTCCGCCAGCGTGGGAGTGAATCCCGGCTGACCCCGTGTGGCCCCGGCCATCAGTGCGTAGATGACGCATGTCGCCACCACGATCAGGTTGTTCAGGATCGGCGCGAACATGGGCGCCGCGAACTTGCGGTGGGCGTTCAGCATCGCCGTCGCGACGGCCCCGATGCCGTAGAAGACGATCTGTGGCATGAAGAAACGAAGCAGGAAGGTCCCGAGCGCTTCGGTATAGGCCTTGCGCGCGGGGTCTTCTATGCCAGAGGCATAGAGCTTCATGATCCACGGGGCGAAGATGATGCCGAGAACCATGATGGTGGACAACAGCGCCACCGTTAGGGAGAGCAGACGTCGTGCGACGTCCGCGGTCTCATCCTCGCCCCTGTTCTGGAGCCACTCGACGAAGACGGGGACCAGCACCGACGATAGGATCCCGCCCAGCGCCAGTTCGTAGATGATGTTGGGCGCTGTGTTCGCCGTGTTGTAGGCGTCGGCGACGCGGTTGCCGCTGATCCCCAGAGCCCAGACCAGGGCGGACAGCCGAAGGAACCCCGTGAGCCTGGATAGGCCCGTGCCGACCGACATCACGGCGGAGTTCCGGACGATGGAAGTCGTCGAGTCGGCGGAGTTGCCTAGCAGAGGTCCGCTCAGTTCGTCGGGTGTCGGGTCTTCTTCTGAGATTGCGACCTCCTGGCCCACGCGTATAGGAGAACGGCCACAGCGGCCATCGTCACTGAAAGCGCTACACGGTTATACGCGGTTGATCGAACCGTGACCGTCGTTTCGGTCATCTGCTGCCCGCTAGGTGTCTCGATCGCCACCTTCACGGGGAACGTGCCGGTTGTTTGAGCATCCGCTTCGAAGATGAGAACCCTCGTCTGCCCGCCCGCCAGGGATATGTCTCGCGCATTCCCGGTCGGGAATCTAAGGCGAGAAGAGATCAGCTCGACTCGAACCCTGAGGTTGTGCTCCGAATCGTTGGTGATGCGAACAGGGATTCGCCCGCCGCTCGCGGTAAGCGTGATCTCCTGCTGGGTGTCGGCTGCCACTTGGGCGAACTGCTCCACCAAGCCATCCTCGATCGACCTGAGCCAGTCTGTCCCCAGGCGGTCGTGCTCCACCATGTAGCTGCCTTCCGTGAGGAGAAGCTGACTTGTGAGGTCTGCCTGCTGCGAGGCAGCTTCGCCCGGATCCGCGAGTATCGACACCCACTCAGCGATGAGCCCTCTGACTTCCTCTATTCGGGCCACGTACTTGGCAGGGATGGCCTCGACCCTGGAGACGAGGAACTTCGCCGGTTCGGGGACGGGTGGGAAGCGAGAGGCGGCCTGGCTCGCCTTCATGGTCCTCATCCAGGGGGCGGTGGATACGTCACGAACCAGTGGGTCGAAGAGAGATGCCGGCAGACCCTGTTCCGCGTAGAAGGTCATCGCCACCAGACGCGCCTGGTCGGGCTGCTCCAGCCAGATCGAAGCCAGATCGCCGAGCAGCGCCTGTACCGCCAGCCGAGGGTCGTCCTGGGCGGCGGTGGAGGTGAGCATCCCTTGGAGCCCTTCATCGGGAACGATGGCTGTCGGCGTCGAGTCGATCCCCGACATGAGCGTCGCGGTGGCGGGAGGGGCGAAACCCTTCTCTTGTCCCGGCTGCTGGACGATCCCCTCGTCCAGTATCAGCGTGCCGATGCCTAGGGGGCCGAGAACGCCGAGAGTCGTCTCGTCGAGGGACGACCCGGGCGGGCGCAGGACGGACGCGTCGCCGCCGGTCCCGAGATGTTCGGTCAGACTCGCTTCTGCGAACTTCATCTGAGGTGAAACGTCGCCGGTGAGACCCGAGCGAGTCAGCTGAGCGAGGTCCGGCACCCCGTACGGCATGGCGGAGATCGCGGCTCTCTGAGTGATGGCGAGTTCCTTCAGCACGCTGAAGGTGGTCTGGGCCGCGAGCGCCCCGCCCTCACCCTCCTCCACCTTTCTCGTACCCGTCGCGGTGGCGACTTCGTACCCGTCCTGCATGCGCGTGAGGTTCTCGAGCAGCGTGGGAGATACCACGACGTCAACCGGCGCAGTGTCCCGGCCGGTGAGCATCGAATGCAATGCAGCCACCTCCGACGAGAGGGACCCCCCCGGCCCCAAGAGGGCTGCGAGGTCGTCGGAGAGGAAGACACCGTCCGGGCCGAACGCGATCGGATACCCGATCACGAACGTCCAGGCGAGGTTCAAGGGCTCCTTCGGCTTCTTCGGCAGGAACACTAGAGGTGTGCGGAGTTCCGCGACATGTTGAGTTCCGGATAGGAGTTCGACCTTGACCGGATAGACACGGGCTTCGGCCGCCTGCTCGGCTAGGAATGAGACATCGAGGTCGGTTCCGAGCACCTGGGAGGACCCCATATCTAGAGGTGTCGTGACTTGCTCGATGGCGGTCGGAGCGATCGGAACTCCGACGTCCTGACTCAAGGACAACTGGTAGTCGGAGCGTGAAGGCAGCGCTCCGAAGATCGTCACGGCCAGCGTCAGGTCGCTCAGTTCGGCGTCCCCGGTGTTCACGGCATTGACCTTGAGCTTCAGCTCATGGTGCAAAGGCGAGTTCCAAGGGGTTTGCGCCACAAGGGTTAGCGTCGCAACTCCGTCGTCCTGAGCCATGGCTTGAGGCACCGGCATGATGACCGCGACCACGGTGAGCGCCGCCAGCAGGCGGGCCGTGCGCCTCACTTGGTCCATCCGGCTACATGCGCCAGCTCCAGCGCCCCATAGGCTACGGCGACAGCCATGAGGAACGAACCCACGGCGATGTGCAAAGTGCGGTCGCGCGCCGCCAGGGCGAGCTTGGAACCGATCCAAGCCCCCGGTACCACTCCCAGGGCAAGGGCCCCCGCAACCGCCCAGTCGATGTTTCCCAGCGCCGAGTGGATGATGGTCCCCGGGATGACCATCGGGATCATCACGCACAGCGAGGTACCGAGGGCCTTCTTCAGCGGCATCCCCAAGAGCGCAGTGAACACCGGGACCATGACGATGCCCCCGCCGACGCCGAGGAGCCCGGAGACGAGACCCGCGGCGAGCCCGGTGACAGCAAACTGCCAACCTGGGTGCTCACCTGATCGGTCCGGGGTCTCGGCATCGTCGCGGCCCTTTATGATTCGGAAGGACTCCCAGCCGACGATCGCCGCGGTGAGCAGGAGCAGGCCGTGACTCGCACCCCTCGAGTCGATCCAGTCGGCGGCGAAGGCGCCGAAGATGGCCCCGAGCAGTCCCGGAGCCACGGCCAACCGAACCGCTCGCCAGTCCACCCTCCCGGCGCGCCTGTAGTTGTTCGCGCCCACGGCTGCGGTCGGGATGATCACGGGCAAAGGCGTCGCGATCGCCTGTAGGGGAGGCACGGCGAGCATGACCGCGATGGCCGGCGTCATCACGCTGCCGCCGCCCACGCCGAAGAGTCCGGAGAGGAGGCCGGCCGCGAATCCGATCAGAGCTCCGAGCGCTATCTCGGAGCCGGTCAAAGCGCCTCCACCGCCCGGCGGATCACGTCCCGTTCGCTGTCATAAGCGGCGGAGTCGGCAGCGTCGGCGAGCGCGAACCAGCGCACCTCCTCCATCTCGTCGTCGTGGTCGCTGATGTCCCCACCCGTCGCCCTCATCAGGAAGAAGTGAACGACCTTTGAGATGCGGGCTTTCTCCCAGACATATACGTACGAGATGCGCCCGAGCTGAGCCTCTATCGTTGCGTCCAGGCCCGTTTCCTCCCTAACCTCGCGCAAGGCCGCCTCCTCCACGGTTTCTCCGGCGTCGATCCGCCCCTTGGGCAGCCCCCACACGAGATCACCCCCCCTCGTCCTCCGAGAGGCCAGTGCGATCTCCACGCCGCTTGCCGTTCGTCGGAAGACCACGCCGCCTGCCGACACCTCGCGCTTGGGGGTCACAGCTATATCCTCTCCCCTAGTGACCGAGCACATCGTCGATTTCCTCGGCAAGTATCTCTCGGGGCGGGACTACCTCAAGCGCGGAGGAATCGTCATACTGGTTCTACTCGTGTCGCTGTCGTAGTCTCGAAGAGACTGTCGAAGGGACGGGATGCGGGGCAAGGGCGAGTGTCGGGCGAAGAAAAGGGTTGAGACGAGATGCGTCTAGTCGATCTACTCCAATATGCGGTGGACAGAGGAGCATCCGACCTCCACCTGAAGGCCGGGAACCTACCCCACATCCGGGTTGACGGGGTCCTGGAGCCGGGCCCGTTCGAGAGGCTAACGTCCGAGGACACGGAATCGATCTCTTTCGAGATGATGCCCGTGCGCAAGGCCGAGGCGTTCCGGGACTTAGGCGAGGCGGACTTCAGCTACGCACTCGAGGGAGTAGGCCGCTTCCGGGTCAACGTCTTCAAGCAGCGGGACCAGGTTGGCCTGGCCATCCGACGCATCCGCCAGGACATCCCGACGTTCGAGGAGCTCGGTCTGCCGCCCGTAGTCCAGACACTCGCCGAGACGACCAGAGGGCTCATCCTTGTCACTGGACCGACCGGTGTCGGCAAGACGACCACCATCGGGGCATTGATCGGATACATCAACAGGACGCGCAGAACGCACATCGTCACGATGGAAGATCCGATAGAGATGGTTCACGACGACATCCTGTCCATCGTGGACCAGCGAGAGATCGGGGTCGACACGGTCTCCTTCGGAGAAGGGATGCGTCATGTGCTCCGCCAAGACCCCGACGTCATCTTCATCGGTGAGATCCGGGACACCGAATCCATGATCGCCGCGATGCAAGCAGCAGAAACCGGACACGTCGTCATCTCGACTCTCCACACCATCGATGCGACCGAGACGGTGAACCGCGTTATCGACCTGTTCCCTCAGCATCAGCAGCGAGAGGCACGTGTCTCTCTCGCGGGGAGCCTGCGGGGCATCATCTCTCAGAGACTCGTTCAGAAGGCCGCCACGGGTGGGCGGTTGCCCGCAGTCGAGATCCTTATCAACACCGGGCGTGTCTACGAGAGGATCGTCGACCCGGAAGCCACCTTCTCCATCAAGGATGTGATCTTGGAGGGTCAGTACTACGGCATGCAGACGTTCGACCAGGCTCTGGTGGCGATGGTGCGCGATGGGGCGATCACCGAGGCGGACGGCCGGGCCGCTTCGACCAACCCACACGACTTCACGCTTACGCTGCGCGGGGTACTCGAGCGGGGCGGATCCGAGGCGGAGTGAGGCCTTCGGCGAGACGGTTATCCTTGCGCCATGCCAGGTTCCCGGAAACAGGATGGCGCGGCGCTCATGGAAGTGAACCCGCTGGCTCGGGAGCTTGGTGAAAGGTTCAGAGCGGCAGGTTTCCAGCTCTATCTCGTAGGCGGCACCGTTCGCGACGCGTTGCTGCACAGGGACCACCTCGACTTCGATTTCGCGACGGACGCTCACCCTCAGGAGACCCTGAAGGTGTTGCGAGGCTGGGCGGACCGCCGGTATCTCCAAGGCGTCCGCTTCGGCACCGTCGGTTCTTTCAAGGACGGCCGAAACGTCGAGATCACGACCTTCCGGGAGGAGGTCTACCCCGACGATGCGCGCAAGCCCGGCGTGACGTTCGCCCGCGACATCGAGACGGACCTCTCCAGGCGCGACTTCACGATCAACGCTATGGCCGTCCGTCTTCCTGAGGGGGAGTTCGTGGACCCTCACGGTGGGGTGAGGGACCTGTCGAAGATGATCCTCGACACACCTCTGGACCCCGAGATCTCGTTCTCCGACGACCCCCTGAGGATGCTGCGCGCCGCACGCTTCGTATCGACCCTGAACGTGGTTCCTTCCGCGCGCGTGATCGCAGCGATGCGCGAGATGCACTCGCGCCTTTCGATCGTTTCCCCGGAGCGGATCCAGGACGAGCTGAACAAGTTGCTCACGGGCGAAAGGGTGGCCGGGGGTCTCGAGCTGATGGTCGAGACTGGCCTTGCCGACGAGTTCCTGCCCGAACTCCCGGCTTTGAAGCTGGAACAGGACCCCGTCCACAAGCACAAGGATGTCTTGCGCCATACGTATGCGGTGGTGGAACGTTGCGAGCCGCGGGCACGGTTGCGCTTGGCCGCGCTGTTGCACGACATCGGCAAGCCGCAGACGCGGGAGTTCGGTCCGGAGGGCGTGCAGTTCCACCACCACGAGGTGGTGGGCGCCCGCATGGCGATCGATCGACTGCGGGCTCTGCGCTACCCGACGGCGACGATCGAAGAGGTATCGAGGCTGGTCGAGATGCACCTCAGGTTCCACACCTATCAGGGCTGGGCGGACGGGGCGGTCAGGCGATACGTACGGGACGCCGGAGATCTGCTGGATGATCTCAACCAGCTCACTCGCGCGGATTGCACGACCCGCAACGCCAACAAGGCGAAGCAGTTCGCCGCGATGCAGGACGAACTCGAAGAACGGATCGCCGCTCTCGCCGAACAGGAGTCCCTGGACGCTATGCGCCCGCCGTTGGACGGCGTGGAGGTGATGGAGCACCTTGGGCTCGAGCCGGGCCCCGTCGTGGGAGACGCGCTGGACTTCTTGATGGAGCTGCGCCTGGAGCGAGGCGTCATCGAGAAGGAGGATGCCTTCAAGCTTCTGGACGAGTGGGCCGAGGCGAGGTCTTCCCAGGAAGGCCGCTAGTCCCTCCTGCGCCTTAGGCTTTGGGGATGCCTCGTCAGATCCGCACCGCCTTGGCCCTACTGGTCTTGATAGCCCTTGTGTCATGCGCAGGACCCTCGAAGGTGCAGCCGTTCAGCGCGACTCCGCCGCCGGCTTCCCCACGAGCATCTAACGTCCCCTCTCCTGCGATCTCCATCTACCCGGTTCCGCGCCAGACTTCCCCGCCTGGTGTCCCAACCCTCTCGCCGTCCCTCTCGCCGTCCCCGGCCGAGCCGCTGCCCGACGTGACCGGCATGGCGTGCGGTGAGGCGAACGAGAAGGTCGATCACCACGTCCGGGTGTTGACCACATACAACTGCTACGAGGTCTCGGGGCGCACGCCACGGCAACTCCAGGCATGGGTGGCGAAGGAGGGTCCTCGCGCGAACGGACGTGTCGCTGCGGCCGTCACCCACTGGAGGCTGCGGTGGAGCTACAGTCTCGTCCCCGGCGATGCGACGTGTGAGGTGGCACGGCCCGACGTGCAGGTGCTCATCGTCTACGCGCTGCCCGCGTGGATGCCGCCCGAGAGGACCTCGGACGCGACGGTCCAGTACTGGCGCGATTTCAGTGCCCTGGTTCAGGCCCACGAGGAGAACCATGGGAGCATCGCTTTGGAGGGCGGCCGTGTTGCTCGCGAGAGCCTGCTCGACCTCCCTCCAGGCACCACTTGCCCCGGGATCTCCGATATCGCGGATGCGAGAGTCAAGGCGATAGTCGCGCGATTCAAGGCGAAACAGCGGGCCTTCGACAAGGCGGCAGGCGGGTAGGCTCTCAGCTCTATGGAGACCGAAGAGCCCGCATCCGCGGGGCCCTCACCCACCTCGCTGTTCCGCAATCGGAACTTCAAGCTGTTCTTCGTCGGTCAGCTGGTGTCGAACACCGGCAACTGGCTCCAGCTGGCCGCTCAGAACGCCCTGGTGCTGCAACTCACGGGCAGCTCGTTCATGGTCGGGATGGCGACCGCGGCGCTCTTCCTTCCCGTATTCGTCTTCGCCTTGCCGGGCGGCCAACTCGCCGACCGTTTCGACAGGCGGAAGTTGCTGATAGCCACCCAGGTGATGGCGATGGTGGCCACCGGGGCCCTGGCGGTGCTCGCGGCCACGGGTCACTCGACCGTGACCGCCGTGATGGTAGCCGCGCTGGTCGTAGGCGTGCAGTACGCGTTGTCGATCCCGACCATGATGGCGCTGCTCCCCTCACTGGTGGAACCGGGCCAGCTCGGCCTGGCGATCGGCATGAACTCCATCACCTACAACATCGCGCGCATCCTGGGTCCGGCGGTGGCGACGGCGCTCGTCGTCGGTGTCGGTTTCGGCATGGCGTTCGCTCTGAACTCGCTCTCGTTCGTCGTGTTGATCGTCGCTCTGATGAAGATGCGCCCGCGGGAGACCGCGGCTTCCTCAGAAGAAGCGGGCTCGATCAGAGAGGCGCTTAGTTACGCGTGGAACAACAAGCGGATGCGGCTGGTCTTGATCGGAGTGGCCACGGTGCCGATAGCGATGGACCCGGTCATCACGCTCGGCCCGACGTTCGCGACGAGTCTGTTCGGGGCGGATTCGGCCGCGAAAGCCGGCTACCTGGTCTCGGCGTTCGGCTTGGGGGCGATCGTGGCGACCTTCGTGGCGACGAAGGGATTCCGCAAGCACGGCACGGCGCGGTTCGAACTGCTGGCCCCGTGGAGCATCGTGTTCGCTGCAGGGATGTTGGTCTTCGCCTTCGCGCCCTCGATCGTGGTCGCGGTGCCCGCGTTGATGGTCGCCGGCGCGGCCTTCCTCGTGGTGAGCACCAACTGGACCGCCGGCCTGCAGGAGATGTCTCCGGAGCACATGAGAGGTCGCATCATGGCCATCTGGACGCTCTGTTCCATCGGCGTGCGCCCGTTCGCCGCGGTCATCGACGGCGCGATCGCGGACCTCGTCAGCCCTGAGGCGGCGGTGATCGTGATGCTCATCCCGCTCATCGTGGTGGGGGTGTTCGCTTCGCGGACGCTGCGCCCCGTCGAGGCCTCCGCCTAGGTCTTGCGGGTGCGGGCGAGCGTGGGCAGATGCGCGGCCGCCAGTGCGATGGCCGCCGTTACCGCGAGATTGCCCAGGTAGGCGCCGACGCAGCCCGCAACCACGGCGATGATCAACGGCGCGCCGCGGAGGTCTGCCACCAACCAGGCGTGACGGAAGCCGGCGTAGCCGAGGAATCCGGCGAGGACCCAGACGGGGAGCAAGCCGAGTAGGGCCGGGATCTGGGGTGCGAAGAAGAGGCCGAGTCCAACCAGGACCGCGCCGAGGACCACGTTCATCCCGGCAGAACGCGCGCCGAGACGCACGTGGGCCGTCAGACCCCCCGCCCCGTGACACATCGGCATCCCACCGATGAGCGCGGAGAACACGTTGCCGGCCGCGCAGGAGAGGCAGACCCGCGAGGCGCTCACCCGACGGGCGCGTTCGCCGAAGTACTCGTGCTCCAGGTCGGTCACGGCCACGACTGCGTTGCCGAAGGTCAGTGGAAGCTGCGGGATCACCAGCAGGAAGAACGCGGAACCGAAAGCCGCCAGCGGTGGCAGCGACAGATGGGGGAACGAAAGCGAGGGGCCGGCGATGTGCGGATGCACGGCCAGAACGACGCCCGCCGCGCCGCCCACTAGCATCAGCAGGGCAAGCTCGTAGCGCTTCTTCGCGGAGGCCCAGGCGACGAGCGCGAACGCCAAGGCGGCGAGCAACAGCGGCCACGGGGGGGTCGGCGTTCCACGGAAGATCGCAGGTGGGTCCGCAACCATCTTCGCGGCGGTGACGACGAGCAGGATCCCCACGCCCAGCTGGAGCGCGCGCACCACGGGCTTGGTGAACAGCTTCGCGACCCGATCCGCGACGCCCTTGATGGAAAGCAGCATCAGGAAGGCCGCGATCTCGAGTCCGGCCGCGTGGATGACGCCCGGCGCGAGCTTCTGGGCCACGGCCACGGCTGTCAGGGCCTTCAGGGGCTGGACGGGGAAGGGCACCTTGAAGACGAGGCCGGTGGCGATGACTAGGGCACCGGCCGCGAGAAGGACCGAGCCTGCGTCGAGCCCGTTCACCAGGATCAAGGCCGTGGCCAGCGGAACCAGGATGCCCAGGTCCGCGATCGCGCCTGTGATATCGCCGAGACCGATAGCGAAAGGGGATCGTTCGGTGCGCTCCATAGCCACGCAAGTGTAGGGGCGGGCCGGGTCTAGGAGGTCAGTCGTCCCTGCAAGCCAGGCAGAACTCGTTGCCTTCGGGGTCCACCATCACCTGCCACACGTACTGATACTCGCCGAATCGCGAGTCCGGGATCTGTTTCGCCCCAAGCTCCTCGACACGCTCGATGGCCCCTTCGAGGTCGTCCACCATGACGTCGAGGTGCAGACGATCCTTGGCCGTCTTCGGTTCGGCCACGCGCTGGAAACGCAGCATCGGCGCGCCCGCGGCCGGGAAGAGGTCGAGGTACTGGACCGGATCCCCGTTGCGCGTGTCGACCTCCGTCCCGAAGACCTCGCACCAGAAGCGCGCCAGCTCTTCAGGGTCGACGCAGTCGATCGTCACCGCGTCGAGCGAGCCGATGGGCGTCCCGTTCATAGGCGCAGGATAGGTCTCGGCTGTCCTCCATCTGGGGGGCGAAACGTACAGTGGGGGCGGCCGGCCCTTGGACAAGTCAGCCGAGGCGGTGTGGGCGCAGGCTAGACGGCGAAGCGGACGTTGAGGATGTCGCCTTCCTGGACCACGTAGTCCTTGCCCTCGACGCGCGTGAGGCCCTTGTGCTTTGCGGCGTCCATGCTCCCGGCGCCGACGAGGTCGTCGTAGCCGATGATCTCGGCGCGGATGAAGCCGCGCTCGAGATCCGAGTGGATCACACCGGCGGCCTCCGGTGCCTTCGCTCCCTTGCGAACCTCCCAAGCCCGGGTCTCGTCTTCACCGGTCGTGAGGAAGGTGATGAGGTCGAGCGCCCGGTAGCCCGCGTGGATGACCTTGTCGAGCCCGGGTTCAGCGACGCCGAACTCCTCGAGCAGTGCTCTGGCTTCGTCCTCGGGCATCTCGGCGGTCTCCGCCTCGATGCTCGCGTAGACGCCGACGGTGTCTCCGGGTAGGCCATCCGGGATCTCGGTTCCCTCCTCGAGGTTGGCGACGATCAGCAGGGGTTTGAGGGTCAGCGGCGCGACCCCTTTCAGCAGCGCGACGCCGGCCGGGGAAAGCTCAGCGCCGCGCAGCGGGTTCTCGCCGGCCAGGATCGAGTGTGCCTTCTCGAGGGCTGCCGCTTCAGCGGCAACGGACTTGTCGCGGAGCGCCCGCTTGGTCGCGCGCTCGGCTGCGGGCTCGATGACGGCCAGGTCCGCCAGAAGAAGATCGGCCTCGACGTTGGCGAGTTCCTGCGCGGGGTTCTGGTCGGGACCGAAGGCGCGAAGCACGATGGCGAGCGCGTCCGCCTCACGCAGGGCAGCGATGCCCTGGGCGCTGGTCACGCCGCCCGGAACGTCGACGAAACGAACCTGCGCCGCAACGGTCTTCTTCGAGTGTTCCATCTCAGTCAGGACAGCCAGGCGCGGGTCGGGCACGTGGACGACCGCCTGGTTGGCCCTACCGCCGACGCCACCCGACCGCGTGAGTGCCGTGAAGAGCGTCGATTTGCCGCTGAAGGCGACGCCGGTCAGCCCTATGTCCCTCATGCGCGCGAGCCTACTAGGAGCGGGAGCCTCAGGAGGTCGCAGCCCGGTTGCGGAACCATGCCACCGTTGCGCCGATGGCCTCGGCCAGCGGGGTTTCGGCGACCGGGCCGAAGGTTGCCTGGAACTTCGCTGAGTCCATGACCCATGGGCCGGTCCACTGGTAGGTGGTTTCCTTGATCTCGCGCACGATCGGGTTGAATATGCCGACGGCCGCGATCATCGCCGGGGGGAGTGCGCCGATCTTGACCGGCTTGCCCGCAGCCTCGCAGACAGCGGTCAGGAACTCGCGACCGGTCGGAGCGGGACCGGACGGAAGGTGCCAGATCTCGCCGTCGGCGCGCTCGTCGGTTCCCAGCGTCACGAGCGCCCGGGCCATGTCCGGTAGGTAGGAGACGCTGTGCGGCTGGTCCAACGATCCGAGCCATCCGAGCTTCTTGCCCCGCAGGACATACGCGAAGACGCGCTCGCCGAGCCCGCTGTCGATGCCGTTCGGCCCGTAGTAGTCCGACGACCGTCCGATGGTCACCCGCAGCCTGCCGTCACGGTGGGCCTGCAACAGCTCGTCGGCCATCCGCACACGCGTGGCGCCCTTCTTGCCCTGCGCCGCCGTCGGGCTGTCCTCCGTCATCGGACTGGTGCCAGGCGTGTATATGTAGAGGTTGTCGGGGAACACCAGCTTCGCTCCGACGCCGCCGGTCGCCTCCAACACGACGCGGTTCATCTGCGGGAACTCCTGGGGCCAACGGGTATAGGTGGGCTGTGCGCACTGGTAGACGACGGCCGCGCCGTCCAGCGCCGCGGCCAGCGAACGAGGATCGGTGACGTCCGCCGCGAAGCGTTCGACGCCCGCGGGTCCGGCTCCGGTTCCGCTCCGCGTCACCGCACGGGTTGGCAGACCTCGCGAGGCGAGCTCCGACAGCACGGCGCTGCCCGTCCCACCGTTGGACCCCAACACGACGTGAAGATCACCCATCAGGCACCCCTTTCAGAGAACGAGAAGTTCATGCGCGCGAGCGCGAACGACACGACCACCCAGATCGCGAGGGCCGCCATCTGTGTTCCGCAGTCCGTTATGGCTGCTCCGTCGATCGATATCTTCCGCATCGCCTCGATCAGCGGCGTGAGAGGAAGCAGGGCGACGATCTTCTGCATGACGTCGGGCAGCGTCGAGGTCGGGAAGAACACGCCCGACAGGAACATCATCGGCAGGGCGACCGCGTTCGCGACGCCGCTGGCCGCTTCGGGATTCGATGCCCGCCCCGCGATAGCGAACCCGATGTTGAGGAAGATGACATTGGCGAGCGTCACCAGCAACAGCAACGCCGGGATGCTGCCGTATACGTTGCCACCGAACAGCAGTATGCCCACGGCGAGGATGAGGATCGCCTGCACGAGGGCAAGCAACAGGTGCGCGAACACCTGCGCCACAAGGAAGTGCGACGGCGCGAGAGGAGTGGCGAGTATGCGCTTCAGGATGCGCTGCTCCCGGTACCGCGACAGTGACACGGCGATGCCGGAGATCGAGTAGTTCATGACCCCCATGGCGACCAGCCCCGGAAGGATGAAGTCGTAGTAGCTCACGCTCTTGGACGACACGGCTTCCTTCTCGAGCGTGACGGGCGGCTCGCTCACACCCGACATCTCCAGATTCATCTGGCTGACGATCTGTGACAGCGCGGTGAAGGCGACCTGGTTCTGCTGGGGGTTGCCCTGGTTGTAGTACGTCTGCATGACCACCTGCGGCGGTGCGGAACCTGGCAGAACTGCGATCACCACGTCGGCCTCGTCATCGGTGACGAGTTGCTTGCCTGCGTCGACCGTCGGTGTCGAGGTCACCTTGAAGAAATCGACCTGTTCCAGGCTCTGCTCGACGGCCGTTTGCGCCTCGGCGATCGGGCCGGGCTGGCTCTCGACCAAGGCCACGCGGATATCGCCCTGCGCCTCGAAGTCGAACATCCCGAACACCACGGTGAAGATGATCGGGAAGGCCAGCGCCCAGAACAGCGATTGCTTGTTGCGGTAGAGCATCTTCACGCTTGAAGGGAACAGCTTGCCCATATCGATCACTCCCTCAGACTGTGGCCGGTGAGGGATAGGAAGACGTCTTCAAGGGTGGCGGGCAGCACCTGCACGTCGTCGATGCCGACGCCGCTGCCTTCGGCCCACTTGAGGAACGCAGGCAGCGTGACCTGGGCCCGCTCTATGGCGAGTTCGTAGTCGAACTCGCCCAGTTGCGGTTTCGAAACCGAGGCGACGCCGGGGAGCGCCCGCAGCTCGTCCTCGCGAACCGTGGCGTCGGTGGCGAACATGATCCGATACGCGGTGGGCAGCTGGTGGATCAGCCCCAACGGGGTGTCGATACCTTGGATCACGCCGTGGTCTATGACCGCCACGCGGCCACACAGCACCTGCGCCTCTTCCATGTAGTGGGTGGTCAGGATGATCGTCTTTCCGAGGTCCTCATGGATGTGGGCGATCAGGTCCCAGAGGTTGTGCCGAGCTTGGGGGTCCAGCCCCGTGGTGGGTTCATCCAGGAATATGACGTCGGGGTCGTTCACGAGCGAGGCGACGATGGAGAAGCGCTGAGCCTGTCCTCCCGACAGCTCCCTGACCAACGCTCGGCGCTTGTCGACGAGCCCGACCATCTCCAGAAGCTCTTGGGGCGGAAGCTGTTTGGGGTAGAACGAGCCGAACAGATCGAGGATCTCTTCGAGCCGCAGCTCCGCGAAATAGGCGCCGGATTGAAGCTGCACGCCGATTCGGCCCTTCATCTCCGCCGCGTGCTTCTGCGAGTCCATGCCGAGGACGGTGGTGGTTCCCGACGTCGGCGCTCGCAGTCCTTCGATGATCTCCAGCGTGGTGGTCTTGCCGGCCCCGTTGGGACCCAGGAAGCCGAAGACCTCTCCCTCCTCGACATCGAAACTGACCCCATCCACGGCGGTGAGCTTTCCTCCCCCCGGGGCAGGGAAGACCTTGACCAGATCCTTCACGGAGACGGCTACGGTCACGGCTTGCCTCCCTTCTCTTCAAGTTCCTGCAACAGGCGCTCGCTCCATTCGACCCCGCACCGCGCGTGCGCGATGCCATACGTGAGCGTCACCCACGGGTAGAACTGTGGGCCCTCGTGCCCGCCGTGCTCGTCTATGAGCTGGTCGATCGCTTCGTAGCGAGCGAGCATCGATCGAGCCCATTCCCGGTACTCCAGGACCTTGGCGATGACGTCTTCACGATCGAGCAGGTGTCCGTAGAACAGCTTGAGGAGGAACACGCTCTTGATGTCCTCAGGCTCCTCGTCGGGGCCCTTCAGCCACGTGTGCAGGGCGTCCTGCCCCTCGGGGGTCAGCGTATATACGCGTTTATCGGGACGATTCGACTGGGGGACCTCGCGTTCCGTCGCCCACCCGAGGGAAACCACGCGCTTCAGCTCGGCGTAGATCTGGCTCTTCGCAGGCGTCCAGAAGAACCCAACGCTTCCCTCGACCGCTTTGACCAGGTCGTAGCCGGACAGCTCCTGTCCCATCGACAGCAACCCCAGGATGGCGAAGGAGGTGTCGCGGGTGGGGGCTTTCAGTCTCGCTTTCACGGAAATAGTCCCATCCAGACTAGACCAATAGCAACTAGTACAAGTGAGACTATATGTCGACGAGGGAGCTGGTGTCAACCCGGAAATGCAGAAAGGCGAGGCTTGGGGCCCCGCCTTTCGATGGAACTGTCTCGAGGAACTAGGCGGCCTTCGTCGCCCAGAAGACCTCGGCGATCTGGTCGATCAGGTCCAGGAGCTTCTGGCCCTGCGCCGGGTCCGAGGACTTCTTGGCAGCGCCGGCTTCCTTGGTGGCGTTCCAGAACAGCTCGTGCAGCTGGGGGTGTTTCTCCAGGTGCTCGGGCTTGAAGTAGTCGGTCCACAGCACCCAAAGGTGGTGCTTGACCATGTCGGAGCGCTCTTCCTTGATGGCGATGGCACGCTCCTTGAAGACCGAGTCATCGCTGCCCGCGTACTTCTCCTGGCAGGCCTTGACCGACTCGGCCTCGATGCGGGCCTGTGCGGGGTCGTAGACGCCGCACGGCAGGTCGCAGTGCGCCTGAACCTTGCGGATGGATACTGAAAGCATGTGTCCTCCTTCTGACGAGTCTCTTCGCAAACCCTACCACTATGGTCGGATTTGGAGAAGAGCGCTCATCTTCGTCGGCCTGGGCGTCGCGTGGGTCCGATTTCGCCCTTCCATAGTCTCCGTCGAGGGGGCGAGCATGACACCGGCCCTGGAACCGGGACGGTTGCTCCTGGTGCTTCGAGGGCTCCGTGCGGAGGCGGGAGACATCGTCGTGGTCCGCGGCCCGAGTGGCTCTGAGTTGGTCAAGCGTGTCTCGGCCGGCCCAGGCGACGAAGCGATGCCGGGTTGGGTTCTCGGCCCCGACGAGTGGCTCGTCCTGGGGGACAACCGCGAAGCCTCGACCGACAGCCGCGAGTTCGGCACCCTGCCCGGCGACGCGATCGTCGGGCGAGTCGTCTGGCCGCGCCGCTAGGAGGGTTCGATGTGGCTCAGCCACGCGCGTAGCACCGGTATCCACAGTAGGAAGCCGGCCCCGGTGAGCAGCAGGGTTCCTTCGACTCCGACAGCCGGGATGAGCCACACGGCGAGGACGCTGGCGCTCACACGCGCGATGTTGAAGCAGACGTCGTAGATAGCGAACGCGCGGCCGCGGTAGTCGTCCGGCATCGCCTCCTGGACCATCGTGTCCACCGGCACCTTCTTCCATGCGTAGGCCAGCCCCACGAGGAAGGCCTGCACCAGAACCGTGATCCTCGTGATGGAGAACGCCGCCGACAACAGACCGATGCCCGACACGGCGAAGGCCATCTGGAGGATCCGGGACTTGGTCATGCGTTCCTCGAGTTTGCCTATGACGGTGGCGCCTATCACCAGCCCCACCGCTCCGCACGCGAGCATCCACGAGTACGACCCGACCCCCTCCGAGAAGCGCTCGCGGAAGACCACGAGGGAGAGGACGAAAGCGATGCCCTGAAGGAACTGATCCCAGGCGATGGTGGCGATGGGTGCCAACGCTGCGGGCGAATGGGCCAGGCATCGGATACCATCGAAGAACTCGCCGACCACCCTCGCGAGGTCGCGGTGCAGACGCATCTCGGGTGCGTTCGGGGCGGAGAGGTCGCTCGATATGCCGCGCGCGACCAGCGTCGTGGCCACCCACGCGAGCGCGATGAGCCCCAGTACCGGAGTGTTCCCGGTCGCGTCGGACAGCAGGCCCCCCGCGAAGGCGAACACGGACATCGCGATCGTTCCCCCGATGCCCGTCATCGAGTTCGCCATCATCAGGTCCTCGTCGGGTACCACCCTCGGGATAACGGTGGTGACCGCTGAGGAGAAGAAGCGGTTCACGCTCGCGGCCACCAATGCGCCGATGAGGAACCAAGGCGAGTCGGGGTTACCGCCCACCAGAAGCACCAGCATCAACGCGCGGATCAGCGGCGTCCACACCAGGATCTTGCGTCTGGACCAGCGGTCGATGAACACGCCCGTGAAGGGTCCGATGAGCGAGTAGGGCAGGACGAGTATGGCCAACGCTTTCGCGAATCCTGCCGCTGTGTTCTGATCCGGGTTGAACGCCGTTGCGGCGATCACCGCCGCGTTGAAGAGTCCGTCACCGCCGGCGCTCAGCAGCTTGGCGCCGAGGAGGAACCGGAAGTCACTTCCTCGCAGCGCTTCTCGCGCGCGGCCGAGCGTGCCCTTCACAGGGCCTCCTCGATTAGCGCTTGGTCTCGTGCGGGTCGAAGAAGGCCGTCCAGTCCTGGTTCTTGGAGGCGCCGTTGCCCAGGATGAACTCCTCGACCATCTCGTGCGCGGCATCATCGGAGAACTGAACCGGCGGCGACTTCATGAAGTAGGCGCTCGGCCCGATCAGCGGCCCGCCGATACCGCGGTCCTTGGCGACCTTGGCGCAACGAACGGCATCGATCACGACTCCGGCAGAGTTGGGGGAATCCCAGACCTCGAGCTTCATCTCGATGTTGAGAGGCACGTCGCCGAAGTTGCGTCCTTCGAGGCGGATCATCGCCCACTTGCGGTCCTCGAGCCAAGGCACGTGGTCTGACGGTCCGATGTGGATGCTGTCCTTGTCGAGCGGCTTCTCCAGCTGCGACTGCACAGATTGTGTCTTCGAGATCTTCTTGGACGACAGACGCTCGCGCTCGAGCATGTTCATGAAGTCCATGTTCCCGCCGAAGTTGAGTTGATAAGTGCGGTCCAGCTCCACTCCGCGGTCCTCGAAGAGCTTGGCTAGCACGCGGTGGGTGATGGTGGCACCGACCTGGCTCTTGATGTCGTCGCCAACGATCGGAACGCCCGCGTCGGCGAACCGCTTGGCCCATTCGCGATCGCTCGCGATGAACACGGGGAGGCAGTTGACCAGCCCGGCGCCAGCGTTGATCGCACACTGTGCGTAGAAGCGCGCCGCCTGTTCGGAGCCCACCGGCAGGTAAGACACCAGCACATCGGCCTCCGCTTCCCTGAGTGCCGCGACGACGTCTACCTCGGGTTCGCTGGACTCTTCGCAGACCTCTCGGTAGAAGGTGCCGAAGCCGTCCAGGGTGCGACCGCGTTGCACCGTAACCCCCAGCGGCGGCACATCGGAGAACTTGATCGTGTTGTTGGGTGTGGTGAAGATGGCTTCCGAAACGTCCTTGCCGACCTTGTTCGCGTCCACGTCGAAGGCGGCAACGATCTCAACGTCGCTGACGTGGTAGCCGGCGAGGTTCACGTGCATCAGTCCGGGGACCTTCTCGTCCGGAGAGGCGTCCTTGTAGTACTCGAGTCCTTGAACGAGGGAGGACGCACAGTTGCCAACGCCAACTATGGCGAGGCGGATCTTGTTGTTACTCATACGGTCGGCTCCTTTCGGACTGCGGCCGTTCTCTTACGGCTCTTGGGACGAGACCCGTTCGTCGCGGGTGCCTTGGCGGCGCTCGCTCGGGTTCGGGTTCGCGTGGGGGCTACCTGAAGACGCCGTTCGGCCGCGATCAAGTCGTCCAGCCAGGCGATGTCGCTCTGGGTGGCGTCCTGCCCGTGGGTGATCATCGACAGCGTGTATGTATCGTTGCGGTCCCGCCTCTGCTTCGCGAGAGAGGCCTCGATGGTGGACAGCCTCTCTTGCAGGTACGCGCGACGACGTTCGAGAAGCTTGATGCGCATCTCGGGCCCGAGGTACTTGAAGAAGGCCATGCGCAGGCGGAACTTGTTCTCCTCGGGTGACTCGTGCCCATCCTGCAGCAGCTCCTGGAACATCTCCTCGCCCTTGGGCGTGATCCGGTAGACGTTCTTGCGGCGGCCCACCTCATCGTCGGAGAAGACGCGCTCCACAGCGGTCTCCTTCTCGAGGCGGCGCAGGCTGGGGTAGAGGGACCCGTAGGAGACCCTCCAGAACCCGCCGAGCGTGTCGGTGAGCTGCTTGGAGAGCTGGTAGCCGTGCATCGACCGCTCTTTCAGCAGGCCGAGAATCGCGAGTTCCAGCATCTGTTTCCTTCCCCGGACGTAGCGGCTCGATATATCGGCCGCATATATCGCTTCGATATATAGCGCGCCTGGAGAGCTTATGTCAACTGGGGGGCCCAGCTAGGCGGCGGGAGGAGCAGGCCAGGAGCCGAACACCGAAATCGAACATTGTGCTACCATGTGCTACATGAGTCGGAGAGAGTCAGCGGTTGGGGTGAGGGAGTTGCGTCAGAACCTGAGCCAGTACTTGCGACGGGTCCAGCGCGGCGAGACTTTGGAGGTGACGGATCACGGCAAGCCGGTCGCCGTCCTGGCTCCGCTGGGCCCGCTCTCCAGTCCGCTGGAACGACTCGTTGCTTCGGGCAAGGTTGTCCGCCCGGTTCAAGATCTGATGGCCGTCCTTCCGCCACGAGGACGCGCCACCACCCGGTTGAGCGAGGCACTCCTAGATGAGCGCGCAGATCGACTCTAGATGCTCTATCTCGATTCCTCGGCCATCGTCAAGCTCGTCGCCCCCGAGCCTGAGAGCGTGGCGCTCGTCGAGATTCTAGGGGCCGACTCCGATGCGATCTCCAGTGCCCTTGCCCGCGTTGAGGTACTGCGGGCGGTTCGAAGGGTCAGTTCGTCGTCGGAGCGGATCGGCCGCGCAGAGGACGTCTTGGATCGGATCGCTCTCGTACCCATCGACGACGATATCTTGCATGAGGCCGCGCGGCTGACCCCACGCGGCCTGCGAACCCTCGATGCCATCCACCTGGCGACCGCATTGATGCTCGCTCCAGACCTGGCGATCGTCGTTACCTACGACTCGAGGTTGTCGGACGCGGCCGCAGAGGCTGGGTTGGCGGTCGTGGCGCCCGCCTAGGTAGCGGTGTCGAGAGTCGCGGCATAGAACAGCTAGGAGGCGGGAGGAGCCGGCCAGGACTGGGCGGGCTCCCAGCTCATGCCCCCGTCGTGCGTGACGAGCAGCCAGTAGCCGGTGCTGGGGCTCGATACCAGCACGTATCCGATGTACTCGGAGGTTCGCGAGGCTCCGACCACCTGTCGGTCTGAACCGTCCGAGGGGCGCCACAGAGGGACCCATCTGATGCCGGAATCGGGAGTGGTCGACAAGCTCGAGTGCGGCCCGACGGTCCACAGCCACCCTTTTCCGCTCTTCAAGAAGGAGACCCCGCCTGCGAAGCCATCGATCGGCATCCCCCCGAAGTCGCTGGTGATCGCTCCCCCGAGCGAGGGGTGGAAGTGAGCCCGTTGGACCCAACTCTCGCCGGCGTCCGAGGACTCAAAGAGCCCCTTGAACTGGTACGTGTTGGAGACGGGGTCCATGGCGCAGAGTATCCATCCCCGCGACGGCGTCACGAACGATGACGATATGGGGAACGGGTGATCTTCGTTGCAGGCGGCGTCTGTGGCGGGAGGGGAGACCATGAATAGGTTCTTGGGTCGGTCCTGCTGCCACGTCTGGCCGAGGTCCGACGAGTGCAGGCGGAAGAGTTGGCAATCGATGTACGACTCGTTGTCGCACACGGTGGCCGTCGCCCAAACCTCGCTGGTCTGGCCGATATGGGAAAGACCCAGGATCGGACGCTCTCCCCTGAAGCGAATGCTCCAGGTCCTCCCCCCGTCCGAGGTCGAGGCGATGATGCCGCCGAGTTGCTCGGAGCACGCCGCGCATGGCGCCGCACCCGAGATCAGCCCGTGCATCTCGTCGAAGAAGGCCACCGACATCGGCTGGAAGCCGTCTGCCACCGCTGTCCGGACCGCAGCCTGCACAGTGGTTGGCGGGACGGTGTCCCCTTGGCCCGTCAGGAATAGAGCTATCGCGTAGACGCTGGCAAGGATGATGGCAACGACAAGTGCGGTGAGCCAGCGCCCACGAGGTGTCTCCTCGGGCTCCTCGGGTGTCTCCTGGTTCTTGCTCATCCTCGCCGATTGTTGCACGACGGTGCTTCGGGTTCACAACCGAGGCTGCGGAATGCACGGGGCCTCGTCGCCGCGTCCGGAGGTCCGTTCGCTACACTGGGCGGGCCCCCGACTCGAACGAGGCCTTGACCATGTCCAGAGTTCTTCTTATCGGCTGGGACGGCGCCGACTGGCGCATCCTGGATCCCTTGA
>Ga0315290_10000723_pt1 | contig 22066 bp, 16 predicted proteins | sample YL17G12_0_MG_FD_203627 | JGI IMG/M metagenome (GOLD analysis project Ga0315290, IMG submission 203627) | Sediment microbial communities from Yellowstone Lake, YNP, Wyoming, USA - YL17G12_0 | ecosystem: Environmental > Aquatic > Freshwater > Lake > Sediment | place: USA: Wyoming | collected... | reverse complement strand
CACGCTCACACCGGCAACCTCACCTTCGTTGCACCGGAGCATGGGAGAGGCTGGGGGTTGGGGAGTTCCTGCTGCGCTCGTCGAACGATCCTCATCCTTCTAAATAATCCTTCCAAGCTTGCTCGTTATTTCCTAAGGGATGGGGGCTGATTGATCTTCCACTGCGCGCAGCCTTCTCACCCGCCCACCCAAGGGCACGCCGAGACGTGCCCCTAACCCTGGCGAGGGCCTTCAATTTGCTAAACCTCTACTTAGGGAGTGGCCAAGGCTGCCCTTTACTGCGCGCATCGAACGAGCACAGCTTCACCGTGCGCGTTCTGCGAGCAAGAAGGGCACCTGGCCGCTCCCTCCCCCATCCTTCTGAGGCCGCGCGTTGCGCGAGCACAGAAGATCATCAGGCTCCATCCCCTCCCCCCTCGAATAGGGAGATTCGCCTGAGTTTCCAATGTTCTTCGCCTTGACTTAGCGGTGGCCCCGAGGCTAATCTACGCCACTTTTGGCCCTCTGTTAGCCCTTCAAGAGGGAAGGGTGGGGTGTCTCCTCGGCTTATCGTGTCACTTTTCGTGTGTTGTCGATGGGATAAGAGGAGTTGCTTGTGACAACCGGGCATCCTGAACTCATCGCTGCCATTTCGTCCGAGATCATCCGAATGGGACCAATTCCCTTCGTCCGCTTCATGGAGCTGGCGCTCTATCACCCTCAATACGGCTATTACATGCGCCAGCAGGACGGTGCAGACCATGAGCGTATCGGCTGGTCCGGCGATTTCTACACCAGCTCCGATGTGCACCCGATTCTCGGCCGCGCCATGGCCGCGCAGGCTAGGCAAATGGACGAATTATTGGGCTGCCCCACTCCCTTCACGATTGTCGAAATGGGCGCCGGCAAAGGCTTGTTCGCTCGAGATTGTCTGGCGGCGATCCATGCCGAGCAGGATGACTTCGCATCGCGTGTGCGCTACGTGCTGATCGAACGGAGCCCTGCGATGCAGGAAATCCAGCGGCAGAACCTGGCCCCTTGGCTGCATGAGCCTGGGCTTGTGACCTGGATCGAGGGGTTGGACGCCCTCGCTCCTCAGAGCGTGACTGGCCTGTTCTTCAGCAATGAACTCGTGGATGCCCTCCCGGTTCATCGCATTCAAATGGTCGCTGATCAGGCACAAGAACTCTTCGTGGACTATCGGGATGGGCGTTTTGAGGAATGCCTCAAGCCCCTGTCGACTCCTGCGCTCGATCAATACATACAGCGGCTGGAACCAACCTGGCCGGATGGCTACCGAACCGAGATGAATCTCCAGGCCCTGGAATGGATGGACCAGGTAGCCCAACGGATCGATCGCGGATTCGTGGTCACCATCGATTATGGCCATACGGCGCAGGATTTGTACGGACCAGATCGGAAGGACGGAACATTCCTCTGCTACTACCAACAACTGACCGGCGATGTACCCTACGTGCGCATCGGTCAACAGGACATGACCGCCCATGTGGACTTCACCAGTTTGGCGACCGCCGGAGCAGCCGCCGGCTTGAGCGTGACAGGCTTTACCAATCAGATGAGTTTCCTCATGGGGCTCGGGGTGGAAGACATGATCGGCCAACTCGATCCTGAGAGCCAAGAGTTTGGCGCGGCCATCCATCTCCTTAAGCCTGACGGGATGGGGCGAACCTTCAAGATCCTGGTGCAACATCGAGGGGTTGAGTGCCCCGATTTAGCCGGGCTGAAATTCAAGCCGTTCTTTGGCTCGGCGCTGGCGACGAACCAGGCACGAGGCGAGAGGCACGAGGCGATGGGTCAGAGTCTTCCCTCTAGCCGCTCGCCCCTCACCCCTAGCCTACAGGCGTAACGAAGATGAATAACGCAGCCATTCCAGAGAGCTACATACCGATTCTGATGTTCATCGGCATGGCCGTTGCCATCGGCGCCGTCGGACTGCTCGTCGGCTCGCTCATGCGTCCGAGCCGTCCCTATCGAGCCAAGCTGATCCCCTATGAGAGCGGAAGCCCGCTGTTTTCCGACGCGCGCATCCAGTTTCCGATGCGCTACTACATCATCGCGATGCTGTTCGTCATTTTCGATATCGAGATCATTTTCATGATCCCCTGGGCCGTCCGGTTTCAGTCGCTCGGCCTGCTGGGACTCATCGAAATGCTCGTGTTTCTCGGCATCCTGCTGGTCGGATTCTGGTACGCCTGGAAGAAGGGGGCGCTCGAATGGGACTGAAGGGAGAAGAGCTTATGGCATATAGCATATGGCTGATAGCCAGAAGCCCTGAGTTTCATCCTAGCTATAGGCCATACGCTATATGCTCTTGAGGCAATTATGAGCTTTTTGGAGAGACAGTTCGAGGCGAATATTCTGACGACCAATCTGGACGCGGTCGTGAATTGGTCTCGGAAGTCGGCTTTGTGGCCGATGACGTTCGGCCTCGCCTGCTGCGCCATCGAAATGATTGCGACTGTGTCGTCGCGATACGACCTGGATCGATTCGGCGCCGGGGTCTTTCGGGCCTCGCCACGGCAGGCAGATCTCATGATCGTCGCCGGCACTGTGGCGCGCAAGATGGCGCCGGTGATCCGCCGCATCTATGACCAGATGCCGGAGCCGCGGTATGTCATTTCTATGGGTTCCTGCGCCACCTCAGGCAACCACTACAATAGTTACGCGGTGGTCCAGGGTGTCGACCAGATTATTCCGGTCGATGTCTATGTGCCGGGCTGTCCGCCCCGCCCGGAAGCGTTGATCGATGGATTGCTGAAGTTACAGGAAAAGATTCAGCGGGAAAAAGTCTTTGTGAGATGACGTGAACCGTCAAACATGAAACGCAGGAATTGCTCGACCAAGTTCTCTCGCGTTTCACGCTTCACGTTTCACGCTTCACGGCCACTATGCAAGCCCTGCTCGACAGCCTAAGGACGAAATTCCCGGACGCGATCCTCGCGACCCACGTCGACGCCGCACGTGCCGAGACGGCTGTCTCCGTAGCCGCCGCGTGCCTGCTGGACATTGCGCGCTATTTGCACGAGGCGCCGGAGGCAGCCTTTGACCATCTCACCGATATTTGCTCGGTCGACTATCCCGAAGATCAGCTACGGTTCGAAGTCGTCTACCACTTGCACTCGCTCCCCCTTCGCCAGCGCCTTCGCCTCAAGGTCCGCCTCACAGGAGACGACCCGACGATTGTGTCGGTCACCGGGATCTGGAGGGGAGCCGAGTTCCTGGAACGCGAAGTGTACGACATGATGGGCATTCACTTTTCCGGCCATCCCGATCTCCGGCGAATTTTATTGCCGGAGGATTATGCCGAAGGGTATCCGTTGAGAAAAGACTTCCCGACCGAAGGGCGTGGTTGGCGCAGCGAGTTCGACTTCATCCCGAGCTTCGACGAACCCCCGCTCGACGTCACGAAGAGCGAAATCCCCGAGGAGCAGAAAACCGTCTTTCGCGCTGAGCCTGGCGTACCCGGTTCCCGACGGAAAGAGGAATTGCTGCTGAACATGGGGCCACAGCATCCGGCCACCCACGGCGTGTTGCGTGTCGTGCTCGAGTTGGACGGCGAACGGATTGTGAAAGCCACGCCGGACCTCGGCTACCTGCATCGAGGCGTCGAAAAATTGTCCGAGGGTCTGACCTACATGCAGATCATCCCGCACACGGACCGGCTCGACTATGTCTGTGCCATGTCCAACAACTACGCGTACGTGCGTGCCGTGGAAAAACTCCTCGAGATCACGGTGCCGGTCCGAGCCGAATACATCCGGACCCTCGTGGCCGAGATGCAACGTATCATCGGGCACCTCTTTTGGCTCGGCACGCAGGCTCTCGATATCGGCGCCATGACCGTGTTCTTCTGGACCTTCCGGGAGCGCGAAATACTGTTGGACATATTCGAAAAGCTCTGCGGCGCCCGTCTGACCTTGAACTACTATCGCATCGGCGGAGTCGATAGCGATTTCCCCCCCGAACTGGTCCAACGGATGAACGCGTTCCTTGATACCTTTCCCGAGAAGGTCAAGGAATACGATTCGCTCATCGCGTCGAATCGCATCTGGCTCGGCCGCACGAAGAACGTGGCCGTGCTCTCGGCCGAGGACGCGATCAACTTCGGCTGCACCGGACCGGTATTGCGAGGATCGGGCGTCGCCTACGACGTCCGCAAGGTCGAGCCCTACGGCGTGTACGACAAAGTCGATTGGGAGGTGCCGATCGGCAAGAACGGCGACACCTACGACCGGTACTGGATCCGCATGGAGGAAATGCGGCAGAGCGCCAGAATCATCTCACAATGTCTCGATCAGCTGCCTGCTGGGCCGATCATGGCCGAGGCGCCGCAATATATTCCGCCGCCCAAGGAGCTGGTCATGCGGGACATGGAAAGCTTGATCCATCATTTCATCATTTACACCCAGGGCATCAAGCCACCGAAAGCCGAGACCTACTGCGCGACCGAGGCTCCGAAAGGCGAATTGGGATTTTTCATCGTCAGCGACGGCAGCCCTCGCCCCTACCGGCTGAAGATTCGCTCGCCTTCATTTGTACACATGGGCGCCTTCGACCACATGGCGCGAGGCTACCTGATTTCCGACATCATCACGATCTTCGGGACCTATGACGTCGTGATGGGGGAATGCGACCGCTGAATGAGAGCATATGGCTTATGGCCAATGGCTTATGGTTCAGAATAATCCGGAGCTCTCGTGCTATAGGCTATACGCCATACGCTCTTAGGTTGAGTTGCGCATGTTGAAAGAAAAGTACAAAGACGAAATAGACAGCATCCTGTCGCGCTATCCCGTGAAGCGCTCGGCGTTGATTCCATTGCTGTACCTGGCGCAACAGGATGAGGGCTTCGTGTCTGAGGCGGCGATGAAGGAAATCGCGGGGCTCTTGCGTCTGACCCCGCCCCAAGTCTATGAGACGGCCACGTTCTATACGATGCTCAATCTCAAGCGCGTGGGGAAATTTCATCTCCAAGTCTGCAAGTCCCTGATGTGTGCGCTGGCCGGGTCGGATACGGTCATCGGGTGGGTCAAGGCGAAACTCGGAATCGGGCCGGGTGAGACGACGGCCGACGGCCTCTTTACCTTCAGTGCGGTCGAATGCCTTGCCGCTTGTGGCACCGCGCCGATGATGCAGGTCAACGAGGACTATTACGAACGGCTCACAGAAGAAACATTCGACCGAATCCTGGCCGATCTCAAAAAAGACGGGATCTGCTCGCTCAAGACCGGCCCGTTTATGTGGCCGGAACCCAACGGAGCAAAAACATAGGAGCATATGGCGAATGGCTTATGGCTCGGACAGGTCAGGAACTTTCCTGCCATCAGCTATACGCCATCAGCTATAAGCTCTTAGCTTAAACGCCATGCCCAAACACGAACTGATATTGCTCAAGAATATGATGCAGCCCGGCTATACCGGCAGCCTTCAAGACTACGAGCGCGCAGGCGGCTATCAGGCGCTCCGCAAGGTCGTGGGGAACGTGCCGCCGGCCGAGGTCACCGCCACAGTGATGAAATCGGGGCTCCGAGGGCGCGGCGGCGCAGGCTTCCCGACCGGTGTGAAATGGGGATTCCTGCCGAAGGGCTACCAGGGCCCGCGCTATCTCTGTTGCAACGCGGACGAGAGCGAACCAGGCACGTTCAAGGACCGCCAGCTCATCGAACGCGATCCTCACCAGATACTGGAAGGCATCGTGCTCGCCTGCTACGCGATCGGAGCAGAATCCGCCTACATTTATATACGCGGCGAATTCGTCCTTGGGGCCAGAATCTTAGAAGCGGCGATCGCCGAGGCACGGACCGCCGGCTACATCGGAACGAACATCCTGGGATCAGGGATCACCGCCAATGTGTGGGTGCACCGGGGCGCCGGCGCCTATATCTGCGGAGAAGAAACAGCCTTGCTGGAGTCGCTCGAAGGCAAGCGCGGATTGCCACGCGTCAAGCCGCCCTTCCCGGCGACACACGGTCTCTACAACAAACCGACCGTGGTGAACAACGTCGAGACTCTCGCAAACCTTCCTCACATCATCAGCCGTGGCCCCGAATGGTTCGCGTCGATCGGCTCCCCGCCGAAGAGCACGGGCACACGCGTGTTCTGCGTCAGCGGCCACGTTAAACGGCCGGGGAACTACGAAATGCCGATGGGGATCACGTTCCGCGAATTGATCTACGATCAAGCCGGAGGTATGCGCTCCGACAAACCACTCAAGGCCTTCATTCCGGGTGGAGCGTCAGCGCCATTTCTCACGCCGGACCACCTCGACGTCAAACTCGATTTTGAGTCCGTTGCCGCCGCCGGCTCCATGCTCGGCTCCGGCGGGGTGACCGTGATGGAAGAGGGCACGGACATGGTGTGGGCCGCGCTCCGCCTCATGGAGTTTTTCTATCATGAGTCCTGCGGCAAGTGCAGCCCCTGCCGCGAAGGAAGCTCCTGGCTGGTACAAACCATGCGCCGAATCGTCGCGAAGCGAGGGCGGATGGAGGACCTTGAAACCTTGATCGATCTATGCAAGAACATCGAGGGCCGGACGGTCTGTGCGTTCGGCGATGCGGAAGTGTCGCCGATTAGGAGCACGCTCAAGCATTGGCGGCCTGAATACGTCACGTTGATTCAGGAAGCGGAGGCAGCGAATCTCATACGACTGGAACCGGCGGGGAGACATTAAGCGGAATCTGCTGATCTGATGATCTGTCGATTTGCTGACTCCTCAACTCAACAGATCAATAGATCATTAGATCAACAGATGAGTAAACAGAACCATGGCTAATGCCACAATAGAGACCGTTCGTTTGACGATCGACGGCATTCCCATCTCGGTGCCGAAAGGCACACTGGTGATCGAAGCCGCTCGCCGGGTCGGCGTGATGGTTCCGCACTTCTGCTACCATCCGAAACTCAAGCCGGATGCGAACTGTCGCATGTGCCTGGTCGAAGTGGAAAAGATGCCGAAGCTCCAGACCTCTTGCAGCACCGTCGCGACCGAGGGTATGGCTGTTCGGACCGCCACGACGGTCGTTCATGACGCCCACAAGTCGGTGCTCGAATTCATCCTGGCCAATCATCCGTTGGATTGCCCGGTCTGCGATCAGGGCGGGAAGTGCGACCTCCAAGATTTTTCCCATGAATACACCGCGACCGCCAGTCGATTTGTCGAGACCAAGCGCATTTTCCAGAAAGAATATTTCAGCCCCCTTATTGAAACGCAGATGAACCGCTGCGTGCAATGTTTGCGTTGTGTCCGCTACTGCGACGAGGTCATGGACGTCAAGGCCCTCGCCCCGGTCGGACGAGGCACGATGACTGAAATCAAGCACTTCGGCGCCCATCCCTTGGACTGCGAATTCTGCGGCGGCTGCGTGCAGATTTGCCCGGTCGGCGCCATCACCAGCCGGCTCTCGATGTACGAGTACCGTCCCTGGATGCTCAAACGCGCCGACACGGTCTGCACCTTTTGCGGCGACGGCTGCCAGATCACGGTCCAAACCAAGAACCAGGAGTTGATCGAGGTGAACAGCGCCCAGGGTGCCGGTCGGAACAACGGCGACCTGTGCGCGCGGGGGTTTTTTGGATTTCACGCAACGAGCCATCCCAGCCGAGTGACCCATCCGTTGATCAGACGGAACGGCGCGCTGGTCGAAGCCACGTGGGAAGAGGCGTTGGAGTTTGTGGCCGAACAGACCAACCGGCTCAAGTTGGCGCATGGCCCGCACGCTTTCGGCGGACTGATTTCAGGACGCTGTACCAACGAAGAACTCTATCTGTTCCAGAAGTTTATGCGTCTCACGATCGGGACCAATAACCTCGATGGCAGCGCGCGGTACGGCCATATCAACGGGGTACAGGCCATGCGACGGGTGCAAGGCACGCATCGCTGGACCGTGACGTTTGAGGACATTACGCAAGCGGACGTGCTCCTCCTGGTCGGCACCAATATCACCGAAGCCAATCCGATTACCGGACTTAAGATTAAAGAAGCCGTCAAGAAACACGCAGCGACATTGTTGACGATCGAAGCGATCCAGCCTGCGATCGGCACGATCAGCAACATTACCAACCTGTCGCAGCAACATTTCTGTGTGGCACCGTCCCAGTTCGGCGCAGCCGTCCTGGGCCTGCTGAAGGCTGTGGTTGAGGAAAACCATATCGACAGTACAATCCGGCAACGGGCGTCAGGCTACGTCTCGGCCGTCTCTCAAGCGGTCCAGCAACTGGCCTGGGACGATCTGGCCCTCAGCACAGGGATATCGCGCGAATCGTTCGCGCACATGGCCGCCACCTTGGCTGGAGGACGCCGTGTCGTGGCGCTCGCCGGCCAGACCCTGTTACGCAGCCAAGGCGGCTATGGCATCTGTCTCAATCTTCTCGATCTGCTTCTCTTGTCCGGAAAGTTGACCGCGCAAGGCTGCGGCTTTGCTCCCTTGGCGGAAGAGAATAACGATCAAGGGGCGGTTGAAATGGGAGCGGTCGCGGAACTGCTGCCGGGCGCGCTCGACCTCACCGATCAGGACGCGCGCGCCCAGATGACACATGCCTGGAAAGAGGAGCTCCCTCTGGCGGCAGGGGCCACACTCATCGAGATGATCGACCGTGCGCAAGCCGGAATCATCAAGGGCCTCTTCGTCATCGGAGAAAATCCTGTCGGGAGCCTTCCGCCCCAGACCAGAGTCAAAGAGGCACTGGGCAAACTCGATCTCCTTGTCTGCCAGGAACTATTTCTCACGGAAACGGCCGCGCTTGCCCATGTGGTGCTCCCGGCCTCTTCCGCCATGGAAAAAGCCGGGACCTTCACCAATACCGAGGGCCATGTCCAGGTCGTTCGGCCCGCGATCGATCCGGTGGGGGACAGCCGCCCCGACTGGGAAATCCTGTCAGCCCTCTCGGTCTTCCTCGGCGCGCCGTTGGAATACGGCGAGGCCAAGGAAATCCTCAAAGAGATCCGGGCGGTGATTCCCGGTTACGGATCGCTCGGCCCATCGCCGATCCCTCCCGCAGTGGATCCTACCGCCGTCGACCGATACATGAACGAGGGATATCGCCACGACCTTACGACTCGGTATACTCTGCCCGCGCGAGCCGTGCGTCCGGAGGGAACGGTCCAGCTTGGGCTGGTCCAGAGCCTGTTCCATTCAGGAAAGCTGTCGACCCATTCGAAGGGACTGCTGCAGATCGAACCGAGCGGGTTCTTGCAGATGAATCCCATGGATGCCGCCCGATTCGCCCTCGGCGCGGGGGATCGAGTGCGCCTCTCGAACAGCCGGGGCGAATTCACGACCACGGTGAAAGTATTCGATCGCGTGCCCGAGGGATTGGCCTGGCTCCCCGATCACTTCGCGCAGGACGCCCTACGACTCTTTGACTGTGTCATCGATCCGGACACGAAAGTTCCATCCTGTCGGACGGCGTCCGTGTCGGTGATGAAAACAACATGAGCGGACGAGAACCAATGGATTTTTCACTTGTCATCCGGGAGTGCTGTCGTGACTGAACTAAGCTTGCGACTTGCGGTTACGTTCGCCCAGATAGCGGCGGAGATGCTGATCGTGGTGATAACGATCGCGACCATGACCTATTTCGAGCGAAAGGTGCTCAGCTGGATGCAGGATCGCATGGGCCCGATGGAAGTCGGTCCCTATGGAATTCTCCAACCGGTCGCCGACGGCATCAAATTGTTCTTCAAAGAGGACATCGTACCGGCCGGCGCGAACAAGGCCCTGTTCACCCTGGCGCCGATCCTGACCGTGGTCACCGCCCTGATCGGATTCGCCGTCATCCCCTTCGGCCCGAACATGTCCATGGAGGTCTTTGGGATCACGGTCAAACCCTTCGTCGTCAGCGACATCAACATCGGGATCTTGTACATCCTGGCGTTTGCCTCGATCGGCACCTACGGCATTATCCTGGGAGGCTGGTCATCCAACAGCAAGTACTCACTGCTGGGAGGTTTGCGCGCCGCGGCCCAGGTCATCAGCTACGAGTTGAACGTCGGGCTGGCCATCGTCGGCGTGCTGCTGTTGGCAGGGTCTCTGAGCTTCGTGGAGATCACGGAAGCCCAGGCAGGCGGCTTCTGGCATTGGTTCATCTGGGGAGCACGCCCCGATGGATTCTTTCCTATCCATACCCAAATCTTCGCCTTTGTCGTCTTCGTCATTTCTGGCTTGGCCGAGACCAATCGTATCCCGTTCGATCTGCCGGAGGCAGAAAGCGAACTCGTGGCTGGATTCATGACGGAATATAGCGGCATGAAGTTCGCCTTCTTCGTCAGCGCGGAATATGCCAACATGACCCTCGTGTCCTGCGTCGCCGCCTCGCTGTTCTTGGGCGGCTGGAACGCCCCCTATCCTGGCACGATCTTGGAGTATGTCGGCCTCGAACAGCTGGCCTGGGTGGAACACATCGCCTGGTTTGCGGCTAAAGTCTATTTTTTCCTCTTCGTGTTCGTCTGGATACGCGCCACGTTGCCCCGACTGCGCTACGATCAATTGATGCGGTTCGGCTGGAAGGTCATGTTGCCGATCGCGCTGGCCAACATCGTCATCACGGCCATCACCGTGTATTTCTTTCCGAGGGGTTAAGGAGGCATTGATTCATTGAAGCATTTATCCATTGCCGATTAGGGGAAAGCGTCTGGCTCAATGAATCACTGAAGCAATGATCCGATGAACAAATTCCATTTCAAGAGCTGGATCAAGACCGTCACCTTCTACGACATCATCGTCGGGATGAAAGCGACGATGTCGCATCTGTTGCACTGCCGGCCGATCACCCTGCAGTACCCGCACGAGAAGCGGACGCTGCCGGACAACTATCGCGGGATGCTGGCCTTGTTGCGGTACGACGACGGGACGGAAAAATGTGTCGGCTGCGATCTATGCGAAGCCGCCTGCCCGTCGCGAGTGATTCGCGTGGTCAGCGCGGAAGTACCGGGCGAGCCGACGAAGCGCTACTCGAAGGAATACTACATGGACATGACCCGCTGCTTGTTTTGCGGGATGTGCGTCGATGCCTGTCCGGTGGATGCTCTCGGCATGACGCGCGAATTCGAATGGGCGGTGTACGACAAGCGGCAACTGCACCTCAACAAGGAACAGTTGCTCGCCATCGGCGACCGGTCGTTCCCGGTTCGCGAGAAGCAGCTGGAGCTCCAACACCCGAATGTAGCGTTTTTCAACGTCGCGTTCAAACACCTGCCGCAAAAACCTGGCTGAGTCCCCTGCGCTTGGCCCTCCTCTCTGTTCGAGGTCGCCGGACAGGATGGCCGTGCATGGCGGGCGGGACGGACGAGAGTTCAAGATCCGAAGTTCGAGGTTTTAGGAACTTCGAACCCTGAACTTCTGGTCGCGCGCGTGAGAGACACAGAGGAAGACGTGTGATGGAACAGGTGTTCTTTTTCTATTTTGCATTCGTGATCGCCGCCGCATCGGTGCTCGTCGTCGCGGTGCGCAATCCCATCTACAGTGCGCTGGCGCTGCTGGTCATGTTTTTTCACGTGGCGGGGCTCTACGTCACGCTCCACGCGGAATTCCTCGCAGCCGTTCAAATCATCGTCTATGCCGGCGCCATCTTGGTCCTGTACCTCTTCGTCGTGATGTTGCTGAACCTGCGACAGGATGACCGTTACCATCGGCAATGGCCCATGGCTGCCGCGGTGGGGTTGACGCTGGTCATTGAGGCCATCCTCCTCACGGCGATGAAGGGCTGGACGACCCCTGTCGTGGCAACCGGCACAGAAACCACCGTCGGGGGAACCGGCAATACCGAGGCGATCGGTGACGTACTCTATTCCACCTATTTGTTTCCCTTCGAGGTGGCGTCCTTGATTCTGCTCGTGGCGATGATCGGCGCGATCATCCTGGCCAAGAAAGACCCATTGGAAGTGAACAGTGAAGGGTGATCAGTGATGCGAGAACGACGCGACGCATTGGATAACATGCCCATCACTCATCACTCATCACTCATCACGAGGGTGGCATGACGATCCCGTTGTCCTACTATCTCGTGCTGAGCGGCATCGTGTTCCTGACCGGTGTCGTCGGTGTGTTGCTTCGCCGGAACATCATCATCATTTTGCTGTCGGTCGAATTGATGTTGAATGCAACGAATATCAACTTCGTCGCTTTTTCGCAGTACTTCCACGATGTCGCAGGGCAGGTCTTCGTCTTCTTTGCTCTCACGGTCGCCGCGGCAGAGGTCGCGGTCGGATTGGCCATCATCATTGCCTTGTATCGAGCCAAGTCCACGATCAACATCGACGAATTTCAGTTGCTGAAATGGTAGAACGGATCGCAGAGCTGATGGCACGATAAGAGAAGAGCATATGGCGTATAGCATATAGTCAGATCCGGTCTTGCCATGAGCTCTTCTCTTATCGTGCCATACGCCATATGCTCTTTTTTTATCTGACCATAGACCAGACGCCAGAAGCTATTAGCTCATTATGATGACGTACGCACTGATTCCACTGCTTCCCTTCGCCGCCTTTTTGATTCTCGGGCTCTTCGGGCATTGGATCAAGGACAAAGCCCATCTCGTCGCCGTCCCAGCGGTAGTCGTGTCGTGGCTGCTCTCGCTCTTGGTCTTCTTCGACGTAGCCGGTGGTCACCAGACGAGCTTTCCCCTCTACACCTGGCTGACCTCGGGCATGCTCGATATTCATATCGGCTTTTCTATCGACCGGCTGACCGCCGTCATGCTGCTCCTGGTCACGACTGTGAGTTCGCTCGTCCACGTCTATACCATCGGGTATATGCACAAAGATCCTGGCTACGCCCGTTTCTTCAGCTACATCGCCCTCTTCACCTTCTCGATGCTGATGTTGGTCATGGCGGACAACCTGCTTCAACTCTTCATCTTCTGGGAAGCAGTCGGTCTCTGTTCCTATCTGCTCATCGGCCACTGGTACGATCGTCCGGCAGCCTGTGCCGCCGCCACGAAAGCCTTTATCGTCAACCGCGTCGGCGATTTCGGCTTCATGCTCGGCCTGCTCTTGGTCTGGTCCAGCTTTGGATCACTCGACTATCACGAAATCTTTGCCCGCGCACACGAGTCCGCAGGCGACGTCATGAATGTCCTCGGGCCGTTTGGAGGAACCTGGGACGTCTCCGTGTTGACGCTTATCTGCCTCTTGCTCTTCACCGGCGCAATCGGCAAATCGGCCCAAGTGCCGCTCCATGTCTGGCTGCCGGATGCGATGGAAGGCCCCACCCCCATCTCGGCGCTCATTCATGCTGCGACGATGGTGACGGCTGGCGTATTCATGGTCGCGCGCTTGGCTCCGCTGTATAACCTGTCTCCGACCGCCATGACGGTCGTGGCACTCACCGGCGGAGTGACGATGATCGTTGGGGCGACCATCGCCTTGACCCAGACCGACATCAAACGCGTCGTGGCCTACTCGACAGTCAGTCAACTCGGTTACATGGTGATGGCCTGTGGACTTGGCGCCTATGCCGCCGGCATGTACCATCTCCTGACCCACGGCGCATTCAAAGCCCTCCTGTTTCTCGGTTGCGGGTCCGTCATCATCGCCCTGCATCACGAGCAGGACATGCGGCGCATGGGCGGGTTGAAAAACAAATTGCCGGTCACCTATTGGACGTTCGTGGTGGGCTCACTCGCGCTCGCAGGATTTCCCCTGACGTCAGGATTTTTTAGCAAGGACGCCCTGCTCGTCTCAGCCTGGTCGGCCGGCCCCCTCGGTCAGTTCCTCACCGTGCTCGGTCTCGTGACGGCGTTGATGACGGCGTTCTACAGCTTCCGGCTGGTCTTCGTCACGTTTTGGGGCCCTTCGCATGTCGATCCTCATCATGCAGGCCACGTACACGAACCGTCGAAAACCATGACCGTGCCGCTGATGATCCTGGCAGTGCTGAGCATCGTCACAGGCTATCTGGGCATTCCGGAGTTTCTTGGACCGATGTTCGAGACTGGCGCAGGCGGTGCGGCGCACGAGGGAGGAGCCGCCATCGGCATCATGGTGCTGGCCACGGGCATGGGATTACTCGGGATCGCCGGCGCCTATTATGTCTATGTGCTCAACCCGGCCCTCCCGGATCAATTCGCTCGGCGGTGGCAGTCGTTGTATCAGGCCTCGCTGAATAAATGGTATGTCGACGAGGCCTACGATCGAACGATCGTTCGCCCTACCTTTTCTGCCGCAACCGAACTGTGGAAGCGTGTGGATGTGAACGTGATCGACGGCGCGGTGAATGGCGTGGCCCGCGCGATCGCCTGGGGAGGGTGGCTCTTGAGGCTCATGCAAAGCGGACAGACGCAACATTATGCGCTCGGTATGGCGATTGGGGTTGTCGTGATCCTGACCGTCTTTTTGATGTTCTGAGGTCCTATGCACAGCGGCGAATTTCCCTGGCTCTCACTCCTTCTCGCTCTCCCCCTTGCGGGAGCCATCGCGATGTATTTCGTGACGGAATCGACCGCTCGATGGATTGCGCTGGCCGCGACCATGGCCGACCTGTTCGTTGCCCTCCCGCTCTGGTGGCTCTTTGATCCACAGGCCAGTCAGATGCAGTTCACCGAACATGTCGCCTGGATCACGGCCCCTCCCATTTATTACAGCCTGGGTCTCGACGGGATCAGCCTGCCGCTGGTCTTGATGACCGCCGCGATCATGCCCCTCTGCGTCTTGGCATCCTGGAGTGCAATCACCACAAGAGTCCAGGGCTTCATGGCCATGTTGTTAGTCATGGAAACGGCCATGGTGGGGGTGTTCGTCGCCTTGGACTTCGTGCTGTTCTATGTGTTTTGGGAGGCCATGTTGATTCCGATGTACCTCCTCATCGGCGTCTGGGGAGGGTCCAACCGGCTCTATGCGGCCATCAAGTTCTTTCTCTATACCCTCGCAGGGAGCGTACTCTTATTGGTTGCCATCTTCGTTCTCTATTTTTACGGAGGACACACGTTCGACATCCTCGCCTTGAGCCAGGGCACCTACCCTGCTTCGCTACAAATGTGGCTCTTCCTGGCGTTCTTCGCCGCCTTCGCGGTGAAGGTCCCCATGTTTCCGTTTCACACCTGGCTCCCGGACGCCCACGTCGAGGCCCCGACCGCCGGCAGCGTCATCCTCGCCAGCATCCTCCTGAAAATGGGCACCTATGGATTTCTGCGATTCAGTTTACCGATGCTGCCGGACGCCAGCCGCGCCTTCACGCCCATGATGGTCGCCCTCTCCGTCATCGCGATCATCTACGGCGCCTATATGGCGCTGGCCCAAGTCGATCTCAAGAAACTGATCGCCTATTCGAGCGTGAGCCACATGGGGTTCGTCACCCTCGGCCTGTTTGTCTTGAACCAACAGGGCATCGAAGGAGCCGTCCTCCAAATGGTCAACCATGGGATTACGACCGGCGCGCTGTTCCTCTGCGTCGGCATGATCTATGAACGAACCCACAGCCGGTTGATCGCCGACAATGTTGGATTGGCCGCACCGATGCCGCAGTATGCCACCCTGTTGGTGATTTTCGCCTTGTCCTCGCTCGGCCTCCCCGGCACCAATAGCTTTGTCGGAGAATTCCTCGTGCTCGTCGGCACATTCTTATGGAGCAAGGTCGCGACCGCCTTTGCGTCGTTGGGTATCATTCTCGCCGCCGCGTATATCCTCTGGATGATCCAGCGAGTGGTCTTCGGCATCCCATCCCCGCACCACCTCCCGAAGCTCAGAGACCTCAACCAACGGGAGCTTGCCACGCTGGTGCCGTTGGCCCTGTTGGTATTTTGGATCGGGCTCTATCCGAATCCGCTCGTGAGTCGGATGCACCAGAGCGTGACCAACACGATTGCCTCCATGTCCCGCGCGAAGGTCGCGCCGACCGCCCACCCCTCTGCCGGAGCGCCAGCGCCACTGCTGGCGGACGGCGGAGCACAGCTGAAGACCCAAGGAACATCGCGATGAGTCTGTACGGCGCTGACCTCCTGGCCCTGCTTCCCGAACTCATTGTCGTCGTCACAGCCTGTCTCGTCATCGCGTTGGACCCTATCACCCCAGCCTCGCGACGAGATCTCCTGGCCTGGCTGAGTGTGGGTGCCCTCGCCCTCTGTCTCGGGCTTACCGGCTGGCAGATCAGCGTGCTGAATGTCCGGGTGTCTGCGTTTAGCGACCTGGTGGTGATCGATGCCTATGCCAGATTCTGGAAAATCCTCCTCTATGGCGTGACCGGCGTGACCGTCTTACTGTCGCTGCCCTATCTGAAGGCGGAGCGCATACACCGCGGCGAATACTATGGGTTCATCCTCCTCGCCCTCTCAGGCATGCTGGTCATGGTCTCCGGTGCTGACTTGCTCACGATTTACCTCGGCACCGAGCTCATGTCCATCTCGCTCTATGTCATGACCGGCCTTAACCGGTCTAAGCCTCGTTCGCTGGAGGCCTCAGCCAAATACTTTGTCCTCGGCGCCTTCTCCTCGGGAATTCTGTTGTACGGCATCTCGTTGCTCTACGGCATGGCCGGCAGCACTAAGCTGGCGTTGATCGCGGGCGCCATCGGGACTCGCGGGTCGGACGATCCCCTCGTGCTGATCGCCACGATTCTGGTGGCAGTCGGCTTCGGCTTCAAGCTTGCCGCGGTGCCGTTCCATATGTGGACGCCCGACGTCTATCAGGGCGCCCCGACCTCCGTCACGGCCTTTATGGCGGTGGCCGCAAAAGCTGCCAGCTTTGCCGCATTCATGCGTGTCTTCGTCGAAGGCCTCGGCGGGCTCAAGGCAGATTGGTCGCTCCTGTTCCTGCTCATCTCCGTTGCCACCCTGGTGCTCGGCAATGTCGTCGCCATCGTGCAGACCAACATCAAACGGATGCTGGCCTACTCCAGCATCGCGCACGCCGGCTACGCGTTGATCGGCTTTGTGGCGGCAGGCCGCGCGGTCGGCGCGTCCGGGGGAACGCCCGGCCTCGCGAGCGTCATGATTTATCTCGCCCTCTATTCGTTCATGACGCTCGGCGCCTTCGCCGTCATCGGCATGCTCAGGAAAGGCGGGGTCGAGGGAGAAGAGATCGAAGATTTCACGGGACTCGCAAAGCGCCAGCCACTCGCGGCCTTCCTCATGCTGGTCTTCATGGTCTCACTCGCAGGTATTCCGCCGACCGCAGGCTTCATCGGAAAATTCTATGTGTTCATGGCGGCAGTCGAAGCAGGATTGGCCTGGCTCGCCGCCATCGCCCTGATCTTTGCCGCCGTGTCGGCCTACTACTACATGCGGGTGGTGATGGTGATGTATATGCGCGATCCGAATCCCTCTTCCGTCGCGCCGCCACGCCTGGTGACCTCGCCGGCCTTATCCTTCGTGTTGGCCTGTGCCGTCGCCGGCGTGATTCTGTTCGGCCTCTTCCCCAACCCTCTCGTCAGCTTCGCGCTCCAATCGGTCCTGACGCTCAAATAAAGGGGAGTGGGTGCCGGGTGGTCCTCCGCTCCTACGCCTCACACGGCGCCCCTTCCACGGCGCTCCAGAGCTGAAGCCTTCCGGTATTCCCGTCGCCGTGGTCTAACGACCACGGTGCGGTGGTCAGTACCGGCTTTCCTTCTCTGGACGCCGGGCGGGGACCCCGCCGCTCACGGCGAAGTTCGCTTTGGACCACCCGGCACCCACGGAGAGGAACGTGTAAGAGTTAAGGACAATGTCTCAAACTTGAAATCCATCTCAAAACTAAACTTGCGTTGGGATTGGAAGCTGACGAGCCCGCGATTAATGTCCTTCTCTAACAAGCCTTCGTGAATGATGCGGGCTGAACAGGTGCACGAGAGGGCGACTCGTGCTACGTTGGTGAAAAGCCCTTCACCCATCGCGCCTTATGCAGCTCTTTCGTTTTCTCCGAGACCTCGTACGATCATTTCTGCGCCATGGGTGCGCCAGTCTGGCGGCCTCTCTTGCATTTTTCTCCTTGCTCTCCCTCTTCCCGCTCGTCTTCCTCTTGCTCTACGGCCTGAGTTTCGTGGTGAGTCAGGACGTGATCGGGGCACAGGTCCTCCTCAGTTTTCTCAAGGGCTTCCTCCCATCGCTGGGAGAACATGTCGCAAAGGAATTGTATCGGGTGAGCGCCTTGGAAACTGTCCGATGGGCCGTGTTTCTGACGTTCGCCTGGTTCGGCACGTTGGTGTTCTATGAACTCGACTATGCGTTGAACGTCGTATTCGAGAGTACCTGGCGCCGCCACCCCCTCATCTCAACCGGCATCGCCGTAGCTTCGCTCGGCGTGACCGGATTTGTACTGATTCTCTCCTACATCGCGACCCAAACCGTCAATATCTTAACGGGATACGTGCCGAGACTCTGGGGACTCGATCTCCTGGCCCTCGCAGCCCATGATCTGTTTCTCACCTATACACTCCCCTTCGCGCTGGCCTTCCTCACAGTCACGGGATTATATCGGCTCGTCCCACGGCGGCGGCCGCAATGGCGTGAGGCGATGATCGGGGCGCTTACGTTTAGCTTGCTCTGGGTCGCGGCCAAACTCTTGTTCGTGACCTATAGCACCTACGCGACCGTGTACACGCACCTCTATGGATCCCTTTTGGAAGTCATTCTGCTGCTCTTATGGGTCTATTACTCCGCGGCCCTCTTGCTGCTCGGCGCCGAGGTCGCCCACCACCTCCAGCAACAGGCGCAGGTTCTGTCAGCTTCAGCCACGAGAGCTGCTCAGTCAGACCCGACCTTGCCGAATGGTCCGCCGGTATAAGAAAACTGGTTTGTCTGGTTCATCTGGTCTATCTCGTTCATTTGGTTGAACGAATCCCCAACCAAATAAACCAAACAAACCAGATCAACCAAAAAGACAAAATCAGATTGTCGGCTTCTGGACTTTTGCTGGCGGGGAAGTCCCTTCGTGGCTAGAATGGCAACCGGTACAATAAGGGAACTGCCTCATGCCCGAAGACTTCGGCAAAGACATGCTCATGCTCGGTGGCACCGTGGTGGGCTTCATCGCGGCCATGTTGTCCGTCATGGAGAAGCTGCTGGATTTCCGGAACCGGCTGACATCGAAGAAGGAACGAAAATCGCCTTCCCCAAACGAACGTCCGGTCTCTGACTCATCTTCCACGGTCGATTTCTTTTCGTCGAAGCCTTTCCGTGGTGTCTCCTATCTCCTCTTATACGAAACCAGCGTGATCGTCGCAGCAGGCCTGCTCCTCAACTACGTTGGGCTCACATTGAGTCGTCATCTGGAGAGCATCCTGTTCCTCGACATGACTGGAACAGCGCTGGTCGCCTTCCTCTTGGGCCCCTGGTGGGGAGCCATCGTCGCCCTCCTCTCGAATTCCGTCGTGAACTGGCTCTTGTACCCCGAAACCGGAGCGGATGTGGTGATTTTCCCCTGGTCGCTGGTGAGTATGACCGGCGCGTTTTATTGGGGTTGGATGGCCAGACAAGCAGGCTTTCAAAAGTATCTCCGCACAGGACGCAGTTCCGCCTTGTCCCATGCCTGGTTCCTCTACATCTTTGGGGTCGGCGGCGCGATCGTCATGAGCCTGCCGGGAACCTTTGTCCAGGCGGCACTGAATGAGCAAACGACCTTTGCCTTGAACCCCGACGTCGCCGAGTCAGTGAGCCTGCGCGTACTCCAATGGGAACACACTGCGCATCTCTACCTCGAATCCGTCTTCGGGTTCACCTGGGGTGAAAGTCTGAGTTGGTGGATCGTAAACTGGTTCCAGAACTGGATCCGCTATATTCCGGACAAAACCATGAGCGCGGCCATTGCGCTCGTGGTCCTCAAGTACGGCTACCCCCTCTTTGAACGGGAACTGATTCATGGAGGGCCGGAGGGCGCACGCCCGAACGATGAGCGCATCCTGCCGCTGGTGTTGGGGTTGCTCTATGCCCCCTCCTTCGCCGCCTTGCTCAGCAGTGAAACCTACGGAGGAGCGGCCTATTGGCCGCTATGGGCATTGCCTTGGCTCTTGATTCTGGCTGGCTATTTCTACTTGCGCTACTGGGGCGCGGGTGAGACGGCTCTACGGGCAGCCCGACTTCAACGAGCCGAGCGCTATGCCCGCGCGCTGAAACAGATCGGCCGGGAAGCCTCCCATGATTTCTGCAAGCGGTTGACCTTCATGACGCTGATCGCAAGCCTGCTCTTTGCCCTCTGTCTCCCCATCCTCTTGACAGACTTTTACCGCGCCACCTTCAAGTTCTTCTGCGTCGTCTACGGGTTCCTGCTCGTGGTCCACCTCGTGCGTATTTCCATTGCGCAAAACATTTCCATCGCCCGCGCGAACGACTGATCTTAAGACGTGAAACGTGAGGGGTTAGGCGTAAGGGGCACAGAGAGAGCGGCCTTTTACCTCTGACGCCTCACGCGCCTGACGCCTTACCCCTAACGCCTAACGCCTAACGTTTCCGATCCGCGAAGCTGGAGAAAGTGAGCGATGGCCGATCGGGTGATGAGCCCTACGATCTCTTCATTCTCCATCACCACGAGACGATCCCACCCACTTTGGACCATGCGTTCCATCGCCTGCACGACGGACCAGTCCGGAGGGATACAGAAGGCCGGCGACGCCGGGCGCATGATCTCCCGAACGCGACGCCACGGCCAGAGCGCTGTGGGAAGCGCTTGCACGTCTCGCACTGTGACCAACCCGAGAACCTGCCCCTCCTCGCATACTGGAAATCCACCAAATCCATGCGCGACAAAGTATTGATCGACCGCGTCCTGCACGCTCATATCCGGTAGCAGGGTCACGACGCGGTGAACCATGACCTGGCGAACCGTCACCGCCGCCAACGAAATCTGCATAGCAGCTTGCCGTCTGCTTGCCAGGGCCGCCGAAAAGATGAATGCGCCGAGAAAGATGAGCCAGCCCCCGTTCGTCGCGAGGGAATCTCCCAGGGCACCGGACCAGACCCCCACCATCAAGGCTGCGCCGATCAACCCAAGAGCCACACCGAATCCTATTCCCACGAGCGCGGCCTGGCTGGTCGCTCGATTGAAATCCTTGTTCCAGGCCCACAGTCCAGCCCGTAAGACACGTCCGCCATCTAACGGAAACCCCGGGATTAGATTAAATAGTCCCAACTGCACATTCACCATGCCGAGCAAGCTCCCGAGGACGGCGAGTCCTTGAATCCCGGATGGCGCAAACAATGATTCCACTGCCAAGGCTCCGCCGAGACAACCAGCCCCCAGGATCAAACTCACGAGCGGTCCTGCCATCGCGATTAAGAACTCGGCCCGCGGACTGGGCGGTTCCTTGCTCATGTGCGCCATCCCCCCGAAAATGAACAACGTAATCTGCTTGATCGGGATCTGATAGCGCAACGCCACATAGGAATGTCCCAATTCATGGAGCAGGACGGAGAGGAACAACAACAGGGCGGCAATGCCACCCATGCCCCAATAGCGTGGAGCCGACAGACCAGGCAACGTCTCCGGCAAAAAGCCCGTCGCCAATGACCAGGTGACAAAGAAAAACACCACAAACCAGGAGGCATGCACATGAATCGGGATGCCAAGCGCACGGCCGATTCTCCAATTGGGCAAAGACATGTGATCACCGTAACAGTGCGGGAATTGGAGCGTCAACTTGACGGGTGGGGCAAGACTCGCGGAAAAGCGCGACAAGCGAGAGTTCGAGTTCCGAAGTTCGAGGTTGTCGGAACTTTGAATTCAGATCACGCCTGTCTCGCGCGTCTCGCCCGAAATTCCCGTGTGCACAGAATAGTTTTTTCCGCAGCCTGGTCGATATCTCTTCCGGTATACTAGTCACCATGCGACCACACTACTCGCCACGGATGCTGGGCCTCGTCCTCACGATGCTGTTTGTCCCAGCGATGCCTCCCTTCACGCAGGCCCAAGTGATCAAGTCAGGCCCGCCCTCTTGTCCCGGAGTCGCGTTGACGTTTGATCTTTGCCCAGTGCGGAACGGGACGGGTTACGATCAGGCACTGATCGACTATTTGATTGAGCAGAAGATCCCCGCCACCTTCTTCATGTCCGGAAAATGGATGACGAAACACGATCAGCAAGTAAAGACCCTCCTCCAGATCCCGTTCTTTGAAGTCGGTACCCATGGGGAGGTCCACGCCCATCTGCCGCTCCATTCAGCGGACGAGC
>Ga0315290_10000721_pt1 | contig 22074 bp, 32 predicted proteins | sample YL17G12_0_MG_FD_203627 | JGI IMG/M metagenome (GOLD analysis project Ga0315290, IMG submission 203627) | Sediment microbial communities from Yellowstone Lake, YNP, Wyoming, USA - YL17G12_0 | ecosystem: Environmental > Aquatic > Freshwater > Lake > Sediment | place: USA: Wyoming | collected... | reverse complement strand
GATGTTCTGTTTAATCCACGAGACCAAATCTCTCAGCGTGTGGGCCAAGTTGAATCTCCTCTTCTCCAGGCTCTTTGACTCCCGAGATCTTTTCTGCCGGCGCTTCTATCTGCTGCATATTTAATTTAAGCAGAAGGCTATCGATAAACTTCCTCAAATAAGCGTTCTCCTGTTTTAAAATCTCACAACCTTTACATTTACCAAACATCTATATCCTCCTTGCCCCTTCTTCAGATACAGCATGCACTTCTTCTTCCTCAAAAGGTTTCGATCTTTCAATATCCTTCTTTACCGTAGACCAGAATTTCACAGCCCTGGAAGGCTCAGGCCCAAGTAAAATAGGGATCTCCGGGGTAGACATGATTGCATATCTTCCTTCATCTGCGCCGTGATCCTCGCCAGATGTATCTAAATCCTCCGGTTTGATTTCATCGTGAATACAGCCGGGAATAGTGCGGAGAAAATGTTTGCAGATATCGGTAACTAAAAATCTCGTAGTTACTTCCTTAAATTGATTAAGATAAGGTTTAAGCGCCTCCTTAAACCTCACCCAACCTACAATCCTTCTGTTATCGCCTTTGATTATCGGGAATCTATCGCCAATAATCTCCTGCATGACCTGATATCCTGACTTACCTTTGGCCTCCCCTTCCTTTGCCTCAAGATGCTTATCATGGTGCTGCCTATCCCCCCAGATAGATGGATCCGCTACCATGTATTTAATATTTGTCTCCTGGGCCTTCTCATTTGCCTTTAAGATTAAATGCGCTAAGTCAAAATAAGTATAACCCTCAACATACAGTTCCCTGTATCGGATAAGCTTGCCTTCAGGCAGAACGCAATACCATCCTACTGAGGCAGGCTTGGTATACCCATAATCTAAAGCCATGAATTTAGTGAAAGGCAATTCGTTAATCATCTCAATAAATCTTGAGTATGGGATTACATGAATGGGTCTGCGCCACATCTCAAAAAACTGGCCGACAAAGATATCCCAGTCGCCTTCCAAAAGGGCTTTACGATCCTTCTCGGGAAGGGATTTTAGTCTTGCAAGATACCCAGGATCATTTTTAAGCAGGATAGGATTATCATAAATGGTGGCAAAAATATAGCCCCTGGCCACTCCGTCAGGATCGCCTTTAGTAGTCTCGATATCCTCGTCGTTTACTCTCTTAAAATATTTGGGTTTGCCATCAGGAATAAGCTTATCAATGAATCTTGCCTTTACCCAGGCATGTCCGACATTCCCCGGATTAGCAGTCAAGCGAACAAAAGGAGTGATATTAAGATTGACAGAACGGCATTGAGCAGTCAGAAATAAATACTGTGTCTCTGTAAATTCCTCAATCTGATCAAAACCCATGTAGTGATATTCCTTGCCCTGGTGATCGTATTTGTCCTGTTCATTCTTACAATGGCCAAATTGCAGAAAGGCCCTGGATGGCCAGGTCCACCGGCGCAGATCTCCATTCCATGCTGCTTTTTTGGCAAACCAACGATGAGACCGGTCAATTATTTCCTGTAATCTGGGAAAAGTCCTGCGAAAGATAATTGCTTTATAGTAAGGCTTTTCTATCTGATAGGTAGCATCAAAAAGCAGGGCATCGGTCTTGCCCGGGCCCTTAGTGCCTCCGTAGAGCAATTCAAAAATAGAGGATTTTAAAAACAATTCTTGTTTCTTCTGCGGCCTCCACTCCATTATTTACTCCCATCAAAGACAATCTTTCCAGATTTACGAATATATTCAATGTATGGCCGGTTATTTTTATATTTAACTTGGTTTAATTTCATCTTTCTTCGGTAAATAGATGCGTAAAAAGTCCTTTAAGTCGTCTCCTGGCTCAAGGTCAGTCTGCTTGCGGTCCGGGATAAACTTCCTCATCACGGCAATCAGGATATTGTTATCCTTAAAGGCTTGGCGAACGAAATGCTCAAATAAACTCTTTTTTTCCTCTTTCTCTACCTTCCTGATCGCTTCCTGTAAGACTTCAAGAGAGAAAGCAGATCTTGCGCCTTTAGGTTTTCCCGGATATCCTTTAACAAATCGGCCCTTTTTATCGCGCTGGACTTTTCTGACGGATACCTTCTTCTTTTTCCTTATCTTACCCTTATTTATGGCCATACTGATTAAAGCATGATATATTAAACGAATAAAAACAACTTCATTATCCTGAAGCCTTTGATTTTAAAAGTATTTTCTCGTCGATAGAACGCACATGAAACAACTGGTTAATTGCCCTCTCCACTTGCCTTAAATTCCGTATGGTTTTTCGATATTCTTTGGGTGTCAAGAAGTTATGAGAATAGAGTAATCTCTGCAGGAATTTGCGGGGTATGCTTACATGAATATAGGAAACAGGTAATATCTTTTCTTCTACCATAAAATAAAAAAGGCAAGGACACTAACCGTAGAGCAATACGGCTTTTTTATTGTGTATCCTTGCCTATTAAATCGGGTCTTTAAGACCTATCTAATCGGGCAAAATCTCTTTTATAAAATCTATTTTTTCCTCTAGACAAATTTCCTCAATCTTTAAATTCTTGACTTTAAAAGGTAACCCATCCTTATGCTCAATCTCATATTCAATCTTATTGGGTTGTGCTAGTTTAGAAAGAAGTTTTAAAATCTTCCAGCAGTTCTTTTCTTCAGACATAAGATTTAAATGGAATTTTACCGGGAGACATAAACAGGATTTCGTCACCTCTCACTTTAAGAGGACTTGGCCACCTGCACTGGCTTTCGAGATCCAGCATTTCACTCCTTGAGCCGATATTTAATCGGTTGGGTTACCCAAAATTCAACTCTATTATGTCTCCCACAAACTATTTCCTTATGGCTTTATTATTCCACCCTCGGGCCTGTCAATTATAATCCCTGCGCGCCTTGCCTTGATCTCCGCTTTCCTTCTCTTTATATCCCCCAAGGCTTCCTCTATTGCCTGGACCTCTCCTAACCTGCGATCCAACCTTTTCTCATCTTGAAGTGCAAGACCGGCCTGGTAAAGGTATTTCTCTGCTTCATCTAAATAACCCATAATCCTTAAGAGCTGTCCTAAGTTAAAATTAAGCCGGTAGTCATTAGGTCTGTAATGCAATCCTTTAGCCCAAGCCCGGATGGCTGAGAATTTCCTATTCTTACCAGATTCCAATATCCCCACCCAATTCCAGCAGGCATAGTTATCCGGGAATTCTACCAAATTCATATCAATATAATCTTCCATCGATTTAAAGGCAGGTAAGTAATAAGAGAGCTTTGTGGTGTAGAAAGTCAAAAATACGGCGGCTATATAGTATCCATAAGGCATAATGCTGAGTATATAAGCTAAAGCCAACATCATCCCTACCTGAGCCAGATAAGAATAACGATCCGTGATAGTCTGATAGAGAATCACAAAATTACACCACTGGCCAATAAACAGGTTATACCAAAAAAGACCTAGGCTTAAAGGAGTCCCCCAGAATCTTATGATCAAATAGAGATTCGTAATCATCAATCCTATTCCGGCAAAAAACAAAGGACAGACTTTTTGCCATTTGTTAGTATCGGTAGTAGCCAGACCAAAAGAATATCCAAAAATGTGAAAGAGGCCAAGCCTCCTGGGAAAGATAATATTGAGGGTATAGTAGGCGTAGGTCTTAACGATAAAGATAAATTTTTTAGGATAGATATGTGTGAGTGGCCAGGTGGCGTATTTTCCTCTCTCAAACATGGTAGCGTTATCCTGGACCTTGTAAAGAGGAACTCTGCCTTTGGATAAAAAAACAATAAGCATATAAGGAATGATTATAAAGACCTTCTGCCAGGGACCTATATAGAGAAATAAGAAAGGCGCAAAGGCCGGTGTAAGGTGCCAAAGAAGGGTAAAGAGATAAAACACCCAAGCCCAACCCTTAAAGATTACCATTAGAAGGACCAGCATACAGGACATGCCATATCCAATAGCATTAAGCCAGCAAGGGACCTGGTTGCCCCAGGGATTTACGCTGAATAGTAAGGCTGCCAAAAATGAGACATCGGTCTTGCCAAAGGCTATATAGATAAGACAGGAGTTTATAATGTGGACTGCGAGGCGCTGCAGATGTTCTACCTGAAGATTAGAATACTTACGGCTTGTCAGTTGCCACCAGAAAGTCTGTAGGAAATTCTTGCCTTTGCCTTGAGGAATACAGTTGTCATCAATTATGTATCCATAACGCAAGAGCCTAAAATAAACAATTAAATTAAGAATTATAAGAATGAATATTCTCTCTATATTTTCTCCCATCAAAAATAATCTCCCCCTCCTTTTTAGTTGGGCTATTTAATTTGGGCTATGGTGATACGGACTTTTTCCACCACCACTAATCCAGCCTCCATAGGGCGGCTTATGAACTTCTGGATTTGTTAATAGTAATTCGCCAGCATAAGCAGTCCATTCCCAATCTTCACTAATTTTGTGAATTGCTTCTATTGCTTCTTCCTTTGTGGTTGCTACTGCAAAACCTATTCCATCTGTATCTTCCCTAATACCTCTCCAAATAAATAATTTCAAACTTTTCTTCTTCATTTGTTTATCTCCTTTGCGATGGCTTGGGCTACCTTTCTACAATCAAGTTCACTGCAAATTCTTCTGCAATTCATTTTACTCATTATTGTTTCTATCTTCTCCACATCCACCCTCTCTTCCATTTTCTTTAGATGATACGGAAGCCAGAGGTCGTGGCATTGGTTATAGCCACTATCAATTAAGTCATCCATCATAATTTTTTCTACTCTTGTAGGATTTATCCTTTTTGATAAATCTACATTCCAATGAGTTCCATTCCAGTCAGATGTTCCTACGCATCTCATTCGTCTCTGAGGCATCTCCGCATTTTCTATTTTGGAGAGTGTATCTATGGCAATGGTAAGAGCTTCAAGTTCAATTAAATTCTCAAATCCTAATCTACCACCATATTGCTTTACTCTTTCTAATATCTCAATCGCTTCCTTAATCTCCATCATTTTTCACCTGCCTTTATACAATCATTAGGATGCCAACTATTTTCCCCTGTTGCCATATCTATTAAATACCATTTCCCATTTTTTGCTTTACAGAAATCTATTGACCAAAAACCATCAATAACTTTAATAATTTGTTCTGCATAAAAAGATAATAATTTTATTTCTTCTTCTGTTTGTTTGTTCATTTCATCACTTAATTCTTCCCAATTTTCTACTGATGGATTGCGGATGGCTTCTCTAATCCAATAATGATGATGACAAAGTATTTTTCCATCTTTAATAAAGTATCTTCTTTCGGGACTAACAGGCATCTCTCCCCAGAAAGCGGTATATTCAGAAGCCATTTCTATAAATTCTCTTATCACTATTCCCCTAAAGGGTAACCCTATGACATCGGCACAATGATTAGCTTCGCAAATTTTGAAAAGATGCAGACCTAATTTTTCTCCAGTATAATAGCAAGTATCTTTCCAAGAATGCTTCCCACTTGCTTGGTCAGTTCTTATAAAAACTGGGAGTTTAAATTTTTCTTCAATTACTTTGTCAACTTTATCAATTATTGATTTTGGCATATTATCCATAGTTGCATAGTATTCTTTTTTAGATAACAATATAAATTCAGTTTGGGGTTGTGGAATATCTAAATTTCTAACTTTAGGATGCCAATAAAGTAAGCTATCTTTAGTAATTGTTAGTTTCATCTCCCCCTCCTTTTTAGTTGGGCTATTTAATTTGGGCTATGGTGATACGGACTTTAATTGCTCCTAACTCCCTTGTTACATCGCACTCTCCCATTTTCTTTTTAGATGTATAATGCCTTAGCCACATTTCTAATCCATAAGTTTTGATTGTTGATTTCCAGTCTTTATGAACCCATCTCGTTAAAACCAAACTCCTTGGCAAAAAATTTAATCTTTTTCTCATCTTAAACCATTTTATCAATTTCTTGTTTATTGCTTCTTTTGCCTGCCCACTCATCTTTTGTCCTTCAAGGAAGAGACCAACGAACATTGGGCAAGTTTCAATATTACATTCTCGTTTCTTCTTCATCTGTTTACCTCCTTACTTTGGGCGAAGACATTCTTTTTGAATGATATTTGCAAAATAGATTAAACTTTTTATTATATAAAAGCACTCCACAAGGATTTTTAGAGCAATTACTGCAACACAAAATAGGAAGTTTATTTGTATCGGGGAATTTATACTTTGCCCAAGTATGCTTTTGATTTTTCCAAGTAGTAGTTTTTTTTCTCATTTCTCCTCCTTACTAACCCTCTCCCATAATTGTTCAAGGGAACGCCTCCCAATATTAGTCTTATGTCCTTTTACAAAAACCATATTTTCTCCTATCTGATATGGTAAATTTGCCCTCTTTCGTCAGGACAACAGATCTCTCCTCTCATCCTCGGGAATATCGTATGAAAAGATGCCGGACAGAGAATCTTAGGATCATTAAGATTAAAATTTATTGCATCATGAATCTTTAAGTAGGGACAGTTACCTTCTTCTGTTACTGATATCTTTATCTGCCAGTCAGCCCAGTCAATAGGGAATAGAATCTTCCCCAGGATCCATTTTAAGGCTCGTCGAGACCTAAACCAGCTGCGCGGGATCCTTTCTATCCTCATTTTAATCCCTGTAAGACTCGGACATCTAACTTCAAAAATATCAGATATGCAGTTATATAAAAGTGCCAGGCAATAAGGATAAGCAATATAGAAAGCATCTAGACAGAACTGGCCGCAAAGGTCCTCTTGTCTATACATCTGATTCTTTCTCTTATGATACTTACACCTTTTTCTGGTCCGGATTGTAGTTACAGTCGGAGATAAACTCCGAAAACAGGAATACATCTTGCTCCTTGTGCATCGGGCAGTCCCGGGCCCGGTTAACTATAATATTATCCTTTGAGATATTGACCCAGACATTACCCTTGGGGCATTGAACAATGATAGTCTGCTTGGCCCAAGTAAACCAGCCGCCTTCAATGATCGTCAAAGCGTATGGGTAAATTGTATGGTATAGAGCTGGACAAATTTTCATCTGTTTTTTCCTGTGTAATTAACTCTCTTTGCTTAAAAATCTTCGTCCTCGCTTTTATCAATTTTAACCTCTTTGCTTTCGGATTCTTAAAGGGGGGTAATTTAAAATTACTGATAATTAACTCAGTCGCTTTTTTCTTTGTCTTGGTGGTTTGATATCCAACAGGAATTTCCCGCATATAGATTTTTCTTTTTGCTGCATCTTTAAAATCAATCTCGCATTCCCTCATAAAACATGTATCGTTACCTCGAGACTTATTATCTATCTTGACTTCGTATTTTTTAAAGTAGGTATTAACTTCAAAAACTGTCCCTGTGTCTTTAGGTTGCATATTAGCCAATTCGTTAGTTTTCTTAATACAAATAACTTTATCCCCGAGTTTAAATTTGTTCATGAAGTCTACCATTTTAATCTTCTCATCAATCTAATCCCATCTATAATCCCCCTGACCGAAGTCAATCTGTCCCACTCCGGGATCCCCACACAGAAACAATACTTACAGGGTAAATCCCCTACATGCTCCCAGCAGAACTGCCAACTTTTTTCAAATATATTCCTCGGTGTATAAAAGGGACTATGCCATAAAGCAGCGCAGGGGTAGAAATCTCCGTTAGAATCAATATAAAACATCTGTTGACCAAAGGGACATTTCTTCTCAAAGTAATCTCCGGTAGCTACATGGCAGCTGTTATCAACTAAACGGATGCTTTTAAAATCAAAGGGATAATGGATCATATAATCAAGAGCCTCATAGGAGAAAAGGACCGGGGCGCCTTGTTGCTTTTTCATCTTAAGTAAGAGATAAAGTTTGCGGACCTCATCCTCATCCAGTAAAATCTCTTTCTCTAAATGCTTTTGGGATAAAGGAAAACCTGCGGCCAGGGCAAAGGTAACTGGGACCCCTTTCTCCAATAGCCAATCTATATTATCCGGCGCAATAGTCTGCTTAGTCATTACTGCGTTAATCCTAACAGGGATTTTGTTTTTCTTAAGTAGGACCAGCGCCTCAAAAACCCTTTGCCAATTCTGGCGGTTTGCCTCATGAGATCTTTTCATACCATCAAGACTCAGCATTACCGTATCGCACTTCTTGAGGATCTTTAAATTCTGCTCTACCAAAAGGCCGTTAGTTGTTATATCGCAGATTGCCCTTCTTTCTTTAATCCGATCCACTAATTCCTCAACCCCCGGGAATAATAAAGGTTCTCCACCCATCAGGCAAATTGACTTGCAGCCGCGGTCCGTTAAGACATTGATTATCGCAAGCCATTCTTTAAGGTCGAGTTCACGCTGGTCCTTATTACACTCCAGAAAACAATACCGGCACTTCATATTGCACTTAGAGGTTAAAAGGAGATAGGCTACAGCTGGGACCCGGATGTTAAATCGCCTGGCCTTGAACATGGTATAGAATAGAGAGGCTTGTTTGATCATCTTTTCCCCACTTTAAAAAATACCGCGTTAATAGATTCATATAAAATCTTCGGTTTTAAAAACTGCCTACTGATAGCTTTTAAACCATGAAAAGATACATAAAACTTACGGTAAGCATATCGACCTAAAACTTTTAATTTTTCTGGATCCCAATGACACTTTTCAAAGTAAGGTATATAAATCTGGAATTGCGCGGTATCCGGTTTTAACTTACAAGCCCAATCTATTGTATTTTTTACTTCTTCTTCTGTCTCATCAATACCAAGAAGAAAATCGCCATGGATCTTTAAACCGGCCCTCTTAGCATCCCCGGTAAACTCCTCCATCTGGGCTACGCTTATACCTTTATTGACTTTTAGCAGAGTCTGAGGGTTAGCGCTTTCATATCCTACATGCAGGTTTAGACAGTTGGCTTGTTTCATTTTAAGCAAAATAAAATATTCTATATTTGCCCTTACTAAACATGACCAGGGAATCTTTAAACCCCAAAGAATTTTCTCGTTGGAAAAACACCAGGCCCTTTCCGCAGAAAAACTATCGTCCTCTATCATTATCGACTTAAAAGGAGTCCTTTTCTCGATAAATTCTATCTCGCGCATCACATTCAATAGAGACCTCTCCGTATAACCCTGTTTATAGGTCCTCGGCCATAAGCAGAAACTACACTTACCCCAGAAACAACCCCTGCTAGTCAATATGTCCACGAATGGATAGGGTTCGGAAGGCGTATGGTAATATTGATATTTAAGGTGCTTTAAAAAGAACTCCGACGCAAAAGGAATCCCATCTAACTCTAGACCAGTTAGATGTCTGCCTATTATTGGATTAACAGGATCTACTTTGCCTTCTATCCAAGATAATACCCCATCCTCTAGGCCACCTTCGATTCCAGCCTCTTTATATTTATTTGAATTTAAAGAGTAGAAAGGACCGATGAGTTTAGTATTAGGATATCTCTGCCGCCAGATCTGCGCTACCCTTAAATCAAAAGGAAAACTCTCGTCTCCGGCATAGATGCAGATATAATCCGGATGAAAAACCTCCAGTTCAATATTGACCTCTCTGCCGGTCATGTTATAGGCCTGCGCATCGAGAATCTTAACCTGATAGCCTTTAGATTCTAAGTATGCCCCTAAATAACCCAAGAGCATAGGATACCATTGAGTCCCGGACCAGGAGACAAAATCGCACCTGGCGTTGCGCATGTAGTTGGGTTTATAGGGAAGGCTGATAAGAAGGACTTTTTTCATTCTTATACTTCTCTTTCTGAACCCTTCGTAAACCACCGCATAAATAATCTCAGACACAAATATACTATCCCTACTATCATCCCAGCCCAGATGACCGTGCAAGACCAGAATACACCTACAAACTGCATGCTATCCCACCAAAGTTCCATTTTTATCTCACCCCCCATATCGCCACATACGGCGCAAATCCTCTCGGCCAAGGTTTACCGCCGCCCCAATGATAAGTTAATGTTACTTTAAATCCTAAGTCTTCCAAATAACCGCCGACTAGCGAACTGCGAATCCCCTGGTTTTTTGCCTCTGCAGCCTTGTATAATTCTTTATTCACCTTAAATCTACCCGGGGCATTCCGAAACCATCTGTAAATCGCCAAAAGAATTCTAAACCTCTGCGCAAAAGTCCAATCTAAATCTAAGTCTGAATAAAATACCCCTCCTGTCCTTAAGACCCTTTTTATTTCATGTAGGACCAGTTCGGTGTCGGAAAGATGATGCAAAGTAGAGATGCAAATAACTTTATCAAAAGTATTATTACCAAAAGGTAACTTATGAGCATCTCCACAGACTTTTAAACAACCTGCCTTTATCTCTCTGAGCATGTTTTCTGAGATATCATAAGCCACCACATTCTTTAAAGGCTTCCCGCCCTTCCCCATCCAGAAACCGGTGCCGGAGCCTATGTCCAGGATCTTCTCGGTTACCCAAAGCACCTTCTCAAAGAAGCCGGTATATTTAAACTGCCCTAGGTTCTTTAAAAGATACTCAGGAGCTACCTTGCGCCTTCCGTCTGCCTCTTCATACCTGGGTGCCACCAGCTCGTAAAATTCTCTATTGGATTTCGTTGCGGAGTCCAATTCAGCTCCCTCCTTGCCTTTGAATTAGAATAATATTTATACAGATATGCATTATCTACCAGAAAAGAGTTAGCGAATAATCTTACAACCTTACGACTCCATCTGGGTAAAGGAATTGCATATTTATGTAACTCTCTAAAGGTTATGTTACGGTTCGTAAGAAGATATTTATTTGAAGGTTTACCATGTTCCATAGCCGCGATCATCCCATCCGCCACATCCCGGACATCTATAATATTGCATCCTCCGGGAGGAGCTACTATCGAGGAAATTACCCTGGCCGTAGAAGGCATGACTATCACAAAAGGAATGTCCCGATTCTGAAAGCAGATCGCCTCAGCTACGCATTTTGAATAAATATAAGGATTGGCCTGAGGATCAGCGATAACATAACTCTCGTCCATTAAAAGATTAGGGGTATTAGCCAATCCGGTAATTAAGGCTGTGGAGGCAACAACGATCTTTTCGATATGGCCTACTGTCCGGGCAGCAGCGAATACATTGGCGGTCCCATGGGCGTTGACACCAAAAATTTCCTGCGCATGTTTCTTACAAAAACTTACCTTTGCTGCCAAATGATACACATAACTGACATCATTCATCGCCTCTATTAACTGGTTGACATCCAGGATATTCTGGCCGGTTGAAGTAGAGTATCCTATCACGCTATACCCTAAAGCCAGGAGCCTTGCTACTAAGACTTTCCCTATGAATCCAGTGTGCCCAGTTACAAGCACCTTGCCCATAAACCGCCCTTCTCCCCGGCTATGCAATTCTGGTGATATTCCTGGAGCAGGGGAACCTTTAGCATTCTCTCTCTTATCTTCCATAAGGGTATCCTCCTTAAATTCCCAAAAGGAATCTGTATAAAAGGACAGGCAAATACCTCTCCGTAAGGGTTAATATAAATAATCTCTTTGGCCGCGCCGCAGCCAACCTTATAATAATTCGCCTGAAAGTCAGTCCGGATGTAAGGATATGCCTCCTCCAAATATCTTATATAACTGATATCTCCTTCCGTAAGCATAACTTCGTTATTACCTTCCCACCGACCAATCGGAACCGGAAAGATTATCATCAGGATTATTCTATACTTTAAAGAAACACTGATCAATTTACTGAGAAATCCTCCGTTAGAAATCTCCTGGCTAGTTAAGACCGTGGCGATAGTTACCTTTAAACCGGCTGCCAGTGCGCTGTCTATTGATTCTTTAAAAATCTTACTCTCCTGGAAAGTGTATTCCCTGAATCTATCATTACTTATGGTAACGATATCCACCCCCCAGGATTTTAGTTCTTTGGCCATATCGATAGTAAGTAAGGTCCCATTAGTAGAAATAGAGATAAGATTTTTATGAGGTTGAGCTGCTTTTATATAGTCTTTTAAATCCGGATACAATAACGGCTCTCCTCCCTGGAATGAGAAATTGACCGCGCCTAACTTCATCGCGTCTTTGACTACCTTAGCAAAATAAGACGGAGGCATCCGGCCAAATTCTTTCTGTCGAGGAATAGCAAAACAGTGGGGGCAAGACAGATTGCATTTATAACCGATGCTTAAATCTACATAGCGCAGAAGACACTTTTTGAATATGAGGATCCTGATAAAATTCCAGATGAGCCTTAAGATGAGTAAAGGCTTCCTGGGATTGAAAGCGTATTTAAAGTTTATTAAGAATCTTTGCATTACTTTTTTATTCTTTCTGCAACCGTAATCTTCTTTCTCTTTATTACTTTTACTATCCCGTAACAAACTTCTCCGCCTTCTAATTGACCACAAGTAATCGTCTTCTCACTATCGTCTTGTAATTTTCTCCACCAACAAATACCTGCAAATAATCTCGTAGAGAATTTCAAAACTTTATTGCAGGAAATAGATAAACCACTAACAATGCCCGAACCTGCTTCAATGCCCTCACCTGCTTCAATGCCCGAACCTGCTTCAATGCCCGAACCTGCTTCAATGCCCGAACCTGCTTCAATGCCCCAACCTGCTTTAATGCCCAAACCTGCTTTAATGCCCGAACCTGCTTCAATGCCCCAACCTGCTTTAATGCCCCAACCTGCTTTAATGCCCAAACCTGCTTTAATGCCCTCACCTGCTTTAATGCCCAAACCTGCTTTAATGCCCGAACCTGCTTTTGCATAAATGTAGCCAATAGCTTTTATTTTTACAAAAAATACCCAGCCGAGTTCAGCATCAATTTCAATATGCCCTTGGTAATCTGATACATCCGTTTTCCCGACATATTTACCCTGTGCATCAAAATCCTGTTTTGTTAATTTTAAAATTTCCATCATTTACCTCCTTTTTTAAGTTTCCAATAAGCCCTCCATCTCTTTAACCTAAACTTTAAAAATTCCTTAAAATTAGTAGGGACCTTTAATTCCACGACTTGAACCTTAGGAGTATAGACAGTCTTAAAATTCTTCTGTCTCGCTATCTGGCTTATATAAATATCGTCTGCAATAACCTCATCCGGGAATCTATTTAATACCTTTTGTCTCCATGCATAACAGGTCCCTACTACCGAATGGCCGGTAATTTGTCTAATTAAGTTAGTAAGGAACCAATAAAGACTCTCAAGCCAGTAAACCGGAAAAGGCTCCACCCAAGCCCCCACTACCCCCACCGTAGGATCCCGGAAAGCCTCTGCCATCTTTAAAAGAGCATCTTTTCTTATAAGGCCATCCGTATCCGTAGAGACTACGATTTCGCCTTCTGCTATAATTAACCCAAAATTTAACTGATTAACTTTGCCCTTCGTAATAAGATAAGGCTTAATTACATCTCTGTTTTTCTCTAACATCTCCCAGGTCCCATCAGTAGATCCTCCATCCACGAAGATTATCTCTAAAGGAGCATAATCTAACGAGAGTAAATTCTCTAACTTTAAAGCAAGCCGACTGCTCTCGTTGTAGCAAGGCACTATGATCGAGATTAAGGGGTTAATGGTTTTGCCGCGCCGGCTGGGCTGATACATACATCCTTCCAGTTATTTAAAAAATTACTCAGTTTATCTTTACAGAATACACAGATTTCTCTTATTTTAAGCGCAGGTTTACCATCCAGGGATTCCACCTTTAGCATCCTTACATCCTGCGACAGCATCTCTTGGCCGCAGAGATCGCAAAACTTTTTGTCCATATCCACCCCCTTTATCAACAGCTTATTAACTTTTTTTAAGAAAGAGATTCTTAAAAACCTCTTTCTTTAAAGATATATTTCTTTAATATATTTCTTTAAAGACTATATTTTTAAAGTTAATTTAAATATATTTTAAAGAATGAGCAACTTTTTAAGCACAAATTCCCGAAAGTTGTCGGCGTTAGTCAAGATTTCGTTATTTTGGAACCTGATTAACCCTGTGGATAAACCTGTGATTATCTTCTCGCGCCACTTATTGTAAGACTGCCAACATCTACGCCTGCCTTCATGCGAAGTCCCATCGATTTCTATAGCGATCTTTTGTTTTGGTAGATAGAAGTCTATTAAAATAAAAGAATTGCGGGTATAGATTGGATATTGCTCTATATATTCGACTTTTAAATCGTCCAAGATTTCTTTTACTTTAAGTTCAGCCTCAGTCCGCCTACTTATATTATCCTCACGGATTTTTTCTGCTCTGGATACTTTCTGCTTTAAAAGTTCTTCCTTACTTGGATATCTTCCAGTCTTCATAATTCTTATTAAGCGCTATTTTAAACTTAAAGGAATCTTTGGGTTCATAAAAAATAATCTTCTGAGTATCCATTTCAAGTAAGGTAGATTTGAGATACTCTTCTGTTAAATTCAATATTTTCACGAAGGACTTATAGTTAGTTACTGTTTCTTTACGGTGGAATCCGTAAGTAATACGAATAGTCAAAAGAACTATCCTGATCCAAGTGGGGTTGGTTATGTATTTAATAATCGCCCAGAGTAATTCATTACAGACCCGAGTATAGCCATGTTCAAGCTGGGGATTCGCCATGTCTTTTATGCTGCTAAGGTAAATAAACTATCTGCGTCTATCAGTCTATCTCCTTTTAAAGAAAGGCCATCAAGCCAGACTTCTCCGGGAGATTTAGAGAATAATTCAATAACCGGCCACCAGCGTTTAAAATTACCATAACTCTGGCCTACCCAAGTGCGCAGGGACCTGCCGCCTTCTGCTTTAAAGAAAATAGCGTAACAGATCCCTCCGTAACGGCTCGATACTTCCTTAATCTTGATAATCTTGGCTTTCATTTCTTTCTTGGTAGTGGAGGATCTGCTGGTTCCTCAACCGGTTTTAAATGAATAACATATTTCATCTCGCCAAAGACCGATTGCTTTATCTTGAGGACCTTTACATGAATCCCTATCCAATGCTCAGTAAGTGGTCCGAATCTCTCCGCGATGTTCTCACGGTTGGTGCGGTTAATCGTCATTTTCTTTACTTTGCCACTGGGAAGTCTGATTCCCATTTGTAAAACTAACTTTTCATCTTCATCTTCTTTCCGAAAATTCGTAGAGATAATTTCTCCTGCATCCATAATCTCCAGGATATCTCCATCTTCTACATCCTTGGCGCTTACAAATTCGTTTAAGTCTCTTGTATCTGGCATGGCACTTCCTCCTTAATTTCTTTCTTTATATCTTCGTTAGCACAAAGATCTAAATACGCGTTTATCTGGTTTACGGTGGGATTTGGTGGTAACTCTCCACCCAACTTTCTTACATCCGGCATAACATCACCTCCTCGTTTTAATCCGGATCTTTTTAGGAAACTTTGCAATATCCCTGCAAAAAGGACACGGAGTATATATGCGGCCTACTAAATACTGCTTGCCTTTGCCACAATGAGGACAGAGTTTTACTCCTGGAAGGTCCTGGATGGAAGATGTTTTGTATCTTTTTAAGATTCTTTTATCGGAGGTAATAATACCCATTATTTAATTACTTCTATCTTAACCTGTATAACGCCTTGCTTGAGATCAGTAATTTTACTAAATGCCCCTTTGGATAGATCAATGATGCGGCCTTTTTTAACCAGTCTTCTCGCCGGGCCCCTGTCTTTAACCACCGCAATAACTGCCTTTGCATTTGCCAGACTTGTAATCTTAAGACGAGTTTCAAACGGATAATCCCAAGACGCACAAACCATCTCTTTATCATTAAAGACCTCCCCATTTGCCATAATTCCCGATGTGCCTTCTTTCTTGCAGCTCTCTATCGAATACCAACTAGCATACCCGATCCGATCCTGAGTAAAAGAATACCCCGGTGCCTGGGAGCTTATGCCTATAAATAGACATAAAAAAACCCAAGTCGTTAAGGCTTGAGTTTTAACCGGGGATTCTTTAACTAAATTAAATTTAACTCCCAGGTCTTTCATTATACCTCCTAAATAATAGAAAAACCCAATCCACTCAATTATGAGTGGGTTGGGTCAATGGTATTTAAAAATCTACTCGTTAGGAATTTGCCTATTCCCGACGAGTTTTTCTTATGGTTCTTATGTAAACTTACCATGGTAAAAATTATATCATAACTTATTGATTTGTCAAGGGATATTTTTGCTGCGAATAAACTGTGGATAATAAAGAATTTTGAGGTCATGACTTACCTGTTTTTATTAAGTTTAACATATAGCTGCAAAGTTATTTGGTCTCCACCTTATAATCCCGCTTTCTTAACTCTGCACTTGAGGAATAGCGATCATAAGGCATCCTGCCTTTATATTTCTCTTCGTTCCAGAGAGGATGATTAGAGTCAACCGATTCTCCGCTGTCAATAATATCATAGTGAACCCACCATTTGCCATTAAGGCCCCCCAGGACATAAGCAAGGCGTTTGATTACTTCAACGGTTACTTCAGCCCTGCGTTTCGTAAGCATAGAGATATAGGTTCTGGTAAAACCTAAAGCCTGAGCCATCTCCTTGTCCGAAGGCCAACCTTTGACTTCCTTTATCCGTTTAATAGCCCCTTCCTTAAATACTAATTTTAGGGCAGGCGCAGGATTAGGTAAAAAGGATTTCTTCTTCCTGAAAATACTATTTAACTTAAACATGGGGTTAATCCTCACTTTCTACCTCTGTTTAGCTACCTGACCCTTTGATTACCTTTCGGAGATATTCAAAATAACACTTCCGATTACAGAATTTCTTACGCTTTCCTTGATAACTTGGAGGAAGATAGATTGGCTTTCTGCAGCTAAGACACATTTCGTATTTACCTATTTTTTTTCTACCCATATATACCTCTCAATGATTGTAATCTATATTATCATACCTCTCAATGATTGTCAAGAAAAATCTTGCCTTAGGAACTTTATTAAGATTCTATTTTCTTTCCGTCGCTGTTAGTCTATTTGGGGTAATGATAATGGATGGCTTGAATAAAGATAATTGATTGTAGAGGCGGTTAGGGGTTAAATTTTTAAAGTCCTAACCAGTTTCTTCAAGAATATGCATAAATTGCATCTGCAACGCTTTCTCTTGATATTCTTTACCAGAACCTTGATATCCATCCTGTCACCTCCACTATAATAGACGCAAGAGATGGCAGAATCTAACAGGATTATTTATTGATTTCTTACTAAAACTCTAATCTTCCTCCTGCCCGGCCGCCAATTCCTGTTCTTGAATTTCCTATACCGGAGGTCTCAGAGAATCCGTATCCTTCTATGAAGAAAATAGGCAACCACCAAGGCCGTTTCTTTACTTCCTGCTTCTGGGACTGCTGTGGGGCGTAAGTTACGGTTGATCCAGGTAAAGCGATAACAGTAGCAGTCTGCTTCTGGTTTTGAGTCTGCGTCTTCATAAAATAGGCCCGCCAGATGGTCAGCACCACAAAAATTATAGCAAGGATGGTAACAAGAAACCTCCATCCCAAACCCCAGGATTTAAACCAATCTTCAAGGCCTGCACCCTTAAAAAAGTATCCTAAGTTAAATTTTCCTGTCATCTTTTCACCTTTTCCACTTAAGTGTTGAACCGGTTGAATAGAGATAACCTACTACCGCTAAGGCAGTCACTATTACTCCGATCCAAAAATTCGCACTGAAAACAATCTTTAGTAATGTAATCATCTAGCACCTCCTATTTTAAGCCTTCACACCATTCCTTCTCTGGATATCTTTAAAGAGACAATCAAAGGCGGTAGTTAATTCTCCCACAATCTTAAGGATCCTTAAATGGCTGATCCTGAATTTATGGGCCTCGCCTGAAAGGGACCTTAACTTGCCGGCAATCTTCGCTAAATCGTGAAGGATATCCTCACTGACTTCCATTTAGCCATCCTCTGATACTTCTTGTCAAAAATCGCCTCACCTGGGGGTTCCTGTGTGTTTTGCTGTGCTTGAGTTCAAGGGGTCTTTTGATTTGCCCCTATTCTACGTTTATCCTTGAAAAAAGGACACTCAATAACCTTTACCTGTGACTTCTGCTTACAGGTTTCTATACACTTCTGGCACTTCGTATTAACCCCATTTAAGGGCATATCTGGCTCCTTTTTTGCTTGACAAGGATAAAATTTTAAGATATATTTATTTCACCATGAGAATTCCAAAATATCTGCTATTTTTACTTACTCTATTTATTGTTTGGTTATATCTCTTTCTTATCTTTTTTGATACCTATTCTTTCCAAGTAGCCGGCACAAATATCATCCGTTGCAATAAAAAAACTGGGGATCTTCACCTTATCCCAAGCTCTAAAATCTTTCAAGTTAATCAGTAATATCGATCTATATCCTCCCTAAAAGGATTATCATGCCGCGCCGGAGTAACCAACCAAAACAGATGAGATAAAATCACACCAACAAAAATCCCAATAAGCAATAAGCTAGAGATAACCAATTTTATATCCTTAATCGTATCCGGCCTGAGCCAGTTCCTTCTGTATCCTGACATTTATCTCCTGGATCTTCTTTAAATTCTTTTTCTCCTCGGCAGTCCTGAGGTCCTTAAAATGCCACTTGATAAGCCGATTGTAGTAGTATTGCAGATTCTTGAGTTTATCTAATTCCTGCCGTGTCGCTATATCAACCTGTTTCCTTTGAGATAACCTCTCATAATCAGAAAAGAATGAGTTTAACTGCCTCTGAGGCCTCTCCGGCATCCGCTGCAGGACTTCTCCTAAAATCGGAATATCTGCCCTTTCTTTTATCGGCCTAAGGGGTATTTGCTGGATACCTCCTCCAGTATAGGAATTTAAGAGATAGTCTATCTGGATAGGAGATGCTTCTATGCCTAAAGCATTGAATCCTTTGGATAGCTGCTTGGCGATCTCCGAAGTATAATATCTGGATCTTTCTGTCGGAGGCAAGAATTTCATCCCTTCTGATTCTATGGGCCTGCCTAAAAAGTCCTTATTCTTCCATACTTCTATCAGAGGTTCTAAAGCCGTAGGCGTAGGATCCGGGACCTGCATCCTAATCTGCTGCATAAGGCCCTCTACATAAGCAGGATCTTTCTCAATCATGGTATCTAAAGCCGCCAGAGGCACAGAGGCAAACAGGATCCCTAACTCAAAAGGAATAGGCAGCCGAACAATAGTCCCATCCGGCAATTCATAGAAAAAGTTATTGTATTTGTAAGACGGAGGTAGATTCTTATACCATTGTTTATTTCTATTTTTATACCATAAAAGGATCGCCGGCAGAGTAATCCAGAGCAAACCTTTTATAATTATCCCTATAGGATTAGCCCTTATCTCTCTAAAGAGTTTTTCCGGACCGCGGATGGCCACATTAAAAAAAGCAGCTGCGGCGTTTACTCTTTTAGCATAATATCCGGATTTGGTAAAATTGACCGTAACATCCTGAGCATCATTAAAGGCTTGGATAAAACAATCCTCCTCGGACCAGTCCGGATGCTCCTTTTTATATTTGTTATACATGCCTTCTACTTCCATAGTCCGCGGAGCTAACTCCCAGAAAGACAAAAGTCCCCTTAAAGAATCTATCGGATGCTTGGCTACTTTTAAAACTTTTTTTAAAGGACCTAATTTCTCTATAAGCATCTCATCATAAACTGCCATATTAGCTGCCCGGTCATAACCCATCATCCCGCCTAAAGATCCTCCGCCAAACTTAAACCTCCAGGCCACATCTCCGGGTTTAGCGGTAATCTCTTTATAAGCCCCAATAAAAGAATCAAATATAGTAGCAAATTTTCTCTTTGAGAATAAGGCATAAGTAAAAGCATCCCTAAAAGGATTCCTGGCCAGACCAAAGGCAAACCTTAAACCTGTAGCACCTAAACGCATTAACCTCGCAAAAGGAGAAAGCAATTTTAATATCGGACCTACCTGCATCTGATCTACTCCGGAGACAGCGCGATAGAGGTCCGGATGGATCTCGTAGAATTTGCGCTTGCCGTCCTTCCATATTGAGACTACATTATCTTTACCCCTATATTGCCAACCTTGAGTAAAAACAGTCAAGACAGAATTTATATCCGCGTCCCCTATCTCTATCCCCAACTGCTCGAGGGAATCCTTAAGCCTCTCTAAAGTAAAAGTGGTTGCCTCCATAGGTGCTGGGACCTCGGTAATAAAGCCTCCTACCCCTTCCTTCTCCGCCAAATCCGCTATTGCCCTGGCTATCCTTATCTTCTGGGACTTAGCGATAAACTCCGTAGCCTGGCCGATCATCGCCTCAATAGGATTAAGTATAGGCCTGCCTGAGCCTTTGATTGCCTTGACTACCTGGCCTTTATTTACTATGCTGCCGCCGGCTCCCCGAATTACCTGAATCTCATCTAAAAAGGCACGCTTAAAAGGCATGTATACCGGATTAAGTTCTCGCATTAACTCTGCCTCATCCGGACCTAATCCCCCAGCTCTGACTACCCAGTCAAGTAGATGGTTATTCCAAGCAGTTATCTCATCCAAGACCTTATCCCAAACATCAGATTTAAACTTCTCCGCGATATACTTAGCATCGTCAATATCTATCCCAGATTCAATTCCTCTCTCATCAAGTTTGATTGCCTTCTTTGAGACTCCATAAGCAATAAGTTGCTTTATCTGTTTATCAGGAATCGGCTTTAAGATCTCTACCAATCCCGGACCCACAGGATTACCAGTCTCATCTATCGCTTTCTCCATAACAAAAGTCCTAGCTATAACTGAAGCCTTAGATTTAGAATAAGTGGCCAGTGTAAACGGATCCTGGGAAGGCCGGAGTTTCTCGCCAGTCCCTGGTTTTAAACCCATCTCGTCTTCTATCTTCTGCATAAGATAAAATTCATTATTCCAATTCTTTAAAATCCAGTCTTTAGTTTTCTCTAATTTATGTTGCCAACCCGGGACTTCAGTATGTTCCCCTTTAAAATCTATCTGCTCAATAACTCTATTCTCAGCACCCTGCTTCTGCCAGGTATCCATAAGACCTTTAAGTTTATCTAACTTTACCCTGATATCCGGGTTAGCATCCAGAAAATAAGTAGTAAAGTATTTATGAAAAGTCGGGGCTTTCTTTTCGGCCAGATCGGTAGTAAGATAATAGCGTATATATTCAGCAAAGCCTTCTTTTGTGGCCCGGCGTTTCTTATCATAATCAAGTGAAGCCAGCTCTCCGATTGCCTTTTTCTTTTCTCCGTAAGGCACATATTTCTGCCGCCATTTACTCCCCAGAGCCTTCCTTACTTTTGCGTCTAAATGGTGGGCGATTTCGTGCATCATTGGTTCTAACTCTCCCCACTTGCGCAGTCTTACTATCTCTTCCTTAGGATAATACATGCCGGCCATCTTGAATCTATGAGTAACTTTGCCTTTAATCGGGATTTTAAAAGCCTTCTCGACCCAAGAGATAATCTCGGTCTTATTGATTGTCTTGGGTCCTGCCGGCTCTTTAGGCATCTCTACTTCCCAAGTCTTGGCCGCAAGAGCCTCAGGTTTCGGATACTTAAGTGCTTCGCCCTTAGGAATAAATATTTTCTTGGCTAATTCAGTTGGGGTAGGTTCTTTCGGAGTGATTGTTTCGGGGAAGGTGTAATTTACTTCTACTTCTTCTGGACCTACGCGGACAATTTGGGCTTGCCCGCCCTTACTTTCTATATCGTTAATATAAACATCTGCTTCTTGAGGTGTCTTGAATAATTTAGTGCCGCTTACGCCAACGCCTTCAGTAGTAACTTCGCTTTGTGCATCTTCTTGTGCGAGTCGTATAATTTCTTCAGTGTCGGATTCGCTGTAACCCTGTTCTTTAAGTTTTGCCCTGAATTCGTCTTCTTGTTTTCCTTGTTCATAGGCTTTTACCTCCTGACTTAATCTTTCTTTATAACCGTTAAGTAAATCGTCAAAGACTACTTTTTGTTTCTCGGTTATAGGCTGGTTGTTTAATACTTTATTTATTATACCAAGAGTTTCTTTCTTTGTATAGCCTTTATCTCTAAAATAATCCGGGAAAGAAGAAGCAATACCGATCCATGTCCCTGCTTCCGTCGGCATTCTTTTGCCTGCTTCACCTGCGGAGATCTCTTCTGCTAGACCTTTAATTTTTTCTATCTCCTCTGGAAGAACAGTTATTACATTTTTA
>Ga0315290_10000718_pt1 | contig 22132 bp, 23 predicted proteins | sample YL17G12_0_MG_FD_203627 | JGI IMG/M metagenome (GOLD analysis project Ga0315290, IMG submission 203627) | Sediment microbial communities from Yellowstone Lake, YNP, Wyoming, USA - YL17G12_0 | ecosystem: Environmental > Aquatic > Freshwater > Lake > Sediment | place: USA: Wyoming | collected... | reverse complement strand
AACTGTCGGGGTTTGCGAAGGCTCTGTGACCGAATCCTGTTGGCCTCAGGACGGAACCGGGGTACAAAGCAGACGTTTGCGCAGGCTCAATTTCGGCCAAGAGCGGTCGGACGTGTTCGCGCCGGAAAGCGGACCTACGTATGTCGCTGCACTTGCAGCGACGCGCAATGGGCTTCCCTGCCTGCTAGCCACATCACGAAGCGACTGGCCCCCGATGATCGATGCCCGTCAGCTCAACGAACAGCAAAAGGCGTGTGGCGTGATCGTCGTCTGCGCGCCCGCGCCGATACGCGGCATGACGCTCGGTCATTCCCGTTGCCGCGGTTTTGCGCAGCCGTGATTCTTAGGCGACGTTTCGATTTGTATCGTGGGGTGGGAAATCTCGAAGCGCTCATGTAACGCATCGGCGACGGCATCAATGAACGCTTCCCCTGGATAGCCGCTCGGCATGACCAGATGGGCACTAAGCGCGATGTCCGTCGTGCTCATGGCCCAGACGTGCAGGTCGTGCACCTCCGCGACCCCGGGTTGTGCCAGCAGGTAGGTCTGGACTGCCGGCAAATCAACAGAGTCCGGCACACCGTCAAACATCAGGTGCAGGCTTTGTCGGAACAGTTGCCACGTGCCGACAACGATGACCGCGGCGATGGCAAGACTCGCCGCTGGGTCGAGCCAGTCCCATTTCGTCCACAAGTACAACGCGCCAGCCCCGACCACGCCGAGGGACACGAGTGCGTCGGCCGCCATATGCAGAAATGCGCCGCGAATGTTGAGGTCGGTCGACCGTCCAGACATGAACAGCGCTGCGGTGATGCCGTTGATGACGACCCCGATGGCCGCTACCACGATGATGGTCAGCCCCTGGGTCTGCGTGGGTACGTCAAAACGGTGGACCGCCTCCCAAGCGAGCGATCCCATCGCGACCAGCAGCAGGACAGCATTGGCGAAAGCGGCGAGGATCGATGCGCGCCGCCAGCCGTAGGTGTGGCGATGGTCGGGTGCAAGACGCCCCGCCACGGCAGCGGCCCACGCCAGCCCAAGTCCGGCGACGTCGCTGAGGTTATGACCCGCATCGGCCAGCAGGGCCAGCGAGTTGACCTTCCAGCCATAAAACGCCTCGACGGCGACAAATGAGAGGTTCAGTGAAATTCCGACGGCAAATGCCCGGCTGAAGCTGACGGGCGCGTGCTCGTGGTCGTGCCCGGCGCTCACGAGTTTATCTCTGCGCGCGCACGGCGAAGGCTGTGAAGCTATCCCACACGAGGCACGGTCTCGACGCGGCGCCCTTGCTCATCGATCAGCAGCTCGCCGTCTTCCTTAAGAAACGGCCCAGCTGGTAGCCGATCGAGAAGGTCGAGCACCACTTCACTCGGCCGGCACAGCCGCACACCCTTGGCCGTGCAGACGATCGGTCGGTTGACCAGGATCGGATGCTCGACCATCCCGTCGAGGATCGCTTCGTCGCCGACGCCGGGTTCGAGCAGTCCCAGGTCCGCCGCTGGCGACTTCGTTTCGCGCAGCGCGCCGCGGGGTGTCAGCCCGGCAGCAGCAAACAAGCCCAGAAGCTGTGGCCGCGTCCAGCCGGTCTGCAGGTAGTCGATCACCGTTGGCGTGTAACCCGCTGCAGTGATCAGCGCGAGCACGTTGCGAGACGTACCGCAGGCCGGGTTGTGATAGATAACGACCGATTCGCTGTCCGACATGAGTTCCCTCACTGCACGCGCACGCCGCGCTCGTACCAGCCCTTGCTCGAGTTGACGACGCGAACCACCAGCAGCATGACCGGGACCTCGATCAGAACACCCACCACGGTGGCGAGCGCTGCTCCCGACTCGAAGCCGAACAAGCTGATCGCTGCGGCCACGGATAACTCGAAGAAGTTCGAGGCACCGATCAACGCCGACGGACAAGCGACGCTGTGCTTCTCGCCAACGACCCGGTTGAGCCAGTACGCGAGCGACGAGTTGAAGAACACCTGGATCAGGATCGGCACCGCGAGCAGCGCAATCACGAGCGGCTGGTCGATGATGGCCTTGCCCTGGAACGCGAACAGCAGCACGAGCGTCAGCAGCAGGGCGGAGATCGACCACGGCCCGATTCGGGCCATCGTCGCGTCGAACGAGGCCTGCCCTTTGGCGAGCAGCGAGCGGCGCCAGAGCTGGGCGATGATCACGGGGATGACGATGTAGAGCACCACGGACGTGATGAGCGTGTCCCACGGCACCGTGATGGCCGCTATGCCGAGCAGCAGTCCCACCAGAGGCGCGAAAGCGACGACCATGATCGAGTCGTTGAGTGCGACCTGGGTCAGCGTGAACATCGGGTCGCCGTTGGTCAGGCGGCTCCAGACGAAGACCATGGCCGTGCAGGGCGCGGCTGCGAGCAGGATCAGCCCGGCAATGTAGCTGTCGATCTGGTCGGCCGGCAGCCACGGTGCGAACAGGTGCCGGATGAAGATCCACGCCAGCAGGGCCATCGAGAACGGCTTGACGAGCCAGTTCACGAACAGCGTGACGCCGATGCCGCGAACGTGTTGTCGAACCTCGCCCAGGGCGGAGAAGTCCACTTTCATCAGCATCGGAATGATCATTACCCAGATCAGCAGCCCGACGGGCAGGTTGACCTTGGCCACCTCCCACCGCCCGATCGCCTGGAACACCCCGGGGAACACCTGGCCGACGAGGACGCCGACGACGATGCAGACGAACACCCAGACCGTCAGGTAGCGCTCGAAGACGCTCATCGGGGCCTGCGCGGCGCGCTTGCCCGTCACTTCACATTGCACAGACATGGCAGTTCGATCCTCTACGCGACCTGCGCGGTGCGAACGGGTTCGTTGCCAGCCCGGACCAGCGCCCGCAACCGCTCGACGCCGACCGGCTCGTCATCCTGCAGGGCGACGAGCGCCACGCGTGAGCCGTGACGTTCTCGCACGGCGTTGATTTGCGGCCACTCGCGCTCGGCACGCAGGCGCAGCAGCGGGGCCTTCGTGTCGGTCGCCGCGAGGCTATCATTGATGATCCAGGCCCATGGCTCGATTCCGGCGCGACGCAGGTCGTCCTGCAGGTGGGCGGCCTCGAGGACCGGGGTGGTTTCGGCCAGGGTCACGATGATGACCTTGGTCTGCTTCGGGTCCTGTAACTGCATCATCGGCGTCAGGAACTGACGACCGCTGCCCATCTGCCGGGCTATCTCGCGGTGGTAGGCGCCCGTCGCGTCGAGTAACAACAGGGTGTGCCCGGTAGGTGCCGTGTCCATGACGACGAACTTGCGTCCCGCCTCGCGGATGGCGCGAGAGAACGCCTGGAACACGGCGATCTCTTCGGTGCAGGGCGAGCGCAGGTCCTCCTCGAGCAACGCGCGGCCTTGGGCATCAAGTTCCTTGCCCTTCGTCTCGAGCACGTGCTCACGGTAACGCTCGGTCTCGGCGTGCGGGTCGATGCGGCTCACAGTCAGGTTGGCAAGCGAGCCGTCCAGCGTCTCCGTCAGGTGGGCGGCGGGGTCGGAGGTTGTGAGATGCACGGCGTGCCCACGGCTCGCCAATTCGACCGCGATCGAGGCGGCGAGCGTGGTCTTGCCCACGCCGCCTTTGCCCATCAGCATGATGAGGCCGTGATCGTCGGCAGATAGCTCGGTCACGAGTTCCCCGAGTCCGGGCATTGAGGGCTGATTCGTGGCGGCGTCCTGCGGCTGCGGTGTCTGCGCGGCGGCATCGAGAAGCGCACGCAGATTGTCTACGCCAACCAGGTTGAACGGCTTCAACGTCAATCGATCGGTGGGCAGCGCGCGCAGGGATTCCGGTATCGACTCCATGGCAGCCTGTTCGCGTCGAACCACCGCAGCCGCGAGGCGATCCGTTGCCGCCTCGGCGACCGGCAGGATGCCGTTGATCACCAGCGATTGACGGCCAAGCCCAATGGCGGCGAGTTCGTCGCGTGTGCGGGCGACTTCGCGCAGTGTGGATGCCTGTGCGCGTGCAACCAGCACCAATCGCGTGCGAGCGGGGTCGGCGAGCGCCGCCACTGCCGCCTCGTACTGACCGCGTTGCTTTTGCAGTCCGGACAGCGGACCGAGGCAGGACGCGTCGCCCTTGCCGGCCTCGAGAAATCCCGTCCACGCCCCCGGCAACTGCAACAGGCGGATGGTGTGGCCGGTCGGTGCCGTGTCGAACAGGACGTGATCGTAATCGCGGATAAGCGCCGGGTTCGTGAGAAGCGCGGTGAACTCGTCGAACGCCGCGATCTCCGTCGTGCAGGCCCCCGACAACTGCTCCTCGATGCCTTTCACCACCTCTTCGGGCAGGAGACCGCGCACCGGCCCCACGATACGGTCCCGGTACGCCTGCGCCGCTGCCTGCGGATCGATCTCGAGGGCGGACAGCCCGGGCACTGCTGCGATCGGCGTGACCTGATGGCCAATCGCGATCTCGAACACTTGGCCGACGTTGGACGCTGGATCCGTGCTCACCAGCAGCACGCTCCGACCGCGATCGGCGAGCCACACCGCGGTCGCGCAGGCCAGGGATGTCTTGCCCACGCCGCCCTTGCCCGTGAAGAACGCGAACGGAGGTAGCTCGTGCAGGAAAGCCCAAGGTGCAGTTGTCATGGCGTACTCGTCAGCAGCACTTGCTTCCGGATTCCGATTTCGCAGCAGGCCCGCAGCAGCCGCTGCTCGTGGATTCCCTGATCGGGATCGACGCGAGCGCCGACTTGCCGACCCAGCTGGCAAGCTCTGCCCGGGTCGGGTACCGACCGCCGCAGTGGATCACGCCGTCGACGAGAGTGAGCGGCAGACCCTTCTCGCCGGAGGTTTGCAGTACGGCCTTCACCAGCGGGTTCTCCGCGAAAGCGAGCGGCTCCTGCGAGAGGTTGACGCGTGCGATATCCAACCCTTGCTCGCGCGCCCAGGCCGCATCCGCCGCAAAACGGACGAGTTCCTGGTCGACGTCGGGGCCGCACACGCCGGTGTTGCAACACAGGCTTGGATCGAAAACCTGGATCTTCTTCATCAGTCTCTCCGGTTAGTGGACGGCCGCGCCGATGCGGTTCATGTCCGCATCGTCGAGGATGGAGCGACACGATTTGCCAGTGCAGAGGAGGAGCACGTTCACGATCGACCGATCTCCGACAGGCGCTCTTGCAGCACTAGCTGCTCGAGGCTACGGAGCGGGAGGCTCAGGAACAGGCTGATGCGGCGCTCGAGGACCAGGAACGCTTCGTTGAAGGCTTTCCGCTTCTGCTCGTCCGTGCCCTCGACGGCTGCAGGATCGGGAATGCCCCAATGCGCCGTAATCGGCTGCCCTGGCCACACCGGACAGACCTCGCCCGCTGCGTTGTCACAAACCGTGAAGACGAAGTCGAGCGGCGGCGCCCCGGGCACGGCAAACTCATCCCAGTTTTTGCTCCGCAGACCGTCGGTCGTATAGCCCAACTTCTGCAACAACTCGAGTGCGTGCGGATTGACGCGTCCCGTCGGATGGCTACCTGCACTGAATGCGCAGAACTTCCCCTGTCCCCGCTTGTTAAGCAAGGCTTCCGACAAGATGCTCCGGGCTGAATTGCCGGTGCACAGGAACAGTACGTTGTAGGGCCGGGTCGGGTCGCTCATGCGGATTTCCTCTTGCGTTCGATGTTGTTGTTTGGCTCGCAGACCGGAGCGCAAACGGCGCCCTGGCTGCAGCAGTTCTCGGTCAGGTATCCCACCAGGGCGTTCATGCGCTCGAAGTGAGCGCTGTAGTAGATGAAGCGCCCGTCCTTCCGTGCCGTCACGAGGCCCGCTCGTGCGAGTTCCTTGAGGTGAAAAGACAGGCTGGGGCCCGCGATCTTGAGTCGCTCGCTGATTTCGCCGGCTGCGTGGCCCTCGGGGCCTCGCTTGACGAGCAGGCGGTAGATCGCGAGCCGGGAGTCCTGGGCGAGCGCCGCGAGCGCAAGGATGACATCAGGTTGCTTCATCGTTTCACGATATCTTGAAATATAGAGAAGGTCAACGAGCGGTCGAGCCGAACCGCTAGATCAAGCCGAGCGAGCCCGACAGCGTCAGGTACGCGCCGATCGCAACGATCAGCCACCCGTTGACGGTTTGCAGCGGACCCTGCCAACGCTGCACGCCACCCATAAACTTCGCACCAAACTCGGCACCGAACAGCACCGCCAACGCGACCACAGCAACCGGCAAGGCAGTGGCGAGGCCATAGATCACGAATAGCGGGAGTTGGGTCGGCGCGTTCATCGTCAGTGGCAGCAGGCTGCCGAAAAAAAGCGCTGCGGAGGTCGGGCAGAAGGTCACAGCAAACAGGACACCCAGCAGGAACGCGCCGGGCAGGCCGCGATTGGCCAGGCCTTCGGTGGCGCCCGGCTTGGCCGGCCCGAAATTGAGCCGCAGCGGTATCCAGCCGAGCAACACGAGCCCAACGACGATCAGCAGCGGACCGATGAACGGCTCAAGGGCCGTTTGCAGAAAGCGCGAGGTCTGCGGCGCCGCGGCAATACCCCAGGCGACGAGAATCCCCACGGCCACGTAAGCGACGGCTCGCCCGGTGGCGTAGGCCAATACACCGGCGATGGCGCGTTGCTTCGTGTCGAGCCGACGCGCCAGAAATGACACCGCCGCGATGTTCGTTGCGAGCGGGCAGGGGCTGACGGAGGTCATCAACCCGAGCCAGGCCGCCGCGAGCACCGCAGCGAGCAGACTCAAGAGACGCTGCCCAGATGACGACGGACGGCGGCGACTAGGTACGCCTCAAACGCCGTCTCATCCTTCTGCTTCGACCAGACTTCCTGTAGGTTCTCCCACTGCACTTCCTGGCCCTTCGCTCGGTCGGAGACGATGACCGTCTTGCTGATGAGCTGGTAGTCCTGCACGAAGTGCTCGTTGCCGGGGCCGTCGAGGTTGATTGTCTGCAGCACGATGCGACCGCTGGCGATCTCCGCCGGGAAATTCTTGGTGACGGTCTCACGCGTGAGGCGCTCGATGCGCACGCAGGTCGCACAGCGGACGTCGCTGCTGAAGTACGTCACCTGGATCACGTCAGGCGCGACACCTGGCTGGGTCGTGACGACCGTCTGTCGTACCGCGGGCAGATCGGCTGCTTGCCGGGCCTGTTGAATCGCCGCCCAGCAACCAACGCCGGCGAGCGCAATCAATGCGAACGTGAGGATGCGTCTTTTCATGTTCAGCTCAGCAGCTTCTTTGCTTCATCCAGCGAGGGCACCTTTCCGCTGGCCTTGACCACACCGTCCACCACGAGCGCGGGCGTGAACATCACGCCGAAATCCGCATAGCGCGTCACGTCGGTGACTTTCTCGACCTCGTACTTGAGCCCGAGGTCGTTGGCCGCCTGTTCAGCGACTGTCGTCAGTGCGCGGCATTTGGCGCAACCGGAACCAAGAATTTGAATTTTCATGTGTCATCTCCTGCGGGGTGTGAGCCCGCATCAGGTCAGCAGAAGGCCGTAGCCCCAGCCCGTGATCGTCGCCATGACGACCACCAGCGAGACGTACGTAACCGTCTTCTTCAATCCGAGAATTGAGTTGAGCACCAGCATGGCCGGGAGGCTCAGCGCGGGACCGGCGAGCAGCAGCGCCAAGGCAGGACCCGCACCCATGCCGCTGCCGACGAGCCCTTGCACGATCGGGACTTCGGTCAGCGTGGCGAAGTACATGAACGCACCGGAGACGGCTGCGAACAGGTTGGATGCGATCGAGTTGCCGCCGACGAGGCCGGTGATCCACTCGGAGGGAATCATTCCCTCGTGCCCCGGGCGTCCGAGCAGGAAGCCGGCCACGAGTACGCCGCCGAGCAGCAGCGGCACGATCTGCTTGGTGTAATCCCATGCCTGGTTGAACCACTCACCGGCCTCGTCGTCGCGACCGGCGGTGAGCCAGGCGAGACCGAGCACGGCAATGAGGAACGGCCAGGTCGGATGTCCGGGCAGCAGGGCCGCGGCGATGGACGTCGCCACGGCGACAGCAGCGATTCGCGCCGGCTCGAGCTTGAGCCAGCGCCACAGCATGATCGCGAGCACTGCGCCGAGCAACGACGTGACCAACCACTTGGCTGAATAGACGGCGGCGAAGAAGCCCGTGGTCTGCGACGCGGCGCCCCAGTTTGCGAACACCAGAATGCCCACCAGCACCGCGAAGAAGGCCGCTGTCTGCGACAGGGGACGTCCGCCCTCAGGCTCAGGCAGTGCCAGGGCGGCAGCAGCCTTCTGCTGCTCTTCGTGGCGGAAAATGAACGCCATGATCAGGCCTATGATGACGCTGAACGCCACGGCACCGATCGCTCTGGCCAGGCCGAGCTGCACGCCAAGGACCTTGGCCGTCATGACGATCGCGAGCACGTTGATGGCGGGACCCGAGTAAAGGAATGCGGTTGCCGGACCCAGGCCTGCGCCCATCCGGTAGATGCCCGAGAACAGTGGCAGCACGGTGCAGCTGCACACCGCGAGAATCGTGCCGGAGACCGAGCCGACGCCGTAGGCGAGCGGCTTCGACGCCTTGGGACCAAGGAAGCGCATAACCGACGCTTGCGAGACAAACGCCGCGATCGCGCCGGCGATCCAGAACGCGGGCAGCAGGCACAGCACGACGTGCTCGCGTGCGTACCACTTGGTCAGTTCAAGTGCTTCGGTCACCGCCCCGTCGAAGCGCGGCTGCCCAACCGGAAGAAAGTACACAGCGGCGAATACGGCAGCGAGCAGTCCGAAGATCTTGAGCTCGTGCCGGGTTTCGGGATTCAGCGTAAGGGTGGTCATGCCGACTCCTCAGGCGCAGTCGCAGGCTGGGCGTGCGACCGGGCGACGCGCCTTGGCGCCGTCGAGGCATGCAATGAAATCGGGCACGCAGGCGAGTTCGAGCCGGTAAAAGATCTTCTGCCCGCGCTTGTCGCTTGAGACCACACCCGCTTCACGCAGCACGTCGAGGTGCTTCGAGGTGGTGGACCATCCGAGTCCACACGCCTCGACCAGGTCGCAGACGCAGCGTTCGCCGCCGGTGAGGGTGCGTACCAGCGTCAGGCGAACCGGACTACCCAAGGCCTTGAAGACGACATCCGGTGTCGGGTTGGCAGGTTTGGATGGCATGCGCAAAGTATTTCGTATAATGGCGAAATACTCATCAGGGGCTTCCGCAGTGAGATGAATGACTGCAAGCACCGGTTCGAACGCGATTGCCGATCGGCAATCAGCCGCATGCCGGCGTCACCCGCGGTTGATCCATCCCGCTTCGCCGTTGTGACAGTGCCGTCGTTTAGACAGGCTAGTTAGTGCGTCGGCAGAAGTAGCTTACCTCCTGCAACCACCAGTACCGCCGCCAGCGCCCACAACAATCCACGTGTCGGCAGCCGCTGCAGTCCCAATGCGGTGCCAACCCAACCTCCAGCAAGGACGACGGCGGCAAGCAATGGCATTTCTGGTGGCAGCGAGTTGGCGGCCCACTGCACGCCGATCAGGCCCGCTAGTGAGTTGAATAAAATAAAGGGCGCGGCAAGCCCGGCGGCACCCCTTGGCCCCGCCCAGCCCGCGAACAGAAGCAGCGGGCTCAGAAAGATGCCGCCGCCAGTTCCGGTGAGTCCCGACACCAACCCGATGGCGGCACCACTGGCAACCGCAGCAACCACAGGAATTTGCAGGGGTCGCTCCGTAAGCTTCCACTCGCTGCCACGGGCACGCCAAATCAGAACCGCTGCAGAACACAACAACACGACGCCGACCAATGCACGATAGCCCGCCACCGGCACCTGCATCCGCCCACCGATGTACGCAAGCGGCACAGACACGATGGCGAATGGCATCAGTTGATTCCAAGGGGTCCAGCCTGCCCGCCAGAACCGGTACGTTGCGAGTGTCGCAACGATGACGTTCAGTGCGAGTGCGGTGGGTCGCATGGTAGCGGGCGCCACCCCAAGCAATGCCATTGTCGCGAGGTAGCCCGACGCACCAGCGTGTCCAACGCTGCTGTAGAGAGCCGCGAGGAAGAAGAACGCGGCGGCAAGGATGAGTACTTCCGACGTCATGCGGCAAAGTCTATCGGCTCGCAGCGAAGTGCACTGCACTGCACTGCTCGCAGCGGGCCGCACCCAGAAAACCCTCCCGATCGATGTGTCCGCTGGAATGCGCCGCGCGGCAGCAACGCCGCTTAGAAGTGCACTGGACCGAGCTCTCTGAGTGGCTTCGACATGTGGCATTCACTATCCGATTAGGGAATTACCCCGGTAGAGGACAAACATGTCCGGAAAATAGACTACCGCACCGTCATCAAAGTGAACTTCCCCGGCTCGGGCCTGAATCCATTGCTGTCCCTCTCGCAAACCACCGGTTATGGACTCCTTGCCTGCAGCTGCTTGGACCGCTGCAAGGAGGGCTGGATGCTGGCCAAGGACATCGCCGAGTGCAGCGGCGTCCCGTTGCCGTACCTCTCCAAGATTCTGAACGGATTGAGTGGCAGCGGCGTCGTTCTCGCGAAGCGTGGCTACCGTGGCGGATTCCGTCTGGCACGCCCCGGCGATCAGATCAGCTTGCTCGAGGTCGTGGAAGCTATTGACGGGCCCAAGTGGGACTCGCGTTGTCTCCTGGGGCTAGAGGAATGCTCGGATGAAGAGTCCTGTCCAGTGCACGCGTCGTGGATGCGCGGCCGACAAGCGATCAAAGCCGACCTGCGCCAGACCAGCTTGCGCGACTCGGCTGAATTCATGCGGACGCGCAGCCGCCCGGCTTTGGGGCCGTCGGCCAGTGCGCAGTGCCTAAATTGACGAAGGCCATGCGGCCAACCAGCGGAGGAGTGCGACGATGACGGTGACTCGACGTGAAATGATGACAGCCGGTGCCTTCGCAGGAGCCGCGCTTGGCAGCGGTGTGATCGCCACCACGATGGCCGCTGCAACCCCAAGTGCGGTGCCGCCCGGCGGTCCTCTCCCCAGCGGTGGAGGTGACAGCGCTCGCATGGTGGGTGATCTCGAGCGGGCGCTGGCCAAGCGCCCGGAGGATCGACGCTGGGAAATGGTCATCGATACGCGCCGCTGCATCGGTTGCAGTGCCTGCACGGTGGCGTGCATTGCAGAGAACAACCTGCCGCCCGCGGTGACCTATCGCACCGTGCCGGAAGCGACCGCCGGCAAGTTTCCGAACCTCAAACGCATCTTCATGCCGACGAACTGCGCGCAATGTGAGCAGGCACCGTGCATCGCGGCTGCGAACGCGGTGATTCCGGGTTCGATGTCCCGTCGCCCCGACGGGATCGTCGCGGTGGACTACACCCGGATGAAAGGACGCCCCGTCTTCGAGGCCGCCCAGAAGGCCTGCCCCTACAAGCACGCTCTGTATTACGACGCCGGCGGCTACCACACGGACGGCACGCCGCAACGCCAGGCCTACGAATCGCGACCCGTAATGGAATACGGGCAGTTCTGGAAACGTGCCCAGACGCAGGGAACGACGCGCAAATGCCACTTCTGTGCCGACCGTATCGATGTGGGTCTGTTACCGGCCTGCGTGTCGACTTGCCCCGGACTCGCCATGCACTTCGGCGACGTGTCGGATCCGAAGTCGCTCGTCGCGGAGTTGCTGGCTAAGGGTCCGGCTCGTCGGTACGCACCGGAGGAAGGGCCCAGTCCCGGGCCACGCATCCATTACATCGACGATTTCGCTGCCGAAGGGGCCCCACCGGTGAAGCCGGGTAACCGTTCCAACAGCAATTGCACAAGCTGCCACGATTTTACGGCCTAGGAGATCACGCGCATGAGCGGCTCGAAGAACGACTTTGACCTGTCCCGTCGCGGGTTTCTGGGCTCGGCACTGCTCGGTGGCGCCGCCGCCGTTGTGCAGTCGCCCTTGGCATCGGGTGCGACCTCGATGCCCACGACTTATCAGCTCGGCGATCCCGGCAGCATGCTCAACTCGGTGTGCCTGCAGTGCAATACCGGTTGCGGCATCCGTGTGAAGATCGTCGACGGCCTGGCCGCGAAGATCGAAGGCAACCCGTACAGCCCCTGGACGATGGTGCCGCCGATTGACTATGCGACGCCGCTCGAGGGCTCGGCGCGCTTCGAGGGTTCACTGTGCCCGAAGGGCCAGGCCGGACTGCAGAGTGCCTACGACCCCTACCGCATCGTCAAGGTGCTCAAGCGCACAGGAAAGCGCGGCGCCGACCAATGGGTCTCGATTCCGTTCGAAAAGGCGATCGAGGAGATCGTCGAGGGCGGGTTGCTGTTCAAAGGCGTGCCGGGCGAGGAGAAGCGTCGCGTACAGGGCTTACGCGAACTCTGGGCGCTGCGCGACCCGAAGGTGGCGGCGGACATGTCGCACGACGTGGATGGCATTCGCGCGGCGAAGACAGCCGATGACAAGAAGGCGGCCATTGCCAAGTTCAAGGAGCGCTTCGCGGGACAACTCGATACGTTGATCGACCCGGAGCATCCCGACTTCGGGCCGAAGAACAACCAGGTCACTTTTGCCTGGGGCCGCCTCAAGGGAGGTCGATCGGAATTCATCAAGCGGTTCATCTCCGACGCGCTCGGTTCAACCAATGCGCACGGCCACACGACGGTCTGTCAGGGATCGCTGTACTTCACCGGTAAGGCGATGAGCGACCAGTTCAAGGAAGGCAAGTTCACCGATGGCAAGAAGGCCTATTGGCAAGCGGACACCGCGGACGTGGAGTTCCTATTGGCCATCGGCTCGTCGTACATCGAGGGGGGCTACGGTCCAACCCATCACTCGCGCAAGCTGATGGACAACCTGGTGAATGACAAGGTCAAGATCGCGGTCGTCGATCCGCGATTCTCGAAGATCGCCGCCAAGGCATGGAAATGGATTCCGGCCCGTCCTGGCAGCGAGGGCGCACTCGCGCTCGGCATGATTCGCTGGATTCTCGAGAACCAGCGCTATGACAGGAAATTCCTCTCTGCCGCCAACAAGGGCGGCGCCAAGGCCGTGGGCGAGCAGTCGTGGACAAACGTGACCTGGCTCGTCAAGGAAGACGGAGCCCTGCTGCGCGCTTCCGAGGCGGGCCTTGCGCCAGCGGAGACGCGAAAGACCGCGGACGGCAAAGACTGGCAGTTCGATGCGTTCGTAGCAATCGTCGACGGCAAGCCCGTTGCGGTGGACCCGAACGACGAGACCAACCCGGTGGTCGCCGAACCGTTGTTTCAGGGTGAGATCAACGGCCACAAGGTCAAGAGCGGATTGCAACTGGTTGCCGAGTCGGCCAGCCAGAAGTCAATCGAGCAATACGCCGAGATCTGCGGGATCGAGGCGGCGCAGATCGTCGATCTCGCGCGCGAGTTCACGTCCCATGGCAAGCGAGCGGTAGCCGATCCGCATCGGGGCGTGTCGCAGCACACCAACGGGTTCTACAACGTGCTCGCTGTGTACACGTTGAACGCCCTTATTGGCAATTTCGACTGGCAGGGCGGACTGATCAAGGCGACGACGTATGATTTCGCGGGCGAGAAGGAGGGGCAGCCCTACCCGTTCGCGAAGATGCACGAAGGCAAGGCGAAGCCGTTCGGCATCTCCGTCATTCGGCACGGTACCGACTACGAGAAGTCGACGATCTTTGCCGGTTACCCGGCGAAGCGAAACTGGTACCCGCATTCCTCGGATATCTATCAGGAGATCATTCCCTCGATGGGGGATGCCTATCCGTACCCCACCAAGGCGCTGTTCCTGTACATGGCCTCGCCCGCGTACGCGCTGCCGGCAGGTAACACCAACATCGCAGTGCTGAAAGATCCCACCAAGATCCCGCTGGTCATCGCCAGCGACATCACGATTGGTGAAACCTCGATGTACGCCGACTACGTGTTCCCGGACCTGGGCTACCTCGAGCGTTGGGAGTTTCAAGGCAGTCACCCGAACATTGCTCAGAAAGTTCAGCCAATCCGCAACCCGACCATCGCGCCCATCCCGACGTCCGTGACCGTGTTCGGTGAAAAGCAGCCAATTTGCTTGGAGTCGATGATCCTCGGCATCGCCGAGCGGCTCGGATTGCCGGGATACGGAGCCGACGGGTTGGGCTTGGGCAAGGCGCTCAAGCGCAGCGACGACTTCTATCTCAAGATGGTTGCCAACGTCGCCGCCGGTGACAAGCCCGGCGATGCCGTCCCCGACGCGGACGACCGCGAGCTGGAACTCTTCACCCAATCACGCCGGCACCTGCCAGCCACGGTTTTCGACTTGGAACGCTGGCGCAGCGCAGCCGGCGAAGCGAACTGGCGCAAAGTGGTGTACCTGCTGAATCGCGGTGGCCGCTACCAGGATTACGGCAAGGCCTTCAAGGACGGCAAGTTCACCAACAAGTATGGCGGGTTGCTCAACATCTACGTCGAGAAACTGGCCAAGACGCGCTCTGCGATGACCGGCAAGAAATTACCTGCGGTTGCGACGTACCTGCCGATTCAGGATTCCCTCGGTCGTGAACTCACCGATGCGAGCGAGGGCTTTGACCTGCACATGATCACCTATCGCGAGATTTCGCAGACCAAGTCGCGAACCGTGGGCAACTACTGGTTGAACGCCATACAGGACACGAATCACGTACTGCTCAGCGAGACCGATGCCAAAGCGCGGGGCATCGCTGAAGGCGACAAGGTTCGGGTGGTTTCGAAGAGCAATCCGAAGGGCGTCTGGGATCTCGGCAACGGACGCGAAAAGCCGATGATCGGCACGGTAAAGCTCACGCGCGGCATTCGTCCGGGCGTGATGGCGTTTTCTCTCGGTCGCGGGCATTGGGCCTACGGCTCCTCAACCATCAAGATCGACGGCAAAGTGATCGAGGCGGATCCGCGCCGAGCAACGGGAGTGCATGCCAACGCCGCGATGCGCGTGGATGAACACTTCGGCAACACGTGCCTGGTGGACACCGTGGGCGGCAGCGTGAGCTTTTACGACACGTCCGTCCGGCTGGTGAAAGAGGCTTAGACCGCGAGGCAATTGAGAAAAGGGTCGCCACCGGGCGGTGGCGACCAAGGCATGTCTTTAACTGAAATTCATGGGGCATGGAGTATGAGTAGATCAATTCTCGCAAGTGCAGTGCTGGCCACGTTAATTGCGGCACCGGTCATGGCGCAGCAAGCCACACCTTACGACGAGCTGCGCAAGGACATCGGCGCGCTGGCGCAGCGTCTCGAGAACCTCGAGGCTGAGAATGCGGCGCTGAAGGCGCGCAACGACAAGCTGGAGAACATGGTCGCCGCTCAGGCGTCCGCAACTGCGGCCGCTCCGGCAGCGGCGGCGAAGGCGGCCGATGCAAAACCCGCGACCAAGCCGTGGTACGAGGCTTTTAAGGTCAGTGGATATGTGATTGGCGATGCGTACGCAGTGTTGTCGAACCATGACGCCGCGGTGGAGGATCAGACCGGCTTCTGGATCCGGCGCGGCTACCTGACGTTCGACACCAAGATTTCGGACACGTGGTCTTCGCGCCTGCGCTTCGAGGTCAACAGCCCAGGTGACTTCAAGACGAACAGCAAGATGAACCCGTTCGTGAAGGACGCCTATCTGGCCTGGAAGCGTGATGGCCAGGAATTGTATATGGGCATCTCGCCGTCGCCGACTTGGGAATTCGCTGAGGGATTCTGGGGCTATCGGTCAATTGAGAAGACACCGCTCGACCTCTATCGCATGGGCAGCTCTCGCGACTTCGGCGTGGCCTACAAGGCGAAAGCGATGGAGGGAAAGATCTTTTACCACGCCATGTTCGGCAACGGTAACGGCGAGGCCTCGGAGACGAATGAAGGCAAGAAGGGCATGTTCAGCCTCGGCTTCAAGCCCACGGACGCCTTGGTCGCCGAACTGTACGCGGACTTCGAAGACCGCCCGGGCAACACGGACCGAACGACGTACCACGCGTTCCTCGGCTGGAAGGCCGACAAGAGTCGCTACGGTCTTGAGTATGGCTATCAGGATCGCGAAGCCGAGTCGGGGCCTGACGAGGATGTCTCCGTCGCGTCGATGTTCGGCGTTTGGAACCTGACAGAGAAGTCGAGCTTCGTCGCGCGCTGGGATCATGCGTTTGATGGCTTCTCGGATGCCGATAAGATTCCCTACAGTCCGATCGCCAAGAACACCGAGTTCGACCTCGCAATTCTCGGTTGGGATTACAAGCTGCACAAGCAGATCAGTCTCATACCGAATCTCGGGTACGTCATGTATCGCGGCACGGACGGCCTGCCCGCGCCGGATGACGACCTGTACGCAAAGATGACGCTCTATTATCAGTTCTAGCTCCCGACCGGACGCGCCCGCGGCTCTCCAGTCGCGGGCGTGTGCTAAATTTCCGCGCAACTGGCACCAGCAAGCGCCGGCCCTTTTCTCTGCAACGCCGAATGGCCAACTATCTCGAGAACAGGATGGCAAACAATCAACCTGAAGGTCCTGGCGCAGCGGGCTTGGGCGTTCTCCCGATCCCTCCCAAGCGCTACCGTGAATTTGTCCAGCGCTATCCCGGACTCGCGCGAGCCTGGGAGGCCGTGAACGAAGCGGGTGCCGACGGTCCGCTTGATTCGCGGACCCGGCGGCTGATCAAGATCGCAGCCTCAATGGGCGCGATGCGGGAAGGCGCCGTTCGCTCGGGCGTGCGCAAGGCGATCGCCGAGGGCATCACGCTCGCAGAACTTGAGCAATTGATTCCACTGACCGCTGGCACGATCGGCCTGCCGTCGGCCGTTGCCTGCTGGAGCTGGGTGCTCGACGCCCTCGAACAGGACTGATGGGCGTTGCAATGCTGAACGCCGTCGTGACTCGGCAGCGCACGGTACGGTCGAGGTGACGCATGGCTCCTGAGGATCAAACGGTCGTCCCTCTCCGCGCGCCAGGGGCACTGGTCGATCGCCTCGGGCGGCCATTGCACGACCTGCGCATCTCGGTCATGGATCGGTGCAACTTCCGTTGTCCGTACTGCATGCCGCGGAGCAGTTTCGACGACCACTACCGCTTCTTGACCTCGGGCGAGCGCCTGTCATTTGAAGAGATCACCCGGCTTGCGCGCATCTTCGTCGGCCTGGGCGTCCGCAAACTGCGGTTGACGGGAGGCGAGCCGCTGCTTCGTGGGAACCTCGCCGAGCTCATAGGCGACCTGTCGGCGATTGACGCGGTCGAAGACATCGCACTCACGACCAACGGCATTCTTCTCGCGCAACATGCGGCGGAGTTGAAGGCGCATGGGCTGCACCGGGTGACGGTGAGCCTTGATTCGATCGACCCGTCGACTTTTCGGCAAATGAATGGTGGCTTTGATGGACTGGAGCAGGTGCTCGCGGGTATCGACGCCGCGCGGGCTGCCGGACTGGCGCCCCTCAAAATCAATGCGGTCATACAGCGCGGGGTCAACGATCACGCCGTCCTTGAGTTACTTGAGCGGTTCCGCGGCACGGACGTCATCGTTCGACTGATCGAGTACATGGATGTCGGCAATCGGAATCAGTGGGCGCGCGAAGGGGTGATGCCATCGCGCGAACTGGTTGACCGAATTGCGGCGCAATGGCCCATTGACCCCGCCAGTCGGCATTATCCCGGCGAAGTGGCCGAGCGCTATGTGTACAGGGACGGAGCGGGTGAGATCGGGTTTATCTCTTCAGTGACGCAGCCATTCTGTGGCGGATGCTCCCGCGCTCGAATATCGTCAGCAGGCGTCCTGTACACCTGCCTGTTCGCCACCCAGGGCCTGGATCTTCGGGCGCCTCTGCGCAGCGGAGCAACCAATCTCGACATCGCAGACCTTATCAGACGCAGTTGGCATGCCCGTGAGGATCGATACAGCGAGCAACGGCACGGAACTCCGAAGCCAGCGGACGAACGCAAGATCGAAATGTTTTATATCGGCGGATGACCGTGAAGCGACAGATCCGAATCAAGTACTACGCCGTTCTGCGCGAGCGCGCAGGTCGGCACGAGGAAACGCTCGCAACGGCGGCCGCTGATGCTAGCGAACTCTATGAGGAGCTGCGCACGCGCTATGCATTTCATTTGCCACAGAGCCAACTCAAGGTGGCCATCAACGCAGAATTCGCCGACTGGTCGCGTCGCTTGATCGAAGGGGACGAGGTCGTCTTCATTCCGCCAGTCGCCGGCGGATGAGCCCTTTTTGTTTCGGAACGTCCCATTTTAGGTTGCGAGCGAGCACCGCGAGCTCGCGATATTCCGGGGCCTTTGGTTACGATCGACCACGCGCGATTTGAGCAGGCGCGACGTGCCAGACGCTTGGGCACATGGAACTGCCTGTGGAGGAAATTGCCTCGACCGTGCAGTACCAGCATGCGGATGTCCTCTCGCGGGCGTTTCGGTCCTGGACCGGATGCACGGCCACGTTGTTTCGAGTTAGCCGGTCGAAGTGCGTTTGAATGTCTGCTTCTGCCGGTACGACGGTCTGCTCAGGGTCGATTTTCTCCGTTGACTGTCTGCTTACGGCGCAGCAAAAAAGGGGCCGAAGCCCCTTAGATCAGCCCTCGTTCGGCGAGGCTGGTGACGTCGCTGCCGGCGACGATCAGGTGATCGAGCACGCGGACGTCGATGAGTGCCAGCGCCTCGCGCAGGCGCTGCGTGATGAGTTCGTCCGCCTGGCTCGGCTCGGCGACGCCGCTCGGGTGGTTGTGGCTCAGGATCACCGCGGCGGCGTTTCGCGCCAGCACTTCCTTGACCACTTCGCGCGGGTGCACGCTCGCGCCGTCGATCGTGCCGCGGAACATCTCGAGGCAATCGATCAGCCGGTGCCGGCTGTCGAGAAACAGGATCGTGAACACTTCGTGATCGCGCGGGGCCAGACGCATCGTGAGGTAGTCCCGCGCCGCCTTCGGCGATGCCATGACCGCGCCCTTGCGGACGCGGATCGCGAGCGCGTGTCGTGCGCCGGCGATGAGTTCCTCGAACGTGGCTTCGCGGAAGCCCGTCGTCGCGTTCGGGTCGGTGGTGTAGAGGATCGTTCCCATGGTCGTCTCCGTGCTCCCGGGCGGATTGCCCGTGAGCCAGAGCGGCCACGCCGCAGCGGAGCCGTCACAGGCTCGCCGCAGGCGACTCGGCGAGTAGAGGACCGGAGGGAGCAACGGAGCGCCTTGACGGCGAGTACGGTGTGGCACCCTCAAAAGAACAGGCAAGCCCCCTCCTCGTCCCCCCGGATTTGGGGCGGACGCTGCTCTGCAGCTCGCGCCACACCGTGGCGCCTAGAGTTGGTTTGGCAGGGAAGATCTGTCGGGCGGATTGGAGGGGACGGTCGCAATGCGACGTCGCGCGGCCGGCCGTGTTTTGCAACGGTTTCCGGGGGTACCCGATGCCAGGGGGTAGGGTGCGATCGTTGATCCTGGGGCTTCCTGGGCGGTCGGTTTTTCGAGCATATGCGGAAAAGGCCGCCGGCGAATGCGGGCGATCAAGGTGCTGACAATGGCACGCACATCGATCATCGCGCTGATTGCGAAGAGAGATTTACGAATGCGCGCGAGCGCTGAGTTGACCGCGGATTGCGAACAGCCCGAGCAACGCCGCGGTCGCGATCGCCGCGCCGCTCAGGAAGGTGCCACGCGCGCCGATGGTGTCCCACAGGATGCCGGCGACGACGCTTGCGGCCAGCAGGGCGCCGCCGGTCAGCAGGTTGAACATTCCGAAGGCCGTGCCGCGAAGTTCGGGCGGTGAGGTGTCGGCCACCAGGGTCGCGAGCAGCCCTTGCGTGAACCCCATGTGCAGTCCCCACAGGGCGACGCCGAGCGCGACGCCGCCGATGCCCGGCGCGAATGCGAGCACCAGGTCGGCGAGCACCAGAAATCCGACGCCCACGCCCAGCACGCGGTAACGACCTCCGTCATCGGCCAGCACGCCTGCGGGATAGGCGGCGAGCGAATAGACGACGTTCATGACCACCAGCACTGCTGGCACGAGCATGACCGGTAGCCCGACCTGGTTGGCGCGCAGCAGCAGAAAAGCTTCGCTGAAACGTGCCAGCGTGAACACGGTGGCGACCGCGACGACGAGCCAGTAGCTGCGGCCGAGTCGTGCGAGTTCGTCGCGATGCAGTGGAAACTTCACTGTGCGCAGCGTCGGCGCACGCTCCGGTTCGTGCACGGCAAACACGATCAGGGCCAGTGACAGAAAGGCCGGCACGACGGCGATCCAGAACACGGTCTTGAAGTGATTCGCCGTCAACCACATCAACGCGATCGCGAGCAGCGGTCCGAGGAACGCCCCAACAGTATCCAGCGCCTGGCGCAAGCCGAAACTGGCGCCGCGCAAATGGGCCGGGGCGATGTCTGCCACGAGGGCATCTCGCGGCGCGCCACGGATGCCCTTGCCGATCCGGTCGATGAAGCGTGCCGCAACGAGCCAGCCGACGGTCGGTGCGAGTGGAAAGATCGGTTTGGTGACGGCCGCCAGGCCGTAACCCAGCGCGGCGAGCAGCTTGCGCTTGCCGATCCAGTCGGAGATGGCGCCGGAGAACACTTTGGTGACCGAGGCAGTGGCCTCGGCGATGCCCTCGATGGCGCCGACCGTCGTCGCCGAGGCCCCGAGCACCGTCACCAGGTAGATTGGCAACAGCGCGTGGATCATCTCGGAGGAGACGTCCATCAGCATGGACACGAACCCGAGTGCCCAGATGCCCGGCGGGATGGCCCGCAGCGTGGCGGCGTCGAGTCGGGGCGCGGCGGTGGATTTCATTGAGTCGTTCTACGAGTGATTTACTGCAGTTTCCAAGCGAACGTCGGCGAACCTACTGTGCCTGCGGTGACAACGCATCGGGTGCGCCGCGCAGGCTGAGCTCAGTATCGCCGGCGAGCAGTCGCGCCTTGATCTGCCCCTCGCGCCAGTACCTGTCGTGAGGCGCGATCGTCGCACAGGTCACCACCCAGCCGGGTCGCCCGCGCGCGGCATGAACCAGTACGGTCCGCGTCGAGACCGGCAGCGGTGGGACGCCGGCTGCCTGCAGTTGGGCGACCAATTGTCGGGAGATGGTGCGCGAGGCAAGCGGCCGCATCCGAACGCTGGTGCACCCCAGGACGCGGGCCCGTAGCTGCTCCCGTTCGCGTGGCGAATCCACATCGACCGCCATGACGACCCCCACGACGCCACCGCGCAATCGTCGCAGCCAGCTCTTCATGGCGGTACCGACCTCGGTCACGTGATCGAGCAGCAGGACGCCTCGCTCGGCATCCGCGGCACGCCAAAGACGCCCACGCGCCGCACGACGCGTGAGTCCCCGCGTGGCAACGTCGCCATAGGCGCGCTCCAGGGAGCGGGTGATGTCGTCGAGACACTGCGTCGTACTGCAATAGGCGCAGGGCCTCTCGCCGAGCAGCAATTGCACATCGTGCAACAGCGCAGTCTTGCCACTGCCGCGGGGTCCCCACAGCGTGATGTGCTCGCCACGCGCAACCCGCCGGGCGATGTCCGCCGTGAACTGGCCACGGGCGCTGCGCGGCGTCGCGGTGACGACGGCGGCCGTCACGGTGTTGGCCTGTCCCTGCGCAACTAGCTGGCGCGCCGCGTCACGAACGCATGCCGGCCCGCGTACACCGCAGACCCGCCCAAGCTCTCCTCGATGCGCATCAACTGGTTGTATTTCTCCACCCGCTCGCCGCGGCACGGAGCACCGGTCTTGAGGTGTCCGGTGGCGAGCGCGACGGTCAGGTCGGCGATGAAGCTGTCCACCGTCTCACCGCTGCGGTGGGACACCATGGCGCCCCAGTTCGCCTGGTAGGCGAGCCGCACGGCGGCATTGGTCTCGGTGAGCGTGCCGATCTGGTTGAGCTTGATCAGGACCGCGTTCGCCACGTCCTCCTTGATGCCGCGCTCGATGCGCACCACGTTGGTGACAAAGAGATCGTCGCCGACCAGCTCGATCTTGTCGCCGAGCTTACGGTTGAGAAGTTTCCAGCCGTCCCAGTCGTCCTCGGCCAGGCCGTCCTCGAGTACCGCGATGGGATACTTGGCCACCCAGTCCGCGTACATCGCCACCATCTCATCAGCGCTGACGGTGCGGCCTTCCGTGCGCAAGTTATAGCGGCCGTCCTCGAAGAATCCGCTCGACGCCGGATCGAGCGCCAGTACCACGTCTTCCCCTGGCCGATAGCCGCTGCGCTCGATGGCCTTCAGGATCAACTCGAGGGCATCGACGTTGCGCTTCAACGCCGGTGCAAAGCCGCCCTCGTCGCCCAC
>Ga0315290_10000714_pt1 | contig 22188 bp, 21 predicted proteins | sample YL17G12_0_MG_FD_203627 | JGI IMG/M metagenome (GOLD analysis project Ga0315290, IMG submission 203627) | Sediment microbial communities from Yellowstone Lake, YNP, Wyoming, USA - YL17G12_0 | ecosystem: Environmental > Aquatic > Freshwater > Lake > Sediment | place: USA: Wyoming | collected... | reverse complement strand
CGAAGCGCGCCTTCTCGCTCGCGTAGACGAGGTCGCAGGCCATGGCCAGCTCGCACCCGCCTCCCAGCGCGAAGCCGTTCACCGCGGCGATGGTGGGGATGCCGAGGGCTTCCAGCCGCTCGAAGGTTCGCTGTCCGGCCTCGGCGAAGCGCCGGGCGTCGAGGGGAGAGAGGGCCGACATCTCGGCGATGTCGGCGCCGGCCACGAAGGCCTTGTCGCCGCCGCCGGTGAGGACGAGGGCGCGCAGGGAGCGATCCGCCTCGACGGCCGAGAGCAACTCGCCCAGTTCCCGCACCGTGCGGGTGTCGAGCGCGTTGAGCGCCTTGGGCCGGTTCATCGTGGCGATGCCGACCCCGTCCTCGACCCGCCACAAGATGTGCTCGAGCTGCATCGACCCCTCCAGGCCGCCTCGAGGGCGGCTACGCGTAGTTGTAGAACCCCCGCCCGCTCTTGCGGCCGAGCCATCCGGCGGCGACGTACTGCCGGAGCAGCGCCGCCGGCCGGTACTTGTCGTCGCCCAGTTCCCGGTGGAGCACGTCGGCGATGAACAGGCAGGTGTCGAGCCCGATGAAATCCGCCAGCGTGAGCGGGCCCATCGGGTGGTTCAGGCCGAGCTTCACGCCGGTGTCGATGTCCTCGGGGGAGGCCAGCCCCTCCTGCAAGGCGAAGCAGGCCTCGTTGATGAGCGGGATGAGCACGCGGTTGACGATGAATCCGGGAACGTCCTTCGACGTCACCACGGTCTTGCCGAAGCGCTTCGTGGCCAGCTCGGTCACCGTCCTCCAGGTGTCCTCGCTGGTCTGGAGCCCGCGGATGATCTCGATGAGCTGCATCACCGGCGGCGGGTTCATGAAGTGCATCCCGATGAACTGGGCGGGGCGCCTGGTGGCCGCGGCGAGCTGGGTGATGGAGATGGAGCTGGTGTTCGAGGCCAGGATGGCGTGCGGCGGCAGGAGCGCGTCGAGCTTGCGGAAGAGCTCCACCTTGGGATCCAGCTTCTCGACGATGGCCTCGACGACCAGGTCGGCGCCCGCGGCCGCCTCGAGGGCTTCGCCGGAATGGATCCGGTCGAGGGTTCCCTGGCGCTGCTCCGGGGAGATCTTGCCCTTCTCGGCGAGCTTCTGCAGGGAAGCCCCGAGCTTCTGGTGCGCCTTGGCGGCCAGCCCGGGAACCGAGTCGAGCAGGGTGACGTGAAGACCCGACTGCGCCGCCACCTGGGCGATGCCGCTGCCCATCTGGCCCGCGCCAACGACTGCGATGCGCTCGATCGCCATGGACACACTCCTGTGCGGGAACGGGCCTTGATACGGAGAATCCGGCTCGCTTGTCAATCGTTCCGAGCCGTCCGGTCTCCGATCGGCAGGACGATGGGCCCGCTCCCGGCGACGGTGGCGAAGCGAAACTCGGCATGGCGAATCACGCCTGTTCCCCTGCGAACCTCGACCTCGACTCCTCGGACGGCCGGTGCGTCCTCGATGGCGTAGACGAGCGTGACGCTGCGGGGGACCTCGCGGAAGACGAACAGGCCCGGCGCCCCGAATTCCACGAGGAGGAGCAACCGGAGAGCGACCTTCACTCCCCATCCCCGCCCGCATTCGCCCTGCCGCGTCGTTTCACCCGAACCCGGACGGGAGGAGTCGGCTCGCCGTCGGAGGCCTTGAGCCGCATCTCGGCGTGGATCTCGACCGTCGTGTTCTCGAGCGACTTGATGATCTCCTTGCGGAAGGTCTCCGAGTCGAGGAGGCGCCGCAGTTCATGGCCCAGGACGCGCAGCACCTCGTCGCGCGCGCCGGAAGCCTGCGACACCAGGTAGGTGGCGAGGTCCTTCGGGAGCTTCCACTCCCTGGCGACCTTGCGCGCCCCCTCCTCGGTGAGGAACAGGGCCCCGACGCCGGTCAGGACCGCCTTGCGAACCACATCGGCGACGAAGCCGACGGTGCCCGGACCGCCGGGAGCGTCGTCCGGAAGGGCAACGGGATCATCGTCATTGTCCGGGTCGGCCATGGTCGAACCCTACCGCATCCCGCGCCTGGCGGCGCCCCACTTCACGCCCTGGGCTGCGATCCGATCACCGGGAGGCGAGGCGACTTTCCCACCTTGATGCTAATGGAACAGGCGACCTGCCCCGCCAGGGCGACGAAGGCGCGCGCCTGCGGACCGTCGGGCAGCGCCTCCACCACCGGCATCCCAGCGTCGCCACCCTCGCGAATCGCCAGGTCGAGGGGGATCTCCCCCAGGAACCGGATCCCCATGCGCTCGGCGGCCGCCCGGGCCCCGCCGTGGTCGAAGATATGGGTCTCCTGCCGGCAGTGCGGGCAGACGAAGCTCGACATGTTCTCGACGATGCCGAGCACCGGGATTCCCACCTTGTCGAACATGAGCTTGGCCCGGATGACGTCGGCGAGCGCCATGTCCTGCGGCGTGGAGACCAGCACCACGCCTGCCGCCTTCACGTTCTGGGCGAGCGTGAGCGGAACGTCGCCGGTGCCCGGGGGAAGGTCGAGAAGCAGGTAGTCGAGCTCGCCCCAGTTCACGTCGCGCATGAGTTGCAGGAGCGCTCCGGTCACCATGGGGCCGCGCCAGATCATGGCCTGGTCGGGGTCGACCAGGAAGCCGATCGACATGAGCTTGAGGCCGTGCGCCTCGATGGGGTCGAGCCGGTTGCCGTCCACCGTGGCCGGACGCTCGGCGACGCCGGTGAGGAGCGGCAGCGACGGGCCGTAGATGTCGGCGTCGAGGACCCCCACCGTGGCGCCGCTGCGAGCCAGCGCCAGCGCCAGGTTGATGGTCACGGTGGACTTGCCGACCCCGCCCTTGCCGGCGCCGACCAGGACGATGTTCTTCACGCCCGGGGTCATCGACGACTGGGCCACGCCCGGTGCCGACCGGACCCGGGCCCCGAAGCGAAGATCGACCCGGGCTGCGCCGGCGCCGCGCAGGGCGGCCTCGACGTCCCTGGCGATGGTGTCCTTGAGCGGGCAGGCGGGGGTGGTCAGCTCGACCTGCAAGGAGGCGCTTCCGCCCGCCACTTTCAGATCCTTCACCATCCCCAGGCTCACGAGGTCCCGGTGCAGCTCGGGGTCCATCACCTTGCGAAGTGCCGCCATTGCGCTGTCGAGCGTGATCTCCATGGTGGCGGGGCTATAGCCGGGCGACCGGGGCGTGGCAAGATGCACACATGCTTCGCGTCGAGCGTCTCGAGGGAAACGTGGTGCGCACCGGCGGGCGCGAGCTGGCCGCGCCGGGGGCCTTCATCTGGGTGGATTGCACGCCTGAGCCCGAAAACCTCGACTGGCTGTCGGGGCGCTTCGGCTTTCATCCTCTCGCGCTCGAGGACGCCGCCCATGCCGGCCAGCGCTCCAAGTTCGAGGACTACCCTGGGACCTCCTTCGTGGTGCTGCACAGGCTCTCCGGGGAGGTGGAGGGCGAGGAGGTCGGCGACAGCGAGCTGCACGCCTTCCTCACCGGCGAGGCGCTCGTCACCGTCCACGTTCAGCCCATCGCCGAGCTGGACGCGATCTTCGATCGCGTGAAGGGGGACCCCGAGGTGCTGCGGCGCGGCCCGGACTTCGCGCTCTACCTCGTCTTCGACGCCATCACCGACGCCCATTTCGCGCTCGCCGACCACCTCTCCGACGAGGTCGAGACCTTGAACGAGGAGACCCTCGAGAATCCGCGCGAGAAGGAGGTGGTGGCCCGCATCAGCCACCTCCGCCGCCAGCTCGCCCACCTGCGCCGCCGCCTCGCTCCGCAGCGCGAGGTGCTCGCTGCGCTTGCCCGCCCCGGCCAGCCGGTGGTGAACGAGAAGACGGTGGTCTACTTCCGGGACGTCCAGGACCACGTGGTTCGCATCACCGAGGAGCTCGACATGGCCCGGGACCTGGTCTCCCAGACCATGGAGATCTACCTCTCGGCGGTGAACAACCGCCTGAGCTCGGTCATGGCCCGCATGGCGCTCGTCGCCACCGTGTTCCTCCCCCTATCGTTCGTGACCGGATTCTTCGGGATGAACCTGCCGGGGACGAACGATCGTCTTGGGTGGTGGGTGGTGGGGGTCTTCACCCTGGCGCTCCCTTCGGCGATCTGGCTGGGGTTCCGGAAGCAGGGCTGGTTCTAGTCTGCCCCAGCGGTCCCACCGCGACGGTCCCCTCCCCGCCTTCGCCGACAGTCACCACGACCTCGACGGGCAGGAACGTCCGGGTCACCTCGGCGATGGTGGTGAGATGGCGGGTCACTTCACTGACCGTATACAGGGTGGACGATGCCACGCCCGGGGGCCGGGCGATCCGTCCCGCCGCCACCAAGGCCGCGGGGAGCAGGAGCTGGTCGCCCAGCTTCGGGTCGACGGCCGCGCGGCCGTCCAGGAAGCGCACGAAGGCCCCCACGGCGGCGTCGGCGGTTCGCTCCGCCTCGCGCCCCTGCTCGCCCGTGGCGCCGTGGCCCGAACGAGTTCTCTCGAAGCTGGCCACGACGAGCACGTGGCTCCCGCGGGAGGAGCCGGTCGGAAGCGGCATCGAGCGGACCTGGCAAAGTACCCCCGCCTCCCGCATCCGCCGCTCGGCCCTTTCGGCTTGCCGCTCCGCCACCGAGAAGTCGAGGCCGGCCACGAGGGAGAGGACCTCCGCCTCGACCAGGGTCCCGCGATGCTGGAGCTCGAGGGGCGGCATCGGTCGAGCCGGTTGGATCGTGGCGGTCAGTTCCCCTCCCCCTTCGGGGTAAAATCCAGCGCGCTGAAGCGACAGGTCGAACTGGAATCCGAGCCGGGCGACCGCTGGGGCCCAGACCAAGGCCAGGTAATGGAAGGAAGGGGCGTGGTCCTGGTGGGTGCCCCCCAACAGGGTTACATGGCTAGGAGCGCCAGCGAGGGCGAGGGGCCAGCAGAGGGTCTGGAAGAGGAGGGGCGCCGACCCGGCGGTCCCGATGTCGAAGGTCCAGGTTCCCGGCGGCACCAGTCGCCCAGGAACGAAGGAAATACAGGGAGATCCAACCTCGTCGCCGCTCACCGAGGCGTCGGTCAACAGAGCGGTGGCCCGGACGGCCGCGAGATGTTGGGGCCGAAGGCCTGGCTTCAGGCGGCTCTCCCGGATGCGGTCGATACGGAATGGCCGTCCCGTGATGGCGGAAAGGCTGAGCGCGGTGCGGAGGACCTGGCCGCCCCCTTCGCCTTGGCCGCCGTCCAGGGCGATCGGGCCAGGAGTGTCCACGCCAGACCATCTAGAACCGAGCCCCTGATCCCGTCAAGGCGCGAGGTCCCTGCCGAAATAGGCAGCGCACCCCGCCGTAGGGGTCTCCATGGTTGCAGCCTACGCACTCCCCGGGATAGCTTCGCGCGTCTCCTGGCCCGCGCTGGAGGAGAGGGACCGATTCCTCTTGGCGCCTCCTTCCCATGACGCGAGCCTCGCCCTGTCGGCCGCGCGCGGAGACCGCAAAGCCTTCACGCGGCTCGTCGAGGAGAACAAGCGCTCGGTGTACGGCCTTTGCGTCCGTCTTCTCTCCGATCCGGAGGAGGCCCGCGACGCCGCCCAGGAGGCCTTCACCCGCGCCTACGCCTCCATCGAGAGCTACGACCTCGAGCAGCCGTTCGCCCCGTGGATCCTGCGCATCGCGCGAAACCTCTGCCTCGACACCCTGCGCCGACGCATTCCTGGTCGCGCCCGGGTCGAACTCGACGCCGACGACGAGGACGGACCGCCCCGAGAACTGGCCGACACCTCTTCGGAGCGGGCCGACGACGCCATGCAGAAGGCCCAGACACGCCAGGCGCTCGAGCGGGCCGTGGCGGAACTGCCGCCGAACTACCGCGAGGTGGTGCACCTCTTCCACGTCGAGCAGCTCTCCTACAAGGAGATCGCCGCGACCATGGGCATCCCGATGGGAACGGTCATGACGTGGCTGCACCGCGCGCGCTCCCAGCTGCGCACGCTTCTGGAAGGCCAGGAGGTCGCCCCTTGACTCGCCCCATGACGGACATCCGCCACCTCGACGAGGACCAGGCCCAGTCCTTCCTGGAAGGGCTCCTGGCCGCGGACGAGCGCTCCCGCGTCGACGCGCACCTCGAGTCCTGCGCTCCCTGCCAGGAACTGGTCCTCTCCTTCGAAGCCCTCGAGAGCGCGCTCTCCGGTCTCCCGGTGGCCGAGCCGCCCGCCGACTTCACGGCCGGCGTGCTGGCGCGGATCGATGAGCGGGAGCAGGCACGGAGCGTGGACCAGCGCGTCGTCTTCGCGGTGCTGGCCACCGTCTCCACCACCCTCGTGGTCGCGCTCGTCCTGGCCGGCCAGTCGGCATGGGCCCCGGCCATCTCCGCCGTGTCCACCTCCGGGGTCCGCGCGCTGCAGGCCCTGCGCATCTCCGCCGACGTCCTGTCGCCAGTGGTTTCGGCCCTGCGGGTGCAGATCATCGTAGCCTCGGCCGCCCTCGCCATCCCACTTTTCCTCGCTCTCTCGCGCCTCGCGGCGCCCCGCGCCGAACAGGCCGCCTGAACAGGAGTCACACCATGATCGCCACCTTCGCACTCGCACTTGCCCTGGCCGCAGCCCCGGCGATTCCGGCTCCTCCCGCCCCTCCCTCGCCGGTCGCCGCCGCACCCTCCGGGCGGGACGCACGACTTCTCGGGGACTGGCCATCGGCCCCTTCCGGCAAGAGCGCCAGCCTGAGCGACCGCAAGATCACCGTGGACCGAGCCCTGCGGAAGATCGCGGACGCGGCCGGCTGGAGCCTGGTCGCCAACACCGGGCGCGCAGGCGATCGCCTGCTCGTCCTCGACCTTCGGAAGGTGCCCGTGGAGGACGCGCTCGTCGCAGTCCTCGAGGGTTCCTCGCTGGTGGCGACCCGTCGCGGGGACACGGTCACGATCGCGCCTCAGATCATGCCCGTGGCAGAGACCGCGGTGCTCGCCGGCTTCGAGACTCCCTCCGGGAAGAAGGTGACCGCCAACTTCGCGGACACGCCGGTCGACAAGGCGCTGCGCCAGATCGCCGAGGCGGCCGGATGGTCCATCGTCCTGCCGTCGGGGCTCCGCGGCGCGGTGAACGCCAGCTTCCGGGCCACCCCGGCCGAGGAGGCGCTGAAGGCGGTTCTCTCCCAGTCCGGTCTCTCGGCGGCCCGGGACGGGTCGGTGGTCACGGTGGCTCGCGAGTTCGGGGCCCGGGTCGTGGTGCGAGGCGGCAAGCGCCAGATGGTCTTCGGCGCCGGTGGCGAGTCGTCTCCCGTCCCAAACCCGAAGGAGGCTGCGGCGGATGCCGACGAAGACAGCCAGGATGCGGCGGACGATGCGGGCGGCAGGCGCAGGGACAAGGTCCTCTCCGGCGACGTCACCATCGGCCCCGGCGAGCGCTGGCGTGACGTGGTGGCGCTGCGCGGAAGCGTTCGCATGGAGGCAGGTTCCTCGGCGCGTCAGGTCACCGCCGTCCTGGGATCGGTCGAACTCGAGTCGGGCGCGACTGTCGAGCGCGAGGTGGTCGCGGTCGGCGGCAACGTGCACGTCGCCTCGGGCGCGCACGTGGGCAACGACGTCGTCAGCGTGGGCGGCGACGTCGTGATCGACCCGGGGGGAACGGTGGACGGCCAGGAGGTCTCGGTGAGCGTTCCGGGCGTCGCCGGCATCCTCGGCCTCGTCTCCCCGTCGTCGCCGGTCTCGAAGGCCATCTCGCCCGTGCTCAAGATCGTGCACGCGCTGGCGAAGTACGTGGTCTTCTTCCTGCTCGGTCTCTTGATCCTCGCCGTCGCGCCCGCACGACTCGACCGGGTCACCGCCAGCCTCTCCCGGTCCCCGGTGAGGGACGTCCTCGTCGGCCTCCTGGGAACGGTGGCGATGCCGGTCCTGACCGTTCTGCTCGCCGTGACGGTCGTCGGGCTCCTGCTCATCCCGGTGCAGGCCATCGCCATCCTCGTGGCTGCCATCCTGGGTTACACGGCGCTCGCGCTCCTCATCGGCCGCGCGCTGCCCTTCCGGCCAGAGAGGGGCACTGCGGTGGTGCAACTCGCCATCGGGACGGCGCTGGTGGTGGCCATCAGCGAGATCCCCTTCGTCGGGATCATGGCAATGATCACCGCCTGGTTCCTGGTCTTCGGGGCCGTGCTCCGCTCCCGCGGGGGCCAGGCCACCCCGGCCCAGCCCGGCCCGGCGTCCCCCATCGTCCCGACCACCGGCGTCTGACGCCGGTTCGGGCTTGCGCTTCAACTCTTCCGGGTCAGCGCCGGGGCGGGATCCGCGTGGGAAGCCGCGCCAGGGCCTCGACGGCGCCCCGGCGAACGTCGACGTAGTAGTCGGCCCGCAGGGCTTCGAGCCGTGTCGCCGATCCCTCGTACCGGAGCCGCCCCAGGGCGCGCGCGGCGGCGCTCCGGACCTCGGGGCGGTCGCTCGTCAACTCCCGGGCGACGGCTTCACCCGCCTCCGGCGAGCCGAGCAGCCCCAGTGCCTCGATGACCTCGACACGTCCGCTGGCCTGCCCTTTCACCAGCGCGGCGAGCAGAAGAGAGGACCCCGCGGCGGCGCCCAGCCGCCCGATGGCGACCGCGGCCGCCGGCGCCTGCTCCCCGGCGAGCATGGATGCGAGGAGCGGGAGGGCGCCTGGGTCGCCGGTCGCCCCGAGGGCGCGGACGGTCGCCGACGCCTCCTCGCCGTCCTCGCGACGGGCGGCGAGAGCGGCGGCCAGCGGGGCCAGTCCGGAGCCTCCCATCGTCCCGAGGGCCGCGATGGCGGCCCGGCGGACCGCGGCGTCGCCATCCTTCGCCAGCAGGGCGAGGGTCTCGGCGCCGGCGGCCGGCCTCGAGACGGCCAGGGCGCGGGCGGCGGCGGCGCGAAGGCGTGGATCCGGATCGCCCGCCAGCCGCGTCGCCAGCGGCTCGGACGAGTCCGGTGCGAGCCGCGCCAGCGCCACGGCGACCTCGCCGAGTTCCTCGGCATCCGACGGCGCGGCGGCGCGGCGCTTGAGGGCCGGGACGGCGGCCGGATAGGGCGCGTTCCCGAGGGCGCGTGCCGCCGAGATCCGAAGTCGGGGATCGGCGCTCGGCTGGAGCAGCGCCAGTGCCCGATCGCCGCCTCCCCTGAGCCGCTCGCCATGGAGTCCGAGCGCCCCGAAGGCCGCCAGCGCCGCTTCGGCGTCCGGCCCGCCCCGCGCGATGCGCTGGGTCAGGGGCTTCTCCGGACACTCGGCGTCCCGTGCGCGCGCCCCGAGCGCAGCCTGCTCGGCCGCCTGGGGATGGGTCGTGCGGACCGCGACCTCGCAGAGCGCCACGCCGGCCTCCGGCGCCGGCGGCATCCCGAGGAGCGCGGCCACTGCCGCCTTCGCGAGGCGCGCCGGCGCGGTGCTCCCGGCCTCGGCGAGCGACTCCGCGCCTGCCGGGTTGCCGAGGTTGCCGAGCGCCCAGGCCGCCCCCTCCGCGACATCGGCCCAGCGGCTATCCAGCGCCGCCTCGAGCGCCTCTACCACCGCTCCATCGCCTGACCAGCCGAGCCCGCGGGCGCTCGCCGCCATCACCCGGGGGTCGCCGCCTGTCTCCTCGAGCAGCGGAACGAGATGCTTCACCGCATCGGCGCGTCCGCTCCGCCCCAGTTCCTCGGCTGCGCCCGCCCGGCCGGCCTCCGACGTCCCGCGGAGCCCGCGCACATTCTGTTCCCAGAGCAGTCTCGCCTCGGCTTCCACGGCATCGCGCAGCGACCCGCCGATCTCATGCAAGGCAGCGGCGATCTCGGCGCGTCCCCGCGCGTCCGCCCGTCCGTACGCTCCGACCAGGGCGAGGGCGGCCCGGCGGTGAAGCTCCGCCGCCTCCCGCGCGTCCGTTTCCGGGCCGTCGGGCCGGATGGCGCCGAGTGCGCGGGCTGCCGCCGCCACCACGCCGGGGTCAGGGTCGCCCAGCATGGCGGACAGCCCTTCCTGGGAGGGAATGCCCCCTCGAGCGCCGTGGGCCGCCGCGGCTGCGCGCCGCACTCCCGCGTCGGGGTCCTGCTGGGCGACCAGGATCGCCGCGAGGTCGTCGGGGCTCCGGGAACCGCAGAGACGCTTCACCGCCGCTGCGCGGCGCCCCGGGTCGGAGGACTGGAGGTCGCCTCGCGAGCCAGCGCGGCACCCGGCGAGGACCGTCGCGAGCAGCGCGATGGCGACCCACCTCACCGGCCCTTGCCCCGCCCCTTCGGCGCCTCGCGACCGCGCGACGACGGGGACCGACCCTTCGGCGAGCGCGCCTCCCGCGCTTCCCGCTCCGGCCGAGGCACCCGCTCCGGCCGAGGCTCCGGAGCGCCGTGTCCGTGGCGGCGCGCCGCCTTGGGCAGCGGCAGAAACGTGGGTTCGGGACGGGGCCCCTTCAGCATGCCGGCCGAGCGCCGGAGCGCATCGACCTCCTCGGCGGTGAGATCCCGGTAGCGCCCGGGTCGCAGCCGGGCCACGGTCACCCCGCCGAACTCGGGCCGGAAGAGCCGGAGCACCTCGAGCCCCACCGACTCGCAGAGCCTCTTCACGAGGTGGCGGCGCCCTTCCCCGACCACGACGCGGATCCAGGAGTTCCTCTCGACCTTCTCGTGAAGGGTCGCCTCGAGAGCCTTGGCGGGCCCGTCCTCCAGCCGGACCCCCTCGATCATGCGGGCGAGCGCGCCCGGCGGCGGATCCGCCTTCACCTTCACGAGGTAGGTGCGCTGGTGTCCGTAGCGGGGGTGCGCGAGCCGGTTGGCCAGTTCACCGTCGGTCGTGAAGAGCAGCGCACCCTCGGCGTCCCAGTCGAGCCGGCCGACGGGGAAGACCCGTTCGGAGACGCCGGTCAGGTAGCGAGCCACGGTGGGACGCCCCTGAGGGTCAGAGAGCGTCGTGACGCATCCCGGCGGCTTGTAGAGCAGGATGTAGCGGTCGCTCACGCCGGTCTCGATGATGCGTCCGTCCACGACCACGTGATCGGTCTTCGGATCGACACGCGTACCCATCTCCCGGACCACCACGCCATTCACCGACACCCGGCCGGCCGCGACCATCTCCTCCGCCTTGCGGCGGGAGGCCACCCCGGCTCCCGCCAGGAACTTCTGGAGCCGCTCCGTCATGGCGACGGTCCTCCTCCGGGACCGGGTACGCCTTCCGGCGGGGCCTCCGGTTCCAGGACGGACCGCACCGAGCGGGTGCTGGTGTCGGCCCGGTCGATGGCCCGCTCCAGCTCCTCGAGGGCCGCATCCCCTTCCGCGCGACCCTTCTCGAGAGCGGCCCGGAGGTTGGGGTCGGCCAGCTCGGCCATCAGCCCCTCGAGGTTCGGCACCTCGGCGGGCGCCTCCTTCTCCACGATCTCCCGGTGTTCCTCGGAGAGCTCGTGGAACTCGCGGAGCGTCGGCATGGATGCCAGATCCTTGAGGGCGAAGAACTCCAGGAACTCGCGCGTGGTCCCGTAGATAATCGGCCGGCCGGGCTCCTCCTTCTTGCCCAGGATCTTGAGCAGCTTTCGCTCGAGCAACGCCTTCATCACCGCGCCCGAGTCCACCCCGCGGATCTCCTCCACCTCGGGTCGTGTCACCGGTTGCCGGTAGGCGACGATGGCGAGCGTCTCGAGAGCGGCCCGGGTGAGCCGCTGCGGTTTCAGGCGCAGGAAGCGGCGAGCGAAGTCGGAGGTGTCCGGCGAGGTGCGAAGCTGCCACCCGTTTGCCACCTCGTGCAGCACGATGCCCGACACCCCTTCGCGGAAGCGGCCGGCGACGTCGTCGAGGGCCTTGCCGATCCGCGCCACGTCGAGGCCGGTGGCCTGCCGGATCGCCTCCACCGGAAGGGGGCGCTCGGCCAGGAACAGCAGAGCCTCGACGAGCGTCCGGGCACGCTCTGGAGAGATGCGGCGCGCCTGTGCGGCCAGCTTCTCGAACGGTTCCTCCCGCTCCGGCGGCCCGTCGGAGACCTCGATGGCGGCCGGCTCGACCTCGTCGAGCGACGGGTCGGCCTTGGCCTCCTCGGCGGCCTGCAGGGCCTGCAGCTCCTCGGCGGTGGGTCCCTGCCCCTGGGATTCGCTCATCGATACTCCTCCACGCCTTCCGTTCCCATCGCGCCGTCGCCCAGCGTCTCGCGCGCCTCGACCATGATCTCCGACTCCAGTCCGCCCTCGTCGCCGGGGCGCTGAAAGATGCGCAGGAGTCGCAGCTTCACCATCTCCAGCACCGCCAGGAAGGCCGAGATGACGGCCGGACGCCCCCCGTCGCCGGAGGAGAGCAAGAGCTCGACGAAGGAGACCCGCTGGCGCAGCCGAAGCACATCCGCCACCCGGCTGATGGCGTCGGTGATGGAGAGCCGGTCGGCCTCCATCTCGAGCCGGGTCTCGGGCCGGGCGTTCGCGAGCGCCCGGTCGAGCGCCTTGATGAGCTGGAAGGTCGACACCTCGGCCAGCCCCTCCGGACCGTCCGGCTGCGGAAGGCTCGGCGCGCGCGCTCGCCGCGCGAAGACGTCGCGGTCGAGGATGTCGTGGCGCCCCAGTTCCTCGGCCGCCTCCCTGTACTTCTGGTACTCGAGGAGACGTCGGACCAGTTCGGCGCGCGGGTCGCCCTGCTCCTCGGCGGAGTCGGTGTCCTCGGCCACCTCCGTGCGGGGCAGGAGCATCTTCGACTTCACCAGCATGAGCTGGGCAGCCATCTGGAGGAACTCGCCGGCCAGGTCGATGTCCATCTCCTGCAGCGACTTCAGGGCGAGGAGGTAAGCCTCGGTGATGCGAGCGATGGGGATGTCGAAGATGTCGACCTGGTGCTCCGTCACGAGGTGGAGGAGCAGGTCGAGCGGTCCCTCGAAGGGCGGCTCCCCGGCCCGTGCGGGCGGCAGGGTGACGCGAAACGCCTGGGGCGCCGGAAATTCGGCCTCGGTGGGGCCCGGGCTGGCCGGGTCGCGGGTCATCGGATGCGCGCTCTTTCGATCTTACAGGTTCTGGTCGAGGTGCATGGCGCGCCGGACCTCGTCCATGGTCCGGGCCGCCTCGGTGCGGGCCCGGGACGTCCCGTCGCGGACCACGTCCCGAACGAAGTCGGGACGGGCGAGCAGCGCCTCCCGCTTCTCGCGGAGCCGCTCCTGGTCGGGGAGGAGCCGCTCGAGCAGCTTCTTCTTGCAGTCCACGCAGCCGATGCCGGCCGTCCGGCAGTTCTCGTTCACCCAGCCCACGGTCTCCGCATCGCTGTAGATCCGGTGCAGGTAGAAGATGCCGCATATCTCGGGGTTGCCCGGGTCCTGGCGTCTCTTCCGGGCCGGGTCGGTGACCGCGCCCATCACCTTCCTGGTGGTGGATTCGGCGCTCTCCCCCAGCTCGATGGCGTTGCCATAGCTCTTCGACATCTTCCGGCCGTCGATGCCCACGACCTTGGCCGCCTCGGTGAGGAGCGGCTTCGGCTCGGGAAAGACGTTGCCGTAGTGGAAGTTGAACTTGCGGGCGATCTCGCGGGTCAGCTCGAGGTGGGCGACCTGGTCGGCGCCCACCGGAACCTGTGTGGCCTTGTAGAGGATGATGTCGGCCGCCATCAGCACGGGGTAGCCGAGGAAGCCGTAGAGCGCGAGGTCGCGGTCGGTGATCTGCTCCCGCGTCTCCTTGTAGGACGGCGAGCGTTCCAGCCAGCCGATGGGGGTGATCATGCCGAGAAGGAGGTTCAGCTCGGCGTGCTCCTTCACCTGGCTCTGGATGAAGAGCACGGCCTTCAGCGGATCGATCCCGGCGGCCAGGAAGTCGACGAACATCTCGAACTCGGCCTGCTTGAGCTTGTCGGTCTCGTGGTAGCTCGTGGTGAGCGCGTGCCAGTCGGCGCTGAAGAAGTGCGCCCGCGAGCTCTCCTGGAGCTTCACCCAGTTGGCGATGGCCCCGTGCAGGTGTCCGAGGTGGAGGCGCCCGGTGGGGCGCATGCCGGAGACGACGATGGGGAGCTGGGGATCGGTCATGGGCTCGGCTCTCAGGCGATGAAGCTGGCGAGGCGGACGAGCGCGTCGATGGCGGCGTTCACCGGGACGGCGATGATGCGCCAGCCGAAGAAGACGAGCCCCAGCAGGAGGAACATCGAGAAGCGGGAGAAGGTCTCCCACGCCCCCCGGAAGCGGGTCGGCAGGAAGGCGTCGACGATGCGGCTGCCGTCGAGCGGCGGGATGGGGAGCAGGTTGAACACTGCCAGCACGACGTTCATCTGGATCATGCTGTACAGGAACGCCGCGGCGATGTGCGGAGCGCTGCGCCCGTCAGCGCCGGCCCCCAGGTCCGGGTAGATGCGGGCCACGATCCCGAGAAGGACCGCCGAGAGGAGGCCCAGGAGGAGGTTCGAGGCGGGACCGGCCAGCGAGGTGAACATCATCCCCTTACCCATGTGCACGCCCTGCCGGAAGCGGGCCGGGTTCACCGGGACGGGCTTCGCCCAGCCGAACGGAATGTTCGTGAACACGGGCAACAGGAACGTCCCGATCGGGTCCATGTGGGCCAGGGGATTCAGCGTGTAGCGACCCATCCGCTCGGCGGTGTCGTCGCCCAGGCGTCGCGCCGCCCACGCGTGGGCGTACTCATGCACCGTCAGTGACAGCAACAGCACCGGCAGAATCACCAGCAGCCGCTGCACGATTTCCGCAAGCGAAGGGAACAAATTGGAATCTCCGGAGGAAAGGACGGTTGAGTAGCACCGGAGGGTCGGCGGGTCAACGAGACCCGCGGTCCCCTGGATCAGGCCCGCGGATGGTGCCGGGCGTGCAGGCGGCGGGCGTGGGACCGGTCGACGTGGGTGTAGATCTCGGTCGTCGACACGTCGGCGTGGCCGAGCATCGACTGCACGGCGCGGAGGTCGGCTCCCCCCTCGAGCAGGTGGGTCGCGAAGCTGTGGCGGAGCTTGTGGGGGGAGACCCTGCGGGAGATTCCCGCCGCGCGGGCGTAGCGCCCGAGGAGCTTCCAGAATCCCTGCCGCGTCATCCGTCGCCCGCGCGGGGTGACGAACAGGTCGCGGGTCCGGCGCCCTCGCAGCATCCGCTCGCGCGGACCGGCCAGCCAGGCCCGGAGCGCATCCGCCGCCGGCGCGCCCAGCGGGACGAGCCGCTCCTTGCTTCCCTTCCCGCGCGCGAGGACCACCCGGGATTCCAGGTCGACCTGGTTCACCTCCAGCGTCACCAGCTCGGAGGCGCGCAGGCCCGTGGCGTAGAGCAACTCCAGCATGGCCCGGTCGCGTGAGCCGGTCGCTCCGGGGACGCTTCGCGGTGCCGCCAGCAACCGGTCCACCTCCTCGCGGGAGAGGAGCTGGGGCAGCCGGCGGGAGCGGCGCGGCGCATCCACCTCATCGGTGGGGTCGGCGTGGCAGATCCGCTCGGAGACGAGCAGGCGGTGGAATCCGCGCACGGCGGAGAGGGCCCGGGCCTGACTCCGCGGCGAGATGCCAGAGGCCGCCAGCGCGGAGAGATGCGACTGGACATCGGGGCGCAGGACGTCGTCCCAGGAGGTCCGCCCGGCGGCCGAGACGTGGTCGAGGTAGCGACGGACGTCGCGCGAATAGGAATCGACCGAGTTTGCCGCCAGCCCCTTCTCGACGCGCAGGTGGGCCAGGAAGAGGTCGAGCGCAGGAGCCAGCGGGCCAAGCTCATCGGCCGGGGGCGAGTGCCGGGCCATCAGAGGTCCGAGACGTCGCCCTTGCCGACCCGGACCACCACCGGCTCGGGTCCGGTCAGGTTCACGACGCTGGAGGGCTCGTTCGGCTGGTAGCCGCCGTCGAGGATCAGCTCGAGGCCGTGCCCCAGCCGGTCGCGGATGTCCCGCGCGTCGATGAGCACCTCCCCGTCTGGCGTGGCGGCGGAAGTGGAGACCACCGGGTGGGCGAGCGCGCGGACGATCTCGAGGGCCACCGGGCTGGCCGGCAGGCGCACGCCCACGGTCTTCTGCCTGCGCAGCGCCAGCTCCGGAACGAGCCGGGTGGCCGGCAGCACGAAGGTGAACGGGCCGGGGGTCTTGCGGCGCAGCACCCGGAAGGCGGCGTTGTCGAGCATGGCGTAGCGCGCCACCTCGGCCAGGTCGGCGCAGAGAAAGGAGAGCTCGTGGGTGCGCGGCAGCTGCTTCAGCTGGTAGATGCGCTCGATGGCCCGCTTGTCGAAGAGGTCGCAGGCGATGGCGTAGTAGGTGTCGGTCGGGAACGCGACCAGCCCGCCCGAGGCGAGCACGCCGACCGCCTTCTCCACCACCCGCGGCTGAGGGTGCTCCGCGTCGATGCTCCAGATGGTCGCCGTCATCGCCCGTACCGTCCTGCGGCGAGGGTACCAGCCGGGAGGCCACGGTCAATTGCGCATCAGCGCCTGGGTGAGCGCGTCGGTGATGCGCTTCGCCTCGGCTCCCTCGACGCGCCGGCCGTCGCGCGTCCGCACGTAGAAGGCGTCGGCGGCGCGGTGACCCTCGGTGGTGATGCGGGCCAGGTCCACCGTCAGGCCCAGGTCGAAGAAGGTCCGGGAGAGCGTGTGGAGGAGTCCGACCCGGTCGGCGGTGAAGACGTCGATCACGCTGTGGTGCCGTGCGCTGTCGTTGTCGATCACCACCTTGGTGGTCACGCGCGGGAGCGGCCTGGCCTGGAGCGGCGAGGCCTTCAGTCGCCGGGCCATGAGGTCCTCGAGGCCAATTTCCCCCTCCAGGACCCGCTGCAGATCCGCCCGGGCCGCCCGCCAGCGCACCGGGTCGAGGGCCCCACCCTCCGGTCCGCGAAGCTCGAAGAGGTCGAGCGCCCGCCCGGCGATCCAGCCCAGCGCCTCGTCGCGCGGCGTCGAGAAGACCTCGGCGTGCTGGATGTCGATGCGATGGGCGGCCAGGACGCCCGCCACCAGCGCGAGCAGTCCGGCGCGGTCGGATGCGGTGAGCGCGAGATCGGAGTGGCCCAGGGCGGGGCGGTGCCGCACCAGCGCGGCGAGCGGCATCCGGCGCCCCAGCTCGAGAAGTCGCAGGTGTCGCGGCGCCTGGGCCGGCAACTCGGTGAGGAAGTAGCGAGCCGGCATGGCCGAGACGAAGCGGTCGCGCTCCCCGGGCGAGACGTGGCGCGCGTCGAGGGCCGCGGCCACGGCGGCGCGCCCCTGGGACTCATGGGTGCCTGGCACGGGCCGGCCGCGCTCGCCACCGGCGCTGAGGACGGCCCGGGTCTTCTCGTACAGCTCCCGGAGCAACCTGCCTTTCCACTCCGTCCAGGTCTTCGGGCCGACGGTGGCGATGTCGGCGTAGGTCAGGAGGTAGAGCTTGTCGAGCCGATCGGCGGTCCCGGCCTCGTCGGCGAAGGCGTGGATGAGATCGGGGTCGGAGAGGTCGCGCCGCTGCGCGAGGTTGGCCATGCGAAGGTGCTTTGCCACCAGCCACTCGATGTCGGCGGCGTCATCGGGGTCGATGCCCATGCGCACGCAACACGCCGCGGCGATCTCCGCGCCGCGGGTCGAGTGGTCCTTGCCCGAGCCCTTGCCGATGTCGTGGAAGAGCGTCCCCAGGTAGAGTCCGAGCGGCCGCGGGAGCCCCTGCATCAACTGGGTGAGCCCCTCCACCTGGAGGTCGCCGGTGCGCAGGGCGAAGAGCCGGCGCACCGCGAACAGGCTGTGAACGTCTACCGTGTACACGTGGTAGAGGTCGATCTGGCGCCGCGCCGTGACCCGGGCGAACTCGGGAAGCACCCGCTCGAGGACGCCCACCTCGTGCATGGTGGCGAGGAAGCGCCCACGGGTTCCGGGCCGGGTGAACATCGCCAGCAGCTCCTGGTTCAGCTCGGCGTCGCTGGCTCCCTCGGCGGGGAACTCCGCCGCCGCCTGGGCCGCGACGTCCCGCGCGAAGGGATACAGGTCGAGCCCTTCCCGGTCGGCGGTGGCGAAGAGCCGCACCAGCGACGCGGGAGATCGGCGCAGGATGTCCCGGTCGGCCACGGTCAGGCGCCCGCGGAACACCTTGAACTCGCCGCCCGGCAGGAGGCGGGCGTCCGGGACCGGTGCCGTCGACTCCGCGCCCTTGCGAGACGCGAGCGCGTCGGCTCGCCGCCAGGGCTGGGCCCGAGCCGGCTCGAGGCAACGGTCGATGAGCGCGTCGCTGGCGACCAGGATGGTCTTGGCGGCCAGGTAGTAGTGGCGCATGAAGTCCTCGGCCGCCGAGTCCTCGTCGCCGTACCCCATGAACGCCGCCACCTGGGGCTGGAGGTCGAAGGTGAGCTGGTCGGTCTTCCGGCCGGTCAGGTAGTGAAGCTGGTTCCGGATGCGCCAGACGAAGTCCCGCGCGCGGCGAAGCTCGCGGACCTCCTGCTCGGGAAGCAGCGCGCGGGAAAGTAGATCGGTGATCCCGGCCACCTTGAAGCGCGCCCTCGCCGCCCAGAGCCCCAGCTGGAGATCGCGCAGGCCGCCCTCGGACTGCTTCAGATTCGGCTCGAGCAGGTAGATCGAGTCCCCGAACTTCTCGCGCCGCTCCCGCGCCTCCTTCACCTTGTCGGCGATGAAGGCGTCGACCTTGGCCTGCGACAGGCCGTGAAGCTGATCCCGCTCCAGTTCCTGGTAGAGCGCCCGGTCGCCGTGGAGGTGCCGGAGGTCGAGGAGCGCGGTGCGGGCGGTGTGGTCGCTGGCGGCCAGCTCGTCGCAGGCGCGCACGTCCCGGATGCCGTAGCCCACCTCCAGACGAAGGTCCCAGAGGGCGTAGAGGAACCTCTCGCTCGCCTCCTTCACGAAGGGTCCGGGGTCGCGCTTCTCGTGGAGCAGGAGCAGGTCGAGGTCGCTATAGGGCGCGAGTTCGCGGCGCCCGTATCCGCCGAGTGCGATGAGCGACACCGGCGTCGCGGCGCGGCTCCGGGCGGCCGTCGCGAGGGATGCCTCCCAGATGGCGGTGACGATCCGGTCCATGGCGGCGCTCAGGAGGCGAACCACGGTGTGCCCGCTCCCGCCGGCGAGGTGCACCCCCTCCACGAATCCGCGCAGGGAGGCGAAGTCCGACCTCACCTCGCCGGTGAGCGGCGGCATCGATTCGAGGCGGGACTCGAACTCGTAGGGTGCGGACTTGGGGAGCTTTGCGAAGGAGGCGTCCTGGACCAGCATGCGGATTGCCTATAACCGGGACGCCAGCCGGTTCTGCCCTGCGAACTCGACGACGGCCCGGGCCACGCCGTCCGCCACCAGTTGCTGGTAGGCCGGGCTGGCCAGCCTCTTCTCCTCGGCCCGGTTGGAGATGAAGGCGGTCTCGACCAGCACGGCTGGCATCCGGGCCCCGAGGAGCACGTAGAAGAGCGCGTTCTTCACCCCGCGATCCCGCACCGTTCCCTGGCTCTGCCGGGTGCGGCTGGTGATCTCCTTCTGCACCATCCTGGCGAGCGTCCGGGAGGCCCCGGCGCTGGCCTTGGAGTCCAGGTCGGTGAGGATGCGCTGGACGTCCTTGGGCGCCTCCTCCATGTCCAGCGAACCGTTCTCCCGCGCGGCCAACCGGCGGGCGTAGCGGTCATCCGTGACGTCGAGGAAGTAGGTCTCGACCCCGTTGCGATCGCGCCGGGGGTTGGCATTGGTGTGGAGGGAGACGAAGAGGTCGCCGCGGGCCATGTTGGCCATGGCGGTCCGCTCCTCCAGCTTCAGATAGCGGTCGTCGGTCCGGGTCAGCGTCACCTGGAACCCCTGGGTCCGGAGCTTCTCGGCGAGACGCCTCGCCATGGCGAGCGTCACGTCCTTCTCCCGGACGCCTCGCGGGCCGATGGCGCCCGTGTCGTGACCGCCGTGGCCGGCGTCCACGATGACGCGCCGGATGGGCCGGCGCCCGGACTCCGCATCCTCGTCCTCCGGCGCCGCGCGTGGCACGGCGCGGGCGATGGCGCCGCGCTGGGCCTCGCGGACCCCCAGGTCGACGATCAAGCGCGGTGGGTCATCGAGGGTGAAGATCTGGTAGGCGTCCTGCCCCTTCAGATCGAGCACCACGCGCACCGTGTCAGGCCCGTGCTGCGCCGCGCGCACCCGATGCAGCAGCGAGTCCCCCACGGCTCGGAGCGAACCCTGACCGTCGAGCAGCGCCGGGCGAAGGTCGAGCGCCAGCCGCCTGGGATGGTCGAGGTCGGCGGGCAACTCCTGCTTCTCGAAGCCCACCGGCTGGGAGAGGTAGATGGCCACGCGGGTGTAGTCGGCGCTCGACCAGGTCTGCACCTCCGAGACCCGGGCCGGCGCGGGCACGGCTGCGGGAGCACCCTTCTCCGGCGGAGGGACCTGGGCCGGTGCCGCCTCGGCGACGGCCTCCTCGAGCACCGGGTCGAGTTCCTCCTCCGTCTCGTGGGCCGCTGAGGCGACGGTCGGAGCAGGAGACGGCGGCGCGGCCACCGTGGGACTTGCCTGGCGGCGCGGTAGCGGGGGCGCAGTCGCCAAGGCGCCCTTTTTCGGCGGAGCCTTCGCGACGACCGGCGGGGCCTCGTCGCCGGCCTCGCGACGGATGGCGGCCGCCAGCGTTCCTGCCTGCGCGGCGCCGGCTCGCGACGCGCGTCCGGCGAGCGCGAGGGCCCTCTCGCGGTCGGCCTCCACGGCGGAGAACCGGTACAGGGCGTAGCGGGCCTTGGCCGCGTCGAGGAGGGCCGGGCCGGTATCGGGCCCCCTGGCGGCCCGCTCGAGAGAGCGGATGGCCTTCTCCCAGTTGTGTCGATATCGCCGCTTGGCCGGGCTCTTCTTCACCGAAGCCAGCTCCGCCCGGGCCTTCTGCAGCGCCGGGGACGGGACCCGGGCCGGCGGCCGGGCCGCTTCGCGGCTGCGACCGGGCGGAACGGCGGCGGACGTTCCCTTGCCCCCGTTGGCGGAGCCCTTCCCCGTCGCCTCCGCGGGACCGAGCAGCATCGCCGCTGCGAGGAGCGAGACCGGCGCGAGTCGGAGCCTGGAGGTGAGCCGGGACATGGAGCAGGTCCAACCTACTGCGGCTGATATCGCAATCCAGTTTTCGGTATGATTCCGGGCTCCACCCCTGTGAGGAGGTCAGAGCCATGTCCAAGGAGAAGCACGTCGGAGTCATCCTCTCGGGAAGCGGCTTTCTCGACGGCGCCGAGATCCAGGAGGCCACCCTCACCCTGCTCTTCCTCGACCGTCGAGGGGCCAAGGTCACCGCCATGGCCCCCAACGTGGCCCAGATGCACGTCGTCGACCACGTGAAGGGGCAACCGACCTCGGGCGAGAACCGAAACGTGCTCGCCGAGGCAGCCCGCATCACCCGCGGGGCCATCGCCGACGTGAAGACGGTTAAGGCATCGGATCTCGACGCCCTCATCCTTCCCGGAGGCTACGGCGCGGCGAAGAATCTCTGCACCTTCGCCACCGAGGGGGTGAAACTTCAAGTGAACCCCGACGTGGAGCGACTGGTTCGCGACATGGCCGCGGCCGGGAAGCCCATCGGGTTCATCTGCATCAGCCCGGTCATCGCGGCCAAAGTTCTCGGCAGCAGGAAGGTCAAGCTCACCATCGGGAACGACCCGGCCACCGCCGCCGCGTTGAACGCGCTGGGTGCCGTCCACGTCGATGCGCTGGTGGACCAGATCGTCGTCGACGAGAAGAACAAGGTCGTGTCGACGCCCGCCTACATGCTCGGGCCTTCCATCGCTCCGGTATCGGCGGGCATCGAGAAGCTGGTCGCGGCCGTCCTGGAAATGGCCTGAACGTCCCTCTCGTTGACGGGGGTCAAGGCGCGGAGCGCCGGAGGGCATCATCCTGCGCCGGTCGTGAATCTTGGCGGGCGAGGCCCGTCCACAGGTAAAACCACTCGAGAAGGGGGAGTCCAGTGAAGAAGATCCTCAGCGCCATCGTCGCCGTCGCCTTCATCGCCGTTGCGTCCACCGCCGTCGCCGCTCCGGCGCCCGCCGAGGTCGTCCTGAAAGGCGCGACCCAGCCGCCCGTCACCTTCAACCACAAGCTGCACCAGGGCCAGGGCTGCAAGAAGTGCCACGGCGAAGGCACCCCGGCCAAGGTCGAGCTGCCGAAGGACAAGGCACACGCCCTCTGCATCGACTGCCACAAGGAGAAGGCCAAGGGCCCTGTCGACGCGAAGGTCTGCGCCGCGTGCCACAAGAAGTAGCCTTTCCAGCCAGTCGAGCGTCGCCGAGGGGCCGGGAGACCGGCCCCTTTCCAGTTGCTACTCGAGCCGGCGCTTCATCTCGGCGAGCAGGAGGAGAGCCTCGAGCGGCGTGAGCCGGTCGGGCACGAGTGCGCGCAGCTCGGCGCGGAGTCGCTCCAGGCGCGGATCGGGCGAGGCGAAGAGCCCGAGCAGCTCGGTGCGCACCGGGTCGTGGCGGCGCGCGCGCCC
>Ga0315290_10000712_pt1 | contig 22193 bp, 20 predicted proteins | sample YL17G12_0_MG_FD_203627 | JGI IMG/M metagenome (GOLD analysis project Ga0315290, IMG submission 203627) | Sediment microbial communities from Yellowstone Lake, YNP, Wyoming, USA - YL17G12_0 | ecosystem: Environmental > Aquatic > Freshwater > Lake > Sediment | place: USA: Wyoming | collected... | reverse complement strand
ACTCCGGTGGAAACCGGAGTCCAGAGAATTTTTAAGTATTTGAAATAACTGGATTCCGGCTTTCGCCGGAATGACGGAAATACGTCTTTCCAGACTTTTTACGAGATCATCATATATGATATCCAGGATAAATTCCGTTTGGCCTTTAAATAATAAGTCGTAAGGCGCTAGGGGAATAGAAGAATTAGATGTGAGGAAGAAGGGGCATTTTGGTTACTACTTACGACTTGCGACTTACTCCTTACGGTCTTCAGTCGCCGGGCAGGACGATGATCTTCATCTTTTGGCCGTTTTCGGGTAGGCCGTATCGATTGGCAGACCCTCCCCGGTCGGAGGGCAGAATGATCTCCACCTGGTTGAGTTGACCACAGGAAGGGCAGGTGATCCGTAGCTTTCGCGTAGCCTCGGTGAATTCAACCTCGATGGGTTGAGCGCAAGTCTCGTTGCGGCAATTCACCCATTCCTTATATTTCATCATCTCCCCCCCCGTCTTTTCCGCGCCAAGCCTTGATAAATGCCGTCCCCATGATCCACAGGACAACGGCTAAGATCCCCCAGACAATGGGGTTGAGAAGAATATAATCCTTTAGATACTGGACCAGGGAATGAAAGACTACCATTGCTTCTTATTTACCCTTATTCCCCCATCCTTGCCAAGTAAAATATCGGCCAAGAAAGCGTCAACTAAAATTTTCTGTTTGCATTTGACCCATTTCCCGTTAGGATAAAAAAGATTGTTACGGGAAGCGGTTTCCCTCACCAGCGCCAATTCCCCGATCCTATCATTGAGGAGGAATGAGAATGAAATTTAAACCCGAAGAGGTGAACTTTCACCGGGAAGAATATCAGGCTCTTTTGGCCGAGATGCGGCCCAAAGATTATGTGCCTTTGATGAAAAAAGATGTTTTGGGAAGAGTGAACTTTCGCCATCGGCTACCCAATCCTTACATGAAGGATGGCAAGGCTTTAGTCTCTTTCGTGCTGGCGAGCCGGGAGGTCAAGAACGACATCCGCAAGGCCGTGGAACTGCTCGGCGGTTTTGGCCAGTCTTTGAAATCCCCGGACCGCATCCTCTTGAAACCAAACTTCAACAGTGATGATCCGCCCCCGGGCTCGACAGCCTTGGATTTCCTGGCCGCAGTCATTGACCTGCTCCGGGAGCATGGCTGTACGCGAATCTCTGTAGGCGAAAGCTCAGGGCGGCCCTGGGTCCCCACGGAGAAGGTTTTTAAGAACGCCGGCCTGGCCGCGCGGATGGCCGAAATGAAAATTCCTCTCCTGGATTTTGACCGCTCGGAGTACATGGATGTGCCCATTGGCGGGGAATACCTCGATATCATTGCTTACCCCAAGGAGTTGGAGGGATTCGATAAGATCATATACCTGCCAACGATGAAGACCCATTTCCTGGGAGGATTATCCATGAGCCTGAAGCTCACGGTCGGCATGACTCACCTGGCCGACCGCACCCTCCTTCACGGAGACAACAACCTGTTCGTGCCTCAGCGGGCTGCGGAGATGAACATTCCCATCAAACCCGACCTGATAGTCATGGATGGACGAATCTCTTTTGTCAGTGGAGGGCCGGCCATCGGGCTCGCGGTCCATCCCGGCGTCATCCTGGCTTCCGGGGATCCCGTGGCTCTGGATGTGCAGGGGGTTCGCCTGCTGCAGAATTATGCCGCAGTGAACCACCTGGTCGGCGATGCCTGGAGCCTGCCGCAGATAAGAACGGCCGTGAAACACGGGCTGGGAATCCACAATGACGGCGAGTTGCTTCTGATTCGATGATAAGAGTATAGTGGCAAGCGGTGAGCGCGAAATGCCCAACAGGCATTAAGAATCTTTCGTTACCTTTTCAGTTTCCTTTCTCCTCCTCAATCTTAACTTTCGAGGGCGATGCTTCTTCACTTTCAGCCAGCTCTCAATCCAATCCCGGTAAATGATGGTGAGGACGATAGAAAGCAATGCCAGTCCAAGAATAACGAAGAACGCCCGGTAATCTTCAGAACGAATGGCCTGGCCCTGCATCGTCAAGAGGAGGGTTCCCGGAATTCTTCCGACGGTGGAGATGATCAGAAAGGTAAGTATGTGCATGGGACTCAAACCCAGGAGGTAGCAAAAATAATCCTTTGGCAAACCGGGAATGAGAAAGAAGATGAAGGAAAAAAAGGCCCCCTTATGCTCCATCAGGTAATCGAATTTCCTCATGGTTTCTTGCCCCACAAACCGGCGGACAAAGGGCTGCCCAAAACGGCGGGATATTAGAAAAGCAAATAGTGAGCCCATAGAGAGGCCAAATGTGGAATAAACGAAGCCCGGGCCGAATCCAAAAAGGTATCCCCCAATAAAGCCCGTGATCTCCCCGGGAATCGGCGCAAAAAGGACTTGCAGGATTTGCATTCCAATAAAAGCCAAAGGGGCGTAAGGGCCGAAAGAAGCAAGGAAATTGTTAACCCGCGGTTTATTGCTGAAAAAGCGTAAGGCCTCCCGGAAGCCCGTGTAGACTTCCCGGTAATAATACAACAAAAGGCAGAGGCCCAGGAGCAGCAGAGCATATCCCAGGATCGATCTCCAACGCTGTTTTAGATATTCTGTAAGAGCAGTCATTTTCAGCCTTTGGAAATTATCTTTACCAGAAACTTAATCGGCAATCAACCAGATTCTCTTGAATTCCACCCTCTTTTCTCCCCCTTCGGAGGGCTCAAGATTATGTAAGTGGCTAGGCCTTTGGCGATGAGTTTTCCATCGACCGTTTTCACCTCCATGTCGGCTAGCGCCAACCGTTTTCCCTTGTTAATAATGCGGGCTTCGCCAATCATCTCGTCTTCCGTAACAGGGGTAAGGAAATTAATCTTGAATTCGACGGTGGTTACTTTTTCTCCCGGTTGAATCATCGTCATCATGGCAAAAGCCACAGCCGTGTCCGCCAGGGTAGCGATGGCTCCTCCATGGACGACTCCGTAGGCCTGAGTCAATTCTTTCCGGAAGGGCATGCGAAAACGGGTAAAACCGACATCGATCCGCTCCAGAGTGATTTTTAAGAGCTGGTAGTAGGGGGCGGATGCCACCGCGGCTCTCAGGGCTTTTTCGTAGCTTTCTTTGATCGGCATGGTCAATAAAAAAGCGTTCAGCTGTCAGAAAAAAGCGATTCGCTCTCAGCCATCAGCTTTCAGCTAAGACAAAGGGTTTAAAAAATAGCCAAGAATTGCCGGGACAAATGCCTGTTATAAATCTTTTTTGGGTTTTTGCTGACTGCTGATTGCTGACGGCTGATCGCTATTCGTTGATGGCTGATTGCTGAAAGCTAGTCTTTTCATCCATTCTAAGGCCTTCTTCATGGCCCGTTGATCTTCGCGTAATCGGTGCCCCGCGCCCTCGATGAGGAAGAATTCCGCCTTTCCTCGCACTTGGGCATGAAGGTTCCTGGCATGGCTAGCATCCACCACGTCGTCCTCCGTACCGTGGATGATGAGCAATGGCCGGGGTGGAATTCGACCGATCCAATCCACAGGCTTCACAGCTAGGAAACCATTTTCCCATTCCTCCACCGAGGCCGGGAAATTTGTATCTCTGATGATTCCCACATCGCGGGCATGGACCATAAAATCTTCCAGGCCTTTACCCGTGAATAAATCCCGGAATTCGGCTGGGGAGGCACAGGAGACTAGGGCAGCAACATCTTTTCGATGAGCCGCCACATAAATGGAGACGGCCGCCCCTCCACTGAACCCCATCAGGAAGATTCGTTTTTGATCTACCTCAGGGCGGAGGGCGAGGTAATCCAGACCCCTGTCCAGGTCCCGGGCCCAGCCAAGGAGGTCGAAATTCCCTTCGCTTAAGCCGGCTCCGCGAAAATTGAAGATCAGGACGAAAAAACCTTCTTCGGAGAAATGCTCGGCCAAGAATGGATACCCCCGGTCGTCCGGCCCTTTGACCTTAGCGGGAATCCCATGGCAGATGACCAAAGCTGGATAGCGTCGTCTTCGATCGGCAGGAAGATAGACTGCTCCTTGGATCCTCAGTCCATCGCTCATCCAGGAAATGTTTTCGACATTCATAAAAAATCGTCCTGGCTTTTGGGACGCGGATTCACCCTGTTAGATGTTTACTATCTAGATTTCATCCGGAAACTCCCTCTCCCCTCGCGGGAGAGGGGCGGGGGAATAGAAACGAAAAGCCTTGATATCCCACTCATTATCACCCCCACCCTGGCCCTCCCCCCTCTAGAGGGGGAGGGGAATTCCCGGGTTTCCGGATGGAAACTATCTAACAGGGTAAACGCACATTTTTCAGATTGAAATCTAGAATGCAAGAGTTAGAACATAGTTTCTGGTCTTAAGAACTACAAACTCTTAGAAACCAGTAAGTATTTTTGTCATTCTGGATTCTGTCTTCTGACCCTTGAATTCTCCTGGAATGGCATCTTTTCCTGCAAGTCTCGGCAAAAATCTGCGTCCTAAACTAATATCCCAGGTTTTCTCCCACGATGATGACTAAGTAATCGGAGAAGAAAGGGGGTTTCCATTCGATGATGGTGGTAATCCGGCACACCCGCTCAGGAACACGGCAATCAACACATTTCCCCGCCTGCATACAGGGGGGATTGCTGTTCAGCCTTTTGCAGTTCATGGGCACCACAATTTCTTTGATCCGCCGCAATGCGCTGTCCAGGTCCGGAACGATCTTGTTCGCCCCGGCGACCACAATGGCCTTCTTGGGGCCGAACCCCATGGCATTCACACGGTTGCCACCCCCGTCGGTATTCACCAGTTGCCCCTCCATGGTGATGGCATTTGTGCTCGTAATGAACACATCACAGGTTTGCTGCGCTCGACGCAGCTGGAAGTCTTCCTCCGATAACATGGAAGCCGCTACCCAGTGGTTGATGATTTTGTTTCCCCTGGCCTTCAAGTCTTCCACGATTCCCATCCCCCGGACGGTGACGGACCCCCCTAGGCCTACGGATGCGCCGGGAGAAATCTCCCTTAAAACAACCTCCTTGGCCTGAGATTGGGTTTCCACATAGAGGGCATTAAAGGCTCTTTTCTTCAGAGCTTCAACTGCCCGCCGGCTTCGATCTTCCATAAACCATTTCATTACCGGGTCCATAAATTCTCCTTCTGTGCAAATAGATCTACCGCAAAGCACGCAGAGAGCGCAGAGGGAAAATCCTTATTCTGCAATAGAATGGCAAAACCCGAATGGTCTCCCCTTTTGTTGATGCTATATAACTCAGCGTTCTCAGCGCGCTCTGCGGTGAATGGATTTCCTGCTCAAGGTCTTCCCAAGACGAAAACGCAGGCAATCGACCCCGGCCCGCCGAGGGTATGCGTTAGGCCGATGTCCGCCTTTTTCACCTGGCGCTTTCCGCTCCGACCCCGCATCTGGTTGACCACATCGGCCACCATCCGCACCCCCGTGGCTCCCACCGGATGCCCGCAGGACTTTAATCCTCCGCTCGTATTCACCGGAAGCTCTCCGTTCAAGGCCGTAACCCCTTCGGAGATGAGCTTCCCACCTTCTCCCCGGCCGCAAAATCCCAGGTCTTCGTAGTTTACCAGCTCGGTGATGGTGAAACAGTCATGTACTTCAGCGACATCGATCTCCTTCCGGGGATCATTAATTCCGGCCTGGCGGTAGGCCATGGCCGCAGCCTCCCGGGTGGATTTAAATCCCAGAAAGTCATTATCTTCCTGGAAAGCCATGCTGAAATATCCGTACGTTACGGCCAACCCCATGCCTTTGATCAAGATGTAATCCTTCTTCATCTCCTTGGCGATTTCGGGGGTGGTCAGAATGGCGGCAGCCGCCCCGTCGGTTGTGGGACAGCAGTCAAAAAGCCCCAGGGGATCTACGACCATCGGCGCTTTCAAGACGGTTTCCTCGGTGATCGGGGAACGGAAATGAGCCTTGGGGTTTAATGACCCGTTGTAGTGATTTTTCACGGCCACTTTGGCCAGGGTTTCTTTGGTATAGCCGTACTGGTGGAAATAGCGGGTAGCAATGGGGGCAAAAATTCCTGGAGCCGTCCTTCCTTTGGAGATGAGCGGATGGGTCTCGTGAACGTGACGGGCAACCAGACTCCCCCGCGGGGGGACCTCACGCATTTTTTCCACTCCCACCGCGAGGACGATATTGTACGCCCCCGAAGCCACACCAAAGGCCGCATTCCGGACGGCCTCCATCCCGGAGCAACAGTAGGCGGAGACGCGAGTCACCGGGCGCGGGTAAAAATTCAGGGGCTCGGAAAGAGAGGCCCCGGCATCTCCTTCAAGACCCGTCAGCCCGGGAGAAAGAGTTCCCAGCCAGGCGGCATCCATATCTTTCGTTTCCAGTCCAGAGTCCTGGTAGGCCTCATAAACTGCTTCTATGGCCATATCCTGGTAGGTCATTTCAAAATTTTCACCGAATTTTGTCGCCCCTACACCGATGATGGCCACTCGATCCTTGATGCTCATCTCTCCCTCCTAAAAAAGCAGTTTCAGGTTTCGGGTTCAAGTTTCAGGTTTTGAATATTTTTTCCCTCTCTGCGCTCTCTGGGGTGAAATCCTTATTCTAAGGGCCGGAGCTTCCAGAAGTAATTATAGAACCCGCCCCCCTGGTGGAACCTGCGGAAAGTCAGCTCCACCGGCATCCCAATTTTGGCTTGGCCTGAATCGCAATCCGTCAACTGGCCATAAAAACGGCCCCCTCCGTCCATATCCACCACAGCCATCACGGTGGGCGGGTCCGGATTGGGGAATAGATGATCTTTGGCGAGAGTGTAAATCTTTCCCCTGCTGGGGAGTTTGGCGTCCTCGTATTCATCCTTGGCGTTGCATTTCAGGCAAATCCTACGCCTGGGGTAGGCAAACGTGCCGCATTTTTTACAGCGAGTGCCGTAGAGTTGGAGATTTTGCTTCTTTTCTTTCCAGAGAAGCGCCCAGGATGAATAGGGAACGAGGGGCTCATTGGGCAGGGTGTTTTGGAATTTTAGAAACTTCTCGTAGTTGGTCATGGGTCTCTTTACGCTCTGATGGCGTGCGACGCCCCGTTTTTCCCTCAAGCGTTCCACTTCCGGGGTGACCTGAAAGATGAAAGCATCACTGTTTCCGGCTCCGTAGCTGCAGAGCAGGATGCGCTCCCCCGACTTGGCCTTTTCCAGGGCGGCCACAAGGAGCATGAGAGGTGCGGCAGCTCCGGTGTCCCCTACTGTGGTCAGCAATGGGTCTTCCATAAAGGACCCGGGAGGAAGGTTTAAGCTTTTGGTCATGCGAGCGTAAATCCGGCCATCCGGAGCCGGAAAGATGAACTGGGAGATGTCCGAGGCTTTCATCTCGTATTTTTTTAGGATTCCTTCGACACAATTCTTGACAATGCGGGCATACCCGAAAGCCTGCACAAAAGCGGCGTCTCCTTTCTGGATAAAGACATCGTCTTGCTTCCGCCAGGCGTCCATGAATTCCTCGGAGATGGAATAGGATCCCTCGACGGAGGCCGCGACCCCAGTACTTCCCACCATCACGGCTGCCGAGCCATCTCCAAAGAGTTGCTCGGAATCTGACCCAGGTTCACCCCGGCGAGAGTCAGCCGCTGTCACAAGAATGTTCTTGGCACTTCCGGCCTTTACGGCATCCATGGCCGATTTCAACGCAGCCGTCCCGGCTCGAATGGAAGAAAGATGGTCGGCCGTAAAGATCTCTACAGGGAAATCTGCGGCGGTGGCCACCAGCGTAGATGCCTGTTTTTCCAGGTAGGGGGAGGTCGTGGAAGCGAAAATCAATCCCTCCACCGCTTTTGAATCGATCCCCTGAAGGCAGTTTAAAGCCGCCTCTGTAGCCATCGTAAGACTGTCCTCGTCAAAGTTGGCCACGGCCCGCTCTCCGGAGAGGAACCGGGGCCCCCAGGCCTTGGCTACGACATCACGCCCCAGACGGTATTTGGGAATATATGCCCCATAGCTGGTAATCCCGACCATCGGCACCCCCTTTTTCCCCTCTGTCGCTTTAAACCATTTAAAAAGATTGACAGCTTTTAGGGTTACGAAATAGTTCCCCCAAATCGCCCACATTATTAACACAGAAAGAAGCCCAACACAATCTTTTCCGGTACATCTACATCCTCAGCAATATATGAAGGCTCGAGGTCACGAGTGATATGGCCTCCAAAAAAATATACTCCTTTGCATTTTTCCCTTGCATTTTTTTGTGATGATCCTTATATTGGAGATTAGCACTCATTTGAAATGAGTGCTAACGACTAATGTTGAGCGTTGAGCAATGATTTTTCCATATTTTTGACAGATTTCTTGGTGCAAAGAGAAGGGAAAGAACCATTGACATAAAAAGGTGAGTAAAATCAGAAGGAGAGGAGGTTTAATGCTTGTGGGGGAGGTCAGCCTTGACCGATTATTTAATTGTAGAAAGGAGAGCTGAACGATGAAAATCAGACCATTGCATGACCGCATTATTGTCAAACGTGTGGAAGAAGCGGAGAAGACGAAGGGGGGAATTATTATCCCCGACACGGCCAAGGAAAAACCCATGGAAGGCAAAGTGACTGCCGTGGGGAAGGGAAAAATTCTGGAGGATGGCAAGCTCCAAGCCCTTGACGTAAAGGTTGGTGACCGGGTTCTCTTCGGAAAATATTCCGGCACAGAGGTGAAAATTTTAGATGAAGAACATCTGATCATGCGCGAAGATGACATTCTGGGCGTGATCGAGAAATAATCATAGGACCGTAAAGGAGGAATGAAACAATGGCTGCTAAAGAAATTCGTTATGATCAGAAAGCCCGGGAATCAATCCTTAAGGGCGTAAATTATTTATCCGATGCGGTGAAGGTGACTTTGGGACCCAAAGGCCGGAATGTAATTCTGGATAAAAGTTTCGGCTCACCTCTCGTGACCAAGGATGGAGTCACCGTAGCCAAGGAGATCGAGCTGGAAGATAAGTTTGAGAACATGGGCGCCCAGATGCTCCGAGAAGTGGCTTCTAAGACCTCAGACGTAGCCGGCGACGGGACCACCACAGCCACGGTTTTAGCTCAGGCCATCTACCGGGAGGGTTCCAAATTGGTGGCTGCGGGCCACAATCCCATGGAGTTAAAGCGCGGAATCGAAAGAGGAGTAGAGGTTGTGAACGAGGAGCTCAAGAAGCTCTCCAAGCCCACCAAGGAGCAGAAGGAAATCGCTCAGGTCGGAACCATTTCGGCAAACAACGATGAAACCATTGGCAACATTATTGCCGAAGCCATGGCTAAAGTAGGCAAAGAGGGCGTGATCACCGTCGAGGAAGCCAAGTCCATGGAAACGACCCTGGACATCGTCGAGGGTATGCAGTTTGACCGAGGGTACATCTCTCCTTACTTCGTGACCAACCCGGAGAAGATGGAGGTGGTGCTCGAAGATGCTCTGATCCTCATCCATGAGAAAAAGATCAGCAATATGAAAGACCTGCTCCCGGTATTGGAGCAAATCGCCAAGATGGGCAAGCCCCTATTGATCATCGCCGAGGAAGTGGAAGGCGAGGCCCTAGCCACTTTAGTGGTGAACAAGCTCCGGGGCACCCTAAAGTGCGCGGCGGTTAAGGCGCCAGGGTTTGGGGACCGAAGGAAAGCCATGCTGGAGGACATCGGCGTTCTGATCGGCGGGCAGATGATCTCCGAGGAGATGGGGGTGAAGTTGGAGTCGATCTCCCTCAAAGACTTGGGCAAGGCCAAACGGATCACTATCGACAAGGATAATACCACCATCGTCGAGGGTGCCGGGGATTCGAAGGCCATCGAGGGCCGGGTTAAGCAGATTCGCGCCCAGATCGAAGAGACCACGTCCGATTATGACCGCGAGAAGCTGCAAGAACGGCTGGCCAAACTGGTCGGCGGAGTAGCCGTGATCAACGTCGGCGCGGCCACGGAATCGGAGATGAAGGAAAAGAAAGCCCGGGTGGAGGATGCTTTGAACGCGACCCGGTCGGCGGTGGAAGAAGGGGTCGTCCCCGGCGGCGGTGTGGCTTACCTCCGGGCACGGCCGGCCCTGGATAAATTGAAACTTCCCGAGGAGCAACAGTTTGGCCTGAACATCCTGAAGAAGGCTCTGGAGGAACCCATTCGCTGGATCGCTCAGAATGCCGGGCACGACGGGTCCATCGTGATCGAAAAAGTTAAGAACGAAAAGGGAAATTACGGGTTCGATGCCCAGAAAGAGGAATATACGGATATGGTCAAGGCCGGAATCATCGACCCGACCAAGGTGGTGCGCACCGCCTTACAGAATGCTTCCTCTGTCGCCGCTCTGTTACTCACCACTGAGGCCATGGTAGCTGAAAGGCCCAAGGATAGAGAGAAATTCCCACCCATGCCTTCGGGAGGCGGCGGGATGGGCGGGATGGAAGGAATGTATTAAGAGCCGGATCGATCAAAGGTAGGCAGATAACGCCCAGCCTTTGGCGATCTGGAAAAGTTCATGAAAAGGGAAAGCCCCCCGTTTTTTCAGGCGGGGGGCTTTTTTTATTTTATGCGGCAGCGTGCGGGGACAAAAACACTGGCCCGACCTAATGGTGTAACGGATTGCGCGCCTTGTTTTATTTTGGGAGACCTGTTAATATTCCCTTGGCATGGAGGGCGGGATGCCGAGTCGCCTGCAGCGCCTGAGAAGGCCGGGGGGTCGCAAGGTTCTGGCCATCCAGCAAACGAGAAAATTGAGAAAGGAGAATCTCATGGGTCAGCAGATCAAGAAAGTGGCCGTAATCGGGACCGGTACTTTGGGAGCGCAAATCGCCATTCAGGCCGCTTCGTATGGATACGACGTAAAGGCCTATGATCAGGATCCGGAAAGTTTTCAGAAAACCCTCCAGAAAATCCGGGATGTAATGAAGATGAGAGGCAAAGGCCCCACCGTCCCGATGGAGGAATGGGAGAAGGGAGCGCAGAAGGTTAAGCAGGCTAGAGGCTTAGCTGAAGCGGTGAAAGAAGCAGACCTGGTCATCGAAGCCGTGCTGGAAAACCTGGAGCTAAAGCGAAAAGTGTTCGCCCAGATTGATTCCCTCGCTCCTCAAGGGGCGATCCTGGCCACGAACAGCTCGTCCATTCCCATCTCCAAGATCGAGAGTGCCACGAAAAGGCCCGAGAAGTGCGTGAACATGCATTTCTACATGCCGGCCACCAGTATGAACATAGTAGACCTCATGGGCGGGACGAGGACCAAGGCCGAGATCATTGAAGCTGGGCAAAAATTCATTCGCTCGATCGGTTGCATCCCCCTGACCGTCAAAAAGGAAATCCTCGGGTTTTGTTTCAATTGCGTCTGGCGGGCGATAAAAAGGCAGACGCTCTACATGTGGGCCGGGGGGTATGTGGATTTCCGGGATATCGACCGGGGCTGGATGGTCTTTACTGGCATGACCCAGGGTCCGTTCGGCCTCATGGATACGGTTGGACTCGACGTGGTCTATGACATCGAGATGGTCTATTACAACGAGTCGAAGGACCCCAAGGATCATCCTCCGGCAGCCCTGAAAGCTATGATCGAAAGAAAAGAACTCGGAGCGAAGACGGGAAAAGGGTTCTATACCTACCCCAACCCCGAATACGCCCGGCCTGATTTTTTAAAAGGGAGTTGAAGAAATAGATATTACTAATGAGTCCATAATAGTCTAAACATCATTGGTTGGAGGACCTTTCCTTTTGAAAGCCTCGAGCTGGGCTCCGGCTTTCGCCGGAGAGACGAACATTAGAAAGGCATGGTTCTTTGTCGTCATTCCGGCGGAAGCCGGAATCCAGGAGGATTTAAAAAAGATGAAATCCATGTCTAGACAATTTTGGCCTCATTAGTAAGTCCACTTCGGTATCGCCTTGGAAAATTGGAATAATGGAACCATGGAATAATGATTAAATTGCCCGGTTATTTTTTCCTACTTTTCTAACCCATTATTCCAATATTCCAACATTCCATATTTCCTATCCTTCTTTCCCCTCCAGGGAAGCAAATTCTTGCAGGAGCTCTTTTTGGCGTTTGCTCAATTTGGTGGGCACTTTGACTAGGATCTGGATATGCTGGTCGCCTTTTCCGAAGCCGTCCACATGAGGAATGCCCTGGCCGCGCAAAGTGAAAACCTGGCCCCCCTGAGACCCGGCAGGAAGGGATATTTTCTTGGACCCGTTGAGGGAAGGAACTTCAAGCTCTGCTCCCAATGCGGCCTGGGTGAAGGAGATCGGAATCTGACATAGAATATCATCGCCATGGCGTTCGAAGAAGGGATGGGGTTCCACGTGTATCACCACGTAGAGGTCCCCCAGCCGGCCACCCCGTTCTCCCTCCCCCCCTTCGCCGACAATTTTCAAACGACTTCCCATATCTACTCCTGCTGGGATCTTGATGGGAATCCTTCTGGGCTTCTTGACCTTCCCTGTGCCGCGGCAATCTGTACAGGGGTGAGGAATGAAAAAACCCTGGCCGCGGCATCGCGAGCACGTCGTGCGCAGCGTAAAAAAGCCCTGGGAGTGCGTGGTTTGCCCGCTCCCCCGGCATGCCGGGCAAGTCTCCTTTTTCGTCCCGGGCTTGAAGCCCGCACCTTTGCAGGTTCCGCAAGATTCGAGGCGTTCAACCTCTATCTCCATCTCCTTGCCCAGCGCCGCATCCAGGAACGCAATGGTTAAATCGTAGCGGAAATCCGCCCCTTTCCTGGGGCCGGATGCCCCGCGTCGGCCCGTGCCGAACCCAAAAAAGTCCTCGAAGATATCACCGAAGCTGGTAAAGATGTCCTCAAAACCGGAAACCCCCGAAAAGCCGGTTTTCCGAAGGCCTTCATAGCCATAGCGGTCATAGAGGTTTCTCTTCTCCGGATCACGGAGGACCTCGTAAGCTTCTGAAGCCTCTTTGAATTTTTCCTCCGCCTCTTTATTTCCTGGATTTCGATCGGGATGGTACTGGAGAGCTATTTGCCGGTAGGCTTTCTTGATATCGGCCTCATTGGCATTATGAGGAACCCCCAGGATTTCGTAATAATCTCTTTTGGTCATAGATCTGGCTCGCCTTCCTCCTGGAAGAGAATATTAGCATTCTCAGGGCCAAAGTCAAGCTTGGGGTTTAACTTGACATTTTTCCCCCGTTTGATTATTATTGGATCATATTTTGGGAAAAGGTAAGAAGGGAGGATAAAAGGGGAAGTCAAGCAGGGAAAAAAGTCATAGGCCAGAGCTGGCGAAAGGAGGTTGTATGCTGAAACGGTTGGGACTTTTTAAGGTGGTCGCAATTCTGGTGTTGGTCTTTTCAACGTTCACCCTGGTATTGGCGTTTGAGAAGGCTAAGTTTGTAGCTATTTCCGACCCGCACATTTCTATCCCTCAGCAAAAGGGTGTTGCCGATGGGTATAAACTCGGCCTGAAGACCGTGATGCTGACAGAAAACACAATTGCGGAAATCAATAAGATCCCAGATTTGAAATTTGTCCTGGTTGCTGGGGATCTTACCCAGGATGCCGAACCGTGGAATATCGATGAACTACGAAGGATTCTGGATCAGCTGAAGGTGCCCTATTTTGTCGTTCTGGGAAACCATGACCTCAGCCGTGTCCCGCATGAAAAGAAAGATCAACCGGTCACCCTATCCAAATATACCGTCGCCAGTGCATTCATAGGCAAGTCTGGGGGCATGCTGCCCGGAATGACCTATTACTCTCATACGGTGGCCAAGGATCTCGTTCTCATCGGCCTGGATGCGTCGCGCGCCCAGATATTTGTGCCGGAAGCCAATTTAAATGATTACGGCGGCAAGATTGATGTCGGGCAGGTGAGGTGGCTGGAAAAAATTCTGAAAGCAAACCAGAATAAGACAGTCATTATCCTTACCCATCACAGTCTTGTTCCCTGGGGAGAAGGGGATAGAACAAACCATAACTATTGGGGATGGTTCCGGGTGGATAATGCGGAGGAAGTAAGGGCGTTATTGAAAAAATACGGGGTCAGGCTGGTCTTTTCGGGCCATCGACACATCTCCACCCGTTATCAGCAAGTTGACGACATCTATCATTTCATCACCCCGGCGATTTCCACCTATCCCATGCGATACACGGTTTATGAGATGACTCCAAAGGAGTTGAGTTGGCAAGTGAAGAATATCCCGGCTCCCAGCGAGGTATGGGAACTGGCCAAAAAGAATTTTCTGGCCGATAAATGGTGGAGAGGACCGGACCATCCGGATACACCTGAAGGGAACGAGAAATATTTGGAGTTTTACGAGAGCCCGACAACTCTAAAAGGAAAAGTAATCTATAAATGAGGCCCGGTAGGGGCGGGGTAGAAAGGGATTTCACGTCATCTTAACAACAATGTCGCCGATCAGGTTGGCGGCTTCATCGCCCCGGTCGGCGGCATTGGAGAGATGGCGGTAGATTTCCCTCATTTTGAGCATGTAAACCGTGTCTGCGCCCTTGAAAAGGTCGGCCAAGGCCCGGTGATAGGCATTCTCCATCTCATTCTCGCAGGCCTTGGCCTTGGTGGCATGCTCCAGGGCAATGCTGGGGTATTTCTGAATTAAGCGGATGGCATCGCTCAGCTCATGGGTTGCCTTGCGCAGGATGTCGATCATCTCGATGATATAACGATTCGGCTTGACCTCATAGATTTCCATCTCGTCGACGGTCCGGTCGGCGTAATCCATGACATCATCGATGGCCCGGGATAGGGAGAAGATATCTTCCCGGTCGAAGGGAGTGACGAAAGTCTGGTTGAGTTCTTCGATGAGAATTCGTCGAAGCTCATCAGACTCCCGTTCCACTTCCTTCACCCTAGAACTCTTCGCCCCCTCCAGCCCTTGCGCCCATCCGTAGAGGGCGTCGAGTCCTTCGAGGACTTTCTCAGCCTGGGCATGAAGCATCCCGCTAAAATCAACCTTCTTTTTCCGCAACCAGGACATCTAGATTCCCTCTCTTTTATCGGTTCGCTGTCCGTATTCTACGGTTGGGGTCCATGACCTGTCCAGCAAATTTTAAATCCATCTTTTGATGAGCAGAAGAGCAAGAGCTGCCAGGATGGCTGAGCCGGGAATGGTTATGATCCAGGTGAAAAAGATTTGCCGGCCGATTCCCCAGCGCACAGCCCCAAGGCTCTGGGCAGATCCCGCTCCCAGGATGGAGGAGGAAACAATCTGTGTGGTGCTCACGGGAAACCCGAACAGAGAAGAAAGGTATATGATCGCCGAGGAACAAGCCTGGGCGCTGAATCCATGTATCGGCCTGACCTTGTAAAGCTTCGTTCCAAGAGTTTTCATGATACGCCAACCCCCAAAGCTTACCCCTAAGGCCAGGGCTACGGAGCAAGCCAGGATCACCCATTTGGGTACATAGAAAGCATTATGGTCCATCGGTTGGTATATTTTCTCCATCACCTTGGGGGAAATCTGGTAGAAAATGACCAGGGCAAGACTGATAATCCCCATACCCTTCTGGGCATCGTTCGATCCATGGCTCAGGGCAAGGGTGATCGAGGTGAGGATCTGCAGTCTTTTGAAGAGGCGGTTGGCCCGGTTTGGTTTGAAGTTTTCGAAGAGCGCAAGAACTTTTTTAGTCAGGTAATGGCCGAGAATCAGCCCCACAATGGGTGAAAGAATGAGGATAGCCAATACCTCCCAGACTTTCCCCCAGTGAATCCACTGAGGCCCTGAGCCCAGGGCTACGGCTCCCAGGAGTCCGCCAATCAGAGCGTGCGAAGAACTGGAGGGCATCCCAAAATACCACCCTCCTAGATTCCATAATATCGCCGCGAAAAGAGCAGCGAATATGGCGGAGAGGGTAATATTTTGGGGGTTAACGATCCCTTTGCCGAGGGTCTGGGCAACAGCCGTTCCCAGAAACCACGCCCCGATAAACTCGAAGACGGCCATGACCAATAGTGCCTTCCGTGGGTCTAGGGCCCCAGTGATTACCGGGGTTACCACTAAGTTGGCACAATCGTTGAACCCGTTGCTGAATTCGAACAATAGAACGATCGCAATGAGTAAACAGGCGATGATCAGAATGTTGGCTTCCAAAAATTTACTCTCCATAAGGCAGGAGGATTATTTGCGAAAAGACGAAAAGCTCAATTCTTTCTTCGACACAGTTCCATAAGGACTTTAGGTTTTTCCCCCAGCTTGGTTGTCAGACCAAACGAGCGGTTACTGATCATCTTTGAGTATCTCCGCCACGCTCTCCCAAACATAATCGGGTTGGATGTCGGATTGCCGTAAGGCTTCGCGGGTGGTTACCCCCGTCAAAACAAGGGCAGTGGCCATCCCGGCTTTCTTCCCCATGACCATGTCGGTTTCCAAGCGGTCACCCACGAGGAGACAGTCCTGTGGACGAAGGCCCATGGCCTCCACAGCTACCTGAATCATGATATCCGAAGGTTTGCCCACGATGGCCTCAACCTTCTTCCCCGTAGCCCCTTCGACGGCGCCGATCATAGCCGCGCAATCCGGTATTTCCCCTCCTTCCACCGGGCAGGTGCGGTCCGGGTTTGTGGCCACGAAATGGGCACCCCTTTTAATGGCTTGGAGGGCGATATTCAATTTTCGGTAATCGAAAGTCCGGTCAAAGGAGGCGACCACATATTGAACTTCTCCCGGTTCTTCGCTGATGCGGAATCCCTCCCGGCGCATTTCGGCGATCAGAGGCGGTTCTCCGATGACAAAGATGGCCGCACCGGGAGCCTGATGGTAGAGCCATCGGGCCATAACCATGGAAGAGTTGATTATTTCTGTGGGTTCTGTAGGGACCCCCAGGCGGGTAAGTTTCTCTGCGTAGTCCTCGCGAGTCTGGATGGGCTTGTTGGAAAGATAGACAATCCTTTTAGAAAGGGATTTCAATTTTTCTATCGTCTCTCTAGCGCCCCCGATGAGCTTCTCTCCCCGATAGATTGTGCCGTCGAGGTCGAAAACATAACCGGAAAAGTCTAAAGGCCCCATGAAAATTTCCTCAAAAAAACCAGATAGGTATATGGACGAATTATTGGTTCTCCATTGCCCTTTGAAGGCGTATCAATCAAAACTAGGTAAATCTATTTGGAAAATGGTACCATTGTCAATGATAAAAATTTCGCCAACTCTTAGAAAAGCACTCTTTTAATTCGGCGAATCCTCAAGAATAGTAACCCTGTGTCTTCCCCCATTGCCGGGTTTTTCCAAAGACCACTTATATCAGACAATCTTATTGACATTCGTTATCCCTTAAGTTATTTTTACACCAAATTGACGCAAATGTTATCCGGTCATCAAGACCATTTACGTTTTTCAAGGAGGGAAACGGATATGAAAAAGAAATTGCTTCTGGGAATGGTCATTTTCTTTTTTTCTTTCTCATTTCTTTACTTTTCTCCCGCAAATGCCCAGCCAATTGAAAACGAACTTTACCTGATCACCCCGGTATCCAAGGATGTCCATGACCCGGCGCTGACGCAATTTGCCGCCTACGCCAAGAAAAAGTGGAACATCGATGTGAAGACCAGCGCTATTCCCAAAGGAACGCCCGTGGCTTATGGACAGATCCTGGAGTGGAAAGGCCGGCCCCAGGCTGATGTTTTCTGGGGTGGAGAGGGAACGCTCTTTGATAGTTTGGCTGCAGAGGGGCTTCTCGAGCAAGTAAAGATCCCCCAAAAGATGTGGGATGAAATTCCGGTTACCATTGGGAAACCGGTAGGCCTACCCCTGAAAGACCCGAAGAAATTCTGGGTGGGAACTACCCTGGAGCCGTACGGCTTAATCTACCAGCCGAAATTGCTGAAGCGTTTAGGCGTGGAAATCAAAGATTGGGATGACCTTCTCAACCCAAAGCTAAAGGGACAAATCGCTCAATGCACACCCGACCGTTCGAGCTCCAGCCATGCTTCCTATGAGGTGGTTCTACAGACCTACGGCTGGGAGAAAGGCTGGAATTGGTTGAAAAAGCTGGCTGTGAACACAGGAATCTTCACCGCCCGCTCCCGCGACGTTCCCAACGTAGTGGCGAAAGGAGAATTTGCCGTGGGGGTTGCCGTGCCCAGCTACATGGCCTTTGCCGAGGTTTTGGGGGGATACGATCTCATGTTCGTATATCCCAAGAATGCCTATGTTACGCCCGAGCCGATGGCGGTTCTGAAGGGCGCTCCCCATCCCAAGGCAGCCCACGCCTTCGTCGAGTTCCTGTTAACCGAAGAAGGGCAGAAGATTTTTATGGAACGGGGGCTCTATGCCATCACCCCCAAGTATAAAGTGCGAGGTGCTCCGGGCTCCAATGCCGAGAAGGCCGTCCAATTTACCGCTGGAATGAGATCCTTCTTCGACATCCAGGTAGGAAATGTCTACGATGATAAGATCGCCGGACAGAAAAAGAGAATCGAAGAGGTAAACTCCTATTTCCGGAAAGAGATTTCCGAGAAACACAAGGAAATTATCAAGTAGAAGTGAGAATCAAACTTCCTCTCATCCAGATATCTTAGAAAAACTCCTTGAGGGGCAGCCCTCGGGGAGTTTTTCCATTAATAGTATTCCTTTGCATTTCACACTCAAAAACCCGATCCATACATGAATATTCAGTTGAAAAACATCGTGAAAAGGTTTGGAACGCTGGAGGCCGTGAGCCACGTCTCCCTGGAAATCCAGGACGGTGAGCTCTTCACCCTCCTGGGGCCTTCAGGATGTGGAAAGACAACCATCCTCCGTTTAATCGGCGGGTTCCACAGGCCCGACGAAGGGGAGGTCTACTTTGGGGAAAAGGCGGTCTCGGGGATTCCTCCTTATGAGCGGAACATCGGAATGGTCTTCCAGAACTACGCCCTATGGCCCCATATGACTATCTTTGACAACATTGCCTACGGCCTCAAGCTCAAGAAGTTTTCGAGAGCTGAAATTTCCTCCAAAGTCCTCCATACCCTCACACGCGTCAACCTGTCGGGCCTGGAAAAGCGCTATCCAGGGCAATTGTCGGGAGGGCAACAGCAGCGAGTGGCCCTGGCCCGGGCGCTGGTCTTGAACCCTGACGTTCTCCTTCTGGACGAACCGCTGAGCAACCTGGACGCGAAGATTCGCCTCCAGGTGCGGGCCGAGATCCGCAAGCTTCAGAAAGATCTGGGTATAACGACGATATATGTCACCCACGACCAGGAGGAAGCGCTTACTCTCTCTGACCGGATCGCCGTCGTCGACCATGGAAAATTGCAGCAGATAGGTTCCCCTCGGGACCTCTATGCCAAGCCGGAAAACCCCTTTGTGGCTGATTTTATAGGGATCAACAACCTGATTCCCGGGGAGGTCCGGGAAATCCAGGAGCGCGAAAGGACGATGAAGGTCCAAACCGATATTGGCCCCCTGGTCTGTACTTTGGAAAGGCCCTTTAAACCCGGGGACCCCTGTATGGTCAGTGTCCGCCCGGAGACGGCCGCCATTGGCCAGACAGAAAGGGGACAAGGAGAGGTAAATATCCTGCCGGGAACAGTTAATTTTGCCTCCTACATCGGCAACACCATTCGCTATGACGTGGAAATCCAGAATGGGAAGATCTTCAAGGTTGATATTCAAAACCCCTGGTACCACCAGGTTCTTCCCCTGGGGGAAAAAGTTTTTGTGACTTTTCCCCAAAAAATTACCCTGGGGATTCCCATCCCCTGAAGAGGGAGTTCTGACGTGAGCCCTCAAGGCCAAGCATCCATCGCTTTACCCCGGGTTCGCTCCTGGGCCCAGATGAAAATTGGTGGCTTGCTGGGATATACGGGGATCTGGGCCTTTTTCTGCATATTTCTGATTTACCCCTTGATCCGCCTGTTCTATGACGCTTTCACGACCGCCGACGGGGCGTTTACTCTGAATAACTTCTATGACTTTTTTACCGACGCTTATTATCTCAAATCCCTGGTCAATTCCCTTCTCCTGGGAGGAGCGACGGTTGTTACAACCTCGATCCTTGGCATCGTCATCGCTTACCTTCTCTTGCGTTATGATTTTCGCGGAAGAAATCTTTTTTCTTTCCTCACCATAGTCCCTATGATCATGCCTCCGCTGGTTGGGGTAATGGGGTTTGTCTTCATTATGGGTCGGGCCGGGACCGTCAACATAATCCTGATGGATTATTTCGGTTTCCAGAAGCCGGTCAATTTTATGTATGGCATCCATGGGGTCCTTCTGGTCGAAACCCTCCATCTCTTTCCACTCATGACCCTTTCCATCGTCGACGCCCTGGGAAAGATCGACTTGTCCCTGGATGAGGCGGCGGAAAGTGTTGGATCCCGGGGGCTGCGGAAATTCTGGGATATTACTTTTCCCCTTACGACCCCTGGCTACGTCTCCGGGGCTCTACTGGTATTCATCTGGACTTTTGCCGATTTTGCTACCCCCCTGGTCGTGGGGATTGATGACCTCCTCGCTTCCCAGGCCTATCTGAACATCGTCCAGTTTGTAGACCGGCGGCTTTTTAAGATGGGTATTGTCATTTCGGCCATCATGGTCCTTCTGGCAATCCTCTTCCTGATCATCACGAAGAAATACGTGGCCATCAAAGACTACAGCTCCCTTTCCTATTCGAAGATTGAAAGAAAGAAACTTTCACCCTGGGGACAAACTCTGGCTTTAATTTTTCTGATTGTCGTGCTGACTTTCGCCTTCATACCCTACCTGGGAGTCGCCCTCGATTCTTTCGGCAAAGGCTGGGCGCTCACGCCCATTCCGGTGAAATATACCCTCCAGTATTTCGAGCGGGTAGCGATTGAAACCCCCAAATTCATCTTCAACAGCCTGATTTATTCCGGCATCTCGGTCTTGATTTGCATTATTGTCGGGGTCCCTGTGGCCTGGGTCATGGCCCGGACGAAACTTCCCGGAAAAGACCTCTTGGACTCTCTTACGACATTGATCCTGGCGCTCCCGGGCACCGGGCTTGGTATTGCTTACCTGCGAGCTTTCCGCGAACCGATGCCCTTAATGAGCACCGCACTGATCGGAATATGGGTGGTGATCCCTCTGGTGCTGGGAGTGAGGCGCCTTCCTTACACGGTTCGCGGGACCTTCGCGTCCCTTCTCCTGGTGCACAAGTCGATCGAAGAGGCGGCCGAATCGGTAGGAGCCACCAAGGCCAAGACTTTTAAGGATATTGTGGCCCCGCTGATCTGGAAGGGGATTCTTGTCGGAGCATTGTATTCTTTTATCCTCGCCCTTCAGGAGGCCTCGGCCACTCTCCTTCTGGTGATTCCCGGGCGAGAAATGATGACCGTAGGAATATTCAATTTCTATATCGGGGGCTCTGTAAATGAGGCGGCTGCGCTCGGGCTCGTCCTGATTATCCTCGGGGCCCTCTGCCTGTGGACGATCAGCAAACTTGCCGGGACTCGTATGGGCGGGGTGTTTGGATAAAGGCCAAAAAAAAATTGGACGCAGATGAACGCAGATTTTCATGATTAATAATATTAGAATGCAGGAGTCAGAATGTGGATTCCAGAAGAAAAACTCATGAATCTTTTTCTTCCGGGCTTCTGAATTCTGGCGTAAAAATTTTTTCTGCGTGCATCTGCGAAAATCTGCGTCCTATGAAGGTAATTTTATGAAAACCGGAAAACTCTGGGGAGAAAGGTTTGAAAAGGAACCGGCGGCCTTGGCCGAGACCTTCACTTCGGGCAGAGATGTACGGGGGATTCCACCCGCCGATGAGCGGCTGATCCCTTATGACCTTTGGGGGAGCCGGGCCCATGTAGTCATGCTGGTCAGGCAAAAGATTCTAGCCAGGCGGGAAGCGCGGGCGCTGATCAAAGGCCTGAAGGAGATAGAAAAATCCTGGCGGAAGGGAGATCTCCGCCTCGGCCCATCTAAAGAAGATGTCCACAGCAGCGTTGAGGCTTGGCTGATAAAAAAATACGGAATGGAAGTGGGAGGAAGACTCCATACGGCTCGTAGCCGAAATGACCAGGTGGTTTTGGACATGCGCCTTTATTTGCGGGATTGCGCTCTGGACTTTATCGGTGAACTCACCTCCTTTGTGCATGTCCTCCTTAGTCAGGCCCAAAAATATCGGGACGTAATTTTACCTGGATATACTCACCATCAGCCTGCTCAAGTCACCACATTGGGCCACGTATGGTTATCTTTTGCCGGCGCCTTTCTGCGAGACGGCCGGCGTTTTCAAGATTGGTACGAGCGGTTCAACCAAAACCCTCTCGGATCCATGACCGGCTACAGCACAAGTTTTCCCATCGACCGCAATCTTACTTCCAGGCTTCTC
>Ga0315290_10000710_pt1 | contig 22213 bp, 16 predicted proteins | sample YL17G12_0_MG_FD_203627 | JGI IMG/M metagenome (GOLD analysis project Ga0315290, IMG submission 203627) | Sediment microbial communities from Yellowstone Lake, YNP, Wyoming, USA - YL17G12_0 | ecosystem: Environmental > Aquatic > Freshwater > Lake > Sediment | place: USA: Wyoming | collected... | reverse complement strand
GCCCCCCCGCCCCGGGAAACGGCTGCCAGGGATAGACAACGGCCCATGCCTTGGCCCCTTTTCTTCCCCTGTCTTCGATCTCTGTGTCCTCTGCGTCCTCTGTGGTTAGATAACCGGAGTTCCAAACGATGACGGCGTGCCACTTGATTCTCTTTCTGTCCCTTACTCCCCAGGCTGCCTCGGGAACCGGCGAGACCTGGAAGCTGGCGACCGACGATACGGCCATCGAGATCGGCGTTGCCGAGGGCCGGCCGTCGGTCCGCCGGCTGGCCGCGGTCGGGGAGACCCACAACTGGCTGACAAGGCCGGCGAGCGTGCCCTTGATGGGTCGGGTGTGGGTCGGACCCAAGGAAGTTCCCTTGGCCTGGTCGTTCCGGCAGGGGACGATGGACCGTGGGTCAGGGAGGCTCACCCTGGCGTTCGCCTGCGACGAGCCGAAGCTCGTGCTCCGCTCGATCTGGCGGGCACGCCCGGGCCGGGGACCCGTCGAGCATTGGATCGAGATCGACAACCACGCCGGCGTGCCCGTCACGCTGGCGCACCAGGACAGCCTCACGCTTTCCGGGCTGGGCGCCGGCTCGGCGGCCGAGGTCTGGTGGATCCGCCGCGGCGGCGGCAATGCCAGCACCCAGGGCGGGACCTTCCACGAGCCGGTCGACGGTAGGCTCGATCTCCGCCTGGCGAGCAACTGCGAGGACGGGGCTAGTCCCGTCCCCTGGATGGCCGTGCAGGCCGGCAGCCAGCGCGGGCTGTACGTCGGCTGGCAGTTCTCCGGGCCCGGCCGGATCCGAGCCAAGGCCGGAAAGGGGCCGGGGCTGATCGACCTGGAGGTCGGCAATCATCCCGAGTTCAAGACCGACGTGGCCCCGGGCGAGACCTTCCTCGTCCCGCCGGCCATGGTCGGCTGCTATCGCGGCGAGCTGGACGAGGGCAGTTACAGCCTGCACCGCTTCGTGCTGGAGAAGCTCCGGCCGGTGCTTCCCGCCGGGGTCCCCGACCCGATCCTGGCCTACAACCTCTACCTCGACGTGGGCGGCAACCAGGCCACCGAGGCCGACGTGCTCCGCAGCGCCCGAACCTGCCGCGACCTGGGCTTCGAGGCATTCATGCCCGACGCGATGTGGTTCCCCGAGACCGGCGACTGGCGCTGGGACCCGCGGCGGTTCCCGCGGGGCATCGGCCCGATCGAGAGTTTCGTCCACGCCGCCGGGATGAAGATGGCCTTGTGGTGCGCATGGACCAACGGAGGGATCTCGGCCGCGCCTGGGGCCCTGGCGGTGCGCGGGCCGCAGGGCAGGCCCGACTGGTTCAACGCCGACTACGCCCCGGACTGGAAGCCCGGCCCGTTCTACGGCGGACAGCTCTGCCTGGCGTCGCCGGAGGCCAAGCGCTGGGCGATCGAGAAGACGCAGTGGCTCGTCGGCCATCACAAGCTCGACTACCTGAAGCACGACATCGGCCCGATCGTCACCGCCTGCAACAAGAAGACCCACCGGCACCATTACGGCGTCGACGCCGGCTACTGGGCGGCCACGGGCTATTACGAGGTCCAGGAAAAGCTGCTGGCCGCGTATCCGCACCTCATTCTGGAGAACTGCTCGGGCGGGGGGCACATCAAGGATTTCGGCGTCGTGCGCCGCACCCATTACACGGTCACCACCGACACGCTGTCGAACCTCCCCAACCGGCAGAGCATGTACGATTCGACCTACGCCCTGCCGCCGCTGGTGCTCCAGGCCTACACGTACGACAACTACTATCCCGTGCCCGGCGACGGGCCCGGCACGTTCCTCTGGCGGAGCGCGATGATGGGGGCCTGGCAGATCGATCCCACGGACACGCCCAAGTGGACCGACGAGGAGAGCCAATCGGCCCGGCGCTCGGCCCGGCTCTACAAGGAGTGGGTCCGGCCGCTGTTGAGCGACGTCAAGGTGCACCACGTGCTGCCGCGTCCGGACGGCGTGCGGTGGGATGGGCTGTTCCTGTGGAGCCCGAGCCGGCGCAGGGGGACTTTCTACGTGTTCCGCCCCGGCTCCCCGGATGGCGAGCAAACGGTGCGCCTGGCGGGCCTGGAGCCGGCCGGCCGCTACTGGGTCTGGTGCGAAGACGGCTCGATCAGCCCCGGCGCGCGGACCGGGGCGGAGCTCATGCAGCCGGGGCTGGGGCTGGCGATCCGGCTGCCGGCCCAGTACACCAGCGACCTGATCTTCCTGCAGGATGCGTCCCTGGGAAAACCCCCCGGGCTGGACCCGCCCGGCGTGTTCCGGCTCAAGGAGGCCAAGGTCCGCGGCGGGATGTTCTCCGTCGCGGCGACGTTCTCCTGGGAGCCGGCCGAGCACGCCGGGAACTATCGGCTGACGGTCCGCGACCCCAAGCTGGCCCTCAAGACCGTGGCCGTGGCCACCACCTCGGGCCAGTCGGCCACGCTCGACAACCTGCCGCCGCAGCGGGAGCTCCATTGGAGCGTGGAGGCCATTGGCTGGGGCGGCACGCGGACCAGCGACGGCCCGCCGGGCGTGTTCGTCACCCCGCGGCTCAGTCGGCCCGAGGGGATTACGTTCCTCTCCGACGTCCCCTGGGCCAAGGCCACGGCCGGGGCCGACAACCCCGTGCGCCGCGACGTCAACTACCACGGCAAGACGATCGCGATCGCCGGCAAGCCCTATCCCAAAGGGCTCTGGACCCACGCGTTCCCCGATGCCACGCCGGCCGACGTGGTCGTCGACCTTGCCGGGGTGAAGCCGGCCTGGCTCAAGGCCGACGCCGGCCTGGACGACGCCAGCGGCGGCGGCAGCGTCGAGTTCCAGGTGCTCGTCGACGGGGCCCTGAAGGCCGCCAGCCCGGTGCTCCGCCCCCGCCAGGTGCACCGCTTCCGCGTTGACGTCACCGGCGCCAAGCAGGTAACGCTTCGGGTGCTCAACGGCGGCGACGGCTACACCTGCGACCACGCCGCGTGGGGCTTTGCCAGGCTGGTGCAAGCGGGCGTCAAGGACCCACTCGATTACTGAGCCCTGCATCTCAAAGCCCGGGGGTTGCAACCCCCGGGCTTGGGCGCTACCGCCGGAAGACTCGTTGCAGGCGTCGCAGCCGATCCAGCTCGGCCCGTTGGTCGATCCGTCGTGGCAGAGCTATACTGGTGGGAGGCCGTCAGCGAGGGTGCGATGTCGAAGGTCACTGTAGAACAGGTCGCCGAAGCGGGGGTGGTGGGGGCTGGGGGGGCTGGCTTCCCCACCCACGTCAAGCTCGCCGCCAAGGCCGATACCGTGCTGGTGAACGCCGCCGAATGCGAGCCTTTGCTCCACAAGGACAAGGAGGTGCTCCGCGAGTACGCCGACGCGGTGCTCGAAGGCCTGGCGATTGCCATGACCCTGGTCGGCGCCAATCGGGGGGTGATCGGGATCAAGGGGAAGTACCAGGACGTGATCGACCTGCTGCGGCCGAAGCTCGCCCACGGCATGGAGATCGTCCCTTTGCGCGACGCGTATCCGGCCGGCGACGAGTTCATCCTGGTCTACGACGTGCTGAAGCGGGTCGTTCCGCCCGGCGGGATCCCGCTGGCGGTTGGGGCGGTGGTGATGAACGTCGAGACGGCGATGAACGTCGCCGCCGCGGCCCGGCAGCCGGTCACCGAGAAGTACCTTACCGTGGCCGGGGCGGTGGCCCGCCCGGTGACGCTCCGCGTGCCGGTCGGCGTAACGCTTGCCCAGTGCGTGGCCGCGGCCGGCGGGCCGACCGTCGCCGACCCGAACTACGTGGTCGGCGGCGTGATGATGGGCTACCTCGAGGACGACCACGAGGCGCTGGTCGACAAGACGACCGGCGGCGTGATCGTCCTGCCCGGCGCCCACGTGGTCATCCGCCGCCGGCGCCAGGACTGGCCGCAGATCGTGCGGATCGGGCGGAGCGCGTGCGACCAGTGCAGCTTCTGCACGGAGCTGTGTCCGCGGTGGCTGCTGGGCCACCCGATCGAGCCGCATCGGGCGATGCGGAGCCTGCAGTTCAACCTCGTCGGCGAGTCGAACGTCGTCGGCACGTCGTTCTGCTGCGAGTGCAACCTGTGCAGCCTGTACTCCTGCCCGGAGGACCTGGACCCGAAGAACGTCTGCACCCAGAACAAGCGGCGCCTGGCGGCCGAGAAGAAGCGGTGGCAGAACCCGCCGTTTGAGCCCCGGCGGCCGGATCTGCACCTGGAGAACCGCAAGGCGCCGATGCGGCGCCTGATCGAGAAGCTGGGCCTCGGCGGGTTCGTGAACGAGGGGCCGCTGGAGGGCGGCCTGATGCCGGCCGCCAAGGTCGGCATTCCGCTGAAACAGCACGCCGGCGCGGCGTGCGAGCCGGTGGTCAAGCCGCGCGATCGGGTGACCAAGGGCCAATTGCTCGGCCGGCCGCCGCTGGCCGGCGGCAAGCCCGCCCTGGGCGCCCCGGTCCACGCCTCGATCGACGGCCGAGTCACCGCGATCTCCGGCGGGGTGATCTGGATCGAGAAAGAATGAATGAAAAGGGCACTACCCGCAAAGGGTCTGACCCCTTTTTCACGAGGAGTGACCATGCCCGAAAGCCCGAGCCCAATGCCCAAGTCGATCGGCGCCATCGAGCTGTCGAGCATCGGCATCGGCTACCTGATCGAAGACGAGATGCTCAAGGCCGCCTCGGTCGAGCTGTTGATCGCCCGGACCATCTGCTCGGGGAAGTACCTGATCGTGATCGGCGGGTCGGTCAGCGACGTGGAGGCGGCCATCCAGGCCGGCCTGAAGGGGGCCGGCGAGGCGATCATCGACCAGTTGGTCATCCCCAACGTCCACCCTTCGGTGTTCCCGGCCCTGGGCCAGTCGGTTGCGCTGGAGGCCGACCACACCGGGGCGTTGGGCGTGGTCGAGACCTTTAGCGGCGTGAGCATCCTGGCCGCCGCCGACGCCGCCGCCAAGGCCGCCCGGGTCATTCTCTTCCGCATCCACGTGGCCATGGCCCTGGGCGGCAAGGGCTTCTTGTTGCTGACCGGCAGCGTGGCCGACGTGCGCGCCGGCGTCGAAGCCGCCGCCGCCGAGGCCCGCCAGCGTGGGCTGTTGGTCTCCGAGATCGTCATCCCCCGCCCCGCCCGGGAACTGTTTGCCGATTACCTCTGATCTGCTCGTGGGTGGCACGGGCATCTTGCCCGTGCTCCCGACACACGGCACTGGCGAGACGCCAGTGCCACCCAGGCGCGGGAAAGGAAGAGGTTGGGTCGATGCCAAGGGGATGTTCCTGGCCGGCGTCGGCGCAGGCCCGGTGTACAGGCTGCTGGGCAAGAAGGACCTGGGAACCACCGAGTTTCCCCCGCAGGAGACCGCACGGATCGACGGCGAGGTGGCCTTCCGGCAGCACAGCGGCGGCCACACGACTGGCCCGAACTGGCCAACCTTCCTGAAGTTCGCCGACCGCTACCTCAAGGAGGACGTGGAGAAGAAAGGGGATACGTCCCGTCATTGACTTCGGGTTGGCGGTTTGATAGGGTTGGGGCACGCCAAGGCCCACCCATTGGGACCTGCTGTCGTGGCCGGAGCATGATGCCGATTTGGAGGACGGATAGCCATGGGAAGGCCCATCGACAAGATTACTCTCAAGGGCTTTAAGTCCGTCCGCTCGCTCGAAGACTTCCCCTTGGGGCCGGTCAACATCCTGATCGGAGCCAACGGATGCGGCAAGAGCAACTTCGTCAGCTTCTTCTTTCTGCTCCGAGAGATGGTCGAAGGCCGGTTGGAGAAGGCGGTCAACAAGGCGGGCGGGGCCGACGTGCTCCTGTTCGGCGGGCCGAAGGTCACGAAGAGCATCGAGGCACACCTGGAATTCGGAGTGAACGGCTACCAGTTCTCTTTGGAGCCAACCGCCGATGACCGGCTCATCTTTGCCGACGAGCGGATAGAGTACCATGCCGATCCGGGAACGGCGACGTCGAGCGTCAATAGGTCCATCGGACATGGGCACAGCGAGTCCAAGCTCAAGGCTCATGTCGAAGGCGGATGGAAGGTCGCCGAGTACGTTTGCGATGCGGTCTCCAGTTGGACGGTCTATCACTTCCATGACACCAGTGAAACGGCGTCGATGCGACGAAGATGTTCTGTTCGAGACAACGAACGGCTCCAACCCGATGCAGGCAATCTGGCCGCTTTTCTGTACCGGCTACGAGAGGAAGAAGAAGAGACCTACGGCCTGATCTGCGAGACGGTGCGGCTCGTGGCCCCGTTCTTCAAGGACTTCAAGCTGCGTCCAAAGAAGAGAAAGGACGACGGCTATCTGGAACTTGAATGGAAGCAGAAGGACAGCGACTATCCGTTTCATCCCAGCCAGCTTTCGGACGGCACTCTCCGCTTCATCGCCTTGGCCACGGCCCTGCTTCAGCCGCACCCCCCAGCGACCGTTCTTATCGACGAGCCTGAGTTGGGCCTCCACCCGCAGGCACTGGACGTCCTGGCCAATCTGATCCTACAGGCCCAAGCGCAGACCCAGTTGATCGTCTCCACGCAGTCGGCCGCGCTCTTGAATGCGTTTGAGCCGGAACAGATCGTCGTCATTGACCGGGAGGAGGGGGAATCTCGATTTCGGCGATTGGACGCAGACGACCTGAGGGCCTGGCTCGAGCAGGACTACACCCTGGGCGAGCTGTGGCAGAAGAACGTGTACGGCGGGGGGCCAGCTTGTGAGTAGGGTCATCGCCGTTGTAGAGGGTCAGACCGAACAGGGCTTTGTGCGGGATGTTCTCGGGCCCTACCTGTCGGTGAAAGGCGTGTATCTGACTGCCCGGCTGGTGGGCAAGCCGGGGCACAAAGGCGGGGCGGGTGCATACGAGCGGGCACGCAAGGACATCCTTCTCCTGTTGAAGCAGGAGTCCCGCACGGTGGTTACCACGATCTTCGACTTCTACGGGATGCCCCGCTCGTGGCCTGGCCGGTCGGCTGCGAGGAGGATGAGATTCACGAGGAAGGCTGACCATGTGGAGAAGGCCATCAAGGACGACCTGCTCGGCGAACTGGGTGACTCGGTTGACAAGAGCCGCTTTGTTCCGTACGTTCAGATGCATGAGTTCGAGTCCCTCCTCTTCTCCCACCCGCCGACAATCTGTCAGGTACTCCGGAGCCCAGAGCATGAGTCGGAGGTTCAGCAGATACGGGATGGTTTCTCAAGTCCAGAGGAAATCAATGACGGTTCCGACACAGCCCCGTCGAAGCGGCTGCTGGGGATATTCTGCGACTACCGCAAACGGCTTCATGGATTGATCGCGGCAACACGAATCGGCATCGAAATCATGCGAACGGAATGCCCACATTTTGCAGGGTGGCTCAGGACATTGGAATCACTGGGCAGCGGCGACGGAAACTGATCGCGAGAAGACGTTCATCACGATCCCGCGCACCCCCGGTTGGCTGCGTGCCTCTGCGCCTTTGCGAGAGACCCCTTCTTCGAGTCCGAACCCGGTTCTTCCCCCGCGTCGTCACTTGGCCATTTCTTCGAGCATCGCGACGGCCTGGTCGACCATGCGCTCGCCGGTGCCGGGCTCGCAGTAGCTGTGCAGGCCCATCCACATCTGGTAGCCGCCCAGCTTGTGGCCTTCCCGGTCGCCGACGTACCCGATCCAGTCGTTGGTCAGCTCCACCACCACCGTGTTCTGGGGCTGGAAGGGAGAGCGGCGCTTGATCTCCATGCCGAGCTTTGTGAAGAACTCGGCCGGGACCCCGACCACGGCCACCGGGCCGATCCGCACCGCCTGGAGCCACGTGCTTCGCTCCTGACCCTGCACGGGGGCGAGCTTCTTGCGCATGTCGCGGAACACGGCGATCACGGGGTCGGCGTGCGGGCCGATCCGCTTGCGGCAGTAGTCGCTCACCGCCTTGTCTTCGGCGGCCTCGTCGAACGTGCGCACCCGGAACGTGAAGGGCCGCTTGAGCGAGGCCAGCGTGTCGACCGCTTGCGGCTTGGCGGCGGCCAGGGCGTCGCGCACGGCCCGCTCGATCTTCGCCATCGACTCCGCGGCGGTGTCGTTGAGATTGTGGGTCGAGCCGCTGGCCCCTTCGAGGAAGCCGGCCACGCCGCCGAGGTCCTTTTCGAGCTTCTGGGCGACCAGCCCGTAGAAGGCCGGCGAGCGCACGCCCGGCTTCAGCGCGCCGATGCTGTGCGTCGAGTGGCCGTAGAACAGGGCCTGCATGGCGCCGGAGGGGCTGCGGAAGGCCAGCACGGGCAGGTCGGGGTCAAAGGGCCCGGTGGGGCGGACCACATCGTCGCGCGAGCCCGTCCAGTAGATCGTCCCGTCGGCCAACAACAGCCGGCTGTTCATGCCCACGGTCCGCTCCTGGCCGAGCTTGTAAGAGAAGACGCTCTCGGACTGGGCCCGGCGGGCGTCGCCAACGGCCCGGACAATGGCCTGCTGCACCCGGCGGCAGAAGACCTCGTCGCGCCCGTAGCCGTGGACCACCATGGTGCTCGGGGCGTGGTGGGTGTGCGTGGTGTGGACCATGAGATGAGCGGCCGGAACGCCGCAGCCTTTCTCGACCTCGGTGGCGACCGGGTCGAGCAGGTCGCGGGTGAGCATGAGCACGTCGCAGGCAACGATGGCCACCGGAGAAGCCCCGGAAAGCTCCATCACGACCGCCACGGCCCGGAGCTTCCCTTCTTGCCCCTGGGCACGGCCGGCAAGGATCCCGCCCGCGATGGGCATCGCGTCGTCGGCCTCGACGTCCACGGCCGCCGCCCCCACGCGGAGCCCAGCCGCCTGGCTCGTGCCGGCTGCGATCGAGACGGCCAACCCGGCGACCGCCAGGATAAGCGAGATCGGTCTGATCGAGGTGCGCATGACATCCCCTCCGCGAAGTGGCAAGTTCTAACCGTTTCGGGGCGAATCGGCCTCCGTGGGCAACGCCCGATACTATCGCACAACCGCCGGGGTTTTGCTACGGAGGGGGCAGTGTTCGGGGCCGGGCGTGGGAGAGTATCATGAAAAGATCAAGGGAACCGCAGATGAACGCAGATGAACGCAGAGGAAGGCCAAGGAAGGTAAAGGAGGGCAGGGGAAGACAGGGGAGGGCAGGTAGTTGACGAGGAGTGAAGCCGTGCAGGGTCGTCAGGTCTTTTGGAGGTCGTTTTGGGCCCCCCGTGCGGTCGTCCGGTCGTTCTTGCCGGCCGCGGTGTTTGCCGCGGTGGTGTTGAGTGTCTGGGCCGTGCCGCAGGGGAGGGCAGGGGAGTGGCGGCGGCGTTCGGGCCAGAATGCCTATGCGGCCCAGCGGAACCGGCTCATCGGGCAAATCCGCACGCAGGTCGATTCCGCCCGCAAGGTGCTGGCGACGGCCCAGTCGAAGACGAAGATGTCGGAGGCCGACTTGAAGTCCGCCCGGGAGAAGCTCGACGAGGCCCGCAGCGCGATCGACAAGGCCGAGCAGGAGCATCGCGAGGCGGGCGGAAGCCTGCGGAGGATCGAGTCGGAGATCCTCGCTGCGCAGGGGCCGGACTCGGAGTTGGGCAAGGCCCGGGCCAAGGTCGACGCCCTGCGAGCGGCCCTGGACCGCGAGCTTCACCGGGTGGTGAAGCTGCCGGAGCATCCGGCCGCTCCCAGCGAGGTCGACGTGGCCCGCGACATGATCCTGTTGGGCGACGCCGACCGTGAGGCCCTGCGCACCGACCGCCCGTTCCAGGAGGCCTCCGCCAGGCTGGAGGAGGCCAAGCGGGAATACTCCCGGATCCGGACCAGGCTGCTGGAGTCGAGCCCCGACTGGGTGGCGGCTGCGAAAACGGCCCAGGAGGCCCGGCAGAAGGAAAGCCAGGCCCGCAAAGACGCGGCCGCGGCGGCGGGCCCGTCGCGGGCCGCAAACCGGGAGCTTCGCACCCAGAAGCAGCTCGCCACCGAAGCCCAGGCCGTGGTCGCCCAGGGCGAGGCCGCCCTGCGCCGGCTGGGCGTCAAGGACGTCGGCGCCAAGGGCAAGGGCACGTCGTCCTCGGGCAAGAAGAAATGACCACAAATCGGAAGAGGATCACGAAAACGCGAAAGGACGAAAGCGCGAAGTCAGAAGAACGGCAGGTTATGCTTCAGCCTGCGGCGACTCGCCCCGACATGCCCACGACAAGCGTGGGCATGGCACCCCCTCACCCCGTCACCCCAGCCCCCATCACCGAAACACGGCGATCTCCGCCAGCCCGATGTTCGGCGACTTCGGCTTGACCTTGGTCACGGTGAACTTCACCCAGCGGACCGTCTTCGGCTCGAAGGAGACCTCGGTCCCTTGGAGCGCGCCGTCGGCCAGGGGTATGTCCATGGGGATCGACGTGCCGTCGCCGAACTCGAGCGTGCCGGCAAGGACCTGATCGAGCGGATTGGGCCGGTCGAAGAGCCACACCCGGCGGATCGTCTGTGGCTGGTCCCAGCTCAGCTTGAGCCAGGCGCCGGTCGACTCCCCCTTGCTGGCCCATTCGTCGGCCGTGTCGTCCGGAAAGCCCCCGACCTTCCGGTCGATCGCACCGCCGGCCTGGTAGCCGGGGTAGGTCGAGCTCACCTCGACCTTGGCCTTGGGGGCCACGTTGTCGGGGCCATCCAGCGGGCTGGGGGGAATCTCGGGCTTCTCGCCCGGCGCAAGCAGCCGGACCTCGTGCAGGCACAGCCCGTAGCGTCCGCCGGGCGGGTTGAACCGCAACCGCACGTTGTTCCAGCCCGGGCTGAAGTTGGCCGAATAGCACAGCCAGAGCGTCCGGCCGCCGGGGCCGATGAACTTCGACGGGAAGTTGAGGAAATACGCTTGCTCGCCGAAATCCTTCATGTAGACCACCAGGCGCCAGGGTCCCGTGATCGCGTCGGCCTCAAGAATGTAGGAGTGCATCCTGGCCACGGTCGGCCAGCCGTCCGTGACGCACATCAGGTACTTCTTCAGCGGCGCGTCGTAGGTCACCGTGACGCAGCCCATGTTGTTGTTCCAGTCCAGAAGCGGCTTGATCCGGGCGAAATCGCCGGTCCAGCGGGGCTTGCCCGCCGCGTCCTGCCCCGCGTAGAACTCGTACTTCGAGAGGTCGTTGATGTTCTCGACGCTCGGCGTGACCCGGGCGAGGTACACCTGGTCGGCCGAGATCCAGCTCAGGTTGGCGTAGCGGGGCTTGGGGTCATTCTCCTCCGCGCCCATGCCCACCAGGTAGGCCTTGCCGTCGGGCGAATGCTCCAGGTTCTTGCCGAAATCGACGAAGTGCGGGCAGCCCATCTTCACCGGGCCCATGAACTTCTTCGGCTCCGGAAACAGCGGCTTCTCCGGCGAGAGCGGCGAGGGCGTCCACGTCTTGCCAAGATCCCTGGAGATGCGGAACCCGGGCACGGGGCCGAGCACCGGCCAGTTGTACGTGAACTTCTCGTGGACCACCGAGCCCGCCGGACCCAGGCAATAGGTGCCGTAGTACCAGACGCCGTTGTGTACCAGGCTCCCGCAGGGATACCGGCCCTCGTAGGGCCGCGGGCTGGCCGGCTGGGGCTTGGAGGTGTTGTTGATTTTCAGCCGCAACGGATCGTCGCCGATCATCACGGCGTTGCCGGTGACCGCCCCGGTGCCGCCCGAGTTGCTGGTGACTCCCTCGGTGACTCCGTCGGTCCAGGGGGAGTACTGGTTGCCGTCGGAGGCCCAGGAGGGATACCAGGTGTCGCCGCAGCGGTAGTCGCTGTGGACGCCGGTGAAGAACACCCCCACCAGCTCCTTGGAGGGCCCAAACGGACAATTCTTCGGCGGCTGCGACGGCCAGACCTGCCCGCCGCGGGGCGGGGCGTCGATCACCCGCTGCCCCGCCGCGGCAACGCCGTGCCCCACAAGCGCCAGAACCATCCCAATTGTCATCCAAAAGCTGGCTTGTCTCACGTCGGGTCTCCTTCTCTTGTCGGAAACTCAGTTGGCGCAAGAATCAGGACCGGTGGGCGTCGGTCAAGAAGAGCTCGCCCGCCCACCTCAGACAGCGGCCTGGGATAGCACGCAAGCGAGATGTGGTCGTCTAACCGGCTGACCGCAACCGTCGCACTACGCGTCGCACCTCGATCTCTGTACTGCTGCATCTTGGGCACCGTATCCGAGTCCCGTGCCTGTACCGCTCGTTCGGATCGTCCCGGTCGAGCATTTCTGCCTCGAACTCATTTCCGCACATCTGACGTTTCAGCACTGCGACAACCATTCCTCAAACCCTCCTTGTGATTATGTTCGTTACTGCAATGGGCGGATCAGCATCTCCCACAGATGCTCGGCCGCCCCTTCTTGCGATAGCAGTTTGGCCCGGCCACCCCAAGCAACCCCTCCCATCATCGCCTGCAGGAACAGAGAATACCCATCATCCTCGACGGAGAGGGATTCGTTGTAGCTGTTGTCCTTGGACGCAGGATCAGAAGAATAAAGGATGTTGCCAGTGAAGCGGTCCCTAGGTGTCAGGCATATCTTGCACTGACTCTTTGCCGCTCCGTTGCGATAGATGGCGGCGGTGAAGTGGTTCGTATCGACCCGCCTGAATTTCGTGGTGATACCTTGGGACCGCCTTCCCAGTTCAGTCAGCGATCCCTCGAAGAAGTTGGCGATGAACTCGAACGCTTCCTCCAGGAAGTTGTCCTTGTCCTGGTCGGTAAAGGTCCTGCGTAGGCGCAGATTGCTGGATCGAACGTCGGAAGCGGTTCGCGTGGCGGTGGCTTGCGGAAGCGTGGCCTGCGCCTCGGCACGTCCAGGAGATCGCACTTCGTTCGCAGCAGATCGGATCGCTCCAGCGATTTCAAGAAAAGCGTCGTCCTGGTTGGGGTATGTCGTCAGTGGCTTGCCGTCCTTCGGGACTGCCAGCAACTTGGCGAAAGGCGCGCTGTGCCAGTCGCACGGGCGAAGAATGACGGGGATAACGCGGGCCTCGCCGTTTCTGTGCCGGTCCAAAGCGCGGGCCATCTCTAGGTCGTAGCAGTAATCGGAGGCCAGGAAGTCAGGGCTCACCAGTAACAAGATGATCTCGGCCTTCTCAAGATAGTGATCGATCTCCTTGCCGAACTCCTTTCCGGCTCCGATTCTCTGATCGTGCCAAGCGGTGATTACCCCTTGCCGCTTGAGCATCGCCAGGTGAATCTCCAGCTCGTCGCGGAGCGTCTCGTCTCGGTGAGAGTAAGAGAAGAAAAGGGTGGCCATCGACCGTGATGCTCCTACTGAGATACCGCACTACGGAACCCCGACGCAGATCGCAATAGCCGCAGCAATATCATCCAATTGGGCCGCCGGCAGCGATCCCCGTCGCCTCACGAACCTCTTCTCCGAGACGGACTTGACCTGGAAGGCATCTGCGCCGGACTCCTTCGACAGACCGTTTGTTGACTTCGGCACCAGATGAACGAACCACCGGAAGTTCGAATACGAGGGCTTCCAGTCCGTGACCGGCACCACAATCCGTAAAGGAAGCCGCCCAACCGCATCTTCGCTCATCACAATTGCCGGTCTGGTCTTGCCTATTTCCGCGCCCTGGGGAGGATCGAAATTGACGTCCCAAACCTCACCCCGCTTCGGTGCTGCCGCTTTCGACATGCAGGTCCTCCTCTCCGAAGGCGTTGAAATCTGTCAAGTCCGGGTTCGTCCGGTATTCGTTCTCTGCCTGGGCGGCGGCGTCAGCGAGGATTCTGGTTCGCTGGCCTCGCGGCAACTTCAACAGTTCAGTCGGTGAAACGCCGCCTTCCGCCTTCCGCACCACGGAGAATGGGTCGGTGCCGCACCCCCTACACATTCGATTGGCCTCGTCGGGACTGATTATCCCCTCAGCCACAGCGCGAAGGGCCATCTGCACCAGCCGCCTAGGCGTCTCATGGCCCTGGTACGAGAATGGCTCCTGCTGCCGCCAACCTTTGCTGCTGAACTCGATGCAGAGGGCCGTGTAAGCACTTTCGGAGATTATCTCCAAGTCCCTGGCGCGTCGCGCCCAAGCTTGCATACTCAGACCGTACTTCTGCTTGAGCACGCCCAGTTCGGGCATAGTAAGGTGTCTGCGACTCTCCCCAAGTTCTTGCCTGGCTACTCTTGCAGGAACGAGCAGGGCAGCAGCAAAACGGTGTGCAAGGCGTTCCTGCTCCTTTTCGGTCACACGGGGACAGGTCATCAAGAGGTGCCCCAGTTCATGCGCCACATTGTAGCGGCAGCGGTCTACGTTCGTTCCGGGGTTCACGACAACGATGGGGCTGCCATCGGCCCTTCCCGACATCCCATCGAACTGCACTCCCGGCTCGGGGTATTCGACGACGAAACCGCCCTTGTCCTCTACCATTTCCACAAGACTGTCGATGGGAGCATCCCCGAGCCCCCAGGTTCTTCGGAGCCTCTGGGAAGCCTGTTCGGCATCCGCGGGAGACTGCGCCTTTTTGGGTTTAGGGAAGGATGGCGTTTGCCGAGGGTAAAGGGTCCGCTGGAGCCACGATTGATTCTCCACGACCTCTTGCACGTATGCCTTGATCTGCTCCTGTCTTGTCTTCGACAGCTTCGTCTGCTTGCGGAATGCCAGCCACTCTACCGTGAGTTTGGGTTCCCTGAGAAAGTAGCCAGGCTTGACCCCGAGGACCCGGGCGAGCAAGACCAGCAACGCCTGCTTGGGCTCACTCTTCTTCTTCTCGTATTTCGATAAGGCCGCCTTGGTGATCGAGTACCCGGCTCTCGCCAAGTGCTCCACGACTTCATCCTGTGTCATTCCACCGGCTAGCCTCGCCTGCCTGATGCGGTCGCCAATCACGTTTGCGTCCTCCTCGCTTTGGCGTTGACATAATCCAAGAACAAAGTCGTCATATCAACGTTGATAATCTTACGGTAACCCCATGGTTTTGTCAACCCGCCTGTCCCAAGGTGCTGATGCTGATGCAGGAACGTGCACCATCAATAGGCACAAATCATTGCACAGCAAGACATTAGGTCGGAAGACTTCGCCTTCCCCTCTCGCGATGGGAATGCTGTCGGCACGCAGCCACGGAGCGACGGGCGGGCTTCAAGTACTGATTCTGGCGCTGGACGGCGCTCGAGGTCAACTTCGTGATCAGCTCGGACGTTGGCCCCGGATGCGCTATGCGATTCGCTCCACGCCCGCAATGAGTCGGGCGGGGAACAGGGCGAGGGCATTCGGAGGACTCGTTGGAGACCGAGCCCCGGCGTGGCCGCTGGGGCTAACCGGGGCGATGTGCGGCGATCGGGTCACTTCACCGCGGCGCCGGCGGTCCAGAACGCCAGGAGGATCTTCGAGAGGACCTGCTCGCTGTATTCGTTGGCGTGGACCACGTCGCGGTAGAAGCGGTGGGGGTGCAGCTTCGAGGAGCGCAGGTACTCGGCCCAGGGCGTGGTCATGTCGAGGTAGGCGCACCGCTCTTCGGCGGCCAGCTTTTTGAGGCGCTGGCCGTAGACGCCCGTGCCCGAGTGCGCGGCCTTGGCCAGCTCCGCCGGGTCGCGGGGGTCGGCCGTGCCAAAGGTCCCGGTGGCCAGCAGGATCTCGAGCTGCGGCAGCGCGGCACGCAACTGGCGGATGACCTCGCGCAGGCTCTCGACGTCCCGCTGGCTGATGCCGCCGAGGAAGACGAGGTCCGGCTTGCGCGGGACGACGTGCTTGGCTACCCGGCCTTCCTCCTTGTAGTGCTGGCAGCCGCCGCCGCCGCGCACGTAGACGGTGGCGCGGATGTCGGCCTTCGGGTAGGCCTCGCCGAGCTTCGCCACCCAGCCGGAGCGCATCGTGTCGTTGACGATGCTGTCGCCCATGGCCAGGATGTGCAAAGGGCCGCCTTCGGTCAGGATCCGCCGGGTGCGGGGCAGATGGGCCCAGTCGTTCGCCGGCGGGGAGAACTCGCCGCGGGGCATCTCGGCCTGAATCCTGGCGATCTGCTCCAGCGAGCGCTCCGGCGAGCTGAAGATGTAGTAGTCCTTTTCCGGGACCTCGCCGGTCTTGGAGGGCCGATCCAGGGGAAACTTCGCCGGCAGGGCCCCTGTTGCCGGGAACTTCACCGGGGAATCCTTCGTCATGTCGGCCCATGCGCTCGGGGCTAACCAGCAGAGCATTGCCAGTAGCAGGACCCACGGCGCTAAAGCAGGGCTCACGATCTGCTTCGCCCATCGGAGCGTGGTGCAGACGAAAAGCCGCAGGTCGGGGCGAAGCTTCGCCGGCTTGCCGCCGCGGGTCGCGGGTTGGGGAGATGGGGACATGGCTCGGACTCCTGGTGACAGACGGGGTGCTGGTGACACAAGAAAACCCATCAAACGACCGAGATTAGCCCCCCCGGGACGGGTCGTTGCCGAGGCGGCTGCTCGACCCGATGGTAGCGGCACCGGGCCAGAAATCAAGACGATCGGTGCTCGATGGCCGCCGGCACCCGCCAGGGGTCGTGAAGGTGCCAACGCCGACGACGTCGCATCGCGCCGGCGGATTCATCCGCTTCACGACCCGCGGCACCAGGAGTCGGGTGCCGGCAGACGCTCGCAGGCGCCGCGCCCGAAGCGCCACGTCATGCCCAGCCCGATCCAGTAGCCTTCGATCGACGTTGTCGTGAAGTCGCCGAGCTGCTCGGAGTCGCGGAACATCCCGCCGGCCATCAGGTCCAGGTCGATTCCCGGCAACACGTCGGCCACGCCGACACCGAAGGATATCCTGTGCTGGCTGGTAATCGCCATCAGGCCTTGCGAGTAACGAACCGCGGGCAAGTCGCCGGGCTCCACGACGCCGCCGATGTTCGAGCCGGGCGTAGGATCCATCGGATTCTGCGCCCAGACGTAACCCGCCCGGAATCGATATCGGCCCCGCGTGTACTGGGCCCCAACCTGCACCACCCATTGGTTGTCGTACAGCGCCTCGTATAGTGCAGCCTCATTCCAGAGCTTATAGACCACGTCGACCGCCACGAGCAGGCGCCCGTCGAGGAGGGCGGTGTTTGCCACGCCGAAGCCGATGTTCTGCGGCAGGTCCATTTGCACGTCGACGGACGTCTGCGTGGGACCGGGGTTGAGCAAAAAGGCGTTATCGAACGTGTACGACTGCCTGGTCTGGTAATAGGCGCCGACCGTGGTGGCGCTGGTGAGCAGGTAATTCGCTCCGATCGTCCCGCGAAGCGCGTAATCGGGCGTCATCCCGCCCACGCCCACGAAGGGGCCGTCGAAAAACGCGATTCCAAGCGACAGGCTCGCCCCTACCGACAGACGGTCGGCCAGGTCCATGCCCAGCACGACGGGCACGGTGAAGATGCTTTGCCCCGTGTTCGTGCCGTGGCTTTCCGGCACGTGGCGAAAATCGATAAAACCGCCGGCCGTGGTGATAAAGCCGAGTCCAAACGTGGCGGGCAAACCCAGCTCACTGAGGTCTTGCGTCACGCCGATGTTTCCGAGCGGTCCTCCGGGCGCCGTCGATTTGGCCGAAAACGGCTCGATCAACGGGTCGAGGCCGATGATCGGGATGTTGCCGGTCTGCGTCAGATTAAACGTCGGCTCGGCCCAAGCGCCGCCGAAACAGAACTGCGTCCCCCGAAACTGCGTTAGCGCAGCAGGATTGGCATTGAGCGCGCTGGTCAAGTCCTGGGGGCGCGCGATGCTGACGCCCCCCATGCCGCCTGAAGCCGGCATGAGCGTATTGTGCAGCTCCACGCCGAACGACTGGCCCAAGGCTTCGCCGGCGATGCCGGTGCAACACACCAGCATGAAAAGACGAAATCCAAGGTGCCGCATGGCAGAAGTCCTTTCTGCTGCACGTGAACATCCCCTAGAGGGACCGATAGCGCGGCCCCTTCTCACGGTAATGATTAATCGGAACGTGCCGATTGTGACTTGCAGCAGTTGACCACGGACGGAAAAGTCGCCCCAGATTCCCATGCCCCCTGAGGAGTATCCTTACTTCTGCTCCACCGTCACCTTGACGATCTTGCCGGTGAAGGCGTTGTCGCCCTGCTTGTAGTCGGTGGAAACATTCGTCTCGCCGTCCACGCCAACGTCGGCGCCTTCATCCCCGGAGAACGCGAAAGGCTGGGTCTTGGGAATGCGGCCCTCGGCGACCTGCTTGCCGTCGACGCTCAGGATCGACTTGCCGCCGGTGCCGGGCTTGGCCGCGTCGGGGATGAACTCGTAGGAGATCGTGTGCTTGCCGGGCGCAAGGGCCGTGTCGCTTGCGACGTTCGTGCGCTCCAGGGCGAACCAGTTGTATTCGTGGTGCGCCTTTCCGTCCTTCATGTAGAGGACCCAGCCGCCGAAGTAGCCGGCCTGGGCAAGGATCACGCCGTCGGTCTTCTCGTCCTTCAGCTCCACCTCGGCGGTGACGGTGTGATGCACGCCCTTCACGTTGATGAAGGCGTTCTCCATCATGCCCGTCATGCCGGGGTAAACCGTCAGCGTCTTGCGCCCGCCCAGCAGGTCGGGCCGTCCGGCGATGGCCGGGTTGAAGCGCTCGGCGCGGCGGTCGTCGATCGGCAGCACGTTGTTCCTGACGGCTTCCTTAAAGAAGACGGCCTGCAGCTCCTTGAGCTTCGCCGGCTCCCTGGCGGCGAGGTTGTTGGCTTCGCTGAAATCCTCGTCCACGTTGTAAAGCTCCCACACGTCTTCGGTCAGCGCCGGTAGATTCGCAGACATCAACCACGGGATGGAGTGGCGCGTGCAGGCGACCCAGCCCTCGTGGTAGATGGCGCGGTTTCCGAACATCTCAAAATACTGCGTGGTGCGGCGGCCGGCGGCCTTGGGAGCGCCGGCCGAATACAGCATGGACACGCCGTCCATGGGGCGCTGCCGCACGCCGTTGACCATCTTGGGCTGCGGCAGTTTCGCGGCCTCGAGCACGGTGGGAGCCACGTCGATCACGTGGTGAAACTGGCTGCGGAGTCCGCCCTTGGCCTTGATGCCTTTGGGCCAGTGGAGCACCATGCCGTTGCGCGTGCCGCCGAAATGGCTGGCCACTTGCTTGGTCCATTGGAAAGGCGTGTTGCCCGCCCAGGCCCAGCCGATGGCGAAGTGCGGGTACGTGGTCGGATCGCCCCAAGCATCGATCTTGCCCATCATCTGGTCGGCTTTGCCGACGACGCCGTTGAGCGCCATCATCTCGTTGTAGGTGCCTTCGGGCCCGCCTTCGGCGCTCGCGCCGTTGTCGCCCACGATGTAGAAGAAGATCGTGTTGTCCAACACCCCGATCGCCTCCAACTGCGCCACGAGGCGGCCCACCTCGTGGTCGGTGTGCTCGGCGAAACCGGCGAAGGTCTCCATCTGGCGCTCGAAAAGCCGCTTCTGGTCGGCAGTCACGTCATCCCAGGCGGGAATCTCCTTGGGCCGCGGGGTGAGCAGGGTGCCGGCCGGAATCACGCCGAGCTTCTTCTGCCGGGCGAAGGTTTCCTCGCGCAGGTTGTCCCACCCGCCGCTGAACTCGCCCTTGTACTTGGCGATCCACTCCTTCGGCGCGTGGTGAGGGGCATGCGTCGCCCCGGTGGCGAAATACAGGTAGAAGGGTTTGTCGGGCGTAAGGGAATGCTGCGCGCTGACCCAGTTGATCGCCTGGTCGGTCATGTCCGTGGTGAAGTGGTAGTCCGGGGTCTTCTTGTGCTCGACGCGCGTGACTCCATCGTAGATGGCCGGCGCCCACTGGTTGGTCTCACCGCCGATGAAGCCGTAGAACTTGTCGAAACCGGAGCCCGTGGGCCAGCGGTCGTAGGGGCCGGAGACGGAAACCTCCCACGGCGGGGTCTCGTGGTACTTGCCGAAGGCCGCCGTGCTGTAGCCGTTCTGGCGCAGGATCTCGGCCAGGGTCGTGATGTTCCTGGGACGCACGCCGGTGTTCCCGGGGAATGCCGTGGCAAGCTCCATGATCGCCCCGGCGTTGTTCGCATGATGGTTGTGGCCGGTCAGCAGCGCCGTGCGGGTGGGACTGCACAGCGCGGTGGTGTGGAAGCGGTTGTACTTCAGGCCGGCGCTGGCCATCTTGTCCAGCGTGGGCATGCGGATCGGCCCGCCGAACGCGCTGCCGTGGCCGAAGCCGACGTCGTCAATCAGCACGATCACGACGTTGGGCGCCGCCTTGGGGGCCTTCACCTCGAACCGCGGCGGTGCCTTCGCATTGCGCGCGTCCAAGGTGGTGATCGGTTTGAGCTTCGGCTCGGCGATCGGCAGCACGGTGCGATCGAGCTGACCGCCCGCTCCCGACCTGTCTTGCGCCTCTGCCGGTAACGCGATGGCCGCGCCCAGCGCAAGGCTCAGCACGGCAAGCAGAGTCTTGTTCCTCATGGCTTCTTCCGTTCTCTTGTTGATCCGGTGTTTCTCATTGGGACGCCACTCGGATACGCTCCGAGCCACAACTCCCCCCCCATCTTAGCCAAGGGCTCCCTAAAATCCATCAATCGACCAGTACCAAACCCCCCATCGAGCTGGCCTGGCGCCGAGATGTGTGTTCAACCTGATGGTAGCGGCATGGTAGCGGCGCCGGGCCAGGAATCAAGACTCCTCGCCAGATACGGACTTGGCTTGGCAGGCGGATGCGGCGCGAAAGGAAGCCCGCGCCGCCGTTGCATTCCGGCTCCAAGAGAGCCTTCGAGCCCAGGAAGGGAAATGCCGTGCGGTCAGAGGGCACTTAGCCAGTAGTGAATAGGAGGCTCAGTCCGCCTACGGACTAAGTGCGCTGTGACCCCCAAGGCTCCACCTTGATCGACGGCGGAAGCTGAGCCTGCTTGGCAACGCCAAAGACGTTGGCACTGCTACGCAGCCGCCTTGCTAGGTGTCTAATTCTATCTCGTCCCATTCGTCACCACCAAAGCCACAGAGCCAGTTAAGCGCGTGAAATCGCTCGATGACAATATCGGGGGCAATGCCCTTGGGTATCGGTTTTTCCCGAGATGTCGCATCGTTGATCTTCCAGGCGGCCTCATACACAGCCTCGCATGCTTTCTCAATCTCGTTCTTCCGCCTGAGCTTTGCCCCGGCGCGAAACGCAGCGGTTTGCTCGCCCACTGCGGGAAAGACCTTTGCGCCTTTTCTGCTGTCAAAACACTTGTTGTGCGGTCGCATGACTTTGAAAAGGCCGAGAGCCCACAGAAGTGCTCCGAGGGCCTCTGATCGCCACGACATCTGCCTCGTTGCGTCTTCATCGGGTTTCCGCTTCTTGAGATACCTCCGCTCATCAGGCGACACGAGCGACCAAAGCGATTCCGCACGAAGCCAGGTTACGGCTTGTTCTCGTGGTTGTCCACACACCACCTGCAACACGGCGCGCAACACCAAGCATCGTTCAGCCACCTCCCTCGCACTTCGTACCACTGGCATCGTTTTTCCTCCCGCATCGTCGTCATGGGTTATGTCGCTGATTTCGGCGCCGTGACGCTCAACGGACTGGGGAATCCCATGGCGAATCCCTTGGGCTCAAATCGCACATAGTCAGTAGTGAGTAGGAGGCCTAAGTCCGCCTACTGACTCGGTGTGCTCCGACCCCAAAGGCTCCCCAGAATCGATCAATCGACCAGCACCAATCCCCCCATCGGATTGGTTTGGCGCCGACATGTATGTTCGTCCCGATGGTAGCGATCCCTCTGCCAGGAGTCAAGACTCCTGGCCGGCTAGGGACTTCGCTTGGCAGGCCCACGCGGCGCGACGGGAATCCTGCGCGGGCTCCGTTGCATTCCGGCCCCAAAAGAGCCTCTTCATCCAGGAGGAAATTGAGCTCAGGTCACAACCCCGAACACCCGCCCGTCGGGTGGAAAGAAAGGAAGGCAGGGCCATGAGAAACCTAAGACGCGTCGCGTGGATTGTCGTGTTCGCCATGACCGCAGGGCTGTTGGCGTCGGCCCCCGCTCGAGCCGAATATGCCATGATCCGCGGCATTCCGGTGACCCAGGGCCAGATGCGGGTCGCCGGGCCGGACCTCGACCGCTTGCAGCAGGCCAAGCCCGACACCGGCCAGCAGATCGTCCAGCAGACCGGCGACCAGTTCGTGCTGAAGGAGACCCGGGTCGAGGCGGAGATCTCTGGGGTGCTTGCCCGGGTCCGGGTGGAGCAGGTCTTCGAGAACCCGTTCCCCGAGCGGCTCGAGGCCGTTTACGTCTTTCCGCTTCCCGAAGACGCGGCCGTGGACCGTTACTGGTTCAAGGTCGGCGAGAAGGTGATCCGCGGGGTGGTGATGAAGCGTGCGGACGCCCGGCAGGAGTACGATCGGGCCAAGACCGAGGGGCGCAAGGCGGCCCTGCTCGAAGAGGAGCGGCCGGACGTCTTTACCCAGTCGGTCGCCAACATCCCGCCGAAGCAATCGATCA
>Ga0315290_10000708_pt1 | contig 22227 bp, 44 predicted proteins | sample YL17G12_0_MG_FD_203627 | JGI IMG/M metagenome (GOLD analysis project Ga0315290, IMG submission 203627) | Sediment microbial communities from Yellowstone Lake, YNP, Wyoming, USA - YL17G12_0 | ecosystem: Environmental > Aquatic > Freshwater > Lake > Sediment | place: USA: Wyoming | collected... | reverse complement strand
TTGCAGATTTGGCGCCATGGCGCTTCGTGGCGCTACTGGCGCTATCTTTCCGCTTGAAAATTGCCTCATAAGGTGGTCTGCCCCTGTAAAACCGCGTAAAAACCCTTGCGTTTGCGGTCGATTTCGCCTCTCGTTACCAATAATGTTATGGCCCTATCCAAGTTGCGGCTTGTTGGCAGGCCCGCTTCATCGGCTATTCTGTGGAATTGTTCCGTCATTATGATATCCCCCTGCTTGCGGGTTGCCACATACTTCGAAAGCTCCCGCGCAACCATTGAAGGGAGGGTATCTACATCAGTATCGGCAACCGGCGTAAACTCCGCCTTTTCATCGTCTATCTTCACGTTCACAAAGAACGGCGCGGCCTCCTGCCCAAACCTGTTTTTGGTCTGCTTTATCCGTACAATCATGGCCGTGCTTTTGCGGGTGTGATGGATGGTGATGTCGGCAAGGTTTGCAAACTCGGAAGAGCCGCGTATCTTATCATCATCGTCTTGGTTATCGCCGCCGGCCTGATCTTTGCGCAAATGGTACAGCAGAACCAGCGTGATGCCCGCCAGCTTGAAGCGAAACAGGTACTCGCGGAACAGGGCAGATATGGCAGCCGCATCATTTTCATCCGCGGAGTGGGCCCGGCGGAAGGTATCCACGGCAACCAGCTTCACATCAAGCCGCTTGCATTCGGCAATCAGCTTATCGGTGTGTTGCTCAAAGCGGAACATATCGCCCGAATAATAGTACACGCCCTTGCCGGCCCCGACTTTTCTCAATCTATCTGCCAGCAACGGCGGGCTGTTTTCGGCATCAATTATCATTACGTTGGTTTTGGTCGTTTTGTGGCCAAGCCAATCCCTGCCCTCCGCAACCGCGCAAATCATATCGCTCACCAGCCAGCTTTTGAAACTGGCCCGTTTGCCAACTTCAAACACCAGCGCACCCTCCGGTATCAGCCCCTCAACGAGCCAGCTTGCCTTCCAGTGTTCGTATTCTTTTATCAGGCCCGCGGCTTCCTCAATTTTCATGCCATCGGGCAAAAGCAGTTTAACCTTATCGGCAAGCCCGGCAACCTCAAGTGCCTTGAAGAACTTCTCGCCGCGCAATGCCCCGCGCTGGCATTCACCGCAGCCAAGAATGCCCTTTTCAACGGCAACCCAGTGCAGGGCCGAACCGCCGCTGCCGCAACGGAAACAGTGCCAAACGTTTTTATCAACATTAACCGTAAAGTTCATCCCGCCTTCCGAACCGTGCAGCGGGTGCGCGCCCTGATACTCGCCGCGGCTTGGGCACCATTTGAGCCCCGCAAGCGGTATCACATCCTTCACGTTGAGCGGTATCTCCGGGTACTCGTTTGCAACCGGCTGCTCCTGCGGCGGCAACAAATCACGAAGGGCAAACCGTATCTGCTCGGCCTTCACGGCGGCAATCGGTACATCATTTATGACCTCATACTTGCCGCCGCTTGGGTGTGTGGAACCGGGCGCAACCACTTGCTGCCCCTTCCACCGCACATCACCCATATCGCCTGAATGTTCCTTTGAAAGCCTGATGGGGGCCGGCAGGTCGGGGCAAAGGAAATAAAAATGCTTCTTGCCGCTGCCGGTTTTAACCGTGAAGGTTTTGGGCAACTCCCTTTCAACCGCCTGCTCCACCTCCGGCACATCGCAATCTATCACCGCCAAGTCGCCGTAGCCGCAAACGATGCCGTAGTTGCCACCACCCGCCAGCCACTTGCCGATATCAAGCGACGTTGCGGGATAATTGTTTTTGCTTTCCCAAGCCATCTCAAACGGCCCTTTTTCTTTTGCGCGGATTTTAACAAAGCGGAATTCAGGGCGGCAAAGCCGTGCAGGTATCATTTTATTTCCTCCTTTGCCGCAACCCGCGCCCGGTAATTCTTGGAATTTTGCAGCGCGCTGGCCGCGCACCGCCCGCCCCTCGTAAACCGCAGCCCGCAATATGGGCAGAACAAAACGGCGTGGCCGCTGGCCACAAAATAGCCCTTTAGGTTTACGGCAAACCGGCCGCGGCACTTCATGTTCACGCAATCGTGCATCGACCAACCCATGCCCTGCAGGATTAGGCTCACGCATCCACCGCCTTATGCACCCGCTGCAGGTGCCTTTTCAGCTTGGCCCCGCTGCGGATGGGCGAGGTGCGCCAGTTGCATAACGGGCAAACCTTCGTGGCCGCGCGCCAGTTCGGGTTTGGGTTCACCGTGCCGCCTCCATATCTTCCTCGCGCAACCGGCCCGCAACGGCCTTGCTTACAAACGCATCAAAAGTATCATCAAACTTGCCGCGCCTTTGCAACTCGGCATAAAGGGCATCATCAATCTGCGCAACAATTCTTTTCATCATCATCCCGCCAACTTAATGCGCGCCGCCGACATAAAAAGGCGCACCCTTGCGAAACGAAACATCCTTTGCAAAGGCGGTGCTGTACAGGCGTGGAAGCGGATTTATATGCGCGCGCCCACCAGTAAAGGATGACCTTTTATGGCACTGCCAAGGCAACCGCCTGAAATGACGAACAAGCGCCCGCTGGACTTTCTCAACGATAGAATCGGCATGCGCGTACACGTTGCGATTAAATCACCGCCAAACGAGGCAAGGGGATGCACCGGGACGCTGGTTGCGTTTGATTTGCACCTCAACGTTTGGCTGGATGATACCTGCACGGCGACCAAAAGCAACGCCGGCCCGCTTCTGATACGGGGCGACATGGTCGTAAGCATTGGTGATGCCAACGGCTGACATCCCCGTTCTTAACCCGCTGTACGTAGTGAATAATTCAGGCTTTAACGCAACGTTGCAGGCCGTGGCAAACGCAACGGCCAACATGACGGCAAACGTTACGGCCAACGTCACGGTGATTGCGGCGGAGATAACCGACAACCAAATGTCGCAGGTGTTTTGGCTGCTGTTCGGCGTGCTTGCGCTCATTTGTTTTAGCTATTACGCGTGGAAGCAACACAGGATGCGCGTGCTGCCGGCAAAGGAACTGCGGGCCCCGGTAAGCGGCAGGGAGAGGTTGCGCCTCATGTTCAAGCGCAGGCCGCGGGAGGCCAAGATGGCAAATGCGCTTCCAACTCCCGAAGAGCCGGTGCTTGATACCATAGATCCGCCCGTTGGTGGCGCGGGTGTTCAAAACGCAAGGCCGCCGGGTGTACCGCCAAAGGCGCAGCCGGCGGGCCTTGCGGACTACGGGTTGGCCAACCTGCCAAAGCCCGCCCCCGTTGCGAAACCGGCGGATGTTTCGGCGGGAGAACCGCCGAAGGGTTTGGCTTCGCTTGCTTCCAGCAGGGGCGGTGAGGTGTTGCCCAGTGAAACAAAGCCGGCGCATAAGCGGAGGGAACACGTGCGGGGCAAGATGAAGATGCTCGCCAACATAAGGAAGAACAAGTTTTGCCCGTACTGTGATGAGGCGTACGCGGCGTATGAAACAAGGCGCAAGCACATTGCAAGGGAGCACCCGGAGGAGGCCGCAAAGGCGGCCAAAGCAAAGGCCGAAAGGATTGAGGCGCAGGCAAGGAAGAAGGCGGCACGGGAGGCAAAGAAGTGAGCGAAAGCAGGAAGGAAAGGTCGTACGCCGCCAAGGGCGCCAAGGAACAATCGTACGCCCCCGCCGATAATCCCGCAAGCGATTGGCGGGCCAAGTGCCACACCCGCAAGTTGGAGGGGAACACGTGAAGGTTTACATCGTCGTTTACTTTGACGATATACGGGCCGTCTTTCGTTCAAGGGCAACGGCAACAAGGTACGCCAACAGGCTTGGCGGCCACGTTCTGGAGAAGGCGGTGCGGTGAGCAAACCAACAAAGCTTTGGTACGAGGGCGTGCCGCATCAGGCGATCATTTTCACCGAGGAAGACTTAAAGGTGGTCTTGATTCTGCTTGATGATAAACGGGATAGGATGAACGAAAACAAATTCGGCAGGGTGTTCAACCGCATCATGATACAGCGCATGGGGACGATGGGAATATGAGCAGCGACGACAAGGCCCGCGGTGATGAGTTTGAGGCGGCAATCCGCAAGGCCATCGATGGCCTGCTGGAAATGCACGCCCTGCCGCGCAAACGATGGAAGGCAATCAATCTGAAGACGTTCAAGCGCATCCCCCGTGAAATCGGGGTGATGCTGGAAAACATGAAAACGGGTGGAAAACACCCACCCATAAAGAAAGGGTTGGAGGAGCAGGAGGGGGATGAAAACGAACCAGAATAACAAACCCCCGCAAAATCGGGGATTGGAGGGAAAACGATGCAAGAGCAAGTAGCAAAGCTTGAAAAGAGCCCGGCACCGGGGCACGTGTTGCGGTTGTGGATAGCGCGCGACCTCACAAAGGAGGAGGTGCAGCAGAACGTGGCAAACCTAAAGGCATCGGTTGAGGCGGGCACGTACGCAAGCGGGTACCTGCAGCAGCTGGCGGAGGCGCTCAAATAATGCCCGACCAAAAGCCGGCCGGCCACTTGTTGCCCGGCAACGGGCTGCAAAACGGGCCGCTGATACCCAGCCTGTACATCGACCTGCACGATGCGCTCGCCAAGCACATGGATAAGGAACGCAAGATTTCAAACCCAAGCGCACGCTGGTGCTTGGCCCGTTGCGTGTTTGGCATGACCAGCGATAAGGCCGGGCGGGTGCTGGAGGAGATGGAGCACTACGGGTTGGTTGCCGTGCGCACGCGCGAGTACGTGGTGCTGGCGGAGGTGAGGCACGATGCCCTCTGAGGCGTACGCGGTGGCCGCGCAGGTGGCCGTGATGCTTATCCCGTTCTTGATGGCAGGGTACGAGGATGTGAAGAACAGGCGTATAACACCGTTACAATGGAAGGTGGCCGGCATCATCGGCTTCGCCTGCTTTATTGCCTTCCCCGGCGACATCATCCTCAAGTTCATGGTGCTGGCCGTGCTGGGCGGCTACGGGATGATGCTTTGGAATTCAAACATCTTTGGCGGGGGTGATGCCAAGCTGCTTATAGCGCTGGGCTTTGGCCTGCCGTTTGCCTCGCTGCTGCCGTTCTTTTTGGCGCTGGGCATCGGCAGCGTTGTGTACGGCAAGGTTAAGTCCAAGAACAAGAACAACATCCCACTGGTGGCCATCATGGCCTTTGCCCTCATCGTGTGCTTTGCTACGGCACTTGCAATGGCAGCATAAGGCTATTGTTGAAGTCCGAGCTGTGGTTGAAAAACTTGTTTGCCTGCTGGGCCATCAGCAGCAGCCCGATTTGCTCCGGGTGTTTGTTTACGTACCAGTCGTAGCAGGTGTTTTGCGTCTTAACCTCCGGTATCTGCCACCATATCATGTAAGCAACGATGGCAAACATCCCGATGATGATGGCCGCGGCGGCCAAGCGCTTGGCCCAAAGGCCCCGTACCGGGCGCTGACCCATCAAAAAGTCGCCAACATCCCCCTTTGGTTGGGGTTGCACTGGCTGTGAGGGGGGGTGAGAAGTAAACGACTCGCTTACCTGTGGCTCCGCAGCGGGGGGTGGTTGAGAAGTAAACGACTCGCTTACCTGTGGCATAAAACTGGCCGGTTCCCACGCAGGGGGCGTAAAAACGTTGCGTTCAATAGGGCGGCTCACAACATCCCCTCCTTTGTACTCTTGTCAAAGCGGCCCCCGTAACCCTTGTGGATTAACGTTGTGATATCTTTCACGTAAAAGCGCTTGCCTGCCATGGTTTCAAAGGGTTTTATGCCGTATCGCTTCTTGAGAGTGCCGTTCCATATCCACACTTCAAGCGTGCCGCGCCTCATTCCAATCATTTTTGCCGCTTCGGTTATGGTCACCGTATCCCGCCTAAATTTATCCATGCGCAGCTCGGCTTCAATCACCTTGGGGTTCTCGGCGTTCTGGCTGCTCTTGAATTCATGGTCGAGCCGGTGGTACTCCTCCCAGAAGGGCGTTTCAGGCGAGGGCTTGCGATAGTACCCGCGGAAGTTCTCCTTGGGCCAAATCACCTTTTTGGTGCTTTGCTGCAGGTGTATCTGCTTGATTCGCTTGCGAGAGTAGAACTTAAAGTGCCCGCGGGTGGTTACGCGCAGCAGGGCCAAGGCTCGAAACTGCTTTAGGTACCGCTGAATCATGGCCACATCGGGGATAAGGATGATGATTTTAAGGTTCTTCTCGCCGATTTGCATGAAACTGCGCACCATCTTGCGGTTTTCGGCCTTGTTGGCATCCATCGATAGCCACGTGTTGGCCCCTTCGTGCTGGAGGATGCAGCTGTACGGCTTGGCGTGTGCAATGGCCCAGCGCAGGTGCGCCGTCGACCACACCATGCGCCCGGTGGTCATATGCGTATCAAGCACGCAGGCGGCGTTGTTGGCAAGCGTGCTTTTGCCCATCCGTTCCGGGCCAACGATAAGGATCACGGCATCAAAATCGTTTTTAACCTTCTCGTTTACGAGCTCAAGGTTTTGCAGCGTACACGCATCCAAGCACTGCCGGGCATCGTAATCCATTTCGACCGTTTAATCATCTCCAAGTATGTCTTCTTCCAGCACGGCCATCTCGGGCGGCACGCTGCGCAGGTATTCAATCTTTGTGATGCCAAGCGTTTGCATCACGTCACCCAAAACCAGCGACATCACGTACATCTCCTTGACGGTGAACGGGATGCAGTAAAGGATTTTTGTGTGAAATATTCGGTACAGGTCGCCGGCCATATCCTTGAGTTCATCCTTGTTGCTCAGTTTTTCAAAAAGATTGATTACCTCGCGCTGGAAGCGCAGGTCGTACCGTTTTGTATCCCGCCCCATCATTGCGGCGTAATACCTATCCGCGGCCAGCGAACTAAAGGAATCACGCACATCGATTAGCCGCTGCTTGATTAGCCGCGGCTCGGGCAGGGCCTGCTCGGTTATTTTCTTTTTGCCCTTCCACTTCATCGGCGGCGGGCCTTCAACCGGTTCCATCGCTAATCCTCCTCTTTCGGTTTCGGTTTTGGCGTGCCATCTTCTTCAAACCGATCAAGTTCCTGCTGCCACAGCGCCGGCCTAAAGCCAAAGCACTTTGCGTGCGCCCCGATGAAAGCCTGCATCATTTCCTTTGGCCCCATGCTTGCCTCGGCAAAAAAGAACTGCCCGTGCGGGCCCACAATAATCTTTGTGAAAATTTCAGGCATTGTGAGGCCTCCTTAAGCCGGAGCGCCTCCAAGGCCCTTTAACAGGATGAAGGCAATGCCGGCGATTGAAACAATGTTTAAAATCAAAATGATTTGTATCAGCTTATCAAACTTCATGCTGTTCTTTATGCCGCGCAACAGGCCGCTGTTGTAAGCCCGCTGCGTTACGCCGTCTATTTGCTTGGGGTCGATGCTGTTTTCATCCCGGGCCCTGAACAGCCGCAGCTGCATCCCGCTGGTGCTATCAAAGTACGCCGTTGGCATCCCGCCCCGCCGCGTGTTGTAATCCTGATCGGTGGTGTAGCTAAAGCGGTACTGGCCCAGCTTGACCTCGCCCTGCTTGGGCTTTACGTAAAAGTATTCAAGGTACCTGTTCGGATAGAAGAAGCCGGCGCGAATGTTGCCTTTCTTGACCAGCTGCTTCACGTTTACAAATTCAACTATCTTCGGGAAACCAAAAATGGTAAGCGGCATCATTATCAACAGCAGCAAAAATCCCAGCAAATCCATATCTATCTTGACCTCCAACTCATCGGATTAAGCTTCGCAAGTTTGTTCCATCCGCCGCCGCTGTTGCCCTGCTGCATCTGCACGCCGCTGGGCACGCCGCCGCTGAATGAAAATTCCTTTGATGTCGTTGTAAGCAGCCGGTGGGCCATGCCGCCCCGCCCCAAGCTGCTGACGCAAATCATTGCAAGCCTGTACCTGAAGAACTCCGCATCCTTGACCAGTCCCATCTTCTTGCATTCCCATTGCATATCAGCCAAGTCGCGCACTTCCTCCTCCTCGGCGTTGGAAAGGTTGGCCAGCGCTATATCCTTGTTCACTTCCGCCCAGTATTTTTTGCTTTCGGGCTCCTTGGCCCAGATTGCCGCCTCGATGCTGCTTTCAACAAACGGCTGGCCCGACATGGCCGGCGTTTCCCTGCTTGCATCAATTCCCGCCGCATCACGTATCTGCTCGTCTATAAACTTGTTTCCGAACTCATCAGGCAGGCTTATCGCCCCCAACGGGTTTTTCAGCCTGCACGTAAGCAACCTTGATGTATTGCGGCTCAAAGCGCTGTTCCAGCCCCTTTTTGAACAGCGCGGCAACGCCCGGTATCTCCACGGGCATATTGTACTCCAGCTCGCACTTGGTATCGCCCGTAAATTTGTGCGTCATCAAAATTACCACGGTGTAGCCCAGCGAGCGCTTTATGATGCGCTGCAGCATTTTGCCTTCGGATTTTGCCTGCTTCTTTACGATATCATCTTCCTGTTCCTTAAGGTACTCCTCCAAATCCTTGCGTATCTCCGGCACAAACGTAAGCAGGAACTTCACTTACTCGCCTTCCCCGCGGCTTTCCTCGCCCTGCCCCCGCTTTGCAGCCGCCTGCTTATCCCGGTTGCCGCCCACCCAGTACCGCGTGGCCATAAAGCCAAGCAAGGCAAACGGCAGCAACCGTATGAAAATATCGTACCGCGCGCTGAAGGCATCAATTACGTTGAGGCCAACGGCCACGATGAATATCAGAAGCGAAAGCACCACGCCCGCCGCTTCAAACTGCCACGCAACGTACAGGCCCACGCAAAGGAAAAGGATTAGGCCGATAAAATAAAGCGCTTCAGTAAGGCTATCCCCGCGGCACTGGCCCAGCGTGTTGGAGCAGCCGTTTAAGCACGCCTTGTTGTACACCACATCGTACTCGCATTCGGTTTGGTTGCAATCCGTGATTGTAACCGCCGTGCTGTAATGCGTGGTGTTCGCATCGGCGCACGTGTGGGTGAAATATGATTCGGGCGGGTAATCGACGGCGGCTGCAGGCGCAGCCAAGAAAACCAACGTCAAAAGAAAAAGGGCCCCCGCAACGTAGCGGGGTACTGCACTCGGGACGGGACTGTTTTCTTTCATTTAGGGTCCCATCACTATTGTGTACAGGTACACAATCGCGAGTATCGGCACAACACCCCACATCGCTATGGTTGGCGCATTCCAGCCGGCAGTTGAAATGTTGAAAATGGTTGGCAGCACAACGCTTCCGACGAGGATGACGGCCACGGTCAAAGCAACGATTCCGCCTATCATTGCGGACATGGCCTTGTTGTCCTTCAGGAATTTGTAAGTCTTCATGGTTTCACCCACCTTTCAAACAATGTTGAGATGAAGCCGGCATATATAGCCTCGACCCCCCGACGCCTCCCCCAACGCGTGGGGGGACGCGTACCCACCTTAAAAAACCGAAGAAAGAAAAAGCAACGGGCCTGCTTGCTTTGCTTAAGGGCCCATCACTATCGTGTACAGGTACACGATTGCAAGAATTGGAACAACGCCCCACATCGCTATGGCCGCCCCGTTCCACGCATTGCCGCACGATGTGTTCAGGTACAGGCCGCAGTTCATCGTATCAGCGCCCGTAAAGGTGAAAATGGTTGGCAAGGTAACGGCTCCAATCATTATCACGCCCACGGCGAGTGCGATTATGCCGCCTATCATCGCGGCCATCGCGAGGTTGTGCTTGCGCAGGAATATGTAAGTCTTCATGGTTTCACCTCTATACGGATATGTTCACTTTGAGCCGGCATAAATAGGCTCGACCCACCGACGCGTGGGGGGAGGCGTCCCCCCACCGATAGACCACGGCCTTTTTATGCCGATTTGGGCTTATTCAGGAACATGACATATTTCATTCCGGGTATCACTGGGCCGCCAATTTATAACTACAATCCGCAGCCACCATCAACGCATGCATCAAACCCTTCAACGCCCGCAACAAATCCGTTTTTTCCAAGCCCGCCTCCATGGGTACCGGGCGGGCATTCGGTTGATCCAAACGTTCCGCCGCCGGTTACCGAGTTACCGCCAAATTTTTCCAACCAACCATCGGCGCAGCCAAAGCCTGCGGATAACATTCCTATAATCAACATTGACCCGCGCGATCTGGCAACATTGCGACAAACGTACCCAAACCAGTTTTTTACGACCACCACGCAGGTTGGCGGGCCGTTTGGCGGCCAGAACCCTGTTGCAACCGAATACTTTAATCCAAACATCGTGCAGACCACGACCACGTGGCCCCGCCCGATATATTCAACTGGCCCGGGCATCACGCGCCTTTCAACCGATGCAACAATGCTGGAACGAACAACGCCAACAGGAGAAGTAATTAAAACGCCGTCACCGTACAATCCGTTTCCTCAAGCACCGCCGGTGCCAAATTATGAACAGCAGGTCAATGTCGCCGCATCCAAGCTGTACAATGCGCCACCAGTTGAAAGAATTGCCGCGGGAATAAGCACCGCGTTGTTTACACCGTACGGCCCGGGCTTTGTTTGGAAAGGCATGACAGGTGATTGGGTTGGCGCAAATTATGAAGCGGCAAAGGGCCGCGTGCAAGCTCAATATGAACAAAGCTTGAAACCCGGTACGCAAGAATACATTGCTGCAGGGCAGGCTGGTGTTATACGCGCACCCGTCACGCTTGCTGCAGCCGCACCGTTCATTGCCGCAGCCGCCGCCGCCTTCCCAATCGCCGCGGGCCTTATTAGCATTGGCATATCCGCGCAGATTGGTACAAGCGTTGCAAGCGCGGGGCGCATCGGAGGGTTTGGCGGGGCGCTTAATGCCGCCGGCGAGGCGTTTACATCATTCTTCCCCTTTATTGCAGGCGGTGCCGTACTAAAGAGTACGGTTGGAGCCGCCAAATCTGAAGCAAAACCGCCCAAGCCGCCAACCGTTTACGAAAGCATCGACATACGGGAAATCGGGCCGCTTGGAGCAACGGGAGCAAAGGTTGAAACGGGGCTTATAGCGCAGGCCAATGCCGGCGCGCGCAACGTTAAGGTTGATATTTACAGCCGCGACATCGTAACGCCGGCCCAGATTGATATCTTGGGGCGCATCGTGCCAAAGGAACTGGAGCCAACGCTTGCGCTTGGCAAGGAAGTTGCGCACGTGGTAACCACCGAGCCGGCCAACATCAAGCTTGGCCCGATAAATCTTGGCAAGAACGTGATGCGGGTTACCGATGAATGGCTGGCAACGGAGGAGGTGCCGGCCATTGGGTTTGGTGCAAAGGCCGCCGTACAAACCGCGATGGGTGAAAGCTGGGGCGTTGGCATCAATATTTTTGGCAAGGCAAGCGCAGGCGAGGCAACGTTTGGCGGCGTGAAGGCTTGGACACCGGAGGGCTTGACGCGGCACGGTGAGTTTTTTGTTGGCACGGAACGCGGGGCCACGTTTAAGTTCAACAAGCTTGAGCAGGGCTTGGCCGAGGGTGAGTTCACTGCAATAAGGCCGGGCCAGCCTGCAACAAAATACCCCGTTGAGATAAGTTTCAAGGCAGGCACCGGCGGGCTGGTGGATAGGGCGGCGCTTGAGGATGTGATTAAGACACGCCAGCCGCCCGCAAACAAGACGCCGTTTGCTTGGGATGTGAGTAAGGCACCCGGCCCGGTGATTAAAAACCCGTTTGGATACCTGCGCGAGGCTGAAAGCGGCGGGCAAAAGCTTGCGGTCATGCCGAAGGCCGGCGAGCAACTTGGCTTGCAGGGCATAAACGCCGCGCTGCAAAAGGCCGCAAGCTCGGCGGCCAACGTGATTGCCGCAAGGCTTGAGGCACCGGCAACCGGCGCAAAATCACTCCAACTGCCCCGCCCGCGCTTGGCAACCTTAACGAGGGAAAGAACGGCAACCGAAACGCGCCAGCGCGAGCTTGAAAAGACGGCAACGCTTGAGCGCACGGTGCTGCTTGCAAGAACGGCGCAAAAGGAGGCAACGCTGCAAGCACCATTGCTGCGCGAGGTAACGGTGCAAAAGCAGGTGCTTGAAACGCGGCAGCTTGAAAGGCAGGCTGTGGCAACCGTGCTGCCGCGCGCACCGCAAGGCAGGCTTGCAAACATGATGCGGTTTGCCAAGGAAAAGAAAAGGCAGCCGTTGCCCGTACGCCAGCCGTTATCACTCTTCCCAAGGCGCGATCCGCTCACCCGTGAGTTTGAAGGGCTGCATCGGCCCTTTGGTGAGTGGGGCCGACCGCTCAAACCCCTGCCGCAAACCGAGGCAGCGCGGGCGGCCTATGCGCGCAAGCTGTACGGGCCCGGCTTGGCAACGTTCCGGTTTGGCCCCGAAGACATCCGCAAGGAAATGGAAAGGAGAGCAAAAGCATGAACATTCCCGTAATCATGGGCATAATCATCATCATGGGGGTGCTCGGTGCGCTGATGCCGGCATTGCTTGCAGGGCAATCCGTGTTGGTTGCCGCAACTGCGGGCCACCCGGTTGAAACCACCCTCGCGGGCTTCATCGTGTTTGCCGTCATGTTGGCCTTCATCATGTACATCTTCAGCTACGCAAACCCGCACCAGCCGCAGTACCCGCCGCAATACCCGCAATAGGAAGGATGAAAGATGCCGTTCAAAAGCGAAGCGCAAAGGCGCCTCATGTGGGCACGCCATCCGGCGATAGCCCGCAGGTGGGCGCATGAAAAAAGGAGGAAATAGAAAATGAGCTTTCGAGATACGGTGAGGAACATCGTGCTTGAGCAAAAGGCCAAACTGGCGCACCAGCGCGAGCTGCGTGAGGTGCAACGCAACGTTGCGGCGGAAACCGCTTCAACCGAGGCGCACCGCATTGCGGAACAAAGGGGCCGGGCAAAGGGAATGGAACGGGCCAAGTGGCAGGCGGCCACGCCGTTTGAAAGGGCCAAAATGACGGTGCAAAAGCTGCAGGCGGCCAATACAAGGATGCAGGCCGCAAGCAGGCAGTTTGCGCCAAGGCCGTTGCCCGTAAACTACGGGTACGGCAACCAGCCAACGTACGGCCAAATGCCGCCCCAGCCCACGCAAACTGGCGGGATACCGCGGCCATCGCTGGTTGACCACAACACCTTTGGCTTGAGGCAGGATGTGCAGCAGCGCGGCCCAATCCTCAAAAAAGAATGGTTCGGATAAAAATGAAAGGCACGACCAAGCGGGGCATTGCTGCCTCGTTGCTTATAGTCGCCGCTTTTGTAGCGGCAGCTTTGGCCGTGCCGGTTGGTGCCGATACGGTTCAGAAGGCAGCCAAAGGGCTTGCAACGGGGCAAGTTGATGCCGTGCTGGATTTTTGTGATGCGTGGCAGTACTCCAGCCGCGACCCAAACGTTACCCTGACCGTGGAAAAATGCGATGCGGATAGCCGCACGCTTGTTTTGACGGCAAAGGTGCGCAGCGCCAACTCCACAATCAAGGATGCCAAGGCAAAGGTTGCCAGCAAAACGGAACTTAAAAGCCTGACCACCGGGGCCTGCACCGCGGCAAAGGCGGCTGATTGCACCGACCTCTCAAAGGTCAAGGATTCCTTTACGGCAATCACGCCAACGTACGATAAGGATATCGGCACGTACCTTATAGCGGAAAAGCTCACCGAAAAGGATTTGCCAAAAACGTACATCATTACGTTTGATAAGGACGACAAGCTCGAAGGGGCGGTGATAAGCTTTGGCACGGCAACAGAAAAGCTTGTTTTCAACGACGACGGCACATACATCTATATTTACACGCCGTGGTACTACGGCAAGCTGAAAAAGAATAACGGCGGTTATGACGATTTCACGGTTTACGGAACGACCCAACTCGGGACAAGCACCGGCAGTGCGCGTCTGAATTACCTCAATGACGGCAGTGTAAGGTTCGGAGAGACTACAACCGGAGCAACCTGCACTCTCGGAAATCAAACCAGCCTGTGGTCGGAAGTAATCTGCACAGCAGGGAGCGCATGGTGGCGGAGCCGATACTATGCGGGCTATCCTATCATCTGGCAAAAGGTCGGCTCTAACGGAGGCAACATCGGACTTATAGGATATACTGCGGCAAACAGTGGAGGTGCTACGGACGCTGCCACTTTAAGCAACGGTTTCCAATCGATTCAAAGCAGCGGAGGAATCGGGACAAACGCCTATGTTTACATGCTGTTTGACACCTTTCATTTTGATTTCATAGCTTTGAATTTGGATGATGTAAGCTCGACTTTCGGCTGGCCGAGCGGAGGGCAGCTTTATCTTTATGGTTCAAACTGGCCATGGGCTGGAACAAGCGGCAGGCACGTCGATTACATCTACTATATGCCGCAGAACACCACGCCTGCAACGATGGCTGACGTGGTAAATGACTACGCAATCTTCACCCGTGGAATCACCGGCATCACGATGGATACGGGCACGCTGATTGAAAGCAACAACATCAGCCTGCGCATGGATAGCGGCGTTGGCGGGTGCGAGGTGCAGGTGCAGGCCAACACCACGCTGCTTGCAGGCTTCCCGGTTTGGTACGAGTGCGACAACCTTGCGGGCACGGATATTTACGTTTACAACCGCACGGATGCAACGGCGCTTGTTGGTGCCGACCTTTGGGTGCATGGACGGAATGAAAGCGGCGGTTGGACTTGGAAGGATAACGTGGGCAACACGCTTACAAACTGGAACGATACGGATAATGACGGGGCGGATACAACCATTGGCTTGTTGGTTCACTACGGCGCGGGCCTAAAGCACGTTGGCATCTTCAACGCGCTCATTGCCACCGTTCACCCCACGTACTATAACGTTGTTGTTTCCCCCGCAAGCCCGCAAACGTACCCGATGGGCACCACGTGGTTCAACATCACTTGGCTGGATCCAACGTACGAGATAAGCACGGCCAACCTCACCTTCAACGGCATTGTACACCAAATGGCCAACGAGAGCAGCAGATATTATGCAACGATAAGCGGCGCGGGCGTTGGCACGTATGCGTACCTGTTTGATGCCGTTGATACCAACGGCAATTACAATGCCACCGCCTCGGCCAACTACGTCATAAATCAGGCAACGGGCGGCGCAACGCTTTCCAGCAGCGCGGGCTGGACTTTAATTAGCGGCGCGGGCACCACGTTGAGCTGCGCCGGCACTGGCCCGCTGGCAATGTACTTTGATGAACTGGCGGTGAGCAACCCGTACGGGTACGCTGCGGCGGGTACAACGCACGGCGTAATATGCAACGTTACGGATACGACCAACTATTCGGCATCCAGCGACAGCAAAACGCTTACGATAACCGCCGGCGGGCTTGCCATGACGGCGTTGGATGAAACCACGCTTGCCGGGCTCACCTTCAACGTTACGCTTTTCAACTCAACCTTTTCAAGTACGCTGACCAACCAAACCAGTTTGTTCCTTGCGTTTGGCGGCGCACAACTGCCCACGGGCGATATAACCCTTGAGGTTTCCTCGTTTGGATACGGGCAGCGCGTGTACTACACCAGCATGACGGGCGGCATCCTCACAAACATCACCGCGTACCTTGTTGCCACCACAGCCGGCAGTTACGTCCGTTTCCACACCCTTACCATCACCGAGGTTGGCGTGCAGGGCGTGCTGGTTCAGATTAACCGTTCGATAAGCGGCACCACCACGCAAGTGGGCGCAATGACCACGGATAGCACGGGCACGGCGCTGTTCTTCATGAACCCGCTGGTTACGTACACCATATCGGCGACCAAGTCCGGATACGTGCCCGTCATAAGTTCGATTGCACCCTCGCAGGCCGATTACAAAATCTATATGCTTCAACCGCTGCAGTTCAACATTACCGGCCTGTTTGGCGATACCACTTGGTCGCTGGTGCCAACCGAGGCGTACCTCACCAACCCGGGCCTGCACCTCGTGAACTTCACCATAAGCAACACAAACAACTCGCTTCTAATCTGGGGCATGAACATTTCCCTGAACAACACGCCGGTGTTTTCAAACTTCAGCAACTCACCTGCAGGGGGCTGGATGGCTGTGTACGTGAACACCACGGGGCTTGCGGGCACAACGATGCGCGTAAACTACTTTTTTCAAAAGTCCGGCTTCCCGTTCTACAACAACACGATGGACTATTATATCTGGCCCAGCTACTACAACGGCACGCTGGCCGAAACGCTGGATAACTTCAAGCTGGCCGTGTGCAGCGGCGACAACACCGTAACCCGCGGCGGCATCACGTGGTGCTTCCCGCTTGCCATCATCGCCCTGTTCATCTCGCTGTTCATCGGTGCAGGGGCCGGGTACGCAACCGCCAGCTTGGGCGGCGCGGGCCTTGCGGGCGTTGGTGCCATGTGGGCGTTTACGTGGATGGGCTGGCTGCCGTTTGGAATAATCCTCGCCCTCACGCTGGGCTTTGTTGGCCTTATAGTGATACGGAGGTACTACTGATATGGGATACCTAATCGAAATGATGATGCTGCTGTTTTGCATCAACTTCGGTCTGGGCCTTGCGGGATACAGCAGCGCGGCAAGCCAGCTTGCGTACGGCGGCTTTGGCCTCACTTCGGTTGAGGGCGTGCAGGGCATGGTGTGGGCCCTGCTTGGCGCGTTTGGAATCATCGCCGGGGCCGCCATCGCCGGCGGCGCGCTATCCTCAAACTTCGGTTTGATTTACACGATACCCATTGCCATCCTTGGCGTAATCATGGCGCTGGTGATGTCGCCCTTGAGCTTCCTGAACGAGGTGGCCCTGCCGGCTGAAATCAAAATGCTGTTCCTTGGCATATTTGGCATCGCCCTAATAGGCGGCGTGCTTTCATTTATTAGGGGAGGGGACGCCTGATGCAGTGGACTGAATTCTTTGCGCTGTTTCAGGCGTTTGGCATATCTTGGGTCGGCAACATCGGCCTCGCCGGCCTAATCTGGACGATTACCGTGGTTGCGCTTACGCTGAAGATTGGCCTTGGCCTTGAGTACTCGATGATAGCCGGGGCCGCGTTTGTGATTTTGTTCAGCGCCTTCCTGCTGCCCGTGGACTTAACGGCCATCATCATCATCATGCTCATGATAATCTTCGCGGCTGCGGTACTGCGGGTGTTGAGGAGGTAATCAAATGGGCAAAAGAAAAGATAACGCGGCGCTGGTGCGGGTGCCGTTTTCACCGTTCTTCCGCATGGAGAAGATAGAAAAGAGGAGGCGATAAGCCAATGCCAAAGGTCGTAATCCGTGCCAGCCCGGCATACGCAAGGTACCTGCAGGCCCACCTGCAGCGCGAACACCCCAAGACTCGGGGCAAAATCAGCGTGCGGGGGTAACCCCTTTGCGCCGTTTTAGGGGCCGGGCGGCCTCGGTGATGTAGTATCCGCCCGCCGTCATGCCAAGCAGCACTATTGGCAGCTCCCAGTTTGCCTCGCCGATGGCGTTTATGGAAACCAAAACCACCTTATCGGGATTGCCGTACGCCGTCAGAAAGGTCAAGCCTGCCATGAAAGTCAACGACCATGCGCACACCAACGCAACGGCGCGGAAGTATTCCGCCAGCTTCAAGTGCCCGCCTTCTTTGCGGCCTTAAGTTCCGCCCTTTCCTGCGCCTCGTTGTTGAAAGAAGCCTCACCCATGCGGGCCATGATGGTGATAAATCCAAACACAACCAACCGCGGCCCGATACCATCAGCCGGCTGCAGGGCGGCAAGCACAAAGCCGACCAGCAACGCCTGCAGCCATCGCTGCCTCCACTTCTTTGCGTAGTGCTTTGCCAGTATCTCCCACGTTGCCATCACACCGCCTCCGGCTTGCGGAAAATCAAAATGTACTCGTGCATCTTGGCCACGTTCTTGGTAAGGGCAATGCTGCCAATGCCCATGCGGCTGGCGCTATCCAGCACGTTTATCACAACATCATGCTGCACCAACCCCGCCTTTAGCCACGCCCGTATGCTGTCGCCGTGAAAGTCAAACCAGCGGCCATCACGCCGCCAATCGTTCACAACCCAAACCGCAAACTTGCCGGGCTTAAGCAGGGCCGCAGCTTGCGCAATAATCTTCTCGTACTCAGCCAAAAACTTCTCGTAGCTGCCGCTGTGGGAAAGCTCGCCCGGCACCTCGTCGTAAACCTCCACATCAAAGTACGGCGGGCAGCTGAAAACCAAATCAAACTCACGCTTGCCCTTTAGCTCATCCATGCACCGGCAATCCCTGTTAAAAACAACCTGCGTGCTATCGTTTCTGATAAGCACCTTTTGGCCGTTCAACCGCGCGCATATCTGGGCGTGCGCCGTGGGGCTTATCTCAAAGCCAACGTAATTGCGGCCCAGCGTTTTGGCGATAAGGGCCCGCGTGCGCCCGGCAAACGGGTCAAGCACCCAATCGTTTGGCTCACTCCAATACCGCAGGATGTGATCGGCCACGGTTGGATTAAATTCGGATAGCGGGTTGCCGCCCGTTTCACTGCCCCGCAACTTATCACTCACGTACGCCATCAGCGCGCTGTTTTTATCCTCGTGCCACACGCTGGTTGGCAAAAACCCGTACCTGCTGCGCACCATAAAGTCCACGCCGTTTGGCTCCCGTTCCGCCGGGGCCACCGGCAACAGGTGCCGCAAATGGCTCACGCCCTTGCACGACTTGCAGGTTTGCTTTACAAACTCCTCCTGCGGCCCGATGCGCTGCCGCGTTATCACAACCTCGCCGCCGCAAAAGCCGCAGGCATCACCCATCAAACCGTCTCCTCCCTGCACCTGCGGCAGATATCGCTTTCCTCGCTATCATTCACCGGCATCCCCCTCCCGCACTTGCGGCAGTGTATGCGCCGCGTGACCTTGCGCATCATATTTTATACTCTCCCCGTTCTACTTTGTTCAAAAGGTACTTGCTGTACCAAAGCGCGCCCTTTATGAACCATGTTCTTTGTTCCTTGCTTAATTTCTTGGTCACCTTATCACATTGCACATCAAAGGCAGTTTTCATATCCTCGTAACCCCCAGCGCCAGTATGCGCTCCCTTTCCTTGGCCGCGTTGGGCCGTTGCTTGCCAAGCCATGCCGCCCTTATCTTGGCCGCGGTTGCGCCGCACGTACAGGTATCGCCCGCCAGCAGTATCCTCTCGTTGCGCCCGCTGGTGCAGCGCCGCCTGCAGTCGCGGCTGCCCGTAAATTTGTAAACCTGCCGCTGCGCGGGGCTCACCTTTATCGGCGCGTTGCAAAACGGGCACGGCCTCTCAATTATTTCCATGCAACTTGCCTCCGTTATCAAAGCCGCAGGCCCGGCAGTGCAGCGTTCCATCGCGCCTAAAATAAATGTTCCGCAGCTTGCATCGCGGGCAGGTCGGGTTGGCTTTGCTCATGCGTACCGCCTCACAATTTCCACTTCCTTTTCAAACTCAGGCGTATCTGAAAACGGCCAAGTCTTGCCGCAACCCAAGCATATCCATTGCTTGCAGTTTGGTTCCCAAACCACGTGCCGCTTTGACCAGCGCTTAAACTTGCAAAATTCCGTTTTATGCGCGTCAAAATCCCGTAGAGGAGGGCACATTTAAATTCCCTCCCTGCGCACCTTGCCGCTTGCGGCCCGGCGCTTTGCCTCGTTCTTCATGGCCGTAAGCACGTTTACGGTTTCCATCACGTTGCTGCTCCAAACGTGCCAGCACGCCTCCAAGTGCCTGATTTGGCCGCGCAGTTGCCTGTCGCTGCACGTTTTTATCGCATCGGCTTGGTCGGGGCGTATGGCCGGCTTCATGCTTTGGCCTCCGTATCTTCTATTGCCTGCTTCACCAACTTCACGCCGTTCTCGTAACCAAAAAAGTAATCAATTATCTCAAGTAGCCTTCCGCGTTCCATTTTGGTTATCTTGGCGCACAAAGTCAGCTTTGTTGCTTCCTGTTCTTCTTCTGTTACCATTTCAATCCTTCTCCTTTACCACAAGGGCGTTGTATATCCTTTCTATGGTTTCCTTTGGCGAACTCTTCATGTGTGTAGTGCGATAAAAAATTGCCCCTTTCCTTGTCGCCCTTATTGCCGTTATCATTTCTTTTGTTTTCATTTTCAGTCATCTCCCTTTTTCAGTTTGGGTCGGCTCCCGTGCGCCCGTGTGCGCCAACCCATGCCTATGCTTTGTGTGTGGGGGTTTATATATCCCACCCATGAACGGGGGCGTTTTGGGGCTTTGATTGACGCCCGGCCTGCCAACCTTCGGGGATGGCCCAACTGGATACCGTGAGCGATTGGCTACCTCATCGGTTTTACGGCAGGCTGGACTATGAAACGGCATCACGGGTTCGCCTCAAAGAACGCCCGCGCAAAGCCGGGCGGCGTTATGGCCCGCTTGTCCGCAACGCGCGTTAAGTTCGAAATGCTGGGCAGCTTGCGGTTGTTTATCGCGCAGCGCGCAATTTCTTCGGCCGTCATTTTTATCGGGCGCTTGCGGGGCGCGTTGAAGTACCCCCACAAATCCGTTTTTTTTGTGTACGGGTCGCCAAAGTCGCAGGGGTTAAAAGTAAAGTTTGGCCTGCCAAGAAACTGGCGCAGGTAACCGGTTGGATTTTCCAGCGCCCAAAACGCAAGCCTTTGCCTGCACCTGCAATCCCAAATTATTTTCATGCACGCGCGCACGCATTCCATCCCTTCCCAAAAGTCCCGCGGCTTCTTTGCAGTTGTGCGGGCCAGCGAAAACATGGTGCAGGGCGGGGCCGCCAGTATGCCGTACACGTTTGGCGGCGGCTCGTACGTGCGCACATCATGCTGCGGCAGCGTAACCAGCCGCACATCGTACCCCTCCTCAACGTACGGCCTGCTCCACGCGCCCGTCCCGCCGCAAAGGTCGAGGATGATTTTCCCGTTCGAGAGAGGGTCGTTCATGGGTTCGCCTTCCGCTTCTTCATTTGCATCGGCTCAACCTTACCGCACATCGGGCAAGCATCGGTATCTTTCGGTTGTGCGTAAACCCTGATACGACTGCCACAACACTCGCACTCGCCCATGATGTATTTCTTTGGTTTCACGATTTCACCTTCTCCTCTTTCATCTGCGAGAGCTTGTCTCGTAAATTCCGTATCGGAAATTCAACTGTTCCCTGCCATTTTTCCAGCGTATCCACCGCCTCCAAAAAGCCTGCACGGCGGGATTCCTTATCCCAGCAATCCAAACATATCCACCGTTTTGGGAATGATAGCACTCTATCTGAACTCATCTTCGGTTGCTGGCAAAGGACTGCTCCGAATCCGTCAATACAGCGAATGAGTTTATTGCACTCCGAACAAACCTTTTCTGGAAGTTTCAGTTCCTCGTTCTCCTTCCTCGCTTGGGCAAGCTCCTGCTCCAACCTCATTTGCTTTATGATGAGTTCTTCGGTCATCGCACCCTCTCCGGCGGGGTAATTCGGGCCATTTTACCCACCTCTCGCGGGAGTGGCCCTGCCAGCCCCGTTATACGCGGGCCGAGGGGCTGCCAGCGCGGGTTTAAACAGCAATGCCCCGCAATCACAGCATCTCGCCCCGTCGCACGCCTCGCCAAACGTTGCGTGCAGGTGCGGGCACGGCGTTGGGAGGGGGGCTATTGCCGGCTGCGGACGGGTACCCGGTTGGCCAGTTTGCTGGCGGCAACCCGCCAGCGGCAGCACCTTTACATCCCTGTCGGGCCCTGCTGCCTTTCGCGGTATCGCGATGTCCGCAACCGTTTGCATCCCCCTCACCCAACCAACTGAAAGCCGAGCTTGTTCTGGAAGTTGGTCATGTACACCATGAACTCCAGTTCCTTGCCGACCCAGTCCTTGCTATCCTTGCCGTACTTGTTTCGAATGGCCGTAACGTTCTTTGTGTTCAGCCGCATCTTCATCGGTGCGGTGTTGTACTTTACGTCCAGCGTCCAGCTTGCGGCAAAGTCATCGGTCTCCGGTGAAAGCTCGCCTTCGCCCGTCACCAGCACCTTTATTTTGTCGCCGATTTTCATCTCCTTGGCGGAGAGCCAATCCCCGCCAATGCTCGATGTGTCTCCCATCTAATCGCCTCCCTTTCCCCGGCTTTTTAGTCGGTGGAACATGAAAAACGCCCTCGAAACACCCTTGAATATAACACCGTTATGCATTGACAGCACCTTTTTGGGAGCCACCCTCGTTGCCGATGCAACATTTTTGCGAGTGGAACTGCCGGTAACCTCCACATATTGCCGTATCCAACTACGGAATAGATAGCGCCAAGCTTTTTGCGAGCCATTTTGCCATTTACGGCATCTGTCAAGCCATCTGCTCGCGTAAACTGGATAACGCCAAAGATAGCGCCACCTGATCTGTCTTGGCGCTACTGGCGCTATCTTTCCGCTTGTTGTTCCGACAAGCGCCGGTACCGTTTCACGGTACCGGACGCTTGCG